>Ga0308394_1001169_pt1 | contig 12647 bp, 10 predicted proteins | sample Hotspr2Sampleme2_FD_202366 | JGI IMG/M metagenome (GOLD analysis project Ga0308394, IMG submission 202366) | Hot spring phototrophic mat microbial communities from Mushroom Spring, Yellowstone National Park, Wyoming, United States - 20050701_me2 ...
AAATCGTTGGTGGCTTCAATTTCAGGTGAGCGATGGAAAATGGCGTTGCCTTCGTTGCCCGGTGCTTCGCCCTTCAAAATTGCGACATCAAAGGCATTGAGCCGCCGCACCTTCTGCCAATCACGCACAATTTCGTCATTCGTCTTGCCGTCGCGATTGACATTGTCGTTTTCCAAATACTCCGTGCCTTTGCCAATGTAGGTGCAAAGCAGACGGAGCGGATAAAAATCACGGTGAAACTTGCGGCACTGGTCGGTGCGAATGGTCTCTAAATAGAAATGCAATTCATTTGCATCGGTAAGCTCGGCAAAAAAATTGGCTATCTGCGCAATGTCCGCAATGAGCGCCTCTTTACCGATGTCATCTTCAAATGCACTTAGCTCCTGCCGCAAAGTCTGCTCGACATCACGCGCCGAGAGCACTTTGCAAATGTGAATATCTTCATGGCGGTGTTTCATCAGAAACGCCTCAATCGCCTTGTTCGGCTGGCGTTTCCAAACCGCAAGGTTGCACTCGGGAGTAAAAATGGCAGAGAGTTCTTCCAGCGTCTGTGCCCAAGCAATATGAGAAAGTGTTGCTGCGACCTTTGTCATAGCACAATTGAATAAGTTTTGAACCGAATGAAAGCCCCAAGCGTGAGTAAACTTGTTGGAATAAGCATCAACATCAAGAGCACCAGCGTGCGTTTAGCGACCTCTGCAAAGTGCTCTTCCTGAAACTGAAATTCTGGCAATTGAGTGTAACTCGTAAAAGCTTTGCGCTGAAAAATGAGCGGCTCGAACAACCGCCGCCATTGCTGATGAAAAGCACGTGCCTGACGCATAAACTCAGCATAACGCTCTTCACTTGTGCCAACAATAGTGTTCAGCGCCTGCTGCATCACAATTGCTGGCGAAAGCCATTGAACGCGCTTTATAAACTCGGCTTGTTGCGCGCGCTGCGCATGGAATTTTTCACGCACAGGTTGAACAGACTTCAACACCTCTTCCATCGCAAGCAAGTTTTTGATGGCAAAGTCTCTATCGCGTGCCAGAGTATCTTTGGCAAGTTCTGGATGCGCTTGATAAAATTGCTCAAGCAACTTGGCAGAACGCCGTTCCGCCTCCACGCTTGCCTCACGCATCGCATCAACATACTTGACTCGAGATGGTAACGGATAAAGCACTTCCGCCAAACCATTCAGCACCGAAGGCAATACAATCAGCAATGCTATCCAACATGCACCCAAAATCAAGGCATTGACGGCTGGACTTTTGCCAAACGATAACACAAACCATACTAACGCCACCCAAAACATGCCATAGACCAACACAGCCAGCATTAACAGCACCACGCGCCCTACGCCCGCTTCAAGCCTTGCATCAGACCACAGCACACCAATCAGCACCAGTGCTTCCGCAACGCCAAGCAGAATTGCGGCGCGCAGCAAAAGCTTGCGTTTGGCAATCTCAAACAGTGAGACTGGTTGCACCCCGAAAAGCGAAAGCACCCCGCTTTCCTTTTCGCCCGACATCACGCTAAACAATAGCGCCAAGATGAGCAACGGAAAGAGGTAAATGATGACAAAAGCAAAATCAAATTCGCCCAGCTTGAGCTTCAAGGGATGTCTCAAATCCGATTCATCTTGCTCGAGGGCTTTTTGCTCGCTATCCAAGCGTATCAAGCGTTCTTTGATATGCAAATCGCTCTGACCAATCGAGAGCGCTGAAAGGTTAAGGAGAGGCAGGGTCGCCGTCGCCGCAGCGCGCATGTTGGCGAAATAAGGATGTCGTGCGCCCCACGCTGGCGGTTCTAACGGCTTTTGGAGCGACACCAGTTTCGCTTCTTCTTTCCTAGCCACTTGCTCCAAAGAGTCTAAAAATGCCTTGCGTTGATGGGTATCGCACATCAGTGAGGCTTGTTCTCTCTGAATGGCTTCGCGCCCGTTGTAAATTGCATACAGCGCAACAACAACGAACACCACAAGCAAAATCCAAAGACTGCGCTCACGCTGAACGAGCCGCCACTCTTGACGAATGAAGCCTTTCATTTCACAAAACCGAAATATTGGCGACACTGACGATAAGTCCCACGAGCGATGCCAAAAGCCACGCGGCAAGTATCCAAAGGCTTTGCACCACGTTCTCGATTGCCCAAGTCAGCGATGGCGCAGTGTATTCAAATGCAGGAATTTTTTCCCATAGTGCTTTTCCTGCTTTGTATTCCCAATCACCTGTTTTGGAGTGGTATGCCATATCCATGTTGAGTGCTTTGACCAGCACGCGCCGATAGGCTTCGGCAGATTCTGCAAAGTGCCGATGATGCCAAAAATCTGAACCTGCTATTGCCATAGAGAGCATTTGAATCGAGATAGTTGGCGAAAGCACGCCTGCCCATTGATAGAAGCGGCTTTGTTCGTCGTAGCGGCGATACAAATTGCCGAAGTGCTTATCGAAGACCTTGCTGGCATATTCTTCACCTTCTTGCATGGCGATTGCATCAAAATTGACAGGCAGTTTATGCACGGAATCTACGCCGTATTCTTTGAGCAATCTTGCTTCAAGTTCCTTACGGCGTTTGTCAGCAGGATTGTGTCCATCAATTCCGCCACGAATATCATTGCGAACTTGCTGATTGAATGTGCGTAGCGACGGCACAGGATAGCGTTGCTCGGCAAGGTCAATAAACAACTTCGGCGCAAGAAAACTCTGTGCAAACCAAATCCCCAACAAGATAACTAACGACACCTGCGACGAAGATGCCTTCGCCGAAACCGCTAATGCCAATGCACACCAAACCGCAAAGAACGCCAAATATGCGCCAATCATCGCACTGTATCGCATAGGTTCGAAGGACAGGTTGGCACTTTGCATCAAAACCAGCGAACCGATGAGCGTTGCAGGAATCAGAATGAGCAATAGTGCGGCAAAGACACCGAGCAATTTTCCAAATGCAAGTTGGGGCATTGGCACGCCAAGCGACATCAAGAGTTTGAGTGTGCCTTGTTCACGCTCGCGTGTGAAGGCAGAAAAGGCGGTCAGAATGATAAGCAGGGGAATGAGCAGTTGCATGGTAACAGCGGCGGTGAGGTCGCCGAAACGCTGAACTGGTGTGGCATCAGCGGCTTTGCGATATTCAAATTGATTTTGATGATGAGCTTCGAGCAAGACGGCAACGCCAGTGTAAGCATCTGTGCCCTCATCGAGCGCGCTAAGTAAGTGCTTCGGCTTGAAGGCGTAGTTGCCGTAGTGCGCGGCGCTGTGCGGATTTTTCTCGTCTTGATTAAGCCACCGCTCGCGCTCACCTTGTTTGGCAAGTTCCCGCTCTGTGATTTCGGTCGACACATATCGCCAACTTGTAAAAAGCGACGCTAAGAGCAACACGAGCACAATACCTGCGCTCCACCGAAATCGCCCGTCTCGCAAGGTTTCCGTGAGTTCTTTTTTGGCAACCGTCAGGATCATGTTTCGCTTGATTTGAATTGGCAACCTAAACCGCAAACGTAATACTTTCGCACGGAAACGCAAATCGTTTGCATTTCGATTTTAGTTACCCGTGTAAGATAAATAAATCATTTGAACTTTTTGCGATTTCGAGAAATAAGGCATATCTTACGTCAGTTTGCTCTTTCAAACTTCATCAAATAGCGAAGTAGGTTCAGCCTAAAAGACGGCTGATTAATAAGGAATCGTGTGCAAATCACGAGCTGTCCCGCAACTGTGAGTAACACAAAAGGTTTCGCCCTTGTGTGCCATTGTTTCCTGAATGGGAAATGAGAAGGCCGGCGAAACCCGTTACAAGCCAGGAGACTTGCCTACTTCGTATTGACAGATGCCCTCGTGGATTGGGGTTGATGTCAGGTCTGCTGAAGTAGCACAAGCATCTTTCTACCTTCCCTGCTGTTGAAGGCTTTGCTACTTCTTTACGCCTCTTGTCATTCCCTTATCTCGCGAGTGCATTGAAAGTTTTGAAGTGTCTTTTTTCATAACTCTAAACTTTCAAGGCAATGCAAAATCACAATCTGGGCTATCCGAGGATTGGTAGCCAACGCGAGCTCAAAAAAGCCTGCGAAGCCTACTGGTCAGGCAAAATCTCACAGGAAGAACTTGTGCAAACGGCACAATCTATCCGTCAAAAAAACTGGCAAACTCAACAAGCGGCAGGTATCCAGTTGATTCCTGTAAATGATTTTTCGTTTTATGACCAAGTGCTCGATATGTCTCTTTTGTTAGGGGCAATCCCTAAAAGGCATCAAGCCCTTGCCAAAGCAAAATCGCCGTTAGACTTATACTTCGCTATGGCACGCGGCTATCAAAAAGAAGGCTACGATGTTACCGCAATGGAAATGACCAAGTGGTTTGATACCAACTACCACTACATTGTGCCTGAATTTACCAAAGACCAAAGCTTTGAGCTACTTGGCACAAAGGTGTTTGATGAATTTGCCGAAGCCAAAGCCTTAGGTATTCCTGCAAAACCTGTCTTGATTGGGGCAGTTTCTTACTTGCTTCTGGGCAAAGAAAAAGGCGAAGAAACCTTTGATAGAATTGACTTGATAGATAGACTTTTGCCCGTCTATGTTCAAATTCTGCAAAAATTAGCGGCACAAGGTGCAACATGGGTGCAAATTGATGAACCTTATTTAGTGATGGATTTGAGCGACAAAGAGCGCCAAATCATAGCATCGGTCTATGCGGAAATTCGCAAGCAAGTGCCAAACTTGAAAATTATCTTAGCGGCGTATTTTGAAGGCTATCAAGATAACTTAGACACGGCTCTTTCCTTGCCCGTAGAGGTGCTACATTTGGATTTAGTGCGTTGCCCTTCGCAGTTAGATGATGTGCTGAATCACCCTGCTTTGGACAAGCAAATTCTTTCCTTAGGCGTAGTAGATGGCAGAAACATCTGGAAAAATGATTTTGAAAGTTCTTTGCGGCTCATTCAGAAAGCAGTTGATAGAATCGGCGCAGAGCGGGTTTGGGTGGCACCGTCTTGCTCACTTTTGCATGTGCCATATGACTTAGATTTTGAGCAACAACTCGATCCTGAAATCAAACAATGGCTGGCATTTGCCAAACAAAAATTGATTGAAGTAAGCACACTGACGCGCCTTGCGCAAGGGGAAAACTCGCCCGAATTAGAAAAAGCCTTGCAAGAAAATCGGCTTGCGCACGAAAACCGCAAAACTTCTGCACGTATTCACAATCCAAAAGTTAAAGAACGCCTTGCGGCAATAAGTGAAAAAGATTTCAAGCGAAAATCTGACTTTCCTACACGCCGAAAGATTCAAAGAGAACGGCTGCATTTGCCTTTATTCCCGACTACTACCATCGGCTCATTCCCACAAACGCCCGAGATTCGGCAGCTTAGAGCTCGCCTCAAAAAAGGTGAACTCACGCAAGCCCAATACGAAGCCGAAATTGAAAAAGCGATTGTAGAAGTAATTCGTTTGCAAGAAGAAATTGGCTTAGATGTATTGGTGCACGGCGAATATGAACGCAACGACATGGTAGAATATTTTGGCGAATTGTTAGACGGCTTTGCTGTCACGGAAAATGGTTGGGTGCAAAGCTACGGCAGCCGATGCGTAAAACCGCCCATCATCTTCGGCGATGTGAACCGTAGCAAAGACCTTTCAGTGCGTTGGAGCAGTTTTGCTCAACAGCAAACGCAAAAAATCATGAAAGGAATGCTCACAGGACCTGTTACGATGTTGCAATGGTCTTTTGTGCGTGATGACCAGCCGCGTTCAGAAACTGCCTATCAAATTGCCTTAGCAATTCGCGACGAAGTATTGGCATTAGAGCAAGCTGGTATCAAAATCATTCAGATAGATGAACCTGCCTTTCGCGAAGGACTGCCGCTTCGCAAAAAGGACTGGGCAACCTATCTGGAATGGGCGGTCAATGCGTTTCGTTTGGCGGCAAGCGGTGTAAAAGATGAGACGCAAATTCATACACACATGTGCTATTCGGAGTTTAATGATATTATTGACCGCATCGCCAGTTTAGACGCTGATGTTATTACCATAGAAACCTCTCGCTCGGAGATGGAATTGTTGGAGGCGTTTGTAGATTTCAAATACCCCAACGAAATCGGACCGGGTGTGTATGATATTCACTCGCCGCGTGTACCGAAAGTAGAAGAAATGGTCTATTTGCTCAATAAAGCCAAAGAAGTCTTGCCCGTAGAAAACATTTGGGTCAATCCAGATTGTGGCTTAAAAACGCGCAAATGGGAAGAGACGAAGCCTTCTTTAGAAAATATGGTCAAAGCCGCACAAATTTTGCGTGAGCAAGTCGTAGAACCTATAAAGGCTACATAATGTCTAACCGAAGCCTGTGAGAGTTTAGACTTACTACGTCAAGAAGTGCTTGATTTTAGGCGATATTAACTGCAACGCCTTACCCATGACCTCTCCCTGTTTTGGCTTTGCCAAAACGTCCCTCTCCTTCAAAAGGAGAGGGACGTCGCAGGAGCGACAGGGTGAGGTACGTCTCTCGCCTTGCACGAGATTGAGGCTCGGCGTGCAGGTTCGTGTAAATGCCATGTCGAGCCTCCGCTCTTTGCTTTTTGAACTGATTTTCAACGTAGTAAGTCTATTCTTACAGGCTTCCTACACTATTTTTTTATGCCACGCCACGAAGAAAAAATATGCCCGCGATGTCAAGCTCGATTTGAGTGCAAGGTCGGTAGCATCAATTTATGCCAGTGCCAAACGGTAAGGCTTACCGATGAAGAGCGCGCTTATATCCAATCGCAATTCGATGATTGCCTTTGTGCCAACTGCTTACTTGAACTGAAAAAGGAATACAATCAGCGTCAATTTGAGGAGAAAATTGCACGCATGTGCGCGTTCTACAATCTGAACCCGCCTTTTCAAAATTAAGTGAGCATTAAGTAAAGTAAGCAAAAGGAACATCACCCATCGTTTTAGAATGGCTACTGCCTGTATTGCTTCGCTGGAAAAATCAGCGGCTTGAATGGTTGTGTAGAAAATCTGCATCCGTTGATAAATGATGGGCTAATAGGAGGTCAATCCTGCTTTCCGCTTCTTGGCGCGCGCGGCAGGCGCATCGTCTTTGCCCACAACAACCCTTTCCCAATCGCCATACATTGGATTGGGAAAAATGATAAATCGCCGTCCAAACTCGGCACGCAGTCGCTCCACCTCGCTATTGCGCTCGCTGACTGTGTTTTTCTCGAAAGCGTCGCTGAAATCGGCAAGGTTATCGCCGCAGAGCAAAATCACTTCATATTTTTCGGCAATGCGTTTTCGGCGGGCTTCTTTGCTTGGCTCATCGGTGCGCAAGAGCAAATGCGCGCTATCGGCGTAAGGGAAGTTCCATAGCTCGAGATTTTGAAGCGTCGCTTCGCGTAGCGATTCATGCCGATTGGAAATGTAAAAGACTTCTACGCCTTTGTTTCGGGCTTCGCTTAAAAATTCCAATGCGCCGGGCGTGGGACGGGCACGCGCCAATCGGCACCACTCGTCCCAATGCGCTGGATGCACGGTATCTTTCTCAATGAGCTTGGCTTGATGCGGCGTATTATCCAACACGGTCTCATCAATATCCATAATGACGGCTTTGGGTTTTTGTGTCTTCTGCTTGATGGCTTCATTGAGCCGCAGGGTTGCCAGTTGATAGGCTTGATAGTAGAGGGCTTTGGCTTCGCCAGACTGCTGTTGCCACAGCGTTGCCATCACGGTTTGTTCGGAGGGCGAAAGTTTCTTTTCAGGCACTGTCGTGCGGGGTAAGGTGCGCGTCTGCACGGGCTCGGATTGGTTGCGCGCCAAATAGAACACCAAGAAGAAGAGTCCTACGCCTAATGCCAAAAGAAGCGTAAAGGTTGCTCGATTCATTGTGAAAAGTCGTTTGAAATGTTGTTCTGCTGATTCGTTTGAAGACGATGAGACTTGTTTTTGTGCTTCATGTCCAATTTGGATATGGATTCCTCGCTTTGCTCGAAATGACAGGCGAACCTCACCTCTGTCATGCTGAACGAAGTGAAGCATCCATACTGTATGGATTCCTCACTGCGTTCGGAATGACACTTTCGGTCTTATGTTGCTGACCTCACCCTGTCTGCTGATGCAGACGTCCCTCTCCTTCTGCAAGGAGAGGGACAATAGGGTGAGGTTATCAGAAACGCTCGCAATAACCTTGCCGAAAAATCTGCTCCTACTCACCTCAGCATTAGCGCGCTTCGTCCAAGGCTTTTTCAAACCACGACACTTTCGGTCTTATGTTGCTGACCTCACCCTGTCTGCTGATGCAGACGTCCCTCTCCTTCTGCAAGGAGAGGGACAATAGGGTGAGGTTATCAGAAACGCTCGCAATAACCTTGCCGAAAAATCTGCTCCTACTCACCTCAGCATTAGCGCGCTTCGTCCAAGGCTTTTTCAAACCACGATACCACATTGCGCCAGTGTGCTTCGCCATAACAGCGAATGAATTGCATGGTATGCTCATTGCGCTTATCGCGCAGGGCTTCAAGACGCTGCTCAATGTATGATTTGGTGAGTGCAATACCACAATTTTCAGTGATGCATCGCCGCCATTCGGAATAACTCCGTGGAATCATTTTTTCTCTTGCGGTATTGTGGTGAAAATGATTTCGTTGTGCTTTACGCCCTCTCGATATTCTTCAACCTTGATGCGCCTGCCGTGCCTATCCCAAAACGACCATTCGCCAACGGCAGTATCGTTCTGAAAATGCGACTCCTGACACAGCGTGGAATCATCGTGCCAGTAGAGCCAACGCCCATGTTTCTTGCCGTTCAAATACGCTTCTAACCGACACACCGACCCATTTTCGTGAAAGAACGTCCAAACCGACATCAGGCTGTCGCCTGCTCGTTCATACTTGCCTTCGCAGAGCTTCTGACCCTGCTCATTCCACACTTGCCAAATGCCAATCGGATAGCCGCGCTCATCAAACGACTCCACCTTGTGCAACTGCCCATTGGCAAACCACGTTGAACAGACCCCGACTTTGACCAAGCGTCCATCAGGCAATCGCTTGGCTGTAAAGACCGTTTGCAACTCTCCGTTCAGATACACAAGGCGATTTTCGCCCTCGCGAACACACCCCGCACAACACAGCGCAAGAGCCAGCACAACGAGAATGGAAATGCTATTCATCATCGTGCGCAAGTGTTGGTTTTCGTGCGCAGGCATATTTCTTTGCCGCACCCACCGCAATGCCAAACGGACAGAGGTAATGACACGCCCCACGCTGACCGAAAATCATCACCGAAAAGCCGACCACTGTGAGCAAAATAAAATGCCCAAATTGCACCAAGAGATTCTCATCGCCTTGCAGTGGCAGATGCACAGGCAGTTCGCCTTCGCTGAACATCTTGTCCGTAAAAAGCCACAGGATTGGTGTCCAGCTCACGAGTATGAGCAACACAAGGTATTGCGACCATTTTGGATTAAACGACACGCGTTTTTTCGCCAGCGGTTGAAGCCAATCTTGCACGCCGCCCAGCCAGCAGAAATTGGCGCACACCCATCGTCCGCTTCTTGCCGCCCAGAAAATCACGGCCGTCCAAAAGGCTAACCCAAAGAGTGCCCACCAGATATTTGGCACCGTGAATTTGATGATGAAAATATGCACCACCACCGTCGTGATTTGTAGCACCAGCCGCCGACGCATTGCTTGACTGCGCGTCAGCGATTTAGCTTGCACGCTGTTCATAGCCTCTCCTTTTTTAAGTTGCAAATCATTTGCATTTACAAAGATGGCAAAAAAATTTGAATTCGCCTTGTGGAAATAGCCTTGTGGTGTTTCAGTCGCGCATATACTCGAGATAAAGTTTTTCCAAATCAGCGTGGGCAATATCATCGGCGTTGAGCGTGGCAAGAAGTTCGCCGTGTTTCATCACGCCAAGGCGCGTGCCGACTTCCTTTGCGCGAAAGAGGTCGTGTGTAGCCATCAGCACCGCAACGCCTTTCTGGGCAAGCGTTTTCAAGAGTTCGGAAAATTCAAATGAGGCTTTGGGGTCTAAGCCGCTGGTGGGTTCATCGAGCAAGAGGGCTTTGGCATCTTTGGCAAGCGCAATCGCAATGCCGACTTTCTGCCGCATGCCTTTGGAGTATGCGCCGACGCGTTTGTGATGTGCTTCTTTTTCCAAGCCAGCCTGCAAAAGAAATTCCGCAAGTTGCTCCTGTGAGTAGGTTTTTCCGGAAAGCGTGGCGAAGTAGTCGAGGTTTTCAAGTCCAGTCAGATTTGGATAGAGCATCACGGTTTCGGGAATGTAGGCAAGGCGTTTTTTGGTCTCGAGCGGCTCGGCTTTGACGCTACGCCCATCGACTTTGGCTTCGCCGCTGGTGGGTTCGATGAAGCCCAAGAAGAGGTTGATGGTGGTAGTTTTGCCTGCGCCATTTTGTCCGAGCAAGCAAAAAACTTCTCCGGGGCTAACTCGGAGATTCAGGTTTTTGAGTGCAGGCGTACCGTTGTATGATTTGGAAAGGTTAATCGCTTCCAGCATGTTGCGTATGCTGTTTTTTGGCGTTGATAAAGTCGGTAATCGTGCCAGCGTGTGCGCCTGCGTGTCCGAGCGTAAGTCCGCATGAGCATCGCAGTTGTGCGGGTTTGCCGAATCCGCCTTGCATCGTGCCGCATCCTGCAAGAAGTGCCGCGCCGAGCACGAAGAAGAGAATCTTTTTCATCGTTGCAAGTGGTTAAGTTTGATAGACCTGACAGCTCATTGTTACAATTTACAACACAATTTACGACATAGATTGCTGAAAATGCCATTCGGGGAACGGGTCAAAGTAGGTTTCCCAAACCGCTTCGCCTTGTGCCATTTCTTCAGGCGTAAGCAAGGCTTCTTCGAGTCGGGCGATGAGTTCAGCTTGATTCATCGTGGTGCCGATGAAGACGAGTTCTTGTCGGCGGTCGCCATATTTGCCGTCAAAGAGTTTTTCGATTTCGGCTTGCGTCTCGGCATCGACACCCCAGTGCGACTTCGGCACGCTTGCCCACCACGAGCCTGCGGGTGAGAGATTGAGCGAACCGCCAGCCTGCGCCCATTCACCAACGGTTTTCATGCGCGTCGCAAGCCAGAAAAATCCTTTGGAACGCAAGACATCTTTCCAAACCTCCTCATCGTGAATCAAATTCCACAGGCGCATCGGGTGAAAGGGTTTGCGCGCACGAAAGACAAAACTTGAAATGCCGTATTCTTCCGTCTCAGGCGTGTGTTCGCCGCGCAATTCTTTGAGCCACATCGGGGCTTTTGCCGCTTCTTCAAAACTAAACTTGCCTGTGTTCAAAACTTTGTCAAGCGGCACTTTCCCAAACACGGCTTCAACGATTTCCGCACGTGGATTAAGCGCATGAAGCACGGCACGAAGGTGCATTTTTTCGGCTTCCGAGACACGGTCAATTTTATTGAGCACAATCACATCGCAAAATTCCACTTGCTCGATAAGCAGGTCGGCAATGGTGCGCTGGTCATCTTCGCTGACGGCTTGCCCGCGCGCCTGCAAAAAGTCCGCTCGCCGATATTCTTCAAGAAAACTTGCCGCATCGACGACGGTCACCATCGTATCAAGCCGCGCCACATCAGAAAGGCTTCTGCCCTCTTCATCTTCAAAAGTGAATGTTTCCGCAACAGGCAACGGCTCTGAAATACCAGTGGATTCAATCACGAGGTAATCAAACCGCCCATCGCGTGCCAGTTTAGAGACTTCAATGAGCAAATCTTCGCGCAAGGTGCAACAAATGCACCCGTTCTGCATCTCGACGAGTTTTTCTTCGGTGCGTGAAAGGTTTGCCCCGCCTTGCTTGATGAGTGCCGCATCAATGTTGATTTCGCTCATATCATTGACAATCACGGCGACTTTTTTGCCCTCACGGTTCGCAAGAATGTGATTGAGCAGCGTCGTCTTTCCTGCGCCCAAAAATCCCGACAGCACCGTTACAGGTAATTGCTTTGCTGGTCTCGACATGGCTAATCTGAATTGAGATAGGTTTCGTGATTTTTGATGTAATTCTCAAAATATGCAAATCATTTGCATTTTTAAAGAAAGCCAAAGATTTGGTGCAATCAAATCACAGGGCAAATCACTCTACGGTCATCACGACTGTAAAATGCGGATAAACCAATGTGCGTTGCTTGCTAAAATGCAGAACCTTGAAGCCTAATGTTTTCGCATACTCCAAAAATCGTTGCGCTCTCCACTCGTTGCCGATTTCACGCGAGAGAATCAAATCATGCATTCTGTTGAAATAGACCCACGGCAATGCATCAGCATCAATATCTTTGAAAATGAAGGTGGTGCCTTTGCTCATTTTGTGATGGAGTTGTGCCAAGAAGGCTTCTTGCTCTGTTGGCGGAATGTGGTGTAGAACATCAATCATGGTAATGCAGTTGTAGTCGCTTATCCAATCGGGGATAATTTTACCATCGTATGTTGAAAGTCGCACAGGTTTTTGATATTGGCTCAGTAATTGAGTGGCGTTGTCAATCAGGGTTTGATGAATTTCTACGCCAGCTAATTTTTCGGGAGCACAGAACTCTGCCGCCAGCATCAGAAACATACCAGAGCCGCAACCAATATCAAAGAGAGAGGCTTGTTTAGGAATGTGAGCAAGTAAGACATCGAAAGGGCAAATGTAGGGTCGGTATGAGATTTTCAGTTTGTTGAGTAGCG
>Ga0308394_1001182_pt1 | contig 12596 bp, 10 predicted proteins | sample Hotspr2Sampleme2_FD_202366 | JGI IMG/M metagenome (GOLD analysis project Ga0308394, IMG submission 202366) | Hot spring phototrophic mat microbial communities from Mushroom Spring, Yellowstone National Park, Wyoming, United States - 20050701_me2 ...
ACGGCGACCACGTCAGTTTATTTACTATCCTGATGACCGCTTCTACGATTGTTTATACGTGGTACAGCAATCAAACTTCTACCATCGAAGGACCTATGAAAACCGTAGGTTACATAATGCCCGTGATTTTTATGTTTATGCTCAACTCGTACCCCGCTGGATTGAGTTATTACTACTTGGTTACCAATGTGCTTTCTATTTTTCAACAAATCGGTATCAAAAAATTGGTAGATGAGCAAAAAATACGAGAAATTTTAGAGAAAAACCGAGAGAAAAATAAAGATAAGAAAAAATCAGGTTTCCAACAACGTTTGGAAGAAGCTCTCAAAGCCCAACAAGAGCGTTTGGAAACTAAACAGAGAGATTTGAAAAATAAAAAGAAAGGGGGGAAAAAGTAAAAATTTGGTGAAAAGTGAAAAGTGATGAAACAAATTCATCACTTTTCGTTTTTTCATACTTCTTCGGTTTGAAGTTGTTTTTCGTACATTTCTCGGTAGATACCTTTTTGGGCTAATAGTTCTTCGTGAGAGCCTTGCTCTACGATACGCCCTTTATCTAAAACTATGATTTTATCTGCCAATTTTGCAGAAGAAACACGATGCGAGATGATAATAGTAGTTTTGCCTTGCATCAAGGTTTGTAACTGATTGAGTATAGCATTTTCGGTTTTGGTATCCACTGCCGAAAGGCAATCATCTAAAATCATTATTTTAGGATTTTTTATCAAGGCTCTTGCCATAGAAACCCTTTGTTTTTGCCCCCCTGAAAGCGTGATGCCCCTTTCACCAACAATTGTTTCAAATTTTTGGGGAAAATTCATAATATTTTCATACACATCAGCCCACTGAGCGGCTTCTTCTATGCTTTTTTTATTTGCCTCGGGCAAACCGAAGGCGATATTGGCGGCTATGGTATCGGAAAACAGAAATACATCTTGCGGCACATACCCGATATGACTTCTGTAATACGAAACTTCGTAGTCTTGAATGGGAATATCATCAATGAAGATTTGCCCTTCGGTAGCATCATACAAACGGCAAAGCAAGTTCGCCAAAGTGCTTTTTCCTGAGCCTGTTCGCCCTAAAATCGCTACCGATTGCCCTGCTGGTAGCTCAAAGCTAATATTTTTCAGTGCCTTGATGCCTGTATCGGGGTAGGTAAGCGACACGTTCTTGAAGCGAATGTTGCCGATAATTTCTGGTTGTAGATTTTTGGTAGAAACAATATCGGTTTTTACTGATAAAAATTCGTTGATACGTCTTTGCGAAACCGAAGCCTTCTGAATGATGCTGGCTATCCAACCCAAAGAGGTTACAGGCCAAATCATCATATTCAGGTACAAAATAAACTCGGCAATATTGCCTTTGCTCAATGTGCCTTCTATTACTTGCAAGCCCCCTACATACACCACCAAAATATTGCTCAAACCTATCAGAGCAAGTACCAAAGGGTAAAACAAAGCCTCTACTTTTATCAAACGCAGCGATTGTTTTTGGTAGCTATTACTTTCTTTGGCAAATTGTTGCAGCGAGTCTTGCTCACGAGCAAAAGCCTTCAATACGCGTATGCCCGAAAACGCCTCTTGCACAAACGACGAAAGTTTAGATAAACTTTTTTGTATCTCTTCCGAACGCTGATTGATAAGGTTATTGACAAAATAAATGCTCACCGAAAGCAAAGGCAAAGGAATAAGCGTATAAAGCGTAAGGCGATAATCTACGGCAAACATATACGGAATTACCATCACAAACACGGCTATCAGGTTGATACCATACATAATTCCTGGTCCCAGATACATTCGCACCTGACTGACATCTTCCGAGATGCGAGCCATCAGGTCGCCTGTTTTGTTTTTTCTGTAAAAACTTAAAGGCAAGGTTTGGTAATGCTCGTAAATTTCACTTTTCAAATCGTACTCAATAAAACGCGACATCACGATGAGCGTCTGCCGAACCAAAAACAAGAAAAACCCTCTTAGCAAAGCCATCGCCAAAATAATTCCCCCGTAAATCAGAATATTGTGGCTGAACACCTCTTCTATTTCTTTTTGGCTTTCAAAGTTTTTGAAAAGAAAAAACCAATCTATCGTTTCCTCTACGGCATTGAAGGCATAACGTACCACCTGTGCAGGAAGAATAAGAAAAAAATTAGAGATAATTGTAAACAAAATCCCAAGCCCAAGTAGGTGCTTGTATTTGTAAAGGTACTTGTTCAGATAAGCCAGCGAACCCATTAAAAATATCAGATTGAAAATTTATTTTTTGTTCCCAAACAAAACAAGACGCACTGCGAAAAAGTTTGTTTCGTGAATGTATCTTACGCTTTTGTTGAAATAACTTTTAAGTTTTTTTGAAAAAAAGCAAATTATTCTTAATTTCAAAAGCCTTTATTAGGGGCAATCAAAAATTTTTTCGCTTATTTTTTATGCTTTTGCCTATGAAATTTTTGTTTCTGATGTTTTTTATATCTTTTTCGCTGCAAGCCCAATATACTTGGGAGCAACTTCGCGAGCAAGCCGTAGCCGCCTACAAAGCAGGCAACCTGCCTGATGCTGCCGCTACTTACGAACAAGTCCTTCAAAAAGCCTTCAAAGAATTTGGGAAACAAGACGAACGCTATTCGCAAACTGCCTATGCCTCAGCTTTTGTCTATTGCAAATTGCAAAACTACAAAAGAGCCGAAGAATTGTATCTGGAAGGGAAAAATACCGCAGAGAAGAAAACAGGAAAAACAAGCCGAGAATACGCCCTGATGTGCAATAAACTGGCAGTTGATATTTATTTGGTTCAGAAAAAATTTAATGAAGCCGAACACCTGCTTACCGAAGTAATGCTTATAGAAGAAAAACGTTTGGGCAAAGACCACCCCGAATACGCAATAGCTTTATTCAATTTGGGTGTATGCTATTACGAACAGAAAAAATTTTCCGACGCCGAAACATTATTGCTAAAAGCTAAGAATATTCTTGAAAAAACACTCGGCAAAAAACATCAAGATTACGTGCTTGTGTGTAGCTATCTTATCAAACTTTACGAAAGCCAAAATCGTAAAGTTTTAGCCGCAATGCTTCAAAAAGAATTACAAGAGGTTTTCAAAAATTGATAAACTATTTTTTTATGAAAAAACCTGCATATACAATAAGGCTTATTTTTTTATTTTTATTTATTTGCGAATTTTCATTCGCACAAGAAGTAATAGAAATTTCAGATAATTTTCAGAAGCTACGAGTAGGAAGGAAACATCTGCGGATATTTAAAGACGAAACCTCGCAAATGACACTCAAAGAGCTATTACAAGTGAGTAATGACAAATTTGCCCCCCCAAAAGATGACAGTCCTAACTACGGCTACACCAAGTCAGTGATATTTGCAAAATTTTCTTTGCGAAATCAAGACACAAAGCAACAAGAAGTATTGTTGGAAATAGATTATCCTGTTTTAGATGATGTACGTTTCTACCTTTTAGATGAAGCAAGCAACATTGTAAAAGAATACAAAACAGGCGATTGGTTGCCTTTTGGGCAACGTGAGCTACCTACCCGCAACTTTGTATTCAGTTTGCCCTTAGAGCCTTACAAAACCTACACGGTTGTTTTAAGAATTAAAAACGACAGCACCGTTTCGTTTCCTATAACACTATGGCAACCTGATAATTTCTGGAAAGCCGAGAACTACTCAATGTGGTGGTTTGGAATTTTTTATGGCATTATGCTGGTAATGCTCTTGTACAATCTTTTTATCTATTTAGTGCTTCGCGAACCAAGCTATTTGTTGTATGTTTTTAATATTTTAGCTATTATTTTGTTTCAACTTTCGTTCAATGGCATAGGATTTCAATACTTATGGGGAAATATCCCTGGTTTTAACCATTTCAATATGCCTTTGGCGGCTTCGCTACTGACCTTGTTTAGTCTTGGCTTTTCACGATTGTTTCTAAGTACTGCCATCAAGCAACAAGTTTTAGATAGAGTTTTTATTGTTCTTATTGCGATTGCTACCGTCAATATTTTTTTATCTTTTTTCATCACTCAACGTATCAGTTTGCGATTTGCTACGTTTATGGTGCTTCCGAGTGCAATAGCAATTATCTACGGAGGTTTCAATGCTTTGGGTCAGGGCTATCGTCCTGCTCGTTTTTTTGTGGTTTCGTGGTTAGTGTATCTGATAGGAGCTCTTTTAGTAGCTTTGAGAGGCTTAGGACTTGCTCCAACGAATTTCATCACAACCTACTCTATACAAATAGGCTCAGCAATTGAGGTAATCTTACTTTCATTAGCTCTGGCAGATAGAATAAACACACTTCGCAAAGAAATTGCTCAAAGAGCCTTAGAAAAAGAACGTTTGGAAAAAGAAAAAGAGAGAGAAATGCGTGAGGTAATGGAACAACAAAACGAACGCTTAGAACAACTCGTAACAGAACGTACTCAACAACTTTTTGAGAAAAATAAACAACTCACCGATAGCATTCAGTACGCCCAAAGAATACAAAAAGCCATACTGCCTTCAAAAGATATTCTTATTCGTTATTTTCCTGATTGCTTTATTTATTTCAAACCAAGAGATATTGTCAGTGGGGATTTTTATTGGTTCGGAGAAAAAGATAGCAAAATTGTTGTAGCTGTGGTAGATTGTACAGGACACGGCGTACCCGGTGCTTTTATGAGTATGATTGGCAATACCCTACTCAACCAAATTGTATTAGAAAGAGGGGTTACTCGCCCCGCCGAAATTCTTAATCAACTTCACCAAGAAATTCGCGTCCTTCTTAAACAAAACGATGAGGAGAGTTCAAAAGATGGTATGGATATAGCTGTTTGCGTGTATCATCAATTGCATCATATCGTAGAGTTTGCAGGTGCGAATAATTCAATGTATTTAGTAAAAAATGGCGAACTCACAGAGTACAAAGGAGATAGAATGGGCATTGGAGGAGTACATAAAAATGAAAATGAACATTTCAATAACCATATCATCAAACTTTCAAACCAAGATGTAACTATTTATATGGCTACCGATGGCTATGCCGACCAGTTTGGGGAAAAAAGTGGTAGCAAATTTATGGCTCGTAATCTCAAAAAAATGCTTACGGAGTTGAGCCATCTTAAAAGTATGAAGGCACAACACCTTGAAATCAACAAAACGATGGAAGAATGGAGAGGTAAAGAAAAACAACTCGATGACCAGCTCATGATAGGTTTCAGAATATCGGCTTCGGCAAGCCGAACCCACGCCGAAATAAGTTCGAAAAAAGACGTACTACAAAGAAAAGTAGAGCAACCCTTTAAATTTACGCGTTAAGTAGGTATTCGGGAAAACAACCTTGAAAATACGTGTTTCGGCGGCTTGTATTTTCTGCTCGATACTTACCTTTAGTGTATTCATTTGATTTCTCGTTCTAAGGCTAAAAAATGAGAAATTTTTTTGTGTTTGTTGAATAAAGGGAAAATTTGTACTTTACAAAGATACTCCGCCCCATTTTTGCGATAGTTGGTAACGGTTATATCAAAAGGGATTTGCAAAGCCAATTTCTCTCTGAAAAGCAAACGAGTACTCTCTTGGGTGTTTTTCCCTTGCAGAAAAGTCGGTTTTTTGCCTACTACTTCTTGTGCTGTGTAGCCTGTCATTTTTTCAAATCCCTTGTCCACCCACAAAATTTCTCTTTCTACATTGGTGAGTACCAAAGCCTCAAAATCGTTGAGTAAAATTTTTTTAAGGTCTATTTGCCAATCAAATTTTTTGGCAAATTTTTCTAACAGTGCCTCATTACTTATCTGCTCTCTCAGTTGGTCAAAACCAAAGGCAATGGCATCAAACGAGAGTAAAATATGACCTACGCTTCGGTTAGGTAATATTTGGTTAGACAAATATTGCCGTTCTTGTGGGCTTAAACCCATCAAAAAGACATCTAAACATAGCATATTATTCAAATTATCCTGATACTTGCTCATTTCTTGAAAGGTGTTTTTAAGTTGAAATAACCATACAAGCGATTGATTTTCTCTTCCAAAAGTTGCTGTTTGTACTCTTTTTTTAATGCAATTAGGCAATCAGCACACAAACAATCCTCAAATTTTTTTCTGATATAATCCATTTCAGCCTCATCAAGCGACACGGTTTGGCATTGACACAGATTGATACTGCCTACTTTGCACTCAAATTGGGCTTCACAACGGGGGCATATTTTCTCTTCGTGCTGTGGCATTGTTTGAAAAATTAAACCTATGAGGTTTTAAAAACCTCATAGGTTTGTAACTATACTTTCTCGATACTTACCTCCTCACGCAACTTTTTGGCGGCTTGCACCATATTTTGCAGTGCGACTTTGGTTTCTTCCCATTTGCGGGTTTTCAAGCCGCAGTCGGGATTTACCCAAATGTTTTCCAAAGGCAACACATCTTTGGCTTTTTTGAGCAAATACACCATTTCTTCCACCTTTGGCACGCGTGGCGAATGAATATCATATACGCCCGGACCGATTTCGTTAGGGTACTTGAAATCTACAAAAGCCTCCAAGAGTTCCATTTCCGACCTTGAAGTTTCAATAGTAATCACATCAGCGTCCATTTGGGCAATGTTTTCTATGATGTCGTTAAACTCCGAATAGCACATATGCGTATGAATTTGGGTTTCATTTCGCACTCCACTTGATGCCAGTCGGAAGGCATTTACCGCCCATTCCAGATAATTTGCCCAGTCTTTTTTGCGAAGTGGCAAGCCCTCACGAATGGCTGGCTCATCTATCTGAATGATTTTGATGCCTGCCTTCTCTAAGGCTACTACTTCATCGCGTATCGCCAAGGCGATTTGATAGGCAGTTTGGGAGCGGGCTTGGTCGTTTCGCACAAAAGACCATTGCAGAATGGTAACAGGTCCCGTGAGCATTCCCTTCATAAGTTTTTGCGTTTGTTGTTGAGCAAAACTGCTCCAACGCACCGTAAGGTCTTGGCTGCGTTGCACATCTCCATAAATAATGGGCGGTTTCACACAACGGCTGCCGTAACTCTGCACCCAGCCGTTTTCGGTGAAGGCAAAACCATCCAACAATTCACCGAAATATTCCACCATATCGTTGCGTTCATATTCTCCGTGAACCAGTACATCTATCCCGATTTCTTCTTGCCAACGAATGACCTCAATGATGGCTTTCTCGATTTCGGCTTCGTATTGGGCTTGCGTAAGTTCGCCTTTTTTGAGTTTGGCTCTCAACTGGCGAATTTCAGGCGTTTGCGGAAACGAGCCAATGGTCGTAGTAGGGAACAGTGGCAATTTGAACTGCTCTTTTTGGATTTTTTGACGGGTAGCAAAATCAGCCTTCCGTTCAAAATCTTTTTGCTCAATCTTTGCCAAACGCTCTTTGACTTGGGGGTTGTGAATGAGCGGAGAGGTTTTTCGGTTTTCGTGGGCAAGGGCGTTTTCTTGCTGGGCTTTTTCCAATTCGGGCGTATTCTCCCCTTGGGCAAGGCGGGTGAGTATGCTTACTTCTATCAATTTTTGCTTGGCAAATGCCAGCCATTGCTTGATTTCGGGATTGAGTTTTTGCTCAAAATCTAAGTCAATGGGGCAATGCAAGAGTGAGCAGGAAGGAGCAAGCCAAACTCTTTCCGAGCCGATTTTTTCAATTGCCTTGTGAATAATTTTCAAAGATTGTTGAAAATCGTTTTTCCAGATGTTTCTGCCATCAACCACACCCAATGAAAGTATATAAGAACCCAAAGAGGTATAGTTTAATATATCCTCCAACTGCGTAGGGCAACGCACCAAGTCCAAATGCAATACCTCCACAGGTAACGACAAGGCAGTATCCAGATTATCACCGTAGCAATCAAAATAATTGGCTAAGATGATTTTCAACTCAGGCACTTGCCTGCGGATTTCGGCATACACAGACTTGAAAATTTGGCGTTCTTTATCGGTCAAATCCATTGCCAAATATGGCTCGTCAATTTGTACCCAAGTAGCCCCTTGTGTGGCTAATTTTTGCAAAATTTGAATATAAACAGGCAAAAGTTGGTCTATCAAATCTATCCTTTCAAAAGTTTCCTTTCCTTTTTCTTTTCCCAAAAGCAGATACGAAACCGCCCCAATCAAAACAGGCTTGGCATTGATGCCCAAGGCTTTGGCTTCGGCAAATTCTTCAAAAACTTTGTTGCCGAAAAGTTGAAAAGTTTGATTTTTGCTGAATTCAGGCACGATATAGTGGTAGTTGGTGTCAAACCACTTGGTCATTTCCATTGCCGTTACATCAAAACCCTCTTGCTGATAGCCTCGTGCCATCGCAAAATACAAGTCTAAGGGCGATTTGGCTTGGGCAAGTGCCTGATGTCTTTTAGGGATTACGCCCAGCAGAAAGGACATATCCAGCACTTGGTCGTAGAACGAAAAATCGTTTACGGGTATGAGATGAATGCCCGCCTCTTGTTGGGTTTGCCAGTTTTTCTGGCGAATGGTTTGTGCAGTTTGCAGTAGTTCCTCTTGCGAGATTTTGCCTGACCAATAGGCTTCACAGGCTTTTTTGAGTTCACGTTGGCTACCAATCCTCGGATAGCCCAAATTGTGATTTTGCATTGCAATAAGGTTTAAAATTTTGAACAAAATGTTTCAAAACTTCGCAATGCACCGATGGAAAGAAATAAGAGCAACAAAAAAGACAGGTGAGCAAAGAGAACCTTCTTTACCTTTGGGAAGGCATAATTGTTCTAATGTACTCATCAAACCTGACGCTTACTCCAATCCACGAGAGCATTTGTCAATACAAGTTAGGCAAGTCTCCTGGCTCGTAACATTTTTGCCGACCTTCTCATTTTCAGTACTGAAAACAATGGTACGCAAGGGCAAAAACTTTGCTGTTACTTACAGTTGCGGGACAGCTCGTGATTTGCACACGATTCCTTATTAATCAGCCTTTCAGCCGAACCTAACTTGTGTTGATGAAGTTTTCAAACAAACAACGATGCAAGATAGAGTATTTTTTTGAGATATGCAAAAAAATATCAGCCAACACCAATTACACCACATTATAGAGTTTGCGGGAGCAAATAATCCGATGTACTTGATAAAAAATGGAGAACTCATTGAATACAAAGCTGATAGAATGGGTATCGGAGGAACACACAAAAACGAAAATGAGCATTTTACTAATCACATCATCAAACTTGATGAAAAAGATGTAACTATCTATATGGCATCTGATGGCTATGCTGACCAGTTTGGAGGGCAAAGTGGCAGTAAGTTTATGGCTCGTAATCTTAAAAAAATGATTTTGGAGCTAAATACTAATATTAAAAGTCTAAAAGCTCAGCATTTACAAATCAATAAAACGATGGAAGAATGAAGAGGTAAAGAAAAACAACTCGATGACCAGCTCATGATAGGTTTCAGAATATCGGCTTCGGCAAGCCGAACCCACGCCGAAATAAGTTCGAAAAAAGACGTACTACAAAGAAAAATAGAGCAACCCTTTAAATTTACGAGATAGCAGATACATACAATAAATAGCAGATACGTACAATAATTACGTATCTGCTAAATTCGGTAGTGTGTATCTATCGCAGAGTATTTCTACTGAAAAAACTCCTTCATTTTCTCAAAAAAGCTCTTTTCGCTTTTATCAGGGGAAGGTGTAAAGTTTTTGGAATTGCGTAATTTCTCTAAAATCGCTCTCTCTTCGTTTGTGAGTTTTTTGGGTGTCCAAATATTTACGTGAATGAGTTGGTCGCCTCTCTCGTAGCTTTGTAAATCTTTTACCCCTTTACCTTTGAGCCTTAAAATTTTACCACTTTGCGTGCCTGGTTCTATTTTTATTTTCACTTTTCCATCGATAGTTGGTACCTCTACCGAAGCTCCCAAAGCCGCATCTATAAAACTGATGTAGAGGTCGTAAATAATATTGTTGCCATCTCTTTTGAGCAGTTCGTCTTCGGTTTCTTCAATTACCACGTACAAATCGCCGTACTGCCCACCTCTTTGAGGATAGTTGCCTTTGCCCGCAACGGAAAGTTGCATACCTTCCATCACGCCCGCAGGCACACGAATAGGGATAATTTCCTCCTCCATTACACGCCCTTCACCTGCACAAACCTCACATTTCTGACTAATAGCTTTGCCTGTTCCTTCACAGGTAGGACAAGTAGAAGTGCTAATCATTTGCCCAAGCATCGTATTGGTTACTCGGCGTACTTGCCCTGTACCACCACAAGTAGAACAATTGTGGAGAGAAACACCATTTTTAGAGCCATTACCCCCGCAAGCCTTACAAGCTACATAGCGTTTCACTTTGATTTTCTTTTCTGCTCCTTCGGCTACTTCTTGTAAGGTAAGTTTGAGCTTGATACGCAGGTTAGAGCCTTTTCGCACACCTCTGCTGCTACTACCTCTACTGCCTCCGCCAAAGAAACTTTCAAAGCCACTTCCTTCAAAAATATCGCTGAAACGCGAGAAAATATCTTCCATATTCATTCCACCGAAACCGCCCCCATCGCCTGCAAAACCGCCCATTCCGCTGTGTCCAAATTGGTCGTAGCGTCTGCGTTTTTCGGGGTCTGAAAGCACTTCGTATGCTTCGGCAGCTTCTTTAAACTTCTCTTCGGCTTCGGGGTTATTGGGGTTTTTATCGGGGTGATATTTGATAGCTAATTGCCTGTATGCTTTTTTTATCTCCTCGTTGCTTGCATTTCTGCTTACGCCCAATACATCGTAATAATCTCTTTTTGCCATACTAATTTCCAGTTACAACTTTTGCAAAACGAACTACTTTTTCACCGAGAAAATAGCCTTTTTCTACGGTATCAATCACTTTTCCTTTCAAATCTTCTGTGGGAGCGGGTACTTGTGCAATGGCTTCGTGCTTTTCGGGGTCAAAATCTTGATGATTGCTTTCCATTGCTACCAAGCCTTGTTTTTCTAAAAATTTCTGAAACTTCTGATAAATCAATTGTATGCCTTCTTTGGCGGTATTTATCTGTAAATCAGAATTTTCAAAAGATTTTAAGGCTCGCTCAAAATCGTCAAAAACAGGAAGCAGTTCTACCAAGAGTTTGGCATTTGCCTGCTCCAAAAATTCAATTTTTTCTTTGGCAGTTCTACGCCTGAAATTTTCGAAATCGGCATACAAACGCAAATAAGCGTCTTTCTGCTCAGCTAATTTTTGTTCCAAAGTTTTTACTTTATCTTCTGGTTTTTCTTCTTCCGAAAGTGTCTGCTTGTTGTTTTCTTCTGTTTTTTCGCTTGCTTCCTCTGATTTTGCCTCTTCACTCAAATTATTTTCTTCTTTTTTGAAAGTTTCTTCAAGTTCAGAGGTATTCAATTCGTTTTCAGGGTTTAGGTTTTGTTCTTGGTTCATAGTCGTTGTAATTAGATTACTGACAAATGATTTAAAACAATTTTACTGCCAATATCAAAATTCTGCCAAATTGACAGGCTTTTTTGTAGGTTATGAATGATTTTTTTGCAAATTTTGTCAAAAAAATTAAAACAATGCGACATTTCACAGCTATTTTTCTATTTTTATTTGCTTACGGCATCGGATTTGCCCAAAAAAGCAAAAATTTGTCTAAACCGAAATTAGTAGTAGGTATAGTGATTGACCAAATGCGTTACGACTTTTTGTATCGTTATTACGATTTGTACTCCGAAAAAGGCTTCAAACGCCTGATGCGAGAAGGTTTCAACTGCCGCAACAATCATTATCATTATGCCACTACCTACACTGGTCCCGGGCACGCTGCCATTTACACAGGTTCAGTTCCTGCCATCAATGGCATAGTAGGCAACGAATGGTACGAACTTTCAGGAAAATTGATGTATGTAGTAGAAGACAGCACGGTGCAATCGGTTGGTACGGACAATAAGTCAGGCAGAATGTCGCCTCGTAATCTTTTGGTTACTACCATTACCGACCAGCTTCGCCTTGCAAGCAATTTTCGTTCAAAAGTAATCGGTGTTGCTATCAAAGATAGAGGTGCAATTCTGCCCGCAGGACATAGTGCCAACGCCGCCTACTGGTACGATAGCCAAACAGGCAACTGGGTGAGCAGTTCGTTTTATATGCAAAAACTGCCCGATTGGGTAGAAAAGTTCAATGCTTCGGGGCGAGCCAAAGCCTTGCAAGAAAAAACTTGGGAAACTTTATTGCCTATAAGTCAATACATTCAGTCAGAAGCAGATGAACAAAGCTATGAACGCAACTTAGAAGGCGAAAACAAACCCATTTTTCCTCACAAAATCAATTCTTTTTCGGCTCTCACCTATACACCTTTTGGCAATACGCTTACCAAAGAGTTTGCTTTGGCGGCTTTTAGAAATGAAAATCTCGGAAAATCAGGCGAAACAGACTTTCTATGTGTCAGTTTTTCTTCTCCTGATATTGGTGGGCATACCTTCGGACCTTACTCCATAGAAACCCAAGATATGTATTTGCGTTTGGATTTAGAAATTGCCGAAATGCTCGAAACCTTCGACAAAGAATTAGGAAAAAATAATTACCTCGTTTTTCTCACCGCCGACCACGGCGTAGCCGATATTCCTGCCTTCCTGAAAAAACATAAAATCCCCGCAGGCATTTCCTTTGACTCTTATCATCTGCAAGAGGTGCAAACAGCC
>Ga0308394_1001184_pt1 | contig 12590 bp, 12 predicted proteins | sample Hotspr2Sampleme2_FD_202366 | JGI IMG/M metagenome (GOLD analysis project Ga0308394, IMG submission 202366) | Hot spring phototrophic mat microbial communities from Mushroom Spring, Yellowstone National Park, Wyoming, United States - 20050701_me2 ...
TTGGTGGGAATGGTTTTGTGTTTTTTCTTTTAAGTGATATTTCTGACTTGTATAACCGATTCCAACCATAATTCCCTGCTAATATGTCTAAGTCACCATCGTTGTCATAGTCACCAAAACATATACTATAAGTATCATCTCTTTCAGGTGAACTCCAAACAAGTGTAAAACTTCCATCTCCATTGTTCCTATATAACCGATTTGGCTGATTCCAATTCCCTGCTAATATGTCTAAGTCACCATCGTTGTCATAGTCACCAAAACAAATACTATAAGTATTATCACTTTCAGTTGAACTCCAAACAAGTGTAAAACTTCCATCTCCATTGTTCCTATATAACCGATTTGGCTGATTATAATTCCCTGCTAATATGTCTAAGTCACCATCGTTGTCATAGTCACCAAAACAAATACTATAAGTATTATCACTTTCAGTTGAACTCCAAACAAGTGTAAAACTTCCATCTCCATTGTTCCTATATAACCGATTTGGCTGATTATAATTCCCTGCTAATATGTCTAAGTCACCATCGTTGTCATAGTCACCAAAACAAATACTATAAGTATTATCACTTTCAGTTGAACTCCAAACAAGTGTAAAACTTCCATCTCCATTGTTCCTATATAACCGATTTGGCTGATTATGATTCCCTGCTAATATGTCTAAGTCACCATCGTTGTCATAGTCACCAAAACAAATACTATAAGTATTATCACTTTCAGTTGAACTCCAAACAAGTGTAAAACTTCCATCTCCATTGTTCCTATATAACCGATTTGGCTGATTATGATTCCCTGCTAATATGTCTAAGTCACCATCGTTGTCATAGTCACCAAAACAAATACTATAAGTATTATCACTTTCAGTTGAACTCCAAACAAGTGTAAAACTTCCATCTCCATTGTTCCTATATAACCGATTTGGCTGATTATGATTCCCTGCTAATATGTCTAAGTCACCATCGTTGTCATAGTCACCAAAACAAATACTATAAGTTCTATCACTTTCAGGTGAACTCCAAGTTAACCAATATGGAGGTGGTATTGCGAAGTTTGTTCCTGTTGTTGAGATTAAAGAATATTCTCCTGAATAATATGATTTTATTGAAAACCAGTGGGTTGTATCAGGAATAAGACCTGTTAAATATTTTACCTCTGTTTGTGATGGTGATAGTGGTGTCCAGTTTTGGTAGAAGGTAGTTGCTGTATTAAACTTTGTATCGTTTGTAATATCACCAAAAGTAGAATATTTTACAAGATAACCTTGTACAGAACCTCCAGAACCGTTATTAGGCGCTGTCCATTGAAGTTTAAGTTGACCAACAGAAGAAGTTGATGGAGTTACTATAAGGTTTGTAATTGTTGACGGTGCCGCAGACAAAAAAGATAAAAAAATTGGAAAGAAGGCAATTGTTTTAAGCCAACAACCTAAAACCCAAAACCTAAAACCTATTTTTTTCTTTTTATTACTCATATATTTCCCAAACTAAAGTTCTTTACCACTGAAACCACTGAATATTCGTGTATATTCGTGATTCAATATACTAATAAATAATCTATCTCCTTTTTTATCTTTGCTTCTATACTCTCAACTTCTTGTGGCTCGTAAATTTTTTTGTTCATCATATCTTTTACTACTTTTAACCTAAGATCCCTATCAAGTTCTAATAACACTTTATTTGCCATTTTTGTTGGTAGGTAATTTAATACTAATGCTATTGTTTGTGGATTTTCTTGCTTTAACAAATATATCAGATTGTTTAAATTATCAGATGTTATAAAATTAAAATGTTTGTATTTTATGGTTTTTGTACCTGAGGGAAGTGCACCTGAAACTTTACTACCCAAACCTCGCCGTTCAAATAAAGGAGGTTCATTTTGTTCACCTAAGTTAGGAGGTTGTGAAATACCCGGCTGTCCAAATGCGAATGTCTGTGAAACTATTCTTGTATCTATCCTTGCTTTGAGCACCTCTAATGCTGAAACTAAATTTTTTAAAAATATCTTTACAGGACCGAATAAAAATACCGTTATAACTATTACTACCATCAAAGCTACAATCCATCTAATTTGATTACCAACCACATTTAATACATCTGTCCATCTAAAATTTTTAGTAAAGTGTTCTTTTTTTATATCTATCTTATCGCCACGGGCTAAATTTAGTGGAAACAACTCTAATAACCTTCCTTTTATTTTTTCTACAGTTGCATCATCTACAGTATCACTTAAAATAACTGATACTTTTATAGATTTGATGTGTCCAAGTCGTTTAACTATAGAAATAAAAGAATTTGGAGCTGATTGATTAATATTAGAATTTGGAATATCTATACTTTGGACTGCAGAAGGAACCACTGCATCTTCAGGTACACCTTGAAGTATTGTGTTTGACTTCTTTTTAAAAATATCTATACCAACAAAAGGGTTACTTAATTGTTGACTGCCAGAAATATTAGGTGAGGTAGATTTTATCTCTTGTTGTATCTCTGGATTATATTCTATGTTTACCACAACTACCACATCTTTTCCTCCAGTTATCTTCTTTATAACTTCTTCCATACGAGATGACATCTCTTTCTCTAATAACAGATTATCTTCTATATAGGAAAAGACATGTGTTAGGGAAAATAATAAAAAAATTGAAGTAATAATGTGTTTATATCTTATAACACACACCCCCTTGAGGGTAGCTTACCCACCACAATTATATATAATACTAACAAAATTGAAATTTGTCAACTTTTTTTAAAAAATTTTTTTTGATATAAAAAGTCATTATCTATCTATCAATTTTTCCATTTTCTAATTTCAAACATAGGTTCAAAATCTTTTTTTGTGTTTAGATTAAAAAAAACTTTTTCAAAGTCTGGAATATCTTCAAAATATTTAACATTCGCTTTCTTTACCAGACCAAAAACTTTGTATCTTCCCATTTTTAGATTCCTTTCAATCAAAGGGCAAAGTTCCTTTGAATATATTGCGAAAAGAGGATGAATTGAATTTTTATTTTTCGGTATAAGTATTTCATAGTCATTTTTGATATTCATCATATATTCTACAACTTCTTTTTTTACAAACGGATAATCACAAGCTATAACAAAATTGTATTTATATGGCGAATTTTTAAGCCCTGTAAGAATTCCGCCAAGCGGTCCTATTTTATATTTGTCTTCTACAACTTTTACATATCTAATTTTTTTAAACTTCTTTACATCAGTCGTAACAACAAGAATTTTTTTAAAACATTTTTTTATTTCATTCACAATTTTTTCTATTATCGTAGAACCGCCGATTTTTATTAACGCTTTGATTCTACCAAGATGCCTGCTTTTCTCACCCTTTGCAAGTATTATCGCATACATCGTTATTTTATCTGCACGGTCAAAGACCGTGCCTACAATATCTTTTTAATATTACAATCACAGATTTTGTATTCAGGAATTTTTGAATAGGGGTCAAGTTTGTTATGTGTTAAAAGATTTGCATAAAAATGAAATGGAACAAAAACTACACCTTTTTTAATATTATCAGAAATTTTTACTTTAATTTTCAATTCCCCGCGTAGTGAAAAAATTTTTACATAAGAACCGTTTTTCAACTTCATTTTTTTTGCATCATCAGGATTTATTAAGCAAAAATCTTCCCCTACTATCTCCGATATTCCTTCAGCTCTACCTGTCATTGTCCTTGTATGATAATGTTCTCTTATTCTTCCTTTTGTTAAAACAAACGGGTATTCATTATCCGGAAGTTCGTAAGCATGTTTGAATTCCACTGGTATAAATTTACCTTTGGTTGATTTTGTCTTAAAACTACCGATATGAAGTGTCTCTGTACCAGGATGATCTTCTTGTGGACATGGCCATTGAATTCTTTCACCATTTCTAACTCTTTGAGGTGTTATTCCTTTATATTGTGGTACAACATTGTTTATTTCTTTTAAAAAATCCCATACATTATTGTAGTTCCATTTATATCCAAACTTTTCTGCAAGCAATTTTATTATTTCCCAATCATCTTTTGCTTCGCCAGGTGCTTCAACACATTTTGATATTTTTTGAACCCTTCGTTCAGTATTTGTAAAAGTCCCTTCTTTTTCAAAAGAACATTTTGACGGCAAAACGATATCAGCATATTTCGCTGTCTCTGTTAGAAAAATATCTTGAACAACAAGAAAATCAACTTTTTTTAGTGCTTCTTCTACATGTTTTATATCAGGGTCGGAAACAAGTGGGTTTTCGCCTATTATGTAAAGAAATTTTATTTTGTCATTTAAAATATTTTCAAAAATTTCAACAACAGTAAGTCCGTTTTTATCAGGAAGCTCTGTTGTTTGCCAGTCAATCTCAAACTTTTTTATTGTATTTTCATCTTCTACTGGGAAATATCCTGGGTAATGAGTTGGCAACGCTCCCATATCACATGCACCTTGAACATTGTTCTGTCCTCTTAAAGGACAAAGACCAGCACCTTTTTTACCAATTTGTCCCGTAAGCAAGGCAAGGTTTGATAAAGAAACAACATTATCAGTTCCAGTAGTATGTTGAGTGATACCCATTGCCCAAAGTATTACCGCTGAGTTTGATTTTGAATAGATATATGCAACTTCTCTTAACTTATCAATCTCAACACCAGTAATTTTTTCAACATCGTTTATAGGAAACTCTTCCATAAACTTTAAATACTCATCAAAATTCTCAACTCTCTCTTTGATAAACTCTTCATTGTAAAGTTTTTCATCAATTATAATCTTTGCAATTGTATTAAAAAGAAAAACATCGGTTCCATAATTTGGCCTGATTGTTAAATATGCTATATCAGACAAAGAAATTTCCATCGGGTCAATTATGATAAGTTTTGCAGCACGCTCAACTGCTTTTCTTATTCTATACGATGTGACCGGCTGTGTTTCTGACACATTTGTCCCTGTTAAAATTATACAATCAGAATATTTCTCAATTTCTTCTAACGAATTACTCATTGCAGCAGAACCTATTTTTTTTGACAAACCTGCAATTGATGATGAATGACAAAGACGTGCACAATGGTCAACATTGTTTGTTTTTATAACGACTCTGAAAAATTTTTGAAATACATAATTTTCTTCATTACTACATTTCGCTGATGCAAGCCCTGCAACTAAAGTAGAACCGTATTTTTTAATTATCCTTACTAAGTTTTCATATATAGTTTCTAACGCTTCTTCCCAGGAAATTTCTTCAAAATCGTTATTTTTTCTCCTTAACGGTTTTTTCAACCTATCAGGCGAATTCACATATTCAAAAGCAAACCTCCCTTTAATACATAAAAAACCTTTATTTACACAACTTTCTTCATCACCTTTAATTTTTATAATCTGATTATTTTTTACATAAACATTTATACCACAGCCAACACCACAATATGGGCATATCGTCTTTATTTTTTCATATTCCCAACTTCTTCCTTTCCCTTCCGCAGAAACTTCTCTTAAAGCACCTACAGGACATACCTCAACGCAGTTACCACAAAAAACACATTCTGTCTCTTTCAGTGGTTCATCAAAGCCAGAAATTATCTCTGTCTTAAACCCACGGAAACCAAAATCTATCGCGTTTACTCCAACAATTTCATTACATACTTTAACACATCTGCCACATAAGATACATTTCTCATAATCTCTCATTATAAACGGTGAACCATCTTTTTGCATCTTTTTACTTCTTTCACCCTCATACTCAACTTTTTTAATACCATATTCATAAGCGTATTTTTCAAGCAAACACTCTCCTGATTTCTCACAGGTCATACAATCAAGTGGATGGTCAGAAATAATAAGTTGTAATATTGTTTTCCTTGCTTCAATAACTTTTTTTGTATTTGTAAAAGCTTTTATTTGAGTTAAAACTTTTTCAGTACATGATGTTACCAACCCCTTACCTTCAACTTCAACTAAACATAATCTACATAATCCGTCAGGTTTTAATTCAGGATGATAACATAATGTAGGGACATAAATACCATTTTCTTTACACACCTGTAAAATTGTCTTCCCTTTTTCTGTAACAATTTTTTTGTTATCAATAAAGAGTTCTATATTTTCCATCTTCTATTCCTCTTATATAACTTAACAACTAATTTAATGCACTTTGTCCTAATGCACACCGCGAAGTTTCTTTTATCACTAACGAAAGTTTTTTTATTAAATCTAACCGGTTCCTTAACTTCTCACTTTTTAAACCCTCAAGTTCTAAGATCATTTCATAAACTCTTTTTAATCCAACCCTGCATGGTACACAATATCCACAGGATTCATCTGAAAAAAATCTTACTATCTTTTTTATTTCATCAAAAATGGAAAAATTTTTCGTAAATATAAAAATTCCGCCTGTACCTAAACTTGTTCCGTTGTTTTTTAAACTCTCAAAATCATAATTGATATTAAACTTCTCAGGAAATAACAAACAACTTGACGCACTTGGTAAAAGCGCTTTAACGTTTTTTGGTTTTAATTTTGCATATCTCTCAATAATCTCATAAATTTTTATCTTACCAAGTTCTATCTCAAACACACCTATTTTTTTATCGTTAAATGTCAAACATATCAACTTTGTCCCATAATTTTTCTCAACACCAAAATTTTTAAACCAATCACTACCATAAAAAATAATGTGCGGGATAAACGAAAATGTTTCAACATTGTTTATCAAAGTAGGTTTGTTAAACAACCCTTTTTGAGTAGGATACGGCGGTTTTAATCTTGGTGTTGGTCTTTTACCTTCAATAGTATTAAAAAGAGCAGTCTCTTCACCAGTAACATACCTCCCATTACTTTCAATAATTTCAATATCAAAATTATGATTTGTTGATAGAATGTTTTCACCAAGTAAGTTTTCTTTTTTATATTGTTTCACTAAAGTTTTTAACTTACTTATTTCATTCTTATACTTATGATTTACATAAATGAACCCCTTTTCTGCACCTACAGCAATTGATGCTACAATCATTCCATCAATGACTTTATATGGAAAATTTTTTAACAAAAATTTATCTTTAAAAGTATACAGCTCGCCTTCTTCTGCATTACAGACAACAAATTTTTCTCCATCCTGATTTTTCACAGATTCCCATTTTACACCTGTTGGAAACATAGCACCACCACGACCTAAAAGATAAGAATTTTTAATTTCTTCAACAATTTTTTCTGATCCTATTTCAAAACATTTTTTTATTAAAGATATTGTAAAGTGTTTATCATATTTTTCTGTTAATATTTTTTTTCATTTTTTGCACAGTCATAGCACGGTCAGAGACCGTGCCTACATCAAGCGTTTCGTAAAATTATTTATATTATATTTGTAGGCACGAACTGTGTTCGTGCAAAAAAATAAAATTGCACGGTGAAACACCGTGCCTACATCGGATATAATTATTTGCACGGTCAGAGACCGTGCTTACATTTTATTTGTAAAAAAATTTGTTTTATTAAAAAGTTCTTCTGAAAATGATAAAAAACTAAAAATCTTGGCTTTTGATATTTTATATTTTTTAGAAATTGTCTCAAGAAACTTTTTATTCAAATTTTTTTCATAAGGAGAAGTTTATAAAATGAAGAATCAATTTTTTTCATGAGGGAATACTCTGAGCATCTCAATTGAATGCGGAATTAAATCTTTTAAAATTTCAAAATAATCCATAACTCCTTTCAAACTAACCGGCAAATTAATGATTAATGTTTCGTTTCTTATACCTGCTATACCTCGGGATAATACAGAAAATTTTGATTTCTCATATGTCTTAATCCTCAAAATTTCAGGAATGCCAGGAACCTTTTTGTCAATAACACCTTCTGTTGCTTCAGGAGTAATATCTCTTTGACTGAACCCTGTCCCACCTGTGGTTAGTATCAAATCTGAATATTCGGAAAATTCTATCAATTTCTTCTCTATCATTTCTATTTCATCTGGAACAATTTCATATTTCACGACATACCAACCATTTTCTATAACTTTTTCTTTCAAAAACTTACCACTTTCATCAACCCTTTTTCCTTGATAACAACTATCGCTTATTGTCAAAATTGCTACATCAATCTTCGGTATAACCTCAATTATATCTCCCTTTTTAACGATACCACCTTTTATAACTTTCCCAAACACACCCTCTTTCGGCATAATACATTTGCCAACTTTTTTTTATATCTCACAGTATAAATGACATCTTTTCCCAATCTCAGATATCTCAATAACTACATCGTTTATTTTCATCTTATCCTTTATTTTTAATTTCCTTAAATCAATTTTTTCAGTTGTTATATTTTCAGCAAAAATTCCCGGTCTAATCTCTACCTTCTCTTTAAGACAGAAAAATTCTTCGTTCATTCTTTCCCAGGACAACAAACTCACTTGTTTCGTTATTCCTTCCTGTGCATGACAATCGCCTTCAACACCATAGTTTTCAATAAGTATAATTTTGTCAACTGGCTTCTTAGTTTATCCTTTCTTTTCTCCAATATTTACAGAATAAACAATGCCTTTCATTTATATTTTTCCTTAAGTAATATTTTGCTAATTTTTACTTCTTTCTTATAAACCTTGCACATGTCATAAATTGTTAAAAGCGCAACAGTTACTCCGTACAATGCTTCCATCTAAAAACCTGTCCTATCAAAACCTTCAACTTCACAGGTTACTTTTATCTTATCTTTTTCTATCTCAAAACTAATTTTAGCCTTTGTAATTTTAACAGGATGACAATGTGGAATAACAAATGGGGTGTTCTTTATTGCCAACAACGCAGCACTTTCAGCAAAACTTAATACATCACCTTTGGGCACATTTTTTCTTTTTATTTCTTCTATTATTTGTTTATCAAGATTTATAACACCTTCAGCAACTGCTTTCCTTTTTGTAATCTTTTTATTACTTATATCAATCATTTGATTAAATTTAATTTAATTGTAGGGCAAACCTTTAGGTTTGCAAATAATTAAGACAACAAGCAATGCTAAAGCATTGCCCTACAACAATTATTTTATGCAATTCCACAAATTGCGGGATTATTTCAAAGTTTTATAACTCATAACTAATCACCGATCACTCATATACTCATAACTCATTACCCCATCTACTCCTCCACGCATCCACCACCTGTATACGCATTATATCTTTTTCCTCTTGCGAAACCAATTAATACAATTTTAAATTTTTCCGCAACTTCTACTGCTAAAGAAGTAGGCGCTGAAAACGAAATTATTGCAGAAAACCCTGCTTTCTTTGCTTTAAAGACAATTTCTGAAGATATCCTACCCGATGTCAACAAAATTTTATTCTTTGTAGTATATCCGTGTAAAATTGACTTGCCAATAACCTTATCAACAGCATTATGCCTTCCTATATCTTCACTAAAAAATTGTATATCTTCTCCGTCAAACATTGCTGCTGAATGTACCCCACCTGTTTTTTTATAAATCTCACACATATCTTGAAATTCTTTCATAATTTTAACAACATCAAATTTTTCAATATCTATATAACCTTTTTCTCCGAAATTAAACAAATCTTCAATATGAAAAAATGATGAAAAACAAGATGAACCTATTGTCAAAACTTTGTTTTTAATTTCTTTTTTTGTCTCAATAAAACAGTTATTACCAATTATTTTTAACTCTTTAATTTAAGATGGTTCATTAATATACCCGTTTGAAAAAAAGAAACCGTAAACTAAAAATTTTATATCAGTTGGTAAACACATTATTCTAAAAACTAAATTCTTGTTCAAATAAATATTCAGTTGTTTCTCAACAACAATGTGGTCAAAAACTTTCTCTTTTTTCTTATCTATAACTTTTATTATTTCTTTTTCTATATCCATTTTTTATTTCTCAAGATATTCAACAACAACTTTCTCACCTTTTTTTATTTTTTCACCTTTTTTAAGATACAAAATTGCGTTTGAATACAACACTGATGAAAGCACACCTGATTTTTGTGACTTGTAGGGTGTTATATAAACATCGTTATCTTCAACTTCAGCAATAACTCTTAAAAATTCGTCTCTAGTACCTTTGTTCTCAACATCTTCTTTCATAACACCCACAAATTTAAACCTTTGAGGTTGTTCTCTACCAGTCATTTTGTACAGTGCAACTTTTACAAGATTTTCAAAATTTATATATGTAGATACAGGATATCCAGGAAGACCAAATACAACAGTTTTTCCTTTTTTACCAAAAAATGTTGGTTTACCAGGTTTTACTGCAACTTTGTGAAATATAAGTTTAACACCATTTTTTCTTAATACATCAACAACAATATCATACTTCCCTTCACTAACACCACCTGAAATTATGAACATATCGTATTTAAAACCTTTTTTTATAAACTTATTAAGAATTTTAGGATCATCTTTTGCAATACCTAACATATGTGGCTGTCCACCATATTTTTTTGTTAAAGCATATATAGAATACGAGTTTGCGTCATAAACTTCGCCTTCTTTCAATTTTTGTCCAACCTTTTTTATTTCATCACCAGTAGCAAGAATTCCTATTTTTGGTTGTTTATACACAACAACTTTTTTCTACCAAGATACGCAAGCATAGCAAATACTGCTGTGTCAATATATATTCCTTTTTTTATCACAACTTCTCCTTTTTTAATATCCTCACCTTTTTTTGAAATATTTTCGCCAGGTTTAACAGGTTCTATTATTTTTATATATTCCTTACCATCCTTAAAAACTGTTTCAACATCTTCAATTTTTACCACAGCATTAGCATTTTGTGGTATTTTTGCACCTGTCATTATAGAAAATGTTTTCCCTTTCTATATACTTAAATTTTCCACTTTATCACCTGTTTTTATTTCACCAACTATTTCTAAAAAAAACAGGATTTTCCTCAGATGCAGAGTTTGTATCCTCAGCAATTATTGCGAACTCATCCATTGCAGAACGTTCAAACGGAGGAATATCAAAATTTGAGAGGATATTTTCGGCAATTGTTCTACCAAGGGAAGATATAAGGTCAATTTTTTCTTTACCTAAAACACAAGTGTTTTCCCAAACCAATTTTTTGCTTCAGAAATATGTATCATTTTTAATTTATTCTAAAATTTCTGGTATAACAAACCATTCAACACCAAAAACTTTTTCTTCTTTTTTAATACAAACAACACCTGCCATCTTAAAATTCACCACTTTTTTTGTTTTATCTCTACAAAGAAGTAGTGATGCAAGTTTTTCAAGATATGGCAGATGTCCAACAATCATTATGTTTTCTTCAATGGACAAAATTTTTTCATACCATAACTCAGTTTCATCTAACGGGTTAAGATTATTATCTTCAACAATATATTTTGGATTTAAATATTTTGCAAGAACTTCTGCAGTTTGTACTGCTCTTTTTTTATTACTATGATAGATCCCGTCTACATTTATTTTTAATGAAGATAAAAATTTTGCAACTTTCTCAATATCATTAAACCCTTTATCAGTTAACCCTCTTTCAGGATCCTCTTCTTCTTTCTTTGCCTGTGCATGTTGTACAAGATAAATATATAAACTCATTTTTATTTTTTATACAATGGCGAGATTTTTCTAATTTTTTCTATAACTTTTGGTAGGATTTTTAAAACATAATCAATATCTTCTTCTTTTGTGAATCTTCCTAATGTGAACCTTAACGAACCACGAGATAAAACAGAATCTCTCCCAATAGCAAGTAACACATGTGATGGTTCTAAACTACCAGATGAACACGCACTGCCTGAGGAAATATAAATTCCTTTTCTATCCAAAGCAATCAAAACTGACTCGCTTTCAATACCTGCTACACTTATGTTTAAATTGTTTACTAATCGTTTTTCTAAATCGCCATTTACAACAACATCAGGAATTGTTTTTAATATCTCATCTAACAATTTATCTCTTAAAACTTTTATTTTTTCATTTTCTTCTTCCATCTCATTTTTAGCAATCTCTGCTGCTTTATAAAGTCCTACTATACCTGTCACATTAACAGTTGATGAACGAAGGCCACACTCGTGTCCACCACCGTGTAGCAACGGTTCTATTTTTGTCCCTTTTTTAACATAAAGTACTCCAACACCTTTTGGTGCATAAAATTTGTGTCCGCTTATTGATAACAGATCAACATTAAGTTTTTTAACATCCACTTCAATATGACAAAAAGTTTGTACTGCATCTGTGTGAAAGTATATTTTTGGTTTGTTTTCTTTTTTTCTTTGTTCATTTAGGACATACAATCTTTTGCCAATTTCTTCTATTGGTTGAATTGTACCAATTTCATTATTTGCATGCATTATACTTATAAAAATTGTGTTATCTTTGATATACGAAAACAACTTATCAACATTTATTATCCCATTTTCTTCTACAGGGACATAACTTATCTCAACTTCATCTTTGAAATTTTCTTCTAAAAACTTTAATGGTTCAAGTACAGCATGATGTTCTATTGTTGAAGTTATAAAATGTAATTTTTTATTATATTTTCTTTGTGAGAAGAATACTCCTTTTATTGCAGTATTGTTTGATTCTGTCCCACCTGAGGTAAAAATTATTTCTTCAGGTTCACAATTTAACAT
>Ga0308394_1001192_pt1 | contig 12519 bp, 13 predicted proteins | sample Hotspr2Sampleme2_FD_202366 | JGI IMG/M metagenome (GOLD analysis project Ga0308394, IMG submission 202366) | Hot spring phototrophic mat microbial communities from Mushroom Spring, Yellowstone National Park, Wyoming, United States - 20050701_me2 ...
AACTCCAAAGATCAAGAAGATTGCAAACTAACAAAATACTCATAAGGATACACGGTCCGAAAATAACTCCGAAAAATGCCCTTAATGGCTACTTGATAGTAGGTCTTGAAGTTACGAAATCCTGATAGATGAAAAAATATAAGAATGCTCATCACCTCACTTTTATTCATAGCTCTTTTTGACCACTTATCTTCTCCTATAAGGTGTCTTTGAAGTTTGGGATGCAATTCAATCAAAAAATCATCCACAGATACAAAAATTTCTACTAATTTTGACGGACTTAGATGTAATTGACTCATAAGATTAAATATTTGAAAAGTGCAACTCAAATTTACTCTTTTTTTCAATTACACTAAGTTTTTATCGTAAATAATTATCTGTCAGTTTTTTAGCCTTATAACTCACGTTAATATATTAAAATTCAATCATCTTTCACCTTTCCTTTCAAGTGCTTTACGTTAAGTTGCTTGCGTATCGTTTCGCTATCCACCAAGCCAGCTTCCGATGCCGTGTCATCAGCTATATCTTTCACATAACGCATACGTAGACGTATGGCTTGTGCCTTTTTGGTCATTCGGAGGTTAAGCACCTCTACTGCCAGCGAGAAAAACATAGCAAAATAAATGTAATCCTTGGATACTTCTTTCTCCAAACCTTCCATAATGAGTACCGTGCCAATCATTACCAAAAAAGCCAAAGCAAGCATCTTGACGGTGGGGTTTCGGCTTATGAAATCGTTGACGGGATTGGCAAAAAGTATCATCACAACCATAGAAAGCACTACGGCAATAATCATAATCCAAAGATTTTCGGGCTTAGCCGCATCAACCATACCGATAGCGGTAAGGATAGAGTCGAAAGAAAAAACAATGTTAAGCAAAGCAATCTGAATAACTACTTGTAGGGGAGAATTTCCTTTTCCTTCGCCTCCTACCACTTCTTCTACACCTTGTAATTTACGATGAATTTCAGTGGTAGCTTTGTAAAGCAAAAATAATCCACCTGCAAGCAGAATTAAGTCTCTGCCACTGGGGTGAAAATCGTAGTCAATAAGCGGAATATTTAGGTGAAAAAGTGGAACGGTAAGTTTTACAATCCACGAAATCGCAAACAAAAGCACTACACGAGGAATTATAGCAATCAATAAGCCGATATTGGTAGTTTTTTTGCGTTTGTCTTTGGGCAGTTTGTTGGCAATGACCGAAATAAAAATAATGTTATCAATTCCCAACACTATCTCCATTAGCGTAAGCGATACAATTGCGATAAGCGACTCGGCGGTAAATAAATGAGCCAAAACTTCGTTCATAAAAAATAAAAATTTATCAATGCAAATCTAAAAAAAGCAATAGAAAAAATCAAAATATCATTTTTTTTTCAAAAACATTACAAAAATGCTATATTTGTGTTAAAAAGTGCTTTCCGATGAAAAAATACATAAGTTTTGTGATTTGCCTATTTATCATTTCCGAAATTTTTGCACAAAAAATTTATCATTTCAAAATAGAAAACGAAATAGCCGAACCTACGGGGCTTTTGGTAGATTCGGCTCTATCTGCGGCTAAAAGATTAAAGGTTGATTACGTAATTGCCGAAATCAACACTTTTGGTGGCAGGGTAGATGTAGCCGACGCTATCAATCAGAAATTTTTAGATTTTGAAAAACCGATATGGGCATTTATCAACAACAATGCCTACTCAGCAGGGGCTTTGATAGCCATTGCCTGCGATAGTATCTATATGGCAGAAGGTAGCAACATAGGGGCAGTTACGCCTATCAATGGAGCAACAGGACAATACGCTTCCGAAAAAATTAGAGCCAGTATCAGGGCAAAAATGCGGGCTTCGGCAGAAGCTAACCGCCGAAACCCCAAAATCGCCGAAGCAATGGTTGATGAAACCTTAGATTACGATAGCCTCGTAACACCGGGCAAGTTGATTGTATTCACCACCGCAGAAGCTATCAAAAATGGCTACTGCGAAGGTAAAGCTAATAGCGTAGAAGAAATTTTGAAAAAATACGGTATGCAAAAAGCTGAAATCATACGTCATGTGCCTTCTACCTTAGAAAAAATCATTTCTTTCTTTCTTAGTCCTGTGGTAAGTAGTCTTTTGGTGCTATTGATTATCGGTGGGATTTATTTTGAACTGCAAACACCGGGCGTTGGCTTTCCGCTTGTTGCCGCTCTTGTAGGTTTGGCTTTGTATTTTGTGCCTTATTACATTCGTGGTTTGGCAGAGAACTGGGAATTGTTGCTGTTTTTTGCAGGAATAGCTCTTTTGGCAGTGGAAATTTTCTTGCTACCCGGCTCCAAAATATTTGCCATTGCTGGTTTGCTTGTAATGTTTGGGGCTTTGGGGCTAATGATGCTCGGAAATCAAGGGTTTAGCTTGGTTGGTGTGCCTCAAAAGGCACTTTACAATGCTCTAATCGTTACTTCTGTGGGGCTTTTCGGTGGGGCAACGCTCATTGCTCTTTTAGCTCCTAAAATTGCTACAAGCAAAAAATTCAGCCACGTTGCCCTACAAACCTCCTTAGACAGCAAAGCAGGCTACGTTGCCGCTCCAACAATTACTATGATAGGCAAAGAAGGCACAAGTTACACCGTGCTGCGTCCTTCGGGAAAGGTACTTATTGATGGACACCTCTACGATGCCTTCACACAAGGCGATTTTATAGAAAAAGACAAAAAAATAGTCGTTATCGGGCAAGAAGGAGCGGAACTGATTGTGAAAATGAATGATGAACGATGAATGATGAATGAAGCCGAAGCGTGAACGATAAATGATGATGAAATTATGAAAATCCGTTTTTTTATTTTTTTGTATCTTTATTTCCAAATTCTGCAAGCACAAGATATTTTTCCTAATCAGTTCTCTTCGGCTTTGCTGGGGCTAAATCCTGCTTTTACGGGTACGAGTGTTTCGGGGAGAGCAAGTTTTTTGTATCGTGTGCAACACCCTACCCTTTCGGGAACGCTCAATAGCAGTTTTTTCAGCTACGACCATAATTTTGATGACGACCGCAATAGCCTCGGCTTTTTTATCCAAAATGACCGTAGCAGTATCAGTTCGGGAGGAGATTTCAGAATGTTGCAAGCCAAAGTTTCCTACGCTTACCTTTTGCCTGCAAACGAGTATTGGCGAATAAAAATGGCTTTGGCAACAGGCTACGGCAACCAAAGCCTTAATACTATTAGCTTGCTCTACGGCGACCAAATCACCGCCACAGGTTTTTCGGGCTTACCTACACAAGATAACAGACTGATAGGACAAAGCATCGACTACCTTGACCTCGCCACAGGCATACTTGCTTACAACGAATACGCTTGGATTGGGGCTTCGGTCTTTCACCTTAGCGAACCCCGTAGAGATTTCTTGGGCAGTGAATTTAGAGTTTTTAGGCGTTATTCGGGGCATTTAGGCATAAAAATCCCCCTCAATGAAGCCGAAACGCACTTTATCAGCACAGCCGCAGTGTATCGTTTGCAAAATGACATTCATTTGCTCGATGCAGGCATTTTCTACGAAATTCCCGTGTGGCAAGCAGGTGTATGGTACAGAAATGTACCTATTCAGACGAAAGGCAGTCAAATCAATTTTCAAACGGCTTTCAAACACCAAGGTTTGAAATTTTCTTATAGCTACGGAATGGCTATCGGTGCTTTGCGAGGTTTTGGCGGTACTCACGAAGTGGGCATCTCTTTTGCCATTCAGAAAGAAGCAAGAGAATACCGCTGGAGCTATGTGCAATTATCGTTGTTTTAGTAAGTAATTCATACTCAAAAATAAATGATTTTGTGGGCAGTTAGGAAAGCTCACTGAGCTCTTCGCTCAACGAACAGAAGAGCTATCCCAAAGATTTGAGTTCATAGCTTTTGCGAGCTTCCATCCAACTGGCATTAATTTCAAAGCCTAAAAGCAACAAAAAACTTAGCAAGTAAATCCAAAGCATCAAGGCAATAAACGTTCCGATAGAGCCGTATAATTTATTGTAGCTGGCGAAATTTTCAAGATAAAACGAAAATAAATTCGTTATCAAAATTGCTGTAATTGATGTAAAAACCGAACCCAAAGAAAAAAAACTCCACTTTTCGTGGCTGGCAGGAGCAATGTAATAAATCATCGAAATCGTTACGAAAAATACTGCGAAAGCAATCAGGTACTTAGCAATCAGTATTCCCCAAACAAGCCACTGATTGTTCAAAAATCCCCAGTCTGCCAGCATATTCATCACGAAACGGCTCACAATAAGAGCCACTACAGCAAAAAGAAAGACAAAAGCTATTAGCAAGGTCAGGTACAAAGCTATGAGACGGAGTTTCAAGAAACTGCGTTTTTCGGCATACAAAAATACGCTGTTGAAGGCTACAATCAGTGCCGCCATTCCGTTAGTTGCCGCATAAAGGGCAAACAAAAAACTCAGTGAAAGCAAATCGGTTCTTTTACGAGACATAATATCGTGAATCGTTCCATCAACAAACTTGTAAATCTCCGACGGAATGTTCGCTTTGGCAAAAGCCATTACTTGCTCGTAGCTAATAGGCGTGTAAGGAAGCAAAGTAACCAAAAAAAGCAAAAATGGGAAAAAAGAAAGCGTAAGGCTAAACGCCACCGAACTTGCTCTGATATGCAAAGAATTGTTGAGAATATTTTTCAAGAGAATTTTCAGAAAAACATACGCCGAAACTTTCGCCTTTCTGCCTATGTGAAAAGCGTGCAGCACCGTCTCAAAGCGTTTAAACCAATTTTTGGAAACGATATGTTTATGTAAAAATTTTTTCATTCAATTTGGGCTAAATGCCTGCGGTCATTGTGTTTGAGTATTCTGAACATAGAGCCTGTATGTTGCAAATGATACAGCGAAAGATTGTGATGCTCGAAAACGTCCATTTGCGAAAGCGGATAATTGAGCCACCAAGCCAACAATATTCGCATTGCTCTGCCGTGAGAGCAGATAAGGATATTTTTTTCAGGACTATTGAGCAAAACTTCTGTAAAGGCTTTTTGTCTTTTCATCACATCTTCGGGGGTTTCGCCTTGGGGCAAAGCCAGATGTGTGTTGCCCATACGCCATTGTTTTACATAATAGCTATATTCTTGGTGAGCCTCTTTGCTGAAAGCTTTGCCTTCGTGTATTCCCCAACTGATTTCGTCGAGTCCTTCGTGTTTTTCGTGAGGAATACCCCTTTTCAGAAATTCGCTTACGGTTTGCTCGGTGCGTTTGAGCGTAGAAACAAAGATTTTTTCTATCGGTAAATGCTTGTAATGCTCAAAAAAGTATCGTGCTTGCTTTTTACCTTTTTCGTTGAGGTCGGCATCGATGCCTCTGCCTTGTACCATACCTCGTCGGTTGTATTCGGTTTCACCGTGTCTTATGAGATATAAATTTTTTATCATAATTATTTTTTTTAAAGTTCCTTCAAAAAATTCATTATCCCTTGAAAATAAGCCTCTGCAATATCTTTTACACGCGAACTAACCCAGATGTTTCCAACTTGCAGTGTTTTTTCGTTGAGGCGTTTTATTTCTTGGTCGCTATCTTGCAGAAGGCTTTCGCCATAGCAAACAATTCCTTTTACCGATTTGCAAAGTAACAAATTTCGGGCATAAACGCCTTGTTTGCCTGTAAATAAGCATTTTTCTTGCAAAAATTTTTGATTATTTTCCACAGGCACAGGCGGCACACCTGCAACTATCTGATGAGCTTGTAAGATTTTTTCCGAAAAGTAAATGGAAAGTTCTATATCTTTACTTGTCAATAAACGCAAAAAGTCTTCTGTGCTGTTTTTGTCCAAATCTTGCCATTCAAAAGCACCTGCTACGAAAGCCATTGCAAAGTTTTGTGAAACAGGCTTTTTCCAAGGCGAATTTTGTTCATCTACGTTGTAATGAATGATAAGCGTAAGGTCGGGAGCAAATTCGTTGATTTTGCGTACGCGTTCTTGCAATTCTTGTTTTCGGAAAAATAGTCTGAAAAATTGTTTTTCGTTCAAGGGTTTTACTTTTTTACGTTTTTTGGATGAGTTTTGCTGTCTGAAATTTTCCAAATATTCTTGGTAATGTTGTTGGAAGGTTTTTTCGAAAGCTGTGTAATTAGGTTGTGAGCGTGTGAGCATCACATTGGCTCCGTATTGTTGTAGTTTTTCTTGCAGAAGTTTAGCAGTTGCCCAAGCCAAATACGACTCCCAAAAAAAGATTTGAGTGCTATCGGGTAAGTTCATTTCAATATATTTACCTTCGAGGCGAGCCGTTACCGAATCACCTGCGAAATGTCCGGGGTCTAAAGCGATTTTTAGTCCTGATAGTGGCTTTCTGCCCAAAAATGTATTGAGTTTCAGAAAAGCCTTTTTCTGCAAATAATTTTCAAAAATTTTCTGGTAATGCCTTTCAACAAGCATAAGTGTATCGGCTGTGATTTTGGTTTTACCAAGTAGCAAAAAACTATCTTTCCAAACTTTTAATTGAGTTATTTCTCCTTTCAGTAGATACTGAAAAGCCCGCTGACGCAGATGTTCAGGTAAATTTTGAGCATCAATTTGTTTGCAAAAAAAAATTACCAAATACCCAACCAATAAACAACAAAGCCGATATTTCATTTTGACAAAAAGAAAAACACTCCCCAAATTTAGTTTCGGGAAGTGTATAAAGCGAGAAAATAAATTTATTTTTTTGATTTGGGAGCAATCGTAACTATCATCTTCTTTCCTTCCATTTGCGGGGCTTGCTCTACTTTGCCGTACTCATCTAATTTTTCAATAAATTTGTTCAGAATTTCCTCACCACGTTCTTTAAAAACGATTGCCCTGCCAACAAACTGCACGTAAGCCCGAACTTTTGAGCCTTCTTTCAAGAAACTTTCAGCGTGCTTGAGCTTAAAGTTAAAGTCGTGGTCATCTGTATTAGGACCGAAACGTATTTCCTTAACGACGGTTTTCTGTGCTTTGGCTTTGAGTTCTTTCTGTCTTTTTTTCTGTTCATATTTGAATTTAGAATAATCAATCACTCTACAGACAGGTGGGTCTGCTTTGCTATTGATTTCTACCAAATCCAGACCTTGCTCTTGGGCAATAGCTAAGGCTTCTTTGATGTCATAAATACCTTGCTCAACGTTTTCGCCTACCAAACGCACTTGCGGCACACGAATTTTCTCATTAATTCGGAAGGGTTCTTCCTCTTTCCCTTTCCGATTGGGCAATTTTGAATTGATAATGACCTCCTTTTTTTAGTGAAACTTACTGCAAATATCTAAAAAAAGATGTATTAGCCAACATTTTAGGGAAAAATATTTTGTAAAAAACAATACTAAGTACCGCAGAAAAAAATTTTTGTAAGATTGTCTAAATAATTTATTTTTTCTTATGTTTGCTTGCAGAAATCCTAAAACCCAAATTTTATGCAAATCAATAAAATTTTAAGTCTTTCAAAGGCTTTGATTGCCATAGTATATTTGCTCACGACGGCTTGCGGTGAGCCTGAAAACGCCAAAGAAAAAAAAGATGCCCCCAGCCAAAAAGTGAAAGAAGAAGTCATAAAAAATGTGAGTGAAGCAGTCAAGCAGTTGCCTCGTATTCAGGAACTACCCGATTTGCTTGCCTCAGCAGGCGTTGATGATTTTTACGAAAATCTTGTAAATCCTACGAAAAATACAGATAAATACCTAACTACCAATGATTTAGCCTCTATCAATTTCGGCATCTATGCCATCGATTTAGGCTACGTACTCAATTACGAAAAAATACAACTCGGTAACGAATATATGCAATCTTGCAAAAAATTAGCTGATAAAATTGGTGTTACCTCTGCCATAGACCAAGCCACTATTGAGCGTTTCAGCAAAAATCTTGACAAAAAAGACACCCTACTGAAAATTGCTAACGAAGCCGTGCAAAACATAGATAAATACCTGAAAGCCAACGAAAGAGCATCGGTTTCGGCTGTTATTCTTGGAGCTATGTTTGTAGAAGCCCTGCATATCTCTACAAGCATTATTGATATGCCTTCCGATTACGACAAAAAACTTAAAGACCAAATTTTTGGCAGAATGGTAAAAATCATAGCTGACCAAGAAAAATCTTTAAACGATGCCATTAGTTCTTTGGAAGCAGTAAGTTTAGAAAGCAAAGGCAAAGAACTTTTGGAAGGTTTGAAAGGCATCAAGAAGATTTATTCGGAGAAAAAATTTGCTGAAAAATTTGCTAACTATCAAGGTGGCGACATTCCTGTTTCTACCGAAGACCTCAAACCATTGCTTGCCGAAACCAAAAAAGTCAGAGCCTCGCTTATTCAATAACCAAAATTTTTCAATAATTTCACTTCCAACAAATCAGGACACGCCGCAAGTAGTTCCTGATTTGTTTTTTTGTAAATCGGGTGTGGGAAATCGCCTGCAATTTCACAAAGTGGCACCAAAGCAAAACGACGCAAATGCAGATATGGGTGGGGGATTTGTAAATCTGTTTGCTGAATAATTTCTTGTCCGAAATACAAAATATCAATATCAATACAACGCGAAGCCCATTTTTTTTCTCTCTTACGTCCCAACGATAGCTCTACGGCAAGCAATTTTTCTAATAAATTTTCTGCCGAAAGCGAAGTTTCCAGCACACACGCCTGATTGAGAAAAGCGGCTTGATTTTCTATGCCCCAAGCGGCTGTTTCATAGACAGAAGATACTTTTTTCAATGTGCCTAAATCCTTTATTGCCTCCAAAGCTACCCGAAGATTTAGCAACTTGTCGCCTTCATTGCTACCCAATAGAATATAACCTTCTTCCATTCTGATTTGTGAAAAGTAGTTCCACAAAATTAAAAGGACACTTTTACTGAGTCAAAATACTGATAGACAATTTTTTGTCTTGTCTCTTGCCTCTTGTCTCTTGTGTCTAATCACTAAGTAGTTTGACAAAATTAGATGAACATCTAAATTTTCATAAAAACTTGAAAAACAATATTTTTCTCGTATCTGATGTCTAATTTTTTGTATCTAACTACTTGTTTCCGAAAAAACTTTTTTGTAGATAGGTTTTCGGTAGGCAAACTGAAAGTAGAGAATAGGATAAAACAGAAAGTCGAAGAGGCGAAAAGGTGTTTCGAACTCAATATCATCAACAATATCTGCTTTATCGCCATTTCTGATGATACGGTGCGTGTGTCGCCATTTTTTTAGGAAAAAAGGTAGTTTTACACCTTCATCAACAAAAAAAATTTCATCTTTGCTTTCTTTTTTCTCTACAATCACGCTTTCCCATTTTTGTTTGAAGAAAATAAAATCCAATTCAACTACCACGCGGTCTTGCTTTTCCGAGCCGTCGAAACGCAAGAGTTTCACTTTCGGGAAGGGTGGAGAGAGTTTTAGGAAAAGTTCTTTGGTAAAAAGCCTAAAAACTTGTCTAAACGATTGATTGACCGTGGTACGGAGGTTGAGTTTCATTCATTGTACATTTTAATTCTGAATCATACGTCCATTTTCGTCGTATTCTCTGATTTGCGGTTCGGTGGTAGTGTCGTACCAAGTTCTTGGGTAGCTGATTTCTTTTTTTCTTTTGCCGTTGGGGTGAAATTCTACCCAGTTGCCTACTTTCACGTCGTTCTGATACGTACCTTTTACTGCTAAATTGCCGTTGCTATGGTAGAGGTAATACGTACCTTCTTTTTTGCCATTTTTGATAGGAATAACCTCTTTGAGTTTTTTGCGTTGCTCGTCATAATAAGTGATTTTAGATTCTTTCAGAAAACCTCTGTAATATTTGGTTTTGTCTAAAAGCACAAAATCGCGGTCTAAGGCATCTTTGCCGTAGCGTTCCCAACGTCCGTGTTTTACACCAAAATAGAAAAAACCTTCTTCTACGATTTTGTCATTTTCTAATTTTTTGTAAGGTCCGTGTAAGATTTTTACCTCATCCCAACGGGTCTTGTCGTAGGTATTTACATAAATTCGTTTTTTCTTTGGATTGTAGGTATAGATTTCCTCGATGTACTTATTTACCAAACTTCTATCTTGTACTTTGAGGTAATGAAAAACCTCCGTAATGGTACTTACAGAGCCGTATTGTTTGATAAATGTTTTTTTAGTTTTTTTTCCGTAGAAAACATTCTTTTTAGGCTTCGCTTCTTTTACTTCTTTTTTTTCGCGAGGTAGCTTAATTTTCAGGTCGGGGATAGTATCGGTTTCTAAGCTATTGTCATCAATATCTTGCGAAAAACCTTGAAAAATTGTTACAAACAAAATAATTACTAAAATACATTTTCGGCTTATCATAGTCATTGATAAATTTTTACTTTTTACATTGAAGTAAAGCCAAAACGCCAAAATTTACTTTTTATTTAGCTTTCATACGCAGTTTTATATCAACGTATTCATATACATACGCCACGATAGAGAAAAGCAAGAAAATAAAAGCAAGCGTTTTCGAGAAAAACAAACTACTTGTAATGAGAATGAATATGAACGTAATCACCCCAAGGTTTCTGAAAACGCTCATATACACAAGTATTGGTCTTGCTTTGGTTAGGAGTTCGTTAGCTCTTTCTAAATACTGATTGATTTTGATGCCCAAACTTTGCAATCTTCTACGCAAATTAGCTTGTACTTCCTTATCACCAAGCCCCTGCAACACAAGATTATGTACTTCTTCCTCTTTATCATTAAAATTTCGTGCCAAACGCACCAAATTATCAATTTCTTCGGTCATTTTGGTATAACGCAAGCGTGAGGCAATTACCGAAAGGAAAAACAAAGCACAGAATAGCGTTTCCATGGTAATCAGCATAATCAGATTGCTGGGTTGGGTAACTCTGTTCCAACTTCTTGAAATATCTTTAAACTTAAAAAGTAAAATATTTTTGGCAAGTGTCATCATCTCGTTCCAAAAAATTCTTATTTCTGTGTTTTTTATTTGAGGTATTATGTTTAAATCTTCTTTTTCTTTTCCGCTGATAATAAATTGCTTGGGCTGTCCCTTGCTGTCCAACTGACTATTTTGCATGATAACTATATTCTTATCTTTGTCGCTCTCTTTGGCATCAATAAGAATGTGGTCTTCGTCAAGAACGACAGCATTATTTTTTTTCAGGTAGGTAATATCGTTGATAGTATAAACTTTTTTGGTATCTTCTTTGGTAAGTTCCCAACGCTCCGAAAGGGTATGGTTGAAACGTTCAGAAGCAATAATAGAAAGAAAACCTGAAAAGGCTAATGCTCCAAACATTACGCTCTCCAAAATATAAGCCTCTACTCGTGAGTGTTCGTTGCGTAGGCGTCCTTCAATTTTGATAATTTCTAAATCGTTGTGGTCTATTTGGTAGTCAAAGGTATCTATGAATAATTCTTTTGCAAAGGCAGGAGGCTCTATGGGCGTTGTGGGAGTAGCTTTTTTCTGTAATTTTTTCACCCATTTTCCCAAAGGAAATGGCTCGGTTGATGCCAAAAACTCACTACTTTCGCCTTTGGGAATAGCAATACTACTAAACGAGAGAAGAACCATTGTTCCTGCATAAATCAGGAAAATAATTACATACACCGCAGGTGCTGACTCAGGGTGCAAACTTACATAATCTTTGTAGCCCTTGTATTCTTCAATAGCTCCTGCTAAGATGTAAGTAACAGAAATTACATTGAAAATCCTGAAAAAAACCGACATCAAAGAAACCTTTTCCTCATAATATCCCTCTTTCAGAAAACTATACTTCTCTTTTAGTTTGTTAAATCGAGTTAGCACCCAAAATACCGTACCTACCGTAATCAAAACTTGTATAATACCGAAAATGATAATATCCTGCGTGTCGTGTGAAATACTACTGCCTTTCATAGGTCCCTGATAAATTCCCATAGAAATCCAACGAAGTAATATATCCACGATAAAGGGAGGATAATAAAATCCCACAGTTCTGGTTTCTTGTTGCACACTGCTCATAGTTAGTATTTTTACACCTGTTTTTGTTTCTAACAACAAAAATAAACACAATCTTGTAAATACAAAAATCTCTGAAAACTAATTTTGAAAATTTGCTCTGTTTGTTTATTCTAAAAAAAACACGAAATTAGCACAGGTAAAAATGATTTTTAAAGCGTAAGCAAAATATCATATGTCTAACTCTGCCTTTTTTGAGACCAAAATAGAATACCTGAAAGGAATAGGACCTATCAGAGCAGGAATTTTAAACAAAGAACTCAAAATATTTACTGCCGCCGACCTTATTCAGCATTATCCCTTCCGTCACGAAGACCGCAGCCAGTTCCACCAAATCAAAAATCTTACTGCCGATATGCCTTACATTCAGCTCAAAGGCAAAATCAAATACACCGAAACCATTGGCGAAGGTAGCAAAGAAAGATTTTTGGCGTATCTACGCGACGAAACAGGCGATATTGAGTTAGTTTGGTTCAAAGGAATTGTAGGTATCAAAAAATTCATACAAATCAACCAAGAATACATCGTTTTTGGAAAACCTACCGAATACAATGGGCGTATCAATATCGCCCACCCCGAAATAGAACTCTACAACCCCCAAGAAATCA
>Ga0308394_1001198_pt1 | contig 12491 bp, 7 predicted proteins | sample Hotspr2Sampleme2_FD_202366 | JGI IMG/M metagenome (GOLD analysis project Ga0308394, IMG submission 202366) | Hot spring phototrophic mat microbial communities from Mushroom Spring, Yellowstone National Park, Wyoming, United States - 20050701_me2 ...
CGCGGGAGGGTGTGGGCGGGCGTAGCCCGTGCGCAGGGGACTGGGGAAACCGGGTTTCCCCAGTCCCCCACCCGGTGGGAGGGTGTGGGCGGGTGCAGCCCGTGCGCAGGGGGCTGAGGAAACCGGGTTTCCCCAGTCCCCCACCCGGTGGGAGGGTGGGGGCGGGTGCAGCCCGTGCGCAGGGGGCTGAGGAAACCGGGTTTCCCCACGCCCCCACCCGGTGGGAGGGTGGGGGCGGGCTACGCCCTCAAGCAGGGGTATATAGTTGCGGATCAGGTCCGCACGCCGATCAAGACATTGCTCACCACCAGCACCAGCAGCGCGCCCAGCGAGGCCAGCGGCGTCCAGCGCCCCAGGCCCCGCAGGGGGTTGCGTCCCCCAACGGCCATGTGCGCCAGCCCGGCGGCCAGAATCCCGATGATCGGGTGCAGGATGAAGGGGAGGCTCAAATAGCGCGCCTGGGCCGCGCCTGAGGTGTTGAACAGCAGAAATATCCAGAAGATGATGCCAAGCCCGGCTTGAAGATCCACCAGCACGGGAAACACCCGGGTGAGCGGATTGCGGGGCGCGTCGGGCCGGTAGGTGACAACCAGATAGATCGCCATGGCCACAATGGCCAGCGGCAGGATCATTTCGCCGAGGACGCGGTGGATCTGGAACACGATGCTGAATACAGGACTCATAATCAGGCGCTCTCTTTCCAGGGTTGATACCAGGACGAGACTGCTTCTAGGAGGCTCGGAGGGTGGCGTCCCTCCGCAAGCCTCTGTGGGGCCTTCGGCCCCTACCCCCACTGAGACGCGGTCGCGTTGTAGTACTTATTGGCTATGCTCACGGGGGGCATGGTAACGAACTCGTTACGTGCCCAACGTATGCTTCACGCGTATGATAACACCGGTGAGCGCGCCGCGTGTGGCGGCGAGAGAGGAAAAGACCATGGCTACGCGCAGGGTCGAGTCCTTCTTGCTCCGTATTGTCGTCTCCGAGGATCACCCATCGGTCCCGGAGCGCTGGCGGGGCAGGATCCAGCATATTGCTACCGGCGCCGAACGGCAGATTGATGAACTGGCGCAGGTGGTAGCCTTTATCAACACCCACCTCTACGCTCCGGCTGAGCCGGACCCCTCGAATACGGTTGAGACACCCGGCTTTTCCACCTTCCCCCAGCGCTGACCAGGAACGGTCGCGCGGGGAAACCTCGGGCAGGGCCAGGTACGCCTGGCCCTGCCAGGCGCGCCCAGAGAACTTCTCTTCGCGGGGCGCCTACGGCGCCGGAAGGTTCCCGCGAATCTTCTGATAGATTGCCACCGTCTCGGGGAGGGGCTCGACGCCGAGTTCCTGGTGCAGCGCGGCCACGCAGCGGTTGTAGAGGCGCAGCGCCGTGCTGCGTTCGCCGAGGATGCCGTAGGCGCGCATCAACAATTGGTACGCCTCCTCCTGGGCCTGGTCATACTCCAGCACGCGCCAGGCCAGACCGATGGCCTCGTGCGGGTTGCCATCTTCGAGCAGCAGGTTGCCCAGGCGCAGCGACGCCTCGGTGAAGAGCAGTTCCAGGCGTTCCCGCTCGACCACCGACCAGTCCTCATAGAGACAGTCGGGCAAGAACGGGCCGTTATAGAGGCTGATCGCCTGGCGAAAGCGGGCGATAGCCTCGGCGCGTTGCCCCCGTTGCAGGGCGGCGCGCCCCTGCTCCACCGCATTAGAGAACTCCGCGGCGTCGTAGCCGTGGTCGCTTTCGACGTTGAAGCCGTAGGTGTCGCCCTGTTGCAGAATATAGTACATTGGCGCGCCCTCGGGCCGGTTGGGTTCGATCGCCTTGGTCAGCCGGCTGAGGGTGACGCGGAGGTTATTGGCCGCGGCTTCGGTGTCGAGTCCGGGCCAGAGCATATCCATGATCCGGTCGCGGGGCAACATGCGCCCGCGTTCGACCAGCAACAGTTGCAGCAACTGGCGCGCCTTGACACTGCGCCAGTCGCGGTCACGGATCTCGACATCGCCGCGCCAGACGCCGAAGGCCCCCAGGGTGCGCACGTTGAGGCGATACGCAGGGCGATACACCAGGCGTTCCAGGGCGCTCTCGGCGGCGCTACGCACATCGGGATGGCGGTCCTTGAGCATGGTGCGCAGGGTGGCGTAGGCCTGCGCGGCGCCCAGGTCGCCCAGGAGCGCGGCGACGCGGGCGCGGATTGCCGGAGCGCTATGGCTGGAAAGCACCCGCAACAGCAGCGCCGGCGCGGACCGGGGGAGTTGGCAGCGCAGCACCTCGCCGACCGCCACGGGCGCCAGGTCATGTTCGATGGCGCTGGCGACGGCCTGTTCAACCACGCTCTGCGGCAAGCCGGGCAAAAAGCCGAAGCGGTGGCGCTCACACACGTCCCAGCCGGCCCGCAGCGCTTGCAGCGAGGCCTCGGGGTTGCCGAGGCGTTGTTCGAGCGCCGCCCGATAGATCTGGACCGAGGCCAGGAACAGGCCATCGCCGCGGGCCAGCATCTCGCCGGCAAGTTCGGCGGCCAGGTTGGCGGCTCGTTCGGTTTCGCCGCCTTCGCCGAGCACCACCAGCAGGTAGAGTTGGAGCCACAGATCGTGGGTGCTCTGGGCAGGCGGCGCAAGGTCGCCTGGCGTCTGGACCCGGTTTGTCGCCGCGGCCAGGGCGGGATCGGCGCCCACGGCGCGCGAGCGCCGCGCCAGGTCGAGGGCCGCGGCGGTCGCAGCGGCGTCCTGCCTGCTACGGTGAGCCAGGTAGGCGTCAATCACCTGGGTGCGGGTGAGGAGGGCGGCCGAGCCGCTGGCATTGGCAATGCTCCGCGCCCGCGAGAGGTACGTGATCGCTTCTTCCGTTTCGCCCTGTTCGGCCAGCAGGAGGGCCAGGAAGGCCGCGCTCACGCCGATGACGCTCTGCTGCTCATAGACGCTCAGGCGGCGATAGGCGTCGAGCGCCACGAACACCGCCTCGCTGACCTGGCCCTGCTGGTACAGCGCCAGGGCCTTGAGCAGCAGGAGATTCTGATGCAAGCGGTCGTCGCGCTCTACCTGGGGCATCTCCAGCGCCTGACCGATGGCGGTGAGCGCCGCTTCCGGATAGCCCTGTTGCGTATGGATCGAGCTGACGATCATAGCCAGCAACCACTGCCAGAAGACGCTGCGCGGATGGCGCGCGGCGTGGGCGGCGACGCGCAGGGCGGCGGCGTAGCGGCCGCGGCTGTAGAGCAACGCGGCGGTCGAGGCCAGGGCGGCGCCCCTGGCCCACGTGTCGCGCACGCGATTGGCGGCGTGTACGGCGCGCACGCAGACCCTGGCGAAGTCGGCGGGGCGTCCCTCCCAGAAGATCAGCGCGGCCACGTCGCTGAGGGCGCGCAGTTCGCGTTGATAATTGCCGTCGCGGCTGTAGAGTTCGGCGGCGCGGCTGATCGCCTGCAGCGCCTGATCGGGATGCGAGGCGGCCATGCTCCAGCCCCACATGTGCAACAACTCCGCGTCGCGCTCGCGGCGCTCGGCGGGCAGGCTCTCGAGCCAGGCGCGAATACTGTCGCGCTGGGGGCTTTCGATCAGCGGCCAGGCCCGGCGGCGCAAGGCCCCGGCCATGGCCTCGTCATCGCCGGCGGCGCTGTAGTGCGCCATCGCCACTTCAAGCCGGCCCCGTCGCTCGAAGGCCGCGCCGTAGCGCGTGTGCAGTTCCACCAGCGCCTGGGCGTCAAGGGTGCGGAGCGCGCGCTCGCGCAACAGCCGGCTCCACAAGGGGTGGAACCGGTAACTCGGCACGCCGCTTTCCCCCGTATCAACCAGCGAGATCGGCAGACCCAGTTGCACACAGCGGTTGATCAGCGCCTCTGCGTCGGGGCGCCCCAGCGCTTCGGCGATCAGGGGCGCGTCGAACTGATCGGTCAGCGCGGCCTGGCCGAGAAACGCCAGCAGATCCGGCGGCAGGTTCGCCAGCACCTCCGAGGCCAGATAGTCGAACAGGCTGCGCTCGCTGCTGTCGAGGGTCTCCAGGTAGGCGCGGCGCTGTTCAGGCGCGAGGCGCGCCAGGGCCCGGGCGGCGAGTTGCACGCTGAGCACCCAGCCCTCGGTGCGCCGGAGCAGCAGATCAAGTTCCTCGGCGGGGAGGCGCACCCCCGCGCGGGCGAGCAGTTCGGCCGCCTCCTCGCGGGTCAGCGACAGGTCGCCTTGTTCGACCTCCACCAGCGCCCCCTCGGCGCGCAGGCGCGGAAGGGGCGCGATGTCAATCGGGCGCCGCGAGGCCAGAATGACGTGCAGCGTAGGAGGCGCGGCCCGCAGGAGGTAGCCGATCAGCGCCGTGGTGATCGGCCCGTCGCTGATCAGGTGCACATCGTCGATGATCAAGAACGTTGGCGTGATCAGGGCCGTCTGCAGTTCGCTGAGCAGCGCGCCGGCGACCACGGGCCAGTCGCGTTCGAGATCGGCGGCCGAGTGGATCACGCGCCACGACTCCTCACCCACCTCAGGCAAATGGCGCTGGAAGGCGCGCACCAGGTAGGCCAGCAAGAGCGAAGGGGCCTGATCCTCGGCATCGAGCCCGAGCCAGAGCACATGCGCGCCGGTGCGCTGCAACTCGTCGGCCCATTGGGTCAGCAAGGTGGTTTTGCCATACCCCGCCGGAGCGACCACCAGCGTCACGGGCCGCAGACGCACTTCGGCCAGCAGCGCCTGAAGATCGGGCCGGAGCAGGGTTTCGCTGCGCGGCGCTGGCGGCGCCAGTTTCAGCGGGAGCAGTGCCGGCCCCGGTTGTGATGCGGATCGAACAGTGGCTACCTGGGTCATACGCTTCGCTCCACGGATCAGCCACTAAGACGAGACGCTGTCTCGGCGGGGGGCGGGGGCCGCCGACCCGCGAGTTCCCCCCTTTCGCGGCGGCGCGGTGTCGCCCCGCCGCAGCGGAAGGGCTTTGCTTCTTCGGTCCTGCTTAAGACGAAGCCGCGTTGCAAGCCTCAGGCATGGTTTCGCTGCGCGGCCTTGCCCGTACTCGGGTGGGGGAGGCGCGGCGGGCCTGTCCCGCCACGCTCCCGCTGGTCCATCCGTGGCGGGGGCTGCGCCTCCCCGTGTCCCTCCAATGAAAACGGAGGGATGAACCATGGCTACTACTTAGGATCGTCGTAGCGCTCGAATCTTCCACTATTGTAAAGCACAAATATACTTGCGCGTCCAACAGATCGGTAGATCGGCGTGTATATCATAGCGCCCTGCTCAAAGAATTGAATAACCCCCGGCGTCTCACCGTCTAACACGATCTCCGGGCTTGTCCACGCCCCCAGGGCTTCGCGGACCCCGGGCCGGTAGAAATAGACGCGCCCGAAGCCGCGCACGGGCTGGTTCGGATCGGGGCCGGGCGTTGGCGCGGGCCCCAGGTCGGCCACGGCCGCGGGTGAGAGCGCCTGATACGGGCCTTGCTCAAGCCCTTCGAACACGAAGATGTAATCGCGCCAGCGGGTGCGATTGGTCAAATCCCAGTACACCATCGTCCCGCCTTCGAAGAATTGCACCGATCCCTTGCCGGGGCTTTCTGCGACCAGCGGGCATCCCAGACCGACCCGGACGTTGACATTCTCCCTAAACAGGCGCCCGAAACCGCCGGCCAGCAATTCATCGGGGCAGGCGGCCACCTCGGTGGCCGTGGGCGCCTCGGTGGGGCCGGGCGTCGGGGAGGGACTGGGCGTGGCCGTGGGCGCCTCGGTGGGGCCGGGCGTCGGGGAGGGACTGGGCGTGGCCGTGGGCGCCTCCGTAGGTGTGACTTCCGGCGTCGCCGTGGGCCCGCGGCTGGCCGTCGGCGTCGGGGTCGCGCTTGCCGTCGCCGTGGCCTCGATGACCACGGGTAGAGTTGCCGTGGGCGGCTCATTGGTAGGAGCGGGCGTCTCGGAGGGGGTCGCGCTGGGAAGCGGGGGGAGGGTGGTGGAAGGCGGCGGCGGAGGCGGCGTCACACCGCCCCCGGGGCCGCGTCCAGCCACGAGCCAGCCCAGGGTCAGCGCCAGCCCGCCCAGTGCCAGCGCCGCTGCCACCACCGCGAGCCACGGGCCGGAGCGCATGCCGCGCCGTGGGGGCGCCCCCGGTCCTGGCATCGTCACGGTCGTGGCGCCCGGCGCCGGAACAGCCAGGAAGGGCGTCTGGCCTGCGGGCGCCGCGCCGGCCAGCGCCAGGGCCGGTGTGGGGCCAGGCAGGGTTGCCGCGCCGGCGCCCTGGGCCACCAGCCGCAGATCACGCACAAAGGCCCCGGCGCTCTGGTACCGATCGTTCGGGTCGCGCGCGGTTGCGCGGGCAAGCACCGCGTCGAGACCCGGGGGCAGGGCCGGATTGAGCCGCGAAGGCGGGGTAAGGTGCCCGTGGAGATGGCCGAGCAGCACGTCCTGGACGCTGCCATCGAACGCCCGGCGCCCCGTCAGGGCGCGGTAGGCCAGCATGCCCAGAGCGTACACGTCGCTCGGCGGGCCGACCGGGCCTCCGGCGATCTGTTCGGGGGCCATGTAGTCGGGCGTGCCGATCAGGGCGCCCGTGGTTGTCAACCCGGGTGCGGCGAGTTGCTTGGCGATCCCGAAATCGGTCAACAACACTCCTGGCCCCTCGGCGGCATCGCTGAGAAAGATGTTGCCCGGCTTGACGTCCCGGTGTATCACCCCCCGCCCATGGGCGTAATCGAGCGCCTCCGCTACCGGCGCCAGTACGTCGAGCAGTTCGTCCAGGCGCAACGTGCCGCTCTCCTGGAGCCGGTCCTGCAGGGTCCGGCCGGTCAGCAACTGCATGGCGATAAAGGCCATGCCCTCTTGCTCGCCCACGTCGTAAACGGCTACGATGTGCGGATGGGCCAGCGAGGCGGCCGTGACGGCCTCGCGTTTGAAACGCTCCACCACGGCGGGGTCGTCGCTGTAGTGGGGATAGAGGATCTTCAGCGCCACGTCACGCTGCAGCACGGTGTCGGCAGCCCGATAGACCGCGGCCATTCCGCCCCGGCCAAGCAACTCCTTGATATAATAGCGACCGAGACGCTGATGGATGAGGGAACGTACCATGGGTGGCGTGCGACCTGCCGATCCGGGCGCATTAGAGCTATTGTAACATACGCTTTGCCTTCGGCAAGGTATGTCACGCGTCCAATGAAATTCGTTTCTGGGATGCCCACAGGTTCTCTACCGAGCGGGGAGGCGAAGCCTTCCCGTATCCCTCCACCGCGTAAGTCCTGTACCAACGTCACATTCTCATGAATCAAACGCTACGCACCCGGCTTCTGGCGGCGGGGCCGCCACTGCGCGATCTGGCCGCGGGACGCATCGGCCCGGCGCTGCCGGCCGCCCTGACCGCCGCGCTACGCCTCACGCGGGCCGAGCGTGACCGGCTGGTGATCTTCGATCCGGCGCTCGCGCCACTGATCCGCCCGCTGAGCGACGCGGACGACCTGGCCCCCTGGCACGTCGGCGCCACCGGGCGCTGGATCATTGCCGTGCCGGCATCCCGCGCCGCCGATCTCCCGGCGCGGCACCCGCAGCTCGCCCGGCATCTGGCAAGCCTGCCCGCGCCCCCTGCTGGCGCGCCTGCCCAACCCTGGTGGGCCCTGCCGGCAGCCTGGGAGCGCCCGCCCGAAGCGCCGCGGATCATCATCGGTGGCGCGCTGGTGGCCTGGGACGAAGCGACCGGTCTGGTCGGCGGCGCGGCGACGGTGATCGCCGCGGCCGATCCCTACTGGCTCGCGGTGCTGGCCTCCGCCGTGGGGCGCTCGCTGCTGGCCGCGGGCGTCGCGGTGGAGGACATGCCTATTCCCGACGCTCCTGGCCCGGCGCGGGCCAACCTGGCGGGCCTGGCGCTGAGCGCGGCTATGCTGGCCACCCGGCGGGACGAACTGGAGCGCGCCGTCACGCGACGCCTCGTTGCCGACTTCGGGCCGCCCGGCGCCCAGCCGGGGCCGCGGTTGCGCCGGTGGTGGGAACTGAGCTTCGCCGAGTTGCACGCGGCAGTGAATGAGGAACTGCACAACGATATTCCCGAGCGTTATCGCCCCACCTGGGCCGAGATCCACGCCGATGAGCAAGCTACCCACGCCGACGCCTCCGCCCGCCTGGCCGACCTGGAACGAGCCATCGATACGCAGGTGGCGGCGCTCTTTGGGGTGGAGGGGGAAGCTCTCTAGCGGGATGGGCGAATACGCGGGCGGGGGCGTGGGGAAACCCGGTTTCCCCATACCCCGCTCCGAGGACCTATGTTCACGTGAGTATCCTATCAGCACCATGCCAGGCGACCCGTGCTATACTTGGGCCGTTTCAACAAGAGAACTACCCACCCCAACCAGGGTGGCGCGTGACCGTTCACACCCGGGGTCATCCACGAACCTGCGAGCGAGGGCGTTCCGCCCTCGTCGCGGAGACGCGGACAAGCCGCCCGCGATCCCGGGAGCCATGGGAACACGTACGGTGGCGAACCACCGGGTCGGCGATTGGGAAGCATGTTCAGAGAACGTAAGATCAGACGCACCTACGGCGGACACCCGGTTCCGCGGCGGCCAGCCTATCCCCGGCTCCTCGGGCGCCGCCCGGCGCCCGCAATCAAGGCGACCGGCATTGCGGCGAAGTTCGTTCTCGCCCTGCTCATTGGCGCGCTGGCAGTGATCGTGGGCATCGGGGGCGCGGCCTACGCGGCCTATGCGAGCATCGCGGCGAGCCTCACACCGCGGCTCCAGGCCCTGGAAAACCGCCAGTTGTTCCAGTCGTCGCGGATCTATGATCGTAACGGCGTGCTGCTCTACGAGTTCTTCGACGCCGGCAAACGCACCAAGGTCTCGATTGACGAGATCTCACCGTTGCTGATCCAGGCGACGATTGCCATCGAAGATAAGACCTTCTACTCCAACCCCGGCATCGACTTCCGCGGCATCATGCGCACCCTGATCAGCAGCCTGCAAGCGGGTGAAGAGACCGGCGGGGCCTCGACCATCACCCAGCAGGTGATCAAAAACAGCGTGCTCACCGATGAAGAGCGCGCGCCCGAGCGGCGCTATGAGCGCAAGCTCAAAGAGATTATCCTGGCGCAGGAGCTTGACAAGCTCTACACCAAAGATCAGATTCTCGAATTGTACCTGAACGAGAACTTCTACGGCAATCTGGCCTACGGCATCGAGGCCGCCAGCGAGGTCTACTTCGGGGTGCGCGCGCGCGATCTCAACCTGAACCAGGCCTCGCTCCTGGCCGGGTTGCCGCAGTTGCCGAGCGTGTACAACCCGATCAACTACCTGGAGCGCGACGCGCAGGGCGGCTACCTCCCCGGCGTGGCGGTGGGCCGGGGCTGGCTGGACGCCGACTACACCCTTCCGGAGGGCGCTCCCGCGCCCCGGCGGCGACAGGTGGCCGTGCTGCGGCGCATGGTCGAAGATGGCTACGTGAGCGAGGCCGCGGCCCGCGCGGCCCTGGCCGAGCCGCTGCGCTTCGCGCCACAAGAGGTTCCGCTGAACGCGCCCCACTTTGTCTTCTACGTGCGCGATCTGCTGCAAGAACGGTATGGCCAGGAAACGCTCTTCGGCGGAGGGTTGCGTATCACCACCACCCTCGATCTGAATTTGCAACGGATGGTGCAGCAAAAGGCCTACGAACGTATCAGCGAACTCCGGGCCCGCAATATTCATAACGCGGCCGTGGTGGTGATGCAACCCAATACCGGCCAGATCCTGGCCATGGTCGGCAGCATTGATTACAACGCCATCGAACCCACCTCCACCCCCGGTGAAACCGGCAACGTCCTCGATGGGCAGGTGAACGTGACCACGCGCGAACGGCAACCCGGTTCGGCGTTGAAGCCCTTCACCTACCTGGCGGCCATGGAGCGCGGCATGACCCCTGAGACGGTGATCTGGGACGTGCCGACCGAATTTCCCACCGGCAACGCCGGCTTTGACGAGTGGTACGCGCCGCAAAATTACAACGGGCGCTTCAATGGTCCGGTGCGGATGCGCACCGCTCTGGCCAACTCGCTGAACATCCCCGCCGTCAAGGCCCTCAGGTTCGCCGGCGTGCAGGAGACGCTTGACCTCCTCGACCGCGTGGGCATCAAGTCTGGTTTGAAGCGGGGCAAGGACTTTTACGGGCTGTCGTTGACCCTCGGCGGCGGCGAGGTGACCCCGCTGGAACTCACCACGGCCTACAACACTCTCGCCAGCGGCGGGCGCTACTATCCGCCGGTGGCGGTGCTGCAGATCACCGATGGCGAGGGCCGCCCGCTCGACGCGTTCACGCCCCGCCGGGGCGAACAGGTGGTTGATCCGGCCCTGGTGGCGATTATCAGCGACATGCTGAGTGATGACCGGGCGCGGCAGGCCATCTGGGGCCTGAACAGCCCGCTCAAACTCTCGCTGCCCGCAGCGGTGAAAACCGGCACCACCAACGACTGGCGCGATGCCTGGGCCGCTGGCTACACGCCCTTCGTCACCGTCGGCGTCTGGACGGGGAACAACAACAATGAGCCGACTGCCAGGGTCGAAAGCCTCACCGGAGGCGGCATCATCTGGCGCAATGTCATGGAGGAACTCTTTGCCTGGATCAGAGACGATCCGCGCTACCGGGCCTTGTTTGCTGCTCCATTTCCTGATAGCGTGATCCCGACCGAGTTCCGTCTGCCCGAGGACGGCAGCGTGCAGCGCCGCCCGATCTGCGCCTTGCCTGGCCCCTACGGCGGCTACAGCGAGGAGTTGTTCACCCGCTCCATGCTCACGGCGATGATCACCCCCACGCCGGAGCGGGTCTTCGGCGCCCCCATCGCGCCCACCGGCGCCCCGTCCGCCGCTTCCGATCCGGATCGGTTGCTCGCTGGCTTGAAAGTGCCCTGCAATGCCTTTCAGCGCGTCACGGTGGTGCGCATCCCCGACCCGCAGGAGTGGGGGCGCGACGGCCAGTTCATCGGCCGCGGCGCGACGCTGCCCGAAGGCGCCGAAGAGGGAGCGATGGACGCCTCTGCCGACCGTTTCTGCCGCCCGGTAGACGGGGTGAGCTACCCCCCGGAACTGGAGCGCAGTCTGGTCATCTGGAAGTTGCCGCCACCCGATCCGGATATGCGCGAGCGTTTCACCTGGCAGGGGGGCAGTGTGTCGGCGATGCGCGTCGAGACGCTTCCCGCGTGCGACCCGGCGATGTTTGCGCCACCCGTGCCCGTGCCGCCGGTGGCCGGAGCGATTATGATGCCCGACCTCAAGCGTCTTGGCGAGAATCAGGCCCGTGGATTGCTCACCGCCCTGGGGGTGGATGCGGCGAGCATCTACATTGACTACCAGACGCGCTCCCGCATCCCCGATGTGTTTGATCAGTTCGCGCCCTACGCCGTCGTCAGCACCCTGCCGGCTGCCGGCGACTGGATCATCCCCGGCACGACGGTAATCCTCGGCGTGCGCGCCCCCGAGTCGCCGGACCAGCCGCCGCCTGGCGCCCAACCGGCGCCTCCTGAAGCGCCCGCGCCCCAGCCGACGGCGCCCCCCCCGCAACCAACCGTAGAGCCGGCGCCGCAGGTTCCCACCCCTGCCCAGCCACAGCCAGGGTTGCCGCTCCCGCCTGGCCTGCCCCAGCCCATACCACCGGGCAACAATCCGTAACCTGAGGTTGGGAGGGGGGCTGAAGCGCCGCGTTCGCTTATTTGAAGGTATTGCTCCCAGACACCCTCTTCCCCGACCGGGCGTGTAACGCGACCTGCCGGATCTCCTAATTGATCGTTTCCGTGCTGCTGGTGCAGAGGTAGATCACCCGCTCGCCGATGTTCGTGGCGCGGTCGGCGCTGCGTTCCAGCGCATGGACCACTTCGATCAGGTCAATGACCGCCTCGAGTTGCTCGGGTCTGGCCCGGGCCTCGGCGATGAGGCGCTCGCGAAGGCGATCCTCCAATTCATCAACGCGCTCGTCGGTAGCGGAGAGACTGTGGGCCAGATCGGTGTCCTGGCGCAGAAAGGCCTCCAGGCTGGTGTTAATCATCTGAATGGCCAGCGTCGCCATCTCGTTGATCTGGGGGGGCGGGAGCAGCAGGGAGGGCCGGCGCACCGCCCGGCGCACGCGGCGGGCGATGCTGTTGGCATAATCGCCGATGCGTTCAAGCTCGCCGGCGATGGCAGTCACGGTGGTGATCAGCCGCAGATCACTGGCCACGATCGGCTGCTGGGTGGCGAGCAGGCGGATGGTGCGCTCTTCCAGGTCGCGCCAGGCGGCGTCAATCTTCGGGTCGTCTCCGGTAACACGGGCCGCTTCCAACGCGTCCCACGTCTCCAGGGCGTGCAGCGCGTGGAGCAGCGCCTGCTCGACCATGCTCCCCATGCGCAACAGATCTTCGCGCAGGCTGTTGATCTGGCGCGCGTAGCGTTCGCGTAGCATGGGCCTTTCCTTCCTGTGGTGAACATCGTTCGCCGCGTTCAGCCCCCCTCCCAGCCTCCCCCCGCTGGGGGGAGGAGCCGGGTGCCCGGCCCCCAGCGGGGGAGGGTCAGGGAAGGGGCGGTCACCGTGCCCGCGGAGCCGTGGCGCGGGCGGGACGCC
>Ga0308394_1001199_pt1 | contig 12482 bp, 11 predicted proteins | sample Hotspr2Sampleme2_FD_202366 | JGI IMG/M metagenome (GOLD analysis project Ga0308394, IMG submission 202366) | Hot spring phototrophic mat microbial communities from Mushroom Spring, Yellowstone National Park, Wyoming, United States - 20050701_me2 ...
TCGCAGAGCCACATATCCCCCTGTAATTGCCGCCGTTCTAGTACCTCCATCAGCTTGCAACACATCAGCGTCAACCGTCAAAGTAAGGTTGGGGATCAACTGCAAATCCAGAGCCGCCCTGAGACTTCGCCCAACGATCCTCTGGATTTCCTGAGTGCGCCCCGATAGTTTCTGCCACTCCCTAGGCTGGCGCGGTAGGGTGGCGCCTGGTAGCATGCGATACTCTGCCGTCAGCCACCCCTGCTGTTTGTCTTCTAAAAACTTGGGTACCACAGTTTCCACGCTAACCGTACACAGTACATGAGTGTTGCCAAACTTCGTTAGGACTGAGCCGTAGGGCACCGTGGTAAAACCGCACTCAAAACTAATTTGCCTTAACTCTGATGGCGATCGCCCATCCCTGCGTCTCTCCATGATCCCCCTTCAAAAGTACCAACAAAAAAATTTTGCTCGCAAGATATTTACAAAAATCCATAATTGCGGTTATCATATGATTCGTGGGTCATCCTTAACCCCGATCATAAACTCTTATACATTAAAGGAACGCATTCATTATGACCATAGCTATCGAGCGTCGTGCTGGTGGCAGTTTGTGGGAGCGCTTTTGCCAGTGGATTACATCCACCGAAAACCGCCTCTATATTGGCTGGTTTGGCGTGCTGATGATTCCCTGCCTGCTTGCTGCCACCATTTGCTTTGTCATTGCCTTCATTGCTGCACCGCCTGTAGACATAGACGGCATTCGTGAGCCAGTGTCTGGCTCGTTGCTGTATGGCAACAACCTAATTTCAGCCGCAGTGGTACCTTCTTCCAACGCCATCGGCTTGCACTTTTACCCCATTTGGGAAGCGGACAGCCTAGACGAGTGGCTGTACAACGGTGGTCCCTACCAATTGGTCATTTTCCACTTTTTGATTGGCGTATTTTGCTACATGGGACGGGAGTGGGAATTGAGCTATCGTTTGGGCATGCGTCCTTGGATAGCGGTAGCCTACTCAGCCCCTGTAGCCGCTGCTACTGCCGTATTTTTGATTTATCCCATTGGGCAGGGGTCATTTTCTGACGGGATGCCCTTGGGGATTTCAGGGACATTCAACTTCATGATAGTGTTTCAGGCGGAGCACAACATCTTGATGCATCCCTTCCACATGTTGGGGGTAGCTGGTGTGTTTGGGGGTTCCTTGTTTTCTGCCATGCACGGGAGCTTGGTGACTTCCACCTTGATTCGTGAGACGACAGAGGAGGAGTCCACCAACTACGGGTACAAATTTGGGCAGGAGGAGGAGACCTACAACATCGTAGCGGCGCACGGGTATTTTGGGCGATTGATATTCCAGTATGCGTCGTTCAACAATTCTCGTAGCCTGCACTTTTTCTTAGCGGCGTGGCCCGTGGTAGGGATTTGGTTTACGGCATTGGGGATTAGCACCATGGCGTTCAACCTGAACGGGTTCAACTTCAACCAGTCCATAGCGGATGCGCAGGGTCGTGTGGTGCCCAGTTGGGCGGATGTGATTAATCGTGCCAACTTGGGGATGGAAGTGATGCATGAGCGGAATGCGCACAACTTCCCGTTGGACTTGGCAGCAGTGCCTGTGTCTGCCCCTGTCATCCATGGCTAGTCTCCTTTAGCTGACACAAACCGCTATTCTTGCCCCTGCTCTCTAGGAGTGGGGGCTTTTTTTCATGCGGGCTACCAGAAACCATTGGTAATTCTCCCCGCCCACTTTGGGGAATGGAGGGAAATTCTGCTTCTCAAGGCAAAAACTTAGGCGGAACTATTGACCCTAGAATTACCACTACAGGGGGTTACTAGAAATTTCCCCAAAAAATTAGCAAAAGTATTGACACAACCCAGAATAACCTGCTATGGTAGTTAAGCGCTCTAAATGAGCCCAGAACCAAGACAAAAAAATAAGTCTAAAAGACTGCCAAGGCGACCCCCTTAGTCAATTATTTTTCCATAAGCGAGTCGGGTGGTACGAGCGAATACAAGCTGAGCAAGTAGTCGCAAGTACTACAGCGAGGAGCAGATGTTGAGCAACACTCAAATTCGCCCAATTTCGAAGTTCTAACCAAACTTCGCAACATGGAGAGTTTGATCCTGGCTCAGGATGAACGCTGGCGGTATGCTTAACACATGCAAGTCGAACGAGGGTAGCAATACCCTAGTGGCGGACGGGTGAGTAACGCGTAAGAATCTACCTCTAGGTTCGGGATAACAGAGGGAAACTTCTGCTAATACCGGATGTGCCGCAAGGTGAAAGATTTATCGCCTGGAGATGAGCTTGCGTCAGATTAGCTAGTTGGTGAGGTAATGGCTCACCAAGGCGACGATCTGTAACTGGTCTGAGAGGATGATCAGTCACACTGGGACTGAGACACGGCCCAGACTCCTACGGGAGGCAGCAGTGGGGAATTTTCCGCAATGGGCGAAAGCCTGACGGAGCAATACCGCGTGAGGGATGAAGGTCTGTGGATTGTAAACCTCTTTTGTTAGGGACGATGATGACGGTACCTAACGAATCAGCATCGGCTAACTCCGTGCCAGCAGCCGCGGTAAGACGGAGGATGCAAGCGTTATCCGGAATTATTGGGCGTAAAGCGTATGTAGGTGGCTTGCCAAGTCCTTTGTCAAAGCGTGGAGCTTAACTCCATAACGGCGAGGGAAACTGGTAGGCTAGAGTACAGTAGGGGTAGGAGGAATTCCCGGTGTAGCGGTGAAATGCGTAGATATCGGGAAGAACACCAGTGGCGAAAGCGTCCTACTGGGCTGTAACTGACACTGAGGTACGAAAGCTAGGGGAGCGAATGGGATTAGATACCCCAGTAGTCCTAGCCGTAAACGATGGGTACTAGGTGTTGACCGTAACCACTCGGTCGGTGCCGTAGCTAACGCGTTAAGTACCCCGCCTGGGGAGTACGGTCGCAAGATTGAAACTCAAAGGAATTGACGGGGGCCCGCACAAGCGGTGGAGTATGTGGTTTAATTCGATGCAACGCGAAGAACCTTACCAGGGCTTGACATCCTGCGAATCCTGCCGAAAGGTGGGAGTGCCGTAAGGAACGCAGAGACAGGTGGTGCATGGCTGTCGTCAGCTCGTGTCGTGAGATGTTGGGTTAAGTCCCGCAACGAGCGCAACCCTCGTTCTCAGTTGCCAGCATTCAGTTGGGCACTCTGGGGAGACTGCCGGTGACAAACCGGAGGAAGGTGGGGATGACGTCAAGTCATCATGCCCCTTACGCCCTGGGCTACACACGTACTACAATGGTTGGGACAAAGAGTTGCCAACTCGCGAGAGTGAGCCAATCTCGTAAACCCAGCCTCAGTTCAGATTGCAGGCTGCAACTCGCCTGCATGAAGGCGGAATCGCTAGTAATCGCAGGTCAGCATACTGCGGTGAATACGTTCCCGGGCCTTGTACACACCGCCCGTCACACCATGGGAGCTGGTCACGCCCGAAGTCGTTATCCTAACCGTAAGGAGGGAGACGCCTAAGGCAGGGCTGGTGACTGGGGTGAAGTCGTAACAAGGTAGCCGTACCGGAAGGTGTGGCTGGATCACCTCCTTTAAGGAGAACCAACCGTTACTTGATTCCAGTCAAGCTGGTTGAGTAACTGGTTCAAAGGTTCGTCTTGGCGTCTTTTAGACTGTCTGGTTTTGTGGGGGCTATTAGCTCAGGTGGTCAGAGCGCACCCCTGATAAGGGTGAGGTCCCTGGTTCGAGTCCAGGATGGCCCATGGGGGGTATGGCTCAGTTGGTAGAGCGCCTGCTTTGCACGCAGGATGTCAGCGGTTCGAGTCCGCTTACCTCCATGAATAAGCAGTCAGTGCTTATTCTGCCCTTACCTCCGAGTTTTGCAATGTGCTTTTGCCAACAGCAGAGTACACTGCTGAACTCAGTTCAGCCAGAACCTTGAAAACTGCATAGTGATAGTTAGAGCAACTTAAGCCGCATTAAAGCAAGCTAGAAAGGGCTTACGGTGGATACCTTGGCACGGAAAGGCGATGAAGGACGCGGTTACCGGCGATACGCTCTGGGGAGTTGGCAACAAACTTTGATCCAGAGGTCTCCGAATGGGGCAACCCTACGTACTGCCCGTTGAATCCATAGACGGGTAAGAGCGAACCCAGCGAACTGAAACATCTTAGTAGCTGGAGGAAAAGAAAATAAATAATGATTTCCTAAGTAGCGGCGAGCGAACGGGAAACAGCCCAAACCAGCGGGCATGACCTGCTGGGGTTGTAGGACGGCAGACGGTACAGGTGATAGGAAATGAAGTGTTTGAAAGACACGCCATAGAGAGTGAAAGCCTCGTAATTGAACTTGAGCCTGACCAGCCGTATCCTGAGTAGCACGGTACACGAGAAATTCCGTGTGAATCTGCGAGGACCACCTCGTAAGGCTAAATACTCATCCGTGACCGATAGCGAACCAGTACCGCGAGGGAAAGGTGAAAAGAACCCCGAGAGGGGAGTGAAATAGAACATGAAACCGTAAGCCTACAAGCAGTAGGAGCCCGATTGAACGGGTGACTGCGTGCCTGTTGAAGAATGAGCCGGCGACTTGCAGGCAGTGGCAGGTTAAGGCAGGAATGCCGTAGCCAAAGCGAAAGCGAGTGTGATAAGCGCGTTAGTCACTGTTTGCAGACCCGAACCTGGGTGATCTAACCATGGGCAGGCTGAAGCTTGGGTAACTCCAAGTGGAGGGCCGAACCGACCGATGTTGAAAAATCGGCGGATGACCTGTGGTTAGGGGTGAAATGCCAATCGAACCCAGAGCTAGCTGGTTCTCCCCGAAATATGTTGAGGCATAGCGGTTGTGGTTATAGTCTGGGGGTAAAGCACTGAATCGGTGCGGGCGGAGAGATCTGTACCAAATCGAATCAAACTCTGAATACCAGATGTACACACAGCCAGTCAGACTGTGGGGGATAAGCTCCATGGTCGAGAGGGAAACAGCCCAGATCACCAGCTAAGGTCCCCAAGCGATCGCTAAGTGGCAAAGGAGGTGGGAATACATAGACAACCAGGAGGTTTGCTTAGAAGCAGCCACCCTTGAAAGAGTGCGTAATAGCTCACTGGTCAAGTGTTCCTGCGCCGAAAATGAACGGGACTAAGCGATACACCGAAGCTGTGGGATAGTAATATCGGTAGGGGAGCGTTCTGTGGTAGTGTGAAGCACTAGCGTAAGCAGGTGTGGACGAAGCAGAAGTGAGAATGTCGGCTTGAGTAGCGCAAACATTGGTGAGAATCCAATGCCCCAAAAACCCAAGGTTTTCCCCGCAAGGCTCGTCCACGGGGAGTTAGTCGGGACCTAAGACGAGGCTGAAAAGCGTAGTCGATGGACACAAGGTCAACATTCCTTGACTGTTGTACTGGAGCAAACTAGGGACGCACGACAACTAGCTACGCCCTGAACGGATTGGGAGGAGTCTACGGACTCCGTGTAGCGAACGATAGTGACAAGAAAAGCTAGGTAGCGTTGAAGGTACACACCCGTACTGTAAACCGACACAGGTGGGTGGGTTGAATATACTAAGGGGCGCGAGATAACTCTCTCTAAGGAACTCTGCAAAATGGCCCCGTAACTTCGGGAGAAGGGGTGCCCCCGCGAGGGGGTCGCAGTGAATGGGTCCAAGCGACTGTTTACCAAAAACACAGGTCTCTGCAAAGTCGTAAGACGACGTATAGGGGCTGACGCCTGCCCAGTGCTGGAAGGTTAAGGAAGCTGGTCAGCGCAAGCGAAGCTGGCGACCGAAGCCCCAGTGAACGGCGGCCGTAACTATAACGGTCCTAAGGTTAACACGCTCGACACCTGCTACTACTAGCAGTCGTGTTACCTACGCTAGCCTTAGTAAAATCCAACTATATGCTGGGAACTCCTCATACAGCCGTCTAGGACGAGATAGTGGTTAACATTATCCGTAAAACACTAGCGGACAGGGGGACAATCAGCAGGGAAGGCTAAATACTACCCTAACTAGGGAGTATTTAGAACCCTCAGAGACTTTACGTTGGAAACAAGATGAACCTAGATGCACAGTGGATAGTAGGTTTTGTGGATGGAGAAGGCTGTTTTCATGTGGGAATAAGCAAGCATTCTGGCATGACGACAGGCTTTCAAGTCCTACCAGAATTTACTGTGGTGCAACACGAGAGAGACATTCAAGTTCTATTTGCCCTGAAGCAGTACTTTGGCTGTGGTGTGGTGCGTAAGAACCACGACGCAAGGCAGTGTTTTAGGGTGAGGAAGTTGGAGGACTTGCGAGAGAAAATCATTCCTTTTTTTCGCAAGCATCCTCTAAAAACTAGAAAAAGTGTGGACTTTCACACTTTTTGTCGGGTAGTCAACTTGATGACTCAGAATAAGCACTTAACAGTGGAAGGTATGGCGCACATCCGCTCCCTAGCTGAAACCATGAATCGCAGGGGTTCATGCTCTTGTTAAGATAAAGTCCGTCCAGTAGCGAAAGCTATTGGGGAAAACGAGCGAAATTCCTTGTCGGGTAAGTTCCGACCCGCACGAAAGGCGTAACGATTTGGACGCTGTCTCGGAGAGAGACTCGGTGAAATAGCATTGTCCGTGAAGATGCGGACTACTTGCACCTGGACAGAAAGACCCTATGAAGCTTTACTATAACCTGGAATTGGGTTCGGGCTTCTCTTGCGCAGGATAGGTGGGAGACTGAGAAGTTGCCCTTGCGGGGGCAATGGAGTCAACGGTGAGATACCACTCTGGAGAGGCTAGGATTCTAACCCTGACCCGTGATCCGGGCGGGGAACAGTTTCAGGCGGGTAGTTTGACTGGGGCGGTCGCCTCCTAAAAGGTAACGGAGGCGCACAAAGGTTCCCTCAGGCTGGTCGGAAATCAGCCGTAGAGTGTAAAGGCATAAGGGAGCTTGACTGCAACACCTACAAGTGGAGCAGGGTGGAAACACGGTCTTAGTGATCCGACGGCACTGCGTGGAAGGGCCGTCGCTCATCGGATAAAAGTTACTCTAGGGATAACAGGCTGATCTCCCCCAAGAGTCCACATCGACGGGGAGGTTTGGCACCTCGATGTCGGCTCATCGCAACCTGGCGCGGAAGTACGTGCCAAGGGTTGGGCTGTTCGCCCATTAAAGCGGTACGTGAGCTGGGTTCAGAACGTAGATTCACTGCGTCATCAGTCAGTAATGACTGACAGCAAACCGACTAAAATCGGTAGAACCTTAAATTGGGACGAACGCTGGTTTAAGGCAATACCGAGGGTAAGTAAAATTCCTGTGCAGTTATGACGGATTCTGAGGTGGCGCCGATCACGCTTAGCTATATTGCTGGTTTTTTGGACGGTGATGGTTGTATCAATTTGCAACTGGTGCGCCGTAAGGACTACAGGTTGGGCTATCAGATTAGACCTGCTGTGGTGTTTTACCAAAAAGCTGAGCAGAAGGCATTTTTGCAGTGGCTGAAGTCAGTACTTAAGTATGGCTTCATTCGTGATCGCAAAGATGGTATGAGTGAATATGCAATTGTAGAGATACAGCCTGTGTTAACAGTTCTGCAGGCTCTTAAAAAGTATATTCACCTCAAGGCTAGGCAGTGTGAGTTGGCGATTGAAATCCTAACTGAATTGCAGAATAGTAAGAGGATTTCAGCCGAGGAATTTCTAGTTCTAGCCAAGAAAGTTGATCAGTTCTCGGAACTGAATAGCTCCAAAAAACGGACTATTAAGTCTGAACAGGTGGAGGCTTTCTTGAAGGCACAGCTAATTTTAACCCCGTAGAGACTGATACCTAGGCTTGACTAACCCTCAAGCGTAAGTTGAGATGCTCTTCTGGTAAGAGTAATCAAATGTCGGCTCCTGAATTCGCTAGTGGTGAGAATCAGGATGAAGATATAGTCCATGCCCATAGTGATATGGGGAAAACATGCGTGAGACAGTTCGGTCCATATCCGGTGCAAGCGTAGGAACATTGAGAGGACTTCTCCCTAGTACGAGAGGACCGGGAGGAACGCACCGCCGGTGTACCAGTTATCTCGCCAGAGGTAAACGCTGGGTAGCCGTGTGCGGAGTGGATAACCGCTGAAAGCATCTAAGTGGGAAACCCACCTCAAGATGAGTGTTCCTAGGTCACAGGAAGACTACCTGTTTAATAGGCGGCAGGTGTACATACAGCAATGTATTCAGCCGAGCCGTACTAATAGACCATTAAGCTTGATTTTAGGGTTTAAGTTGCTACTCTAACTGTTGCTGTGCAGCTTTCAAGGTTCTGTGATAACCTTAGCAAGCTTTCTTGGTGTCGATGGCGTAGTGGAACCACCCTGATCCATCCCGAACTCAGGTGTGAAACGCTATGGCGGTGAAAATACTATACGGGTGACTGTATGGGAAGATAACTAGATGCCAAGATAAACCCCTAAAGGATTGGAGTTGTTGCCAATCCTTTATTGTTTTTGTGAGCTACCTTACAGTCAAAGCTGGGGGCTTGGAGTTGGGTGGGCAACTCTGCAACTCTTCCATTACCTGTGGCGCTTTTCCCCCACAGCTAAAGCTAAGTGCTTCTCTTTCCTGAGGTGGCTAGAGAATGCTACGATGCTCCACTATGGGTGTTACTTCTGGTTATGCTAAAGGGTTGGTTGTGGATAGTTAGTGGTGTTTTGTTGCTCAGTGTGGTGTTGGCAGGAGATCGCTGGCAGGTGCTGGGGGTGGTGGGTTTGTTATGGCTACTGTGGGCAGGACAAAACCGCTGGCAGGAGTTAGTTCCCAATCAGGGGATGGTGCCCCCTGCAGGTAAGGAGACTATCGAGAAAGCTCTGGGAGAGGTGAAAGAGATCATTGCCGAACTTACCGATCCTTCCCAGAAGCAAGTTTTATCTTTGTCCCTATCAGCGATCGCCGATAGTTTGCAAACCCCCCAGCCGCGAGTGGCAGTTGTGGGTATGCAGGGGGTGGGTAAAACGGCAGTGATCAGCGCTTTGAGGAGTGAGTCTGATACAGCCAGTAGGTGGTGGAGTTGGACAGGGAGGGGAAGTAAAAAAATTACCCTTTTGGATACCCACACTGCTGAGGGGGAGATAGACCTAGTGACTGCTAGCTCTGCTGAACTAGTAGTTTTGGTGGTGGCGGGAGATTTGACTGCTACGGAGTACAACTACATAAAGCATCTAGTTGGCGATCTGCAACAAAGGGTAATAATTGCTTTTAACAAATCGGACTTGTACTTGGTAAGTGATCAGCAGGCAATTCTCCAGCAAATTAAGCAACGCTGTGCTGGCTTGGTAGAAGGGCAGGATGTGGTGATGATTTCTGCCAAGCCTAGACCGATCAGAGTGCGCCAGTATGCTCAAGATAGTAGTTTGCCTGTGCGGCAGTGGCAGGAAGATTTGCCCCCTGTGATTACTCCTCTCAAGCAACGCATTGAACATGTGCTGGAGCAAGAATGGGAGCGGTTGTGGTTGGAGAAGTTGCGTCGGCAAATTGCCCAACTGCAAAAACAAGCGGAACTGGCTCTCCAAGAACAGCGGCGCAGGTTGGCAGAGGCAGTGGTGATTAAATACCAACAAGTAGTTGCTGTCAGTGTGTTTGCCAGTCCCCTACCTACTGTGGACTTAGCGGCTACCCTAGCTCTCAATGTCAAGTTACTGCTGGAGATTGGGGAGATATACCGCCAACCTCTCACCCTTGCTCAAGCTCAACTGATTGCCAAGGACATGCTCAAACAGTTGGTTCAGTTAGGGGGCGTGGAACTTGCCACTTCGGCGATCGCCAGTTTTCTCAAAACTAACCTGCTCACCTACGCCTTTGGAGGAGCGATTCAGGGTCTCACCGCCGCTTATCTGACCCACGCCTGTGGGCACAGCTTGATCTCTTTTCTGGAGCAGAGGGGGACAGTAGTCCACACTCCCTTTATCCCCCAAGCGATCTTTGAACACCAACTCCAGTGCTTACGCCGTGCTGATTTTGTGGCGAGGTTTGTCCCCCACTTTCTTACTGGATTACAGATCCCCACCCCGAGTCGATAGGAGAAAGATCACCATAGGTCCAGAGATCACGATCAGTGCTAGGCAGGTGAGTTGAAAGATCAACTTGAAGTTGATCCCAGCCAGAAATCCAGTGATGCTATCTAAAAATTCCATAATTTTTATTCCTTTCCTATACCCTATGGAGTATTCTAACTAGGACAGTAAGTTTTGTAAAAGGTTGTTGGCAAGGTGGAGTGGAAAAAATGGGGGCTAAACTGTTTATAGTGCTACAACTAGCAGGGGGTGAGTCATGAACCGTGTCTGTCTAGTGGGGCGAGTTGGTAGAGACCCAGAGATGAAATACTTTGAGACGGGGCGCCAAGTTTGCAATTTTACTCTTGCGGTCAACCGTCGCACTAGCAACCGTGAGGAGCCACCAGACTGGTTCGATCTGGAAGTGTGGGGCAAGACTGCTGAGGTGGCAAATACCTATGTGCGCAAGGGTAGTCAGATCGGGATAATTGGGGTTTTGAAGTTTGATCGCTGGCAAGACAAGATCACGGGGGAAGAACGCCAGAGACCTGTGATTGTGGTGGAGCAACTGGAACTGCTTGGCTCTCGGAAAGATCAACAAGAAGTGCCTGATGAGTCCTTTTGATACGGTTTTCCTACCTGTCAAACCCCTAGCACCCATGACAAAATGGAAACACCTTGTTACAGGAGTGTAACAATCTATGTTTGAACTACCAGAGGTGAATATCTCTAACAACCCTTTGCTGGCTTACATGCAGAGCCAGTCCCCTGAGGTGCTGGCAACCATTGCCCAAACTGCCTCTCCCGAAGTCAAACAGATCATTGCCCACAATATCCAGAACCTGATTGGTGTGTTGCCTCCACAACAGTTTGGGGTAACTATTACAACCGATCGGGAAAACCTAGCTGGTTTGCTGGGGTCGGCCATGATGACTGGCTATTTCCTAAGTCAGATGGAAATGCGCATGAAATTAGACCGCAGTCTGTCCTCGGTAGCCGATGTGGACAATAATTCCAGTTCTTCCAATTCGGTCAAGTCCTAAGTTAGGATTTCCACGGTCGACCCGTGGGCAGTTTTTTGCACTGCTAGGACGGTGCTGAAGGCTTCCTTGAGGTAGGGCACATGGGTAACCACAAGGATACAGCCAAATTCAGGGGCGATCGCATTGATGGCAGAGAGCAGGCGGTGGCAACCTTCCCGATCCTGACTGCCGAAACCTTCATCAATAATTAGTGTCTGCAGGGTGCACCCCTGCCGCTGGGTTAGGACTCTGGCAAGGGCGAGGCGAATGGAAAAGTTGATACGGAACGCTTCGCCGCCAGAGTAGGTCTCGTAGGGTCTAGTGCCACGGTGGTCGGCAACTTCAATGTCGAGGGTGTCGATCACTCTACTGTTAGTCTTGCTGGCTTTTTGGGTGATAAATCTCAAGGTCAGCTGGTGATTGCTCAGTTGTGCCAGTAGGCGATTGGCTTCGGCTTCTATCTGTGGTAGGAGATGCTCGATGGTGAGGGCGGGGATGCCGTTTTTGCCGAAGGCAGACTGGAGTTCCTGTGCCAGGAATTGTCTGTGGCGCAGGTATTCTAACTGCTGGGCGATCGCTTGGGCTTGCTGAGTCATCCCTGCCAGTTGCTTTTGGGCTTCCTGCCAGATGGCAATTTCCGCAAGCAGTTGGTCTAGGCGCTGGCGGCGCTGAGCAATCTCTTTTTGCAGTTGGTGAGCGGAAGGAATACTCTGGAGTTGTTGTTGGTAGTGGCGGATTTGCTGGTGGATGGCTTGCAGTTGTTGCTCGTGGCTATGCAGGGAGTATTGGCACTGCTGGTGCTGGTGCTGGAGGGGCTGATATTGGGCTTGGGCGTTTTGCAGTTCCTGATACTTGAGTAGGAACGAGGTAAGCTGGTCTTTCTGCTGTTGCAGTTGCTGGTGCTGGTGCGGATCGTAGTGCAGATGGGCAATAGCGCGGCGTAGTTGTTCTAGTTCTTGCTGTTTTTCGGGGGCGATGTGGTTTTGGGCGAGTCGCTCCTCTAGCTGATGGCTTTGCAGTTGCAGGTCGGCAATCTGGGCTGTGAGGCTCTGCCACTGATGGCGGGCATTTTTTAGCTCGGCGGCTTTGATTTCTGCCCAGCGCAGGCGATCGCAGTCCGCACGGGCGAGGGCAAGGTCTTTGTCGTCGTAGTTGAGTTTGGCGAGACTAGCGTTTACCAATGCCAGTTCTGCCTGAGTGTCAGGGTGGTATAACTGGGACTGGAGATGCAGAATTTGTTGTTCTATCTCTTGCAGGGCAATTTGCGCTGACTGCAGGTTGTCTAGGGTGGCTTGCCACGCTCCACTTTGTTTGAGAAGTTCGGGAAGTTGCTGGAGTTCTGCTTTGAGTTCGCAGTACTCCTGTCGCAATACTTGGATTTCACATTCAGAGGTAGCTTGCTGTTCTTTAAGTACCCACATTTCGTTTTGTAATTCGCTGAGGTTGGCTTCTATGTGCTGTAGTAGATGGGCAAGATGT
>Ga0308394_1001207_pt1 | contig 12439 bp, 9 predicted proteins | sample Hotspr2Sampleme2_FD_202366 | JGI IMG/M metagenome (GOLD analysis project Ga0308394, IMG submission 202366) | Hot spring phototrophic mat microbial communities from Mushroom Spring, Yellowstone National Park, Wyoming, United States - 20050701_me2 ...
CGCCAGTGGTGCAATAAGTGGGCCGACGGGCGCACGTCCGGCACGGTCCGCGACGTGCTCGAAACTGGCGCGCCACTGGACGAGTATCTTCTTCGGGCGCTCACCGTCGCTATCGCCCGCCAGCACACCAACGCCCTGACATACCATATCCCCCAAGGGCAAGCCATGTCGCTATAAGTTGTCATCGCCCGCTAGCGCCTAGCCACCCGGCGCGCTGCCTGCCATCAGGCAGCGCGCCGCTCCTCGCGATGTTTCCCGCGCTCGCCATGACGACGCGATCGGCTACCTGGTCTGGGGTGGCAACTGCGGGTCGCACATCCTCAATCGGTCAGCGCGCCCGACGCCTAGCCTGGATGACCACCTGCCGCACGGCTGCATCTGGGCCGAGGACGAGGCGGACTTGCCCAAGCGCGTGCGAGCTGCGCCCACGTCGGGTGAGGCGGCAGAGTGACCCAGCGCGACAGGGAAAGTCGCTGACCAGGGTCACAAATGCGACCCACGGTTTTTACTACAATTGAGTACAAAGGAGGTTGACATGACCATTAAAAATGTTCGACTTCTAGTGACTCCCCTCGAAGCGATGGACAGTGGTGAGACGATTCATAAAGCACTGGAGCGCGTCCGCCAACGCGCGACACCCAAAATGCCGACGACCTTGTTCGCGCCCTCTACGAGATCAGGGAGGGCGTGATCGCTCTCAAAATCAGCCGCCGGGTCTCCGAATTGCGTGATAGCAAATCCAAAGACGCGCGGTCGAGCTCATTCCTGATGACGCCTACTTTTCCTTCGGATTCGCTATGGAATGAGCTCAAGCGCGATATAGGAGGAAAAAGATGTCAACCGATCACACATCCAACCTAGATCGCGCGGAGATACTCCGCGGGATCAGAATGATAGAAGAGACAATTCGCCCGAAGACGGCGAATAGCATTGAGCTGCTCATCGCTGCCCTGGAAGCAATGGGCAGCGGGGAGACAATTCACGAGGCGCTGGAGCGCGTCCGCGAGCGCGCGCCGGAGCGCGAAATTCAGGACGCCGACGAACTAATTCGCGCCCTCTACGATATCAAAGACATCAAAGAGGCAGGCATCGCCAGAAAAATCAGCCGCCGAATCGACGAGTTACGAGAGGGGGAATCGGAGGATGCGATCTATGGCCTATATGCTATCAGCGAGATCATCCCACACGACGCCTCGCTGTCGCTCAGCTTCGCCATCGAATGCGCCCAGAAGCGATGTGGCGAACATCCTTGCCCGTCGGAGCTATTCAAGGAGATTTATTTCGATCGAGAGGGGATGCACTTCGGCCATGCCTGGCAGTTTTGGGGTGCCCGCTCGCGAGAGGCGATCGAGGCCGCGCGCGTAGGCTTCCGAGACGCCCTGCTGCACGCTGCCGGCCTGGGCGATGAGGCTGATTACCCTGAATCCATCGCCCCGCCGCGCGCCGAGCCGGACGGCCCGATCCCCCCAGGCTGTCCACCTAAGCTGGCAGAGATGATTTTCCAGCTGGATGAGGCAGAGGACGAGGAGGAGATCGTCGAGGCGTTGCGAGAGATCGCCGACGCTGAGATCGGCGGGGCGTTCGCCGTCCTCGACGAGGAGATCTGGGAAAACCTGCCAGATGACCTCAAGGAGTTCCTCGACGAAGAGGAGATCGGGGTCGGCGCGCGGATCGGCAGGTTGATCGAAGCAGTGCTCGGTCGCTCCTGGATCCGCGAGCACATCGGGTCCCTGCGTGATGCGCTCCTGGAGTGGGCAGATGGGGGGGCGCAGCTGCCTCAAGCTCCCACAGCCGGGCTGGTACCCTGAGCGAGGCGCTCCTGGAGTGAGCAAGTGGGAAGCGAGGACCATGCTCCGCTTTCAGGCTGAGCAAGCTACCCTCTATTGCATCCATCTCGATGGGCGGACGTTGACGCCCACCGAGATCGCCCGCCCGGGCGACCTGGTCGCGGTCACCCCGGATTCGGACGACCGCCGCGCGCAGCGCGGGGAGGTGCTCACCCTGCTCGATATCGAACAGCGCATCTCCTATCGCCTCATCGCCTCCATCCCCCTCACCAAAGCCGTCGAGCACATCGCCGCCAGCGCGCGCGACCCCCTCCCGCCCTGGCTGGTCATGGCCCTCTACGGTGCCGCGCGCGCCTGGGGGCACACCACGCCAGCGAACATCACCACAATCGCGCGCTTCATGACCGAGTTCGCGGGACGCTTCGATGATTACCCCAGTCGCCCGTGGGCAGACGCCGAGCTGGACGACCTGGCCAGGCACGCCGTGACGAGCATGTTCGCCGGCCAGCCGATGGAGGTGCCCCTCGAGCCGGTCAGCCTGGCCAAGCTGCTGTTTTCGATCTCTAGATTGGCCTGGGATGCTGAGTTCATCCGTGCGCTGCGCCTGGATTCGCTTGACCGCGAACGGTTTGCCGATTTGGTCAGCGCAATGATTGAAAGTGGCGCAGTGTGGCTGTGGCCGATGGTAGCACCGATCAGGATAGGTGGGGCACGGATGGACGCGCAGCGCACGTTCACCGCCGAGGCCGTCCCTCGCCTCTGGCCAATCTGGTGGGGGCTGATCGGCGCAAGCGAGGACGAGGCGCGCGCCTGTCTGACCCCCTTCGCCCCGCTGCCGCCGAGCAACGCGCTGATCGAGGAACCTCCCGGCTACACCCCGCCGCCCACGCCGGACGAGAAGCTGTGCGCCGCGCTCGCACGCCAAATAGCTGAAGAGGCTGTTACTCACGCTGTCTATGCCCCACAGGGCGTCTTCGAGGCCGTCCTGCCGGACGACCTGCCGCTGGTCGCCTGGGGCGTCGCCCGCCTGCGGCTGGTCGCCCTGCGCCCAGGGCGGCTGTGGGCCGCCTTGCTGAGCGAGGCCGGGGAGACAATCGCGGCCTTCCCCTGGCGACCGGACGGGACGCGCCTGGAAGGCGGGATGATGATCCCGGACTGGGCCTGGGGGGTGGTGGACCTAGCCCTGAGCGCGCTGTGGCGCGATATGGTGGTGGCGGGGCCTGCTGCGCTGCCAGGGACGCGGACGCGCGAGGTGGCGAGCCAACACATCGCTGCGGCAGCCTCACACCCAACGGCAGCCTCGCGCCCACTCTACCTGCCGCGCCCGCGCTATGCGCTGATCGGGAAAGCGGGCGAGAAGCGCGCCTGGGGCGAGGAGGGGGAGCGAGCGACCATCCGGCGGCAAGCGGCCAGCGTGCACGCGGTGCGCGGGCACTATCGGCGGCACGAATACGTCGCTGAGCGACGCCAGGACGAGCGGGCCAAAGAGCAGCTCAAGCGACTGCGCGAGGCTGCTGCTGCCCGCGCTGCCCAGTTCGGCCTGCCGCCCCCGCCGCCGGGCTACACGTTCGTTTCACCGTTCATGCGCGGGATGGGGGTGAGTCAAGGGGGCGAAATTGAACAAGAAGCCCGTGACGTGCGCGCGCGCGGGCTAGCTGCCTTGGCTGGCGTGTTGGCCACCCAAAGCTAGGTGCTTACGCCAGAGAGCGACCCAGTGCGAACCGCTTTTTCTTTCGCCTACTCTTCGTCTTCCTCGGCGTCGAGGATGGCAAGGGCTTCGCACACGGCGTGCTCGGGCACCCAGCGCGGGGATCGCTACTCAATCGACAGCAAGCTATCAACAATTAAGTTGCCGATTGGTGCGCCGACGCGCGCGTCGGCAGCAAAAGCGCGGCCATCACAGTGCACGCGAGCTACAAGAAGGCGATCACGCTGCCAGTGCAGCATGCCCTGGTCAAAAATGGCCACGGCAGCCGTCCCAGCCAAGCATGCTGCGCACGCGTAGGTTTAGGCGATGATGGCAGGGCGCAGCGGGATTAGCGCTGCGCAGCGCGAATGACTACGAGTAGGTGGCGGGACAGAAAAAGCAGCGCGCCCCATCCGGGGCGCGCCAGCGAGGGATAAACTGCGCTAGGGCAAAACGCGCTGTATGGAGATTATATCACCTGTTCAGGCACAGCCACTTGAGCGCGTCGGTGAGGAAATCATCAGGGCTGATCCGCGCCATCCCCCCCCCCCCGCGCTGTCCTCATCTCCTCAGTCGCCCTTCTCGCCTAGCCTCTCAGGAGATGCTATGCGAATTTTGCCCCGCTTTTTGGACGTTCAACTCCGCCTCTCCTAAGTCGATGCTGTGCTGTGAAAGGGCTGTGGCGAAGTTCTCTGCCTGTTTGGTTGTCATCGTCAGTATCGTGTTCTTGTTGCGGAGTACGATTCGCCCGCTGTAGTCGGGATTAACGTAGAAGTACATGATTGAGGTGATAGGCACGTAGATTTGCTCACTTGATGATTTTAGTTTCCAATTAATGCTTGTGTATGCATCTGGGTCAACTCGCGTTTCGCTGGTTTCCCAAGCCGAGATCAGCTTGCGCGCTTGCGCGTCGGTCAACAGCATGCGACCATCTGCTCCATAGATGTTGAATTCGCCGTTCGGCTCCTTGTAGGCAATCCTTAGGGCGTTCAATGGAGCATAGAAGGTATGCTCGCTGCTCGTCCGCCAACGGAAAAAATTTGAGCTAATCTTGATCTCGCCGTCGGTCTTTGTGTCTAAATCTAAAGATCTGTTGAACCACTTTGCAACAACATCCCGAGCATTTTGGATTGGCATTGGTAACTTTTTATACGCACTATCCAGGTCATTGATGTAAAGGTATCCTCTTCCAATCCGCTCGTCAACCTGTAGGTATAGCATCGCTTGCTGTGAGACATAGAACTGATGCTGCGATGGGGTTTGCCACTGATATAGTTTTGTCCGAACTTCGCTGTCCATGTTTAATATTCTACCTCAAATCTACTCGCCAAGACCGTTGCCGCCCCGCAGTGATCAGTCAGCAGACGGGGAAGGGTCGCATAGGCAGATGCTGCATGGATTACTTGCCGCAAACTGCCCTGCTGATGCACTTAGAAGCCGGCGATGCTGAAGGTATATAATCCAAGCATGCTGGAACAAGAGCGCCTATGGCGTGACCTTATGGCACTCCCACCGGAAGCGCAGCAGATGGTCGCAGACTACATTGCAGAACTACACCGTCGTTACGCACAAGCGCCGGCTGGGGACGCGACAGACCTGTGCAATGAACCGTTCATTGGCCTATGGCGAGATCGCGAAGATTTGGAAGACTTCGTCAAGCGAGTGAGAACACGCGAGTGGCGTTTGGACACTGGAGAGCTGGACTCTAGCTCGACTTATAGTACGGGATAGTGCATAGTACGCATGGAAAGCACCATTGACCTGACGGGCTGCACGCACTATGTCGGTCATCCGTCAACAAAGCATATCATTGAAGCTTTGATGACATCAACGACCAGGACGTGATCGCGCACATTCAGCATGGGGGTTTTTCTTTTATAAGAAGGGCGATTCTGATATTGAGTCATCGCAATAGGGTGCGCGCCCTGACCGAGGGCAGGAGGTGCAGAAGTAAACGCCTGGTGCACTAGGGGTGTTAGGATAGAGGTGATGAACTGGTTATTAGACGCTAAGCGCTCCAGAATCCAGGGTGAAATTCGTATGATAAAACTGCAATTTCTAAGATACGAGCCGTTGCCTCTATAAATTTTATGGTAGATTGGCCCTGACAAATTTGCTGTTGCGTGGTATATTAATGCTGACTAGGCCAGTGAGGCGCACTGACGGTATAATCAAGTTGTGATTTGCAATCACCAATCCTCGTCCAGAGGTGTCCAATGACTAACCGCATCGTACTGCCGGCCTGTCGCCCAGAGCCTCTGATGTCGTACCTGAAAGCGCTGGGCGTCTTTCGCCTAGTAGCTGAGCAGGCTGACTCTCGTGCCCGTGCTGCGTGGGATGGTGACGTCTTCGTCCTACACACCACGTTAAGCGAATCTGATTTGCTGACTTTCTTTGCAGAGCGCTATAGCCCTACGCCAATCATTACACCATGGGCTGGTGGGAGTGGTTTCTTTGAAGGGGACGACAAGCAGGCAATTGAGAAGATCCTCAATAGCAAGACGCCTCGCCTCGAAGCCTATCGTCTGATCATTGCTCGGGTGCAAGACATTCTGAAGGATCTAGGGCAGACTACAAAGCCGCAGGGTGAAGCGAAAGACCATTTGCTCCGGCGATATCGCCGTGAACTCCCCGATGAACTTCTGGCATCGATAGATGCCGCCATCGTTCTGCAAAACGACGACCAGAAGTATCCGCCTATCCTCCGCATAGATGGTAACGATGGGAAACTGAACTTCACCCAGAACCTGATGCAGCGATTGGTAGAGATCGGCTTCGCAGATAACACATTTGTGCCCGAAGCCGATCAATGGCTGAGGAATGCGCTGTTTGCTGAACCAGTCATGCAAGCAGCCATCGGGCAGTATGACTCAAACCGAACTGGCGGCTCCAGCGCAGGACAGGGCCTTGGGGGCAGCTCGCGAGCGAACCCATGGGAATACGTGCTCATGCTGGAAGGTGCACTTCTCATAGCCGGCTCAGTAACACCCCAATTGGATGTGAACACCACTGATGCAGCGCCTTTCCCATTTACGGTCACTAGATCTACCGTTGGTTACAGAAACATTAGCTTTGAGCTATGGCTCCCATTGTGGCGCAACCCGGCCCGGCTGAATGAATTGCGCCAATTCTTCGTCGAAGGACGACAGGTCCAGGTGGACAAGCGCCAGGCCAGCAACGCAGTGGATTCCACCCGTGCTATTGTTAGATTGGGCATTAATCGAGGGATTACTGGATTCGTCCGTTACAGTTTTCCTAGACGTAATAGCCAACCTTTTCTGGCCATATCCCTCGGTCGTTTCTACATACACACACAGTCCGCAAACACCAATCTACTAGATGAGCTGGGTGCTTGGCTCGACCGCTGAGCGGGGCTTGCAGGGGCAAGAATGTGCAACCGCGTTTTACCTCTGCCCTGCGTCGGCTAGAGGAAGCCATTTTTGAGTACTGCCGTTTTGGTGACCCAGCCCGCTAATCGTCCACGCTTTGGGGCAATGTGCTTGTGCGTTGGCCCTCAATGGCGATAATCCAGGTGTGATTGGCAAAAGCGAGAGCGTGATGATCTCAGTGCCTTTGCTCATGCCGCTGCGAGATAAGCTACTGCTGCGCAGACGAGCAATTGACCAGCTTCTCGCAGATTGAGCAATCGCAGCCCTGTCAACTTTTTGGCCAACCTATTGTATTGCGTATTGCATGTTAAATCTTGCTAACTAATCTGAACTCAAGTTACTTATCTGTATTGAGCGCGCATATTGTTATGTTTCATCAAGGTTGCATGCTGTGACAGATGCTTCGCCGACTCCACTGGGCGACAAGCAATACGCTCACGATCGTCCATGCCGGTACAGCAGCAATCTACCTTGGTTGCTTGGTAAAGGGTAACCTCACTGGCCTACCCAGATATCAGCAACTTTGACGGTGGCAGGTAGGGAGTCACTCAGAAGGTTCATTCGTACATTGCGTGCGCTGTGCGACAAGGGCGAGTCCCATTCCTTGTGGAGCTAGGCGTGCAGCTTGTTGGCGAGCCTTCGCGCAGCATAGCTGTGAACATGAGCAAGTGACGTAGCGATTCATCTTCTCTATCTGTGCAGATTGTCCCTTCGCATAGCGTCTCCTCGCCTAAATTATTACTGCACAGCGTTTCAGTGGTCTCGCACGGCCATCCACGGTTTTGCGTCGTTACTTCGTGCGCATGGCCGGTCGGTTGTGTTGACAGCGGCTTGGGCAAAACGTTGAAGTGAGCGGCGCCCGTGCGCTGGTTTCTTGGTGTAGGCAAGTTGTCAGCACAAGCCGGTCGGTATAGGATGGTCGGACCCAAGTGCGCTGACGTCTACAGGCAAGCCGTTGCATTGGCCGATCCACCCTTGGCGCAAGCTGTTGCTTGTGCTTCCATGAAGTTCTGCGCGTATTATTTGGGCGTGAGTAGTCAGTGAGATTGCTGTGCAGCGCGTGCTCGCCGGTCTAGGCGAGAGGGTAGCCGAATTGGCGGGTAATATATCGGTTTGGTGCGCGGTGAAGGCCCAGCTGGGATGGCCGCGCATTGTTTGCCGGCGGGGGCATCACTTCTATGGTATAATACCTGTGCCATGGTTATCTTGTCTTCTCCGATTGGTTTCGCCAACATGACGATTACTTTTAAAGAGGTCGAGTTCCCTACTGACCTGACGGGCTGCACACACTATGTCGGCCACCCGTCGACAAAGCAGATCCTTGAAGCATTGGGTGCACAACCCGCCCCGAGTGGTGCGAAATGGGGCGGACCGCAAGTTGGTGAACAGTACCTTGCGGTTCCCCTTGCCTCTGCGCAAAGCCGTGAGGGTGGCTACACAAAGGACACGGCGATTGAGTCCGTCAAAGACTTACGTGCCATCCTCTGTGTTAGAGTGGCGTGATTGTGTATCACCTGCGCGAAAGCGCAGGTTTTATTTTTTATAAAAATAATTAATAATTAATTATTTCATATTATTTTTTAAATTATTATAGGATAGTCCTTAGTTTTAATATGAAGTAAATCAAAAACATATTCAAATTTTTTATCTTCAAAAATTTTTATATTTTTTATTATAATTTTTCTTATCTCTGAAATATATTTCGGATTAATTTCCACACGCTTCAATAATTCTGCTATCCTAATTAAGCATTGATATTCTTCTTCTTTGTCTAAAAAGTTGCTAAATTTTATTTTTTCCAATAAAACATTTAACTCCATCTCATTCGATGGCTTTTTCCATAGTAAATAGACTTGCATTAAATCAGCTACTTTATTCCATTCCTCTGGATATTGATTGTAATTATTATTATATACATATCCTGTTTTAATGATATTGTATAAAAATAGGCCAAATTGAGGTAAAATATCTTTATCATGTGATTCGCAATATGTTATTAAGTTTACACAACTACCTTTTAAGATATTTATTATTTTTTTAATGTCTAGATAAATTTCGCTTTCTCTTATTTTAAAATTATTAAATTTTTCATTAAAAAACCTAATTATAAATTCAGAGAGTACCATACAATTTTTTCCATCAACGTTTTTTGACAATAATTTTATTATATCTTCTTTCGGCCTATCTCTAAAAATATTACATATTTTTGTTAAATCTAATTTATTTAAACCCTCATTATATTTATTTTTTGACCTTGAAATATCTCTTAAATAAGTCTTTAGATTTAAAATTTTCTTTTGTTCATTTTCTTCTTGTTTATTAAACCAACCTTCAAACTCGATTTTAAATTCTTTAATTTTCTTTGAATTTTCAATTAAATCTAAAAAAAAGTTTCCTGTGTAAAATATATCTCTTATATCTATTCCATTTTTTATATAATCAAAAAAGTTTTTAGAAATTTTTCTGAAAATATCCTTATTTAAATCATTTTTATTTTGATACCTCATTTGATTAATAATATAGTCTCTGTATTTAATTAATATATAATTTATCATATCTTTTTGTGTTTTTAATTCTTTTATTTCTGAAAGAAAATTTTTAACAATATTTTCTGTTATTTTGTAAATATAAATAATTTCTTCTCTTAAATCATTTTTGATGGTCGCTACACCCTCTTTAAAGTAATTTATCAAAGATATATAGAACAAAAATATCGCTTGATTTCTGTATTTTTCGCTGTGATAATCTAATAAATCTTTTTTTATTATTTCTATTGTTTTTTTGTCAATCTTCCATATATCTATTAAAGCAGATATTGGGTGGCTAAGTCCTTTTTTATTTATATATTTTAAAATAAAATCGTCAAAAATAGAAATATCGTTTTTATATCCATACTTCACTGCATCCGGGATGATGGATGGCTCGCGCCAATCCGGATATTCTGAGGAACGAAGCGCCTCCTCCAACACCATTCGGTAATCGCGCTCGTCCAGCTGATCATGTTCCATCTTGTAAAACAACGGCCTATACGTCACCTTCTGGATCAAACCGTGTGCAGGCCACAAGCGCGCTGCCAAATAGGACGCCTCCCCACTTCCACCATCTACAAGCCGTTGCACGTGCGCGTGATAGACCTCCTCCGGCCATGTCGCGCCATTCATCAGCGTCCAGATCAGACCGGCGTGCGCGATCACCTCGTCCTCGCGTGGGTCGCCCGTGACAACAAAACCGTCCATTGCCGTCGAAGATATGCGCCCACCCCTGTGCATTATCGCATCGTTCGTTGCCTCAATAAAGTGAATTGCATTATGACCAAGGATAAGCTCTAGTATCTTATAAACAAAATCTTCCACCTCCTTGGTTTGCTGATCAAACCAACGCTGAGCTAAGATTTTTGTCAGTTCTTTTTCCATATATTACATATTTTATTATATAAATTTAAGATAATATGCGTCTTGCCTCCGTTCCCTATATGCCTATCACCGGACAACCCATCAATTCGCCCTCAAACCGGCGCAGCGACTTGCTCACCTCATCACTTACCCACGCTTATTCTAGCAACAGCTCCCCTCTTTTTAGTTATCCATAGCTTACACAAAGCCAACCTAAACTATCCACCCAGTTATTAGATCGCCGCGCTTGTGCAGGTGTGGCCGCCTGACACATTCTGGCCGCGTCCGCTTGCGCTTGCACCGCAGCGCTGACCTACCAGCATTGGGCAATCAACGGCGCACACGATGTCACAAAGGCACAGGGTTGTCAGCAGCGCTCAGATCGCGTTCATCTTAGTAGACTGAAGAATTCCCCCTCGTCATCCGGTTACATCAAGTTGCCGCGAAGTCCATCGTTGAGGAATTGCTGTCAGTGATATCCTATGCACACTTCAGTTCGTCATCACGGGACGGCTGATAGCTGGCAACCGCTTGTCATGCTCGCGCTGTAATAGACGTCGCTGTGCACAAGATCATAACGTGAGTTCGGATTTTGCGCGGAGTCGCGGAGATTTTACATATCGCAGTTCTCGCAGCGAGAGGGCGCGATAAAATCAATAAGTTAACTTTTAACCATTTAAGTATGCATTATTTTTCATAAATATTGATGTATTAGATGTAATATAATTTACTAGAATTTTAATTGATAAATACCTAAAAGTGCTTTATTTTGCGTTCTTCAGATCAGAATCACTGAGTGATGTAAATCAGGTGCGTTCACCAATTCCAAAAGCTATGCAACCCAGTCGAGGAGATTCACCGCATCGCCCACGACGGCAGTCTCGAAACACTCGATGAGCCCCGCATTCGCGAACTTTTCGATAGCATCTTCCGCTTCCTTTGCCTGAGCGACATGCGGCCTATTGACGACGCAGCAAAAAAGGCGGCCTTCGATCAGGTGATGAATTACTTCCGCCTACGAGCGCTAGCTATGCCCATATTCTCGAAACGAGAGGCGCGTGGCGCGTATAACTGGACTTCAGGGGCGCTTAAGCAGGATGCGCTCATGGTCTTGCCTTACTGTGCGTCGCATCCAGGCGCACGAGTTCGCCGTGACCACGCCGCCCGAGACAATAATCCGCCAGGCATACGACCTGCGGCGGCTCTGCCGTGCTGGGGGGATCATCGCCAATCAGCAACCTTTGCAGCGTAAACTATGGTGAGAAAGGAGCGCCAAATGGCAAAGGTCGAGATCACGAAAACCGAACTGGTTTGGCCCGGCAAGTATGACGAGGATGGCATGCTCAAGGAAGTGCCGCGCATCAAGCTGCCCTTTCAGGTCATCGAGCGCGTCAACGAGAGCCGCGCAGCGCGCGAGGCCAGGAAGAATGGTGTGCAGCCCACGCTTTTCGAAGTCTGGGAAGGCAAGGAGGGGGATGCCTTTGAAGACGGCTGGCGCAACAAGCTGATCTGGGGCGATAACCTGCTGGTGATGGGGTCGCTCTTAGAGAAGTTCGCAGGGAAAATCGACCTCATCTATATTGACCCGCCGTTTGCGACAGGATCGGACTTTTTGTTCACCGCACCGATCGGCGAGCCGGGCGAGGAGATCACAATTGCAGAGAAGGCATATCGGGATACATGGGGTCGTGGAATCGACTCATACCTTGAGATGCTTGTGCCCAGAGTGCGCCTTATGCGCGAGCTCCTCTCAGATAGAGGCTCCCTTTTCTTGCATCTCGGTGTTCAGGTCAACCACTTCATGCGAGTTGTTCTTGGAGAAGTTTTCGGAACTGAGAATGTTCTCGATGAAATAATTTGGAGCTATGGCACCCCATCAGGGGGCAGAGCTGCAGGGAATAAGATTATCAAGGCTCATGAATATATCTTATACGCCGTTAAGAGATATGGTTCGCATATATACAACAAAGAGTTTCTTAGTTACTCGGAAAAGTATATCAATGAAAGATTTATCTTCACCGACCAGGATGGACGCCGATATCGCATTCGCACCCGCCGTGGTGGTAAGGTTGAACGCCAATACCTTGATGAAAGCAGGGGAGTGCCGCTCTCGACGGTGTGGAGCGACATAAAGCAAACATATGCGATGCACCTCGTGAAGCGCGCCGCGGAGGAGACCGGGTT
>Ga0308394_1001233_pt1 | contig 12323 bp, 9 predicted proteins | sample Hotspr2Sampleme2_FD_202366 | JGI IMG/M metagenome (GOLD analysis project Ga0308394, IMG submission 202366) | Hot spring phototrophic mat microbial communities from Mushroom Spring, Yellowstone National Park, Wyoming, United States - 20050701_me2 ...
GTGCAGAGTGGGCGCTCGGTTCAGCAGAACAGGGTGGTCTTTGATCACTTCCTGTAAAACTTCCGTCACAACTGGGTCGTTGCGCTGAATTGCCTTCTTGGCGGCTTTGATGTTCTGGAAGTTCTGGTGTTTGATTAGGCGATGAATCACAAAGGGCTGAAATAGCTCGATTGCCATCTCTTTGGGTAGTCCGCACTGATGAATTTTCAGATTGGGACCTACTACAATTACGGAGCGCCCCGAGTAGTCCACCCGTTTCCCCAACAGGTTTTGGCGAAAACGCCCCTGCTTGCCCTCAATAATGTCTGACAGGGATTTGAGAGGACGATTATTGGCACCGACTACGGTGCGTCCCCTGCGCCCATTGTCAATCAGGGCATCCACCGCTTCTTGGAGCATGCGCTTTTCGTTGCGGATGATAATTTCGGGAGCGGCAATTTCTTGGAGACGGGCAAGGCGGTTATTGCGGTTGATGACCCGGCGGTAGAGATCATTGAGATCACTGGTGGCAAAGCGCCCTCCATCCAATTGCACCATGGGGCGTAGGTCGGGGGGAATTACAGGGAGAATTTCTAGCACCATCCAGCGCGGATCAGCTCCTGTAGCCACGAAGTTGTCCACCACCCGCAGGCGTTTGATCAGCTTGGCGCGCTTCTGTCCTTTGGCATTGTCTATCTCACGGCGCAGGGTTTCCGCTTCTTTTTCGAGGTTGAGCTGTCCGAGGAGCCGCTGTACCGCTTCAGCGCCAATGCCCACTTCGATTCCCTCGATGGGGTATTCGTCGGCATAAATTTTGTCCTCTAACTCGAGCCACTGTTCTTCACTTAGCAGTTGCTTTAGGGTCAGCCCAAAGGCAGTAGCTAACACTTGCCCACTTTCTATGCGATCACCCACAGTGACCTCTGGGGTGTGTTTGGGGTGCAATTTGTACACATCTTCCCCCCCATCATCCCGCAAGATGCGTATCTGCTGGGCATTGACCGCCGTTACTTCCCCCCCATGCTCCGCCATGATCCCTGGATTGAGCACCACATAGGAGTTGAAGTAGACGATCTGCTCCACATCCCGCAGGGGCATATCCAAGAGGATAGACATATAGCTGGGTATGCCTTTGAGATACCACACATGGGTTACGGGCGCGGCAAGTTTGATATAGCCCATGCGATGGCGGCGCACTCGGGACTCTGTTACTTCTACCCCACAGCGTTCACAGACGATCCCGCGGTGGCGCACCCGCTTGTATTTGCCACAGTGGCATTCCCAATCTTTAGCAGGACCAAAGATGCGCTCGCAGAACAGCCCATCCATTTCTGGCTTTAGGGTGCGGTAATTGATGGTTTCAGGCTTGGTAACTTCCCCTACCACACTGCCGTTGGGCAATACCCGCTCTCCCCATTTGCGAATGCGCTCAGGAGATGCCAGACCAATTTTGACATAGTCAAAGCGTTGTTCCTCTCTTGCCATGGGATTTACCTTCTCCTTTATAGGGTTTTCCGCTAGATAGCTAGCTATTCGTCATCGTCATCAAAACTACTCAGCCCTTCTCGGTACACCTGCTCATAGGTGGGACGGCTGGGAATACGGCGCGAACTGACATCCGCCATCAAGTCCACTTCCGTATCTTGGTTTGAGCCATCGGTTGCCAGCTTGTGTACCGATACATCCAAGCAGAGGGACTGCAGTTCCCTGACTAGCACCTTAAAGGATTCAGGAGTGCCAGGGCGGGGGATCGCCTCCCCTTTGACGATCGCATTTAAGGCTTCGTTGCGCCCCGTCATATCATCGGATTTCACTGTGAGAAGCTCCTGCAAAATGTGCGCCGCCCCAAATGCTTCCAGTGCCCACACTTCCATCTCGCCGAAGCGCTGACCGCCCTGTTGGGCTTTACCGCCCAAGGGTTGCTGGGTGACCAGCGAATAGGGACCAGTGGAGCGGGCGTGAATTTTGTCATCCACTAAATGCACCAGCTTGAGCATATGTGCGACTCCCACGGTTACAGGCTGGTCAAAAGGTTCCCCTGTGCGCCCGTCATACACAGTCAGCTTGCCCGGGTGTTCTGGATTAAAAATCCACTCCTTGCCTTCCTGCTGACTGGCTTTGTGTAGTTCCCCATGTACTGAATGGCGGGACATTTCTTCGCCATACATCTCGTCAAAGGGCACCACCTTGTAGCGCACATTGCGATTTGCCGCCGCCCATCCCAAGAGGCACTCATACACTTGACCTACATTCATGCGGGAAGGGACACCCAAGGGGTTCAAGACAATATCTACGGGAGTGCCATCGGCGAGGAACGGCATATCCTCCTTGGGCAGGATACGGGAGATGATACCTTTGTTGCCGTGGCGACCTGCCATTTTGTCCCCCACCTGAATTTTGCGCTTCTGTGCCACATAGACGCGCACTACCATGTTAGCCCCTGGGGGCAGTTCATCCCCATTTTCCCTAGTAAATACCCGCACATCGACTACTCGACCTTTTTCCCCGTTGGGTACGCGCAGGGAGTTGTCCCGCACATCGCGGGCTTTTTCTCCAAAAATGGCGCGCAGTAGTTTCTCTTCAGGGGGCTGATCCGCTTCTCCCTTGGGGGTGACCTTGCCCACTAAGATGTCCCCCGCCTGCACCCAAGCGCCAATGCGAATAATGCCATTTTCATCCAGTTGGCGCAGAGCATCTTCGCCTACATTGGGAACTTCTCTGGTGATTTCCTCTGGTCCTAGTTTGGTCTGCCGCGCTTCGATCTCGAATTTCTCAATGTGAATTGAGGTGTAAATATCCTCATGCACCAATCGCTCGCTGATCAGGATAGCATCTTCATAGTTGTAGCCTTCCCAAGGCATGTAGGCAACCAGAATGTTTTGCCCTAGGGCAATTTCCCCCCCCTCGGTGGAGGAGCCATCTGCCAACACTTGACCCGCTTGGATGCGATCGCCCACAAACACAATGGGGCGCTGGTTGAGGCAGGTATCTTGGTTAGAGCGTTGATATTTTTGCAGATGATAGGTAACTTCCTGTCCCTGATCGGTCTTGACCCTGATTTCGTCCGCTGACACATAGGTAACTGTGCCGTCGTAGTCCGAGAGCACCACCATCCCCGAATCCCGCGCCACTTGTCCTTCTAAACCAGTACCCACCAAAGGGCGTTCGGGGCGGAGCAAGGGCACTGCCTGTCTCTGCATGTTGGAACCCATAAGAGCGCGGTTGGCGTCATCATGCTCTAGGAAGGGGATCAGGGAAGTGGCAACGGAAATAATCTGCACAGGGGACACCTGTACAAAGTCCACCTCCTGCGGAGGGACACTGACAAATTCTTGGCGGTAGCGCACCGCAACAAATTCGCTAGTGATTTTCCCCGTGGCATCCGTCGGCACATCCCCTGCCGCCACATGGTACTCGTCCTCTTCGTCGGCGGTCATGTAGACAGCAGGCAAATCCCGGCGCACCCTGCCATCCTCGACGCGATAGTAGGGGGTCTCAATGAAACCAAACTGGTTGACTCGGGCATGGGTTGCCAGAGAGCCAATTAAACCCGCATTGGGTCCTTCTGGAGTTTCAATGGGACAGATGCGTCCGTAGTGGGAGGGATGAATGTCCCGCACTGCAAATCCTGCCCGCTCTCTAGTCAGTCCTCCAGGTCCTAGGGCACTGATGCGCCGCTTGTGGGTCAGTTCTGCCAAGGGGTTGGTTTGATCCATGAATTGGGAAAGCTGGCTAGAGCCAAAGAACTCTTTGATGGCGGCAACTAGGGGTTTGGGGTTTACTAGAGAAGTGGGGGTAAGGGACTCCACATCGGCAACGGTCATGCGCTCGCGGATGATACGCTCTAGGCGGTTTAGTCCCACCCGCACTTGATTTTGCAATAGCTCACCCACTGAGCGGACGCGGCGGTTGCCTAGGTGATCGATGTCGTCCACCCGTCCCATATCAAACTTGAGGTTAATCAGGTAGTTGATTACCGCTAGGATGTCTTTTTCGGTGAGTACCCTGACATTTTCGGGAATATTTAGTCCTAGCTTTTGGTTGATCTTGTAGCGCCCTACTTTGCCGAGATCGTAGCGCTTGGGATCGAAAAAGCGCGATCGCAACAGCTCCCTGCCTCCAGCCTCGGTGGGGGGTTCCCCAGGGCGCAGTTTGCGGTACAGTTCCTTGAGAGCCTCTTCTTCTTCGAATTGCCCTTCTTTTTCAATGGTCTTCTGATACACTTCGCGGTGGGTAAGGGCATCAAAAATCTCGTTGTCCGTCAAGCCAATGGCCTTAAGCAGAATTTGCGCTGACAACTTGCGGGTTTTGTCAATGCGCACCCACACCAGATCGTTTTTATCGGTTTCAAACTTGAGCCATGCCCCACGGTTGGGAATTAGACTGGCATTGTAAGTGCGCTTGCCGTTTTTATCCACCTCTTCTTTGTAGTACACCCCCGGACTGCGCACGATCTGATTGACAATTACCCGCTCTGCTCCATTGATAATAAAGGTGCCCCGATCGGTCATCAGGGGTAGATCGCCGAGAAACACTTCCATTTCCTTGATCTCCCCTGTCTCCTTGTTGATCAGGCGAGTGGGCACATACATCTGCACGGCGTAGGTAGCGTCCCGCCGTTTGGCTTCTTCTAAACTGTACCGCGGACCCCTGAGCTTGTAGTCCTTGGCAACAAAGTGCAATTCCATCTTCCCTGTGTAGTCGGTGATGGGAGAGAAGCTCTCCAGTTCTTCAATCAAACCCTCTTCTAAAAACCATTTGAAACTTTCCCGCTGAATTTCTATCAGGTCTGGTAGGGTAAAGGCGGGAGTGACTAGGACTGGCTTATCCATGCAGAAGTAACTTTGTCCTCGCAAGTGTCAAAACACGGGCTTTCTATTATATTTATTTGCCATAGGTCTGTCAACAGCAGATTAACGGAAAGGAGAGGGTAGGGCGATCACCAATTTACTGGGGGTCGGGAAATGGTTCCTGACAGCTTTGCCTCCTCTAAATACCTGCTCCTCCCGAGAAGCTATCCCCTTGGTTCTCGTATTCTACTAGCTCCTCAGGTAAGGAATCCACTAATTGGTAGTAGAACTGTTTGGGGCGCACTTGGTCAAGCAAGCTAGCGGGGATTACATACTTACTGGGAACGGTGCGATACAACTGTTCCTCCAGTTTCTCTACCCTTTGCAGGAGAGATTTAATGATCTCCCCTTCGGGATCGGGGACGCAGTTGTGGGCAAGAGGCGGCTCAGGTTTGCCGTGGCGATGGACAATGCGCCCAGGTACTCCCACTACAGTGCAATCGGAGGGCACATCTTTCAGCACCACAGAGCCCGCTCCAATGCGCACATTGTTGCCGATTTGGATATTTCCTAACACCTTGGCTCCTGCACCAACTATCACATTGTCCCCCAAGGTGGGGTGGCGCTTGCCTGTTTCTTTGCCTGTACCCCCTAGGGTAACTCCCTGATAGATCAAAACATAGTCGCCAATGATCGTCGTTTCGCCAATCACTATTCCCATGCCGTGATCAATAAATGCTCCTTTGCCAATCTTTGCCCCTGGGTGAATCTCAATTCCTGTCAAGAGACGAGCTATGTGGGAGATGAAGCGGGGCACAAAGGGCAGACCCAAAGTATGGAGCCAATGGGCGAAGCGATACAGAACTATGGCGTGTAGTCCTGGGTAGCAAAACAGCACCTCTAGCCAGTTGCGAGCGGCAGGATCACGCTCAAAGATGATCCGAAAGTCCTCAATTAAAACACTAAAAGCCTTAAACATTGGGTGAATGGAAATGGGAGCAAGAATACTATGGCACAAACTACGGCTGTAATGCTATGCCCACGGGAGGGGATGGGGAACAGTTCTCAGCTAAACTAATGTTGAACAGATTGATAGCAAGATTTTTGTTGCTAGAATCCTAGGAACTATGTACACCATTGAACTGACTCTCAAAAATAACCCCATTGCCCTCTCGGTACAGCGCAAAGACCAAGAGTCAGCGGAGAAACTCTATACCGAGATTGTTGCCGCTATCAGTAAACCCACTACTCAAGTGCTCCAGTTGACCTGTGATAAACAAGAGGGGAAAAAATTAGCAGTTTTATCCTCTGAGATTTCCGCAGTGCAAATTTCTGAAAAAGCGGGAGCTAGTGCCAATATGGGGGCAGGCTTTGTCAGGAATTAAAACTACGGTATGATACAGTGCGTTATTTGGGTATTAAGGCACAGAGAATGCAGGATTCCCTTGAATTAGGGAGCAGTCCTTTTCATTTTATCGGGATTGGCGGGATCGGGATGTCGGCGATCGCCCATGTGCTGGTGAAAAAGGGCTATCGGGTAACTGGCTCTGACCTAAACCGCAATCGGCTGGTGGAGAAACTGGAAGCCATGGGCGTAGAAGTATATCAGGGACAGACTGCCGAGAACATTGCCACTGCAGAGCGCCCTCAAGTGGTGTACTCCAGCGCCATCAAGCCCAACAATCCAGAACTGCAAACTGCCATTCAGCAAAATCTCCCCCTGTGGCACCGCTCCGATCTCCTAGCCCATCTGATCAGCCGTTATCAGAGTGTGGCGATCGCAGGAACCCATGGCAAAACCACCACTAGCAGTCTCACTGCTTTTTTGTTGCTCCACGGCGGGCTAGACCCCACCATCATTATTGGCGGGGAAGTAGAGACTTGGCAGGGCAATGCCCGCTTGGGACAGGGCAAGTACTTAGTGGCAGAGGCAGATGAATCTGACGGCTCCTTTACCAAGTTTCATCCCTACCTAGGGGTAGTTACCAACATTGAGTTGGATCACCCCGACTACTACCAGAGTATTGAGCAAGTGATTGCCGCTTTTCAGGGGTTTAGCCAGAACTGTCAGGTACTGGTGGCTTGCTGGGACTGCCCTAACGCCAAGCAGTACCTAAACAGCACTGTTTCCTACAGCCTAGAGCATCCCACCGCTGACTACACTGTGCAAGAGGTGGTCTACAGTGGCACAGGGACTAGGGCAGTAGTGCTAGAGAGAGGGAAAGTACTGGGAGAAATCCAACTTAGACTATTGGGGAAGCACAACCTGAGCAATGCCTTAGCGGCGATCGCTGTGGCGCGCCATCTGGAAGTGCCATGGGACACCATCAAGAATGCCCTGCCCCAATTTCAGGGAGCAAGACGCCGCTTCGAAGTCAAGGGGGAAGTGGCAGGCATTACCCTGATTGATGACTATGCCCATCACCCCAGCGAAATCCAAGTAACCCTAGCGGCGGCGAAATTACAACAACGGCGGGTAGTGGCAGTGTTTCAACCCCACCGCTACAGTCGCATCCAAGCTCTGTTGACAGAGTTTGCCACCGTCTTCGGCTGTGCTGATGTGGTGGTAATTACTGAAATTTATGGGGCAGGGGAAAGTAATCTCACTGACCTATCGGGACAGTTGCTAGCAGAGCAAGTGGCACAGTACCACCCCAAGGTATATTTTGAAGGAGCACTGCTGAATTTGCCCCAGTTCCTCTGCCCATTGCTCCGCCCTGGGGACTTGGTGTTATTTTTGTCGGCGGGCAATCTTAATCAGGTGATCAACTCCACCCTAGCCCAGCTACGCCAATGCCTAAGCTCCCCCTAGCTTACCGTTCCCAAGTGCCGCTAGCGCCCTTTACTAGCCTGAAGGTGGGGGGAGTGGCGGAGTATGTGGCCCAACCCCGCAGTATCAGTGAATTACTAGAGGTGTGGCACTGGGCGAAAGCCCGTGGTTTACCTATTACTCTGATTGGGGCAGGAAGTAACCTGTTGATTCACGATCAGGGACTACAGGGGCTGGTAATCTGCACTAAGCACCTCAGAGGGGTAGAGTTTGCCGCAGGCAGAGTGAAGGCGGCATGTGGTGAACCGCTGGCAAAGTTGGCGTGGCAATGTGCCGAGCGCGGCTGGTCGGGCTTGCAGTGGGGGGTGGGTATCCCTGGCACTGTGGGTGGCGTGGTGTATATGAACGCTGGGGCCCAAGGGGGCTGTTGTGCAGACATTTTGCAAACGGTGGAAGTGCTTACTCCCCAGGGGGAAGTGGTCACCATGCCTGCTAGTGCTTTGGATTTTGGCTATCGCCATTCCGCTCTGCAGACGGCGGCGTGGCAGGGTTACTTTGTCCTAGAGGCAGAATTCCAGTTGCAAACTGGCTTTGACCCCACTGTTATTCAGAAGCAGACGGCGCAAAACTTTCAGCAACGCCATGCCACTCAGCCCTACCATCTGCCTAGTTGCGGCAGTGTGTTTCGCAACCCCTATCCTCACAGGGCAGGACAGTTGATCGATCAGGCGGGGCTAAAGGGGTTTACCATAGGCAGAGCACAAGTTTCCCCTGTGCATGCTAATTTTATTGTCAATCTGGGCGGTGCCACTGCCAGCGATGTGTACGCTGTCCTGCGCCATGTGCAAGAAGTGGTGTACCAACAGCAGGGTATTTGGCTCCACCCTGAAGTCAAGATGCTGGGATACAATTGAGCTATGCTGTCCCGACGCTGTCATGCTAAACCCAAATCTTCTCGTAGCTGGTGGTGCTATTCCCCGAGCTTGTTGGTCAGTCTTGCAGGAGGCATGGTGGTACTGGGGAGCCAAGACTGGCAGTTGTTTACCACAGTCAGTGCGGGGGCGATCGCTATGCTCGTGGCTTATGCCTATCAGCAATCGCCATGGCAGAGAAATTGGCGCAAACAGTTTAATGCTTTTTGGCATAGCCCTACCCGACCCCTAGTGGTGGCGGTGGTAGTAGGTAGTCTTACCACCATTTTTTGGCAGATGGTGTTGGCAATCTGGACGGAAACCCCTAACCCTTGGTTGGCCCTGGCGTTGACTACGCAACTGCTGGCAACTGTGGCGGTACTGGTACTGCTCCTGCGCCACCAGTGGGGCAATTACTTGACAGAAGAACCGAAGAGGTCATCCCCAGACAGGGGCGATCGCCCGATGGGTTTGCCCTCTGCTCAACAATCACCTCTGCGCCAGCTAGTAGCTAGGGAGCAGGAGCTGGTGCAATGGGGGCGTGGAGACTGATGCGGAGACGCTCTTTTCTGTGGGGGGCGATCGCTCTAGTTCTAGCTGGTTGTAGTACTAACAAGAACCTACAAGTCCTAGGACTGGGGGGCGCTATTCCCAGTCGCAGTCTCAGGAGTTTTGAGCAACAGTATTTCCCAGTGGACTACAAGGTCGAAGCCAATCCCGCCGACCTGTGGCAACGCCTGCAAAACCCAGAACTGCCTTCAGCGGTAGTTAGCTTGGGGGACAGCTGGCTAGACATGGCAATTGCCCAGAAGTTAATTCACCCCTTCAGTCCTGACCTACTGGAGCGCATTAGCAACTGGCAGAAGCTAGCCCCTTCTTGGCAAGCCCTAGTTACCCGCCGTGGCGTAGTGTGGGGGGTGCCCTACCGCTGGGGCACTACGGCGATCGCCTATCGGCGGGACAAGGTGCACCCTCCCATCACCCATTGGGCAGATTTGTGGCGACCTGAGCTAAACCGCAAAATTACTGCCATTGACGATGTCAATGAAATTCTTGGCTTAGTGCTGAAAAAACTGGGGTATAGCTACCGCAGCTCCCAAATTGCCAGTCTGCCAAACTTTCTACCCAGCCTTATCAGTCTGCATGGGCAAATCCTGACCTATTCTTCCCATGCTTATCTCCAACCCCTACTCATTGAAGATGCCTTGGTGGCCGTGGGTTGGTCTGGGGACTTGGTGCGTCTGGCGCGGCAAAACCCTTCCATTCAAGTAGTGATTCCCCAGGAGGGAACCGCTCTCTGGGCAGATTTGTGGGTATTGCCTAAAGCTTACTCTGCTCCTGCCCTAACTTGGATCAATGCTACCTTGAGTGAGGACATTGCCGCTGAAATTGCTGTTCTCACCGATGCCAACAGCCCCATCCTCTCACCCCGCATTCCCCCCAGTGTGCGCACTGATCCCGTTAAGTTCCCCTCTGCCCAGCTTCTAGCTCAGAGCGAATTTATCTCCAACCTAGACCCCGCCCAAACCCGAGAAAGACAAGAGATTTGGCAAAACCTGCGCCGCGGTCTCTACACCAGTTGATCTAGCAGGAGCTTGACTGCCGCTACGTACTGAGCATCTGCCGCTGTGCCCAACTGTTCCCGCGTCAAGGGCTGATCCATGCTCACCTCCACATCGGGAGCGATACCCTTGCGGTTGATGTCGTGGTGGCGGGGAGTTTCGTAGCGGGCGATGGTGATGGCTAAACCTGCCCCATCAGATAGTTCGTAAAGGGACTGGATTAGCGCTTTGCCGAAGGTGCGGGTGCCCACTAGCTTAGCCCGATGGTTGTCCTGCAGTGCCCCCGCTAGGATTTCACTGGCACTGGCAGTTCCTCCATCGATCAATACTGCTAGCGGGGCGGCAGTTAGGGCAGAGTGGTTGGCAGTGAAACTCTCACTGATGCCATGGCGATCTACGGTATAGACTATAGTGCCACTGTCTAACCACTCTCTGGCGATCGCCAATCCCGCCTCGAACAAGCCCCCTGGGTTGCTCCGCAGGTCTAACACATAGGCATCAGCCCCTTCCGCCTCTAGGTGGCGAATTGCCTTTGCCATGGACTCTGGGGAATTGCCGTTGAACTGATTGAGGCGAATGTAGCCTATGGCGTGATCTCCTTCACGGTTGAGCTTGCTAATCACAGGGCTGACGGTGATGCGATCCCGCTCCAAGCTGACCGTAAAAGTTTCCAGCTCCACTTGGCTCTTTTCTTCCCCCGCGGTGGCACTCAGTTCTCGCGCATCTTGGTATGAGTGATCAGAAGCCCGCACAGGGGTAACTGCTTTGCGGGATTTCACAGGGCGACCCACCACCAGCGTAACCTTGGAGCCTATCTCCCCCCGCATTCTGCTGGCACATTCATCTAGGGACATGCCCTCAGTGGAGACATCGTCAATTTTGAGAATGCGGTCTAGGGAACGAATCCCCGCCCGCGCCGCTGGGGAGTTTTCAATGGGGGCTACTACCACAATGCTGTTATCTTGGGTATCTACGGCAATCTGCAAACCTACCCCTGTCAGCTCTCCCGAGGTACTAGTTTTCAGGCTGAGAAACTGGTCTGGCTCCAGCAGGCGAGTGAAGGGGTCTTGTAACACCGCCAGCATTTCCCTAATTGCCTCATAGGTCTCCTGGCGGGAATGGAACTGGCGATGGGCAAACTGCCGGCGGACTTTGTACCAGTTCTGCTCATTGAAACTGCTGTCGTAGTAATTGCGGTTGACCAACTGCCAAACCTCAGTGAGATACCTTTGCTCCTCTAAATAGTTAACCCCTGCCCAAGCAGGTTGAGGAGCTAGGGTAAAACAAACTACAAAAATTACCGCAATCCGCAGAAGTAGTTGAACCACGGCGCTAAATTGACCCAACCTAGAACTGAGTTTTCCCCAATTATAGCTAGATCACTCAACCGCAAAAGTAACAGCTACCACTGCCGTAATGTCTTTGTCAATGGTGGTGGTGTCGTAAGAACCTGTGTTGCTCACCTCTGTAGAGTATCTAGGGGTAATCTGAAATACATCGGTCTCTGCCTTGCGCACTGCTCCTACCTTGGTACCTGTCACATTGGCGATCGCCTCAGCCCGTGCTTTGGCATCCTTAGTTGCCTCAGCAATCATCTCCACCCGCAGTTTGCTCAGACCCGTGTAGAGATATTCTGGTGGCTCAGACACATAGGGAATCCCCTCATTGATCAAATCCGTGCTAGAGCGGGAAATTTTGGCAATCTCATCCACATTTGGGGAACTCACCTCAAACTTTTGCACCAGCCTGTAGGCTAGGGTTCTGCCTGTGGGACTGCCATTGACAAACTCAAGAATTGGCTCAGTGGTGATTGCACTCAAGGTAAGGGCACTGTCGGGAATGCCTTGGGCTTTCAGGTAAGCGCGCACTCGCTCTGTGTAGCGCTTTAGCTCGCGAAAGGCTTCGGCGAGGGTAGGCTGTTGGCTAGACACAGAACTGCGCCACACCACATAGTCGGAGCGAATGGGACGCCGCGCTGAGCCAATCACTGTCAGGGAGTCGCCACTGCGCAAGGAACGAATTGCTCCCGCTCCCACCACTGCCCCACTTGCTAGGGCAACAGCGATCGCCACTAATCCCCAGAACAATTGGGGAAAGGAAGCCTGTGGTTTGGGGTCAACTGAGGTCAAAGATAGGGCTGTTTCGGGGTTTGCCATAGGTTTTAAGAAGGGTAGGTCTAGACAGTCTAGGGACAAGAGACAAGTTTATGCCCACCAAAGTTCCGTATATGCCTAACGGCGATCGCTCAGCCAGTTTTTGGGGACTACTACTAGGGTGTTACCTCTCTTTTCCATAACTACCACTTCCACCC
>Ga0308394_1001241_pt1 | contig 12285 bp, 5 predicted proteins | sample Hotspr2Sampleme2_FD_202366 | JGI IMG/M metagenome (GOLD analysis project Ga0308394, IMG submission 202366) | Hot spring phototrophic mat microbial communities from Mushroom Spring, Yellowstone National Park, Wyoming, United States - 20050701_me2 ...
GATACTAATAGGGTATATGATTTTGCAGTTAATGGAGATACCAGTGTTTTATGGCAATCAACTGTTAGATAAGTTGCGGTATTTGCAATTAGAACTGAGACAGAGATGTTCGGTTATCCATTGGAGCTATGATTTCCTGCCAGAGACTCTTGTGTCTTGATGTGTGAAGTTTTATGTCGACTTTCAACATTTCTGCCATGGATAATCTTTCCCTAAAACAAAAAATTGGACAGATGGTGATTGTCCGTGCGTCTGGTTTCAGCCTAGATCATCAGCGGCAGTATCCCCAATGGGAACTAGATAATCAACAATTGGAACATTTAATTACTGCCTACAATATTGGTGGCATTATTCTGGTAGGAGGCAGTGCGGGAGAAATTAAACAACGCACTCATTATTGGCAATCTCTAGCTAGTATTCCCCTATTTATTTGCGCCGATGTAGAAGAAGGAGTAGGACAGAGGTTTGCAGGGGCAGTGCGATTTCCTCCACCGATGGCACTAGCAGAAATCTGGCACAAAGATCGCCAGTTGGCGCTAAATCTGGCAGAACAAATGGGACGAATTACTGCCTGTGAATCCCTTGCCCTTGGCATCAATTGGCTATTGGCTCCTGTAGCTGATGTTAATAGTAATCCTAGCAATCCAGTAATCAATGTCCGTGCCTTTGGTACTACTCCTGTGCAGGTTAGGGAATTGACCTGTGCTTTTCACAAAGGGACACATACCTACCCCGTATTGACCACAGCTAAGCACTTCCCTGGACATGGGGATACGGCAGTGGATTCCCATTTACTTACTCCTGTTATCTACAGCGATCGCCAGCATTTTTGGGATATAGAACTACCCCCCTTCCAAGCACTGATCAGTCAAGGCATAGACAGTATCATGACTGCTCACTTGATCGCTAAAGCGTGGGATCAGGGCAGTATTGCTACCTTTTCTCAGAAAATTGTGCAGGATTTACTAAGGGATGAGCTAGGATTTGATGGTTTAATTATTACGGATGCCTTAGTCATGGGCGGTATAGGCAAACTTTCCAGTGCAGAAATGGCAATTAAGGCAATTCAAGCAGGGGTAGATATTCTGCTAATGCCCCCTGATGCGATCGCTACTATTCAAGCTATTTATTCTGCGGTAAAGGAAGGGATCATTAGTGAAGCAAGAATTGAGCAGTCATTGGCTAGAATTAGGCGTGCTAAGCATAAACTCCGATCTGGAAATACCACCCCTGAATTTCGGGTGCTAGGCAGTGCCGAGCATAGTTTATCATCTATAACCATTGCCCACCATTCCCTACGCTACTACTTGCCTAATCACCAACCTGTGAACATAGCTGATACTTTACATCTCTTTTGCAGTGATCAGCCTCACCAAAGCGATAGCACTAGTCAAAATTTGTTATCCCCTATGCCACCGATTATGTTAGATCAGGGGCTAATCAGTTATCTCGATTTAGCAAACCTGCCCCCCGTGTTTTTAGAAGTATCCAGTCGTGGCAATCCTTTTAGAAAAAACGCCAGTTGGCAAGTAGAGTTGGAAAACTTCATTGCTCAATTAGTTGCTTTGGGAAAACTGCGGTTAATAATTCTCTATGGCAGTCCCTATAATTTAGAACGCTTACTGTCTCTGCTACATCCAGCAATCCCATGGGGATTTGCTTACAGCGAGTTAGCTCGAAAAGCAATTTTAGAAAAACTGGTTTTACAGCAACAGTCGTAGTACAATTTGCCAGTATTAACTAATTACTTAGGATGGAACTATGGCACTATTCCCAAACAAATATGGCTACTTCACTGATGATGGTAGAGAGTATGTAATCACCGATCCCCGCACTCCTCGCCCGTGGTTTAATTATATGTGGAATGAACGCTACACAGGGCTAATATCTCACACAGGGGGAGGGTTCAGTTGCTTGGATAGCCCCAGAGATAACCGCCTTACCAGAATGAACTACAATGCTCTGCCATGCGATCGCCCTGGTAGATATGTTTTAGTCAAGGACACTGCTAGCAATAATTACTGGTCGCTCAGTTGGTCTCCCACCAATGAATTGAACTATGACTTTTTTGAGTGTCGTCATGGACAGGGATATACAAAAATTACAACGGAAATTTATGGCATCAGAGGAGAAATTCTGTACTTTGTGCCAAGGGATATAAACGGGGAAATATGGCGGGTTACTCTCACTAATCTAAGCGATCGCCCTCGTGATTTAGAGATTTACTCCTTTGTGCTACTGCTAATGGGTAATGCTCTAAATGACTTAATTAACCAACCCAATGACAAACATTTTACTGAAGTTTATTGGCATAGAGAATACCAAGCCCTACGGGCTACCCGTCGCTATTGGGTGCTAAACAAAGGGGTATCCGTCAAACAGCCAAACATTGATTGGAAATACGAATTATATTTTGCTAGCACCCTACCTGTATCGGGTTTTGACGGCAGTCTAGATCACTTTATTGGCAGATGGCGATCAGAAGCCAATCCCCAAGCAGTAGTTAACAGTGCCATGGGTAACACAGAGATTACCGCAGGTGATCCCATCGCCGCATTGCAAAGTAAGGTGACTCTCCCTATCAATTCTTCAATAGAATTTGCCATTACTCTGGAAGTAGTAGATAAGGGCGTGAAACCCGAGTTTACTATTAGCCACAGCCTCAGTTTAATTGATCAAAAATTTGCTGAACTACAGAACTACTGGCAGGAATATCTATCCTGTGTCCAAGTGCATACCCCCGATCCCCAAATCAATCTTATGCTGAATGTGTGGAATCCATACCAAGCGGCAGTAACCTTCAGTATGGCAAGAAATCTGGGCTACTACCACGGTGGATTGCTATTTGGTACGGGAATGCGCGATCGCTTCCAAGATATTCTCGGGGTACTGATGGTTGACCCTGCCCGTGTACGCAATCGCCTGCTCAAGGCACTGCAATTTCAATTTGCTGATGGTTCTACTCTGCACAATTTCTTTGTCCTGACCAATACGGGAGAGCGCACTAACCATTCCGACACTCCTCTGTGGATTCCATTTGGGATTATGGAATATCTTTTAGAAACGGCGGATTTCTCTATTCTCGATGAAGTAGTTCCCTACTACGATCAAGGTGCAGATACGGTCTATCAGCATCTCATCCGAGCCATGGAGTATGCTATCTCTATTCGCAGTGCTAGGGGCTTGGTGCGGATTTTTAACGGAGATTGGAACGACACTCTTGATCACGTCGGCTCTGCTGGCAAGGGTGAAACCACATGGGGCAGTTGCTTTCTCGCCTACATCTTGGCTAAGGTAGTTCCTCTATTAGAGTGGAAACAGGATTTAGAACACCTCAATCAGTTCCAGCAGGTCTACAGGGAATTGCAGACTAAAGTCAATGAACTGTGTTGGGATGGCAGTTGGTATCTGCGAGCATTTCGGGACAATGGCTCTGCGATCGGCACTCATAGGGAGAAACAGGGCAAAATCTTTCTCAATGCTCAATCTTGGGCGGTCATTTCTGGGATTGCCACTGGAGAAAGAGCTAAACTAGCTTTGGAGAGTTGTCAACAGCTTTTGAATACTCCCTACGGTATGCAGATCGTTGCTCCATCATTTACTGAGATTGACGATTCCATTGGACTAATCAGTCGCTGTGTATCGGGGAAAAAGGAAAACGGGGCAGTATTCAATCACGCTTCCTCATGGTTTGTCTTAGCTTCTATTTTGCAGGGGGATATGGAATTTGCCTTTGCCACCTACAAAAAGATGCTTCCTTTGCATTCAGCTCAAGATAGCGATCGCTACGAAGTAGAACCCTATGTTTTCGCTGAATATGTCACCAGCCCCGATCACCCCACCCAAGGGCAAGCCAGCCACTCGTGGCTTACAGGCACAGCAGTTTGGATGCTACGCATCGGCATTGACTACATTCTCGGTCTGCGTCCTTGCCTACAGGGTATGATCATCGATCCCCACATCCCTAGGGCTTGGGATAGCTTTCGCGTAGTGCGCAAGTTCCGTAACAAAACTATCCATTTGACCGTAGAAAATCCCAAGCACAAGAATCAGGGAATCTCATCACTCCTAGTCAATGGCAAGGTAGTTTCGGGAAATCTGCTCTATGTGGATACCATTCCCACCCAAGAAATAGAAGTGATAGCAACCATCGGTTGAAGTCTAGATGCAGAAATGTAACTTTCCGTTAACAGATTACTCTAGAATCCATTTGGGACTACACCAACATCAAAACTTTAGCAATTTTTTATGAGTTTACTATTCAACTTGGGGTTTGATTAACTCTAACTATCTTAAAATAGAACTTATGGGTGCTTGGTGGGATCATCTCAATTGTGGGGTATTTATTATCTCTGTTGCTCCGACTTCAACAGACAAATACTCTTGGCAGATTTGCCATGCTAACCAAGAGCTAAACCGTCTGATTGCCAACAGGGAAGCAGAATTTTATCATCAACTCCATCACCAGATAGCAACTTGCTGGAGTGAGCAGAGAGCAGTTACCCATAGGTTGCAGTGGGGAAAGGCAGACCTTCATATCAAACTATCCCCAGATATAGAAAAGAAAGAAATAATTGGCTCTTGCTATGCAGTGTATCCAGCGTCCGAAAACGGCACAAATTCTGGGCAGTCTAAACGGCGCTTCTCAGATTTGGTGAGTAATTTTACCGATGCGGTGGTGATAGTGGATGGGCAGGGGTATGTGGTCTATGTCAATCCTGCGGCAGAGCAGTTATTCAATCGCAAAGCTGAAGAATTGGAAGGAGAACTATTTGGTCTGCCCATAGTGGTAGGGGAAAAAACCGATGTGGATATTATTCGCAAAGGAGGACAGACTACCTCAGCGGAAATGCGCGTTAAGGAAACGGTAGGAAGCGATCAAACTGTGTATGTGATTGCCTCATTACACGACATTACGGAGCGCAAGAAAGTAGAAGAGTCCCTGCGCATCAGAGAACGGGCGATCGCCGCTAGTTCCAATGGCATTGTCATCACCGACGCCCTGCAACCAGACAATCCCATAATCTATGTCAATCCAGCCTTTGAGCGAATTACTGGCTACAAGGCAGAGGAAGTAATAGGACGCAACTGTCGGTTTTTGCAACGGCACGACACCCAACAGCCCCAACTGGAAATCCTGCGCTCTGCTCTCAAAGAAGGCAGGGAATGTCATGTGGTGCTATCTAACTATCGCAAAGATGGTCAGCAATTTTGGAATGATTTGTATGTTGCGCCTGTGTTCAATGAACGGGGGGAACTCAGTAATTTCGTAGGCGTGCAAACAGACATCACCCAGCAGATAGAAGCAGAGCGGGAACTGCGCGCCAGTGAAGAGAGATTGCGCACCATTCTCCTATCTATGAAACAGGGGGTTACTTTCAGTGATCGCCGTGGCTATTTCCAAATTTTTAATCCTCAGATGGAAGAGTTGACAGGCTATTCCAAAGCGGAGGCTAACGCCTGTGGGGATTTTATGCGGTTGCTCTACCCCGACTACAAAGACTACCAGCAAGGAATGCAGAGATTGCACGAGTTGGAATACCGCCGTTTTATCTCCGTAGAATCCCGCATTCGGCGCAAAAATGGGGAGTTTAGGGATGTGGAAGTATCCAGCCTGTTGATCCAATATGCGAGTCAAGATATGTACTTGAGCGTTTACTACGATGTTACGGAACGCAAAAAAGCAGAAGCCAAACTGCGTCAGCAAAATGAATTACAACGCCTGTTGCAGAACATCACTTTGAAAATTCAACGGGAGATTAACATTGACCAGATACTCCATGTTGCTGTAACTGAAAGTCGCATTCTCCTGAATGCTGATCGGGTGGGCATCTACAAATTTGATGCTGACTGGAATGGGGAATTCATTGTGGAGTCCGTGCGCACCCCAGAACTGTCCATTCTCCACCGAGCGATCAATGATTCCTGTTTCCGTGATCACTATCTCGAGAAGTATCGCCAAGGACATATCAGTTCCATTGACGATGTGGCCCACAGCACCCAGATTGCTGACTGCCATCGGGAATTACTCCAGCAGTTTGACGTCCAAGCCAATGTGGTGAGTCCCATTGTCTGCAAAAGTAAACTGTGGGGTCTGTTGATTGCCCACCAGTGTTCAGCCCCAAGGCAGTGGCAGGATTTTGAGATAGAAATGCTGGGACAGATCAGCAACCATGTGGCGATCGCTCTGCAACAGGCAGAAATGAACCAGTATTTGGAAGCTCAAGTGAGGGAGCGCACCCAGCAGTTAGAGAACAGTCTAGCAGAACTGGAACGGGCTCTGATGCGGGAAAAGGAACTGGGGGAATTGAAATCCCGTTTTATTTCCATGACTTCCCATGAATTTCGCACTCCCCTTGCTACCATTCAAGCCGCCAGCGATCTGCTGAAAAAATACGGTGACAAAATGACTCCAGAAAAGCGCAGAGAGCGCCTAGACAAAATCCAGCAAGAAGTTAAAAAGATGACCGAATTACTGGAAGAAGTATTGACCATCGGCAAGGCAAGTGCAGGCAAGCTAACCAAGCAACCAGTGCCTTTGGATGTCAACCAACTGGTGCGAGAATGTCTAGAAGGAGTAAACCATCTGGTCAGTGCTAAGCATACGCTGGTGGTAGAAAACCATTGGCAGAGCATAGAAGAGTTTTGGGCTGACCCCCATCTCCTGCAACAGGCGGTAACCAATCTGTTGAGCAATGCCCTGAAGTATTCCCCCCAGGGAGGACGGATAACCCTGACTGTGGGTGGCAATGGGCAAGAATTGACCATAGCGATCGCCGATCAGGGCATTGGTATTCCTGAGGCAGAACTCCCTCATATCTTTGAGTCATTCTATCGCGCAAACAATGTGGGCAATATCTCAGGGACAGGTTTAGGTTTGGCGATCGCTCAAGCCGCAGTGGAGCAACACAGTGGCAGAATAGAAGTACACAGCGTGGAGGGGGAGGGAACTACTTTTACAATACACATACCTAATCAGAGGCAGTGCCCATGACCACCATCCTAGTAATAGAAGACATGGATGTCCTGCGGGAGGAAATCGCTGAAATCTTGCAATACGAAGGTTTTCAAGTGCTGTCTGCTCCCGACGGACGCCAAGGCTTAGCACTGGCAAACCAACACCTGCCCGATCTGATCCTATGCGATATTGCCATGCCTGAATTGGATGGCTACGACACCCTGAGAGCCATCAGAGCCAATCCCGCCACCGCTACTATTCCCTTTATCTTTTTGACTGCTAAAGTTAGCAAGGCAGATATGCGGCAGGGGATGGATTTAGGAGCCGATGACTACCTCACCAAGCCCTTCACTGTCCAAGAACTCCTTGCCGCCATTGACACCCGCTTGAAAAAGAATGCCGACCTGATCAAGCAAATCTCTCAGCACGATCCTTTGACCCATCTGCCCAATGCTTTTGCCTTCTACGAAGCCCTGCGTCAAACCCTGCCCCAAGAATATCAATTGAGTCTATTTCTGCTAGACATTGACCACTTCAATTTGATCAACAACACCCTAGGCTATGGAGTGGGAGATCAGCTATTTCAGGCGGTGGCAGAGCGCCTGCGCACTGTAGCACAGGATCAGCTCAAGCTGATTGGCAGACTGCGGGGGGATGAGTTTGCCTTGGCGGTAAGCAACTTAGGGGATACGGCGCAAATTGCTGAATTTGCTCGCCACCTACTGCAATTGATGCGGCAACCATTTCACCTCTACGGACAGGAAATTTTTCTCTCTGCCAGTGTGGGAGTTGCCATCTATCCCCACCATGCCCAATCGGCAGAAGCCTTAGGCAAGAGAGCGGATTTGGCAATGTACTTTGCCAAACAAAGCGGCGGCAATGGTTTTGTCATTTTCAGCCCCGATATGGATGCCCGCTCCACAGAACATCTAGCGATCGCCAACAGTCTGCATCGCGCTGTTGAAAAACAGGAGTTCTCTATCCACTATCAGCCAGTGTTTACCGTAGAGAACCGCAAGATCGTGGGGGCAGAGGCATTGGTGCGCTGGCAACATCCGCAGATGGGATTAGTGCTTCCCCACAAGTTCATTCGCATTGCCGAAGGGCTAGGGCTGATCAATGAACTGGGGGAATGGGTGCTAAAACAGGTGGCAGTGGATTTAGGGCAGTACCCCCTGCTAAGGGAGCGGGTGAATGTGAATATCTCTACCTTGCAACTCCTGCAAGGAGACAGGTTAGTCAACTTTGTGTCCCAAATGCTCCAGACCCATCAGCTCAGTGGCGATCGCTTGGCACTGGAAATTACCGAAAGCAGTTTGATGGACAGCAATTCCAGCGTGATCCACGCCTTGCAGTGCCTGCGGGACATGGGCATTAAAATTACAGTGGATGATTTTGGCACAGGCTACTGTTCTCTGAGATATTTGCGGGATTTCCCCATAGATGGTATCAAAATCGACCGCAGTTTTATTGTCAATTTGGAACACAGCCACCACGATCAGGCGATCGTCAAAGCAATTCTAGAATTGGCACGCTCTCTCAACCTGAAGGTCACTGCCGAAGGGGTAGAGACCCAAGGGCAATTAGATTTCTTACAACAGCACCACTGCCACTACTTTCAAGGTTTTCTGATGACTCCCGCCCTTGCCCTAAACCAATTTATCCAGTATGTCCATCAACTTGGCTAATGGGATCACTCTCTCCCGTCTGATGGCGGTGCCCATTATGTTTGTGGCGATCGCCCATGAGTGGCAAATGCCCGCCTTAGTTGTTTTTGGCATTGCCTGCGCTACGGACTGGCTAGATGGCTATGTGGCACGGAAATATAACCTGACCACTGACCTAGGCAAAGCCCTTGACCCTCTTGTAGACAAGTTGGTAATTTTGGCTCCCCTGCTAGCATTGGTGGAACTGGGACAGGTTCCCGCATGGGCGGTGTATGTGATCTTGGCACGGGAACTGCTAGTTACAGCGTGGCGGGGCAATTCCCAACAGGGGGCAAATGTCTGGGGTAAGACTAAAACCGTCAGCCAGATGGTAGCCATTGCTACCCTATTACTGCAGTGGAAATACGCTATCTACAGCCTGTATTTGGCAGTGGCACTGACTCTGTGGTCTGGGCTGAGCTATGTTCTCCCTGAGAGAAACGCAATGGGCGATCGCTCCTCCTAGTGCAGATTATTTGTTTCAGTTTATACTTTCTAAGGTCTGCCCCAGCAACCCCAATTTTAATAGGAATTACCATGTCCATCAGTGGTCTGGCAATTCGCCGCCATGTGGCTACTCTGATGCTTGCCCTTGCGGTAGTGGTCATAGGGTTATTTTATGTAACCCGCTTGCAGGTCGATCTCCTACCTGCCATCACCTATCCAAGGGTAGCAGTACAGATCGGCGTACCAGGGCTGTCTCCAGAGGTAGCGGTCAATGAAATTACCAAACCCCTTGAAGAATCTCTGGCATCTACGGAAGGGGTAAATCAAATTTTTTCCCGTACCCGTGAGGGGCAGGTGCGGGTGGATTTATTTTTTCCCACTGGGAAGGATATTGACCAAGCCCTGAACGAAGTAACTGCTACCTTCAATCGGGGCAGATCACGGCTTCCCGCTGAACTGGAAAATATCCGCATTTTCAAGTTTGACCCCTCCCAACTGCCAGTTTACGAGTTTGGCTTGACTTCCCCTTCCTTATCTCTAACTGAATTGCGAACCTTTGCCGATGTAGAATTGGCGCGGGAACTTGCCCTTGTCAATGGTGTAGCCGCCGTTGATGTATCGGGCGGCTTGCGGGAAGAGGTGGCAGTGAACCTAAACCTATCTCGCATGCAGGCGATGGGGATTAGCGCCAGTGATGTACTGAATGGATTACGAAATCGCAACCAAGATATATCGGGTGGCAGGGTTAGGGGGGGCGCGATTGAACCTCTGACCAGAACCATCGGCAAGTTTAAGAATGCTCAGGAAATTGCCAATCTCTCTTTCCTAGTGGGCGGTAGGCGGGTCTATCTGCGGGAGATCGCTGAGGTGATTGATGGTTCAGAAGAGCAAAGAGTATTTGCCTATTTGAACGGTACTGAAGCGGTCAAGGTAACAGTGCAGAAACAGCCCGATGCCAACACCATCCAAGTGGTGGATGGAGTGAAAAGGAAGTTAGAAGAGTTGAAGCGATCAGGCTTGATTCCTGCTGATGCTGAGGTTTTGCCTACCTTAGATGATTCCATTTTGATCCGCAATGCGATCGCCAATGTTTCCCTGTCAGGGTTTTTGGGGGCAGTATTGGCGGCGCTGGCGGTGCTATTGTTTTTGGGTTCCCTCAGACAAACTTTTGTAATCGTCATAGCGATCGTGCTATCTACACTATTGGCTGTGATTGCGATGGGATTTAGCGGTTTATCCTTAAACCTGTTCAGTCTCGGCGGTTTGGCATTGGGAGTGGGTATCGTAGTGGATAACTCCATTGTCATGATGGATGAGATTGTCAGCAGTAATCAATCAGGTCTGAAAGGGAAAGAATTGATAGAGCAAACCGTCAAAAGCAGTAGTCAAGTAGAATCTGCTCTGATTGCCTCTACCAGCACTAACCTTGTCTCTGTAGTTCCATTCTTGCTGATTGGCGGGTTTGTTTCCCTAATTTTCAATGAATTGATTCTCACCATTTCCTTTGCGATCGCCGCTTCCATTGTCGTAGCCATTACCGTAGTACCTGCCCTGTGTGCCCGTTTGTTAGGAATTCCCATGACCAGCGGTCTTGCCAACTGGTTCTTTTTGCAGGGCTTCAGAGATAATTTTGAACGCGCTACCATCCTCTATGCCCAAACCCTGCGCTGGGTGCTGAAACGGAGAATTTTCATAGTTGCCGCTATTTTTGCAGTGTTAGGCGGTGCTAGCTTACTTATGCTCACTCAGATTCCACAGGAGATTCTCCCCCGCACTAATACAGGACAGGTGAATGTGAGCGTACAGTTTCCTGCGGAGACCACCCTAGCATACAACCAACGGGTAATGGAACTAGTACAGGACATCGTGAACCAGCAGAAGGATACGGCATACGCCTTTGCGGTGGTGGGGGGGAGTTTTACCAATGCCAATCCTCTAAGAAGTTCTGTTAATATCACCCTCAAACCCAACGCCTCAGCCGCTAGCTATGCCCGCCGCCTGTCTGCAGAACTAAATAAATTGAATCTCCCCGGTGTCCGTCTCAGAGCAAATCCTGAACAGGTGCGTGGTTTGATTGTGAATAATTCCCCCGTACCCCGCACTGATATTACGATTTTGTTGTCAGGAGAAGATACTGCCTCTCTGAACCAAGCGGGTAGAGAGGTTCTCGATGTCCTAGAAAAACAGGTGCAGGGAGCTAATTTCCGACCCGATGCCGATCGCCCCGAACCTGAACTGCAAATCTTGCCAGACTGGGAACGGGCGCAAGCCCTTGGTCTAAGCACTCTGCAAATTGGGGAAACGGTGCGTACTGCGGTGCAGGGTACAGTTCCCACCCAACTACAGCGAGGCAATAGATTAGTGGATGTGCGGGTACAACTGCCTCCCAGCGATCGCCTATCCCCTTCACAAATCGCCCAAGTACCCTTGTTCAGCCAGATAGTGGATGGTGTGCCACGCCTGATCCGCGTGGCAGATGTGGCGCGAGTGGTAGAGGGACGTGCTCCCGCCGAAATTCAACGCCTCAACCAACGGCAGGTCTATATGATTTTGGGCAATCTCAACCCTGGTTACAGCCTGAGCGAAGCCATAGCGCAGACAAATGAAGCTCTTTCCCAAGTGGAATTACCTGACGGCGTGCGCATTCTCCCCAGCGGCGAACAGGAGACCAACCGCCAACTGCAGGGGGCATTAGTACTGTTGGGCTGTTTGGCAGTGTTTCTGGTCTTTGTGGTAATGGCAGTGCAGTATAACTCCTTGGTCGATCCTCTGGCGATCATGTTCACTGTGCCGTTGGCATTGGCAGGAGGCATCGCTGGTTTGTACATCACTAGAACTGCCTTCAGTATCCCTGTAGTGGCTGGTGCAGTGCTGTTGGTAGGGATTGTGGTCAACAATGCGATCGTGATGATAGAGGTCGCTAATCAAATTCGGGAAAGGGAAGGACTGCCGCGCCCTCTGGCAATCCTCAAAGCCGCTCCCATGCGACTCAGGGCAATTATGATGACTACCGTTACTACTGTATTGGGTTCCTTTCCCCTAGCGTTGGGTGCAGGGCGTGGTTCTGAATTTCTGCAACCCTTAGGAATTGTCATCTTCTCAGGGCTGTCTATTGCTACTCTGCTCACCCTGTTTGTCATTCCCTGTATGTATGTCCTACTCCACGAAGCGATC
>Ga0308394_1001242_pt1 | contig 12265 bp, 14 predicted proteins | sample Hotspr2Sampleme2_FD_202366 | JGI IMG/M metagenome (GOLD analysis project Ga0308394, IMG submission 202366) | Hot spring phototrophic mat microbial communities from Mushroom Spring, Yellowstone National Park, Wyoming, United States - 20050701_me2 ...
AAAAGAAACTGAACTTATTATATCACTGTTTTTTCGGACTAAAGACGAAATGATACATGTCTCATACTGAATACAGTGCACAATTTGTTCAGTATAGTTCAGTGTTCCTTGGATTAGAGGAAGCTCTCCAGCCTTCGGCTAATTATGGTGGCATTTGGTCTGGTAGTTCTAGGGCGATCGCTCCTAGTTTACCAGTGCGAAAATCCTGTAACAAGCGCTGGGCTGTACGCAACTGATCCCCATGGTACTTACTCTCTGCTAGTCTCTGCAGATAGCTAGCTCCCGTTTCTTCTAGAGGAAAGGCTAGCCCATAGCGATCGCCTAAGTTCACACCCCGCTCCCGCCACAACTCCACTGCCCTGCTTGCCACTAATACTGGATCATAGCTAGCTGTGCCAATGGCATCACAGATTGCCAACTTGATTGCTACTTCTTGATTCTGCAATGAGGGGGGAATCACTCCAGGGCTGTCTAACAACTCGATTTGATCGGACAACCTAACCCACTGCAGTTGCTTGGTTACCCCAGGGCGGTTGGCACTGGCTGTTGCCTTTCTGCCCAAAAGGCGATTGATGAGAGAGGATTTGCCCACATTGGGGAAGCCAATCACCACCGCTCGTACAGGACGGGGAAGCATACCACGACTTTGGCGCCGTGCGTTTACCTTCTCTGCTCCCTGTTGGGCAATTCGCAGTACTTGCTTGACACCGTTCCCACTGCGCCCATCGGTAAAAAATGCGGGAATTTGCTGGGCTTGGAAGTATTTTTGCCACAGTTGTAACTCGTAGGGAGCGATCGCATCCTTGCGATTGCAAATTACTAAGTGCAGTTTGCCCTCAGCCCACTGTTTTACTTGGGGGTGAGCGGTAGATAACAAAATACGCGCATCCCGTACCTCCAGCACTACATCAATGCGCTTTAACTGCTCTTGCAGTTCCTTTTCCCCTTTGGCAATGTGCCCTGGGTACCACTGAATTACCACCGCCAATTCCAAAACTTTGCTACAATTAAGAATTATTAAGATAGAGATAAATACTCACTTTCCAATATACTGAGGTACTTCATGGTGTGCCCAATGATTCGCCTGCTGTCCTGCCTTATCGGTCTTGCTCTCTGTTTGCTGTTGGGGGTGAGTACCCCTGCCTATGCCTACAATGCCCCAGAATTGCTCCCCGATCATCCTACCAATGTCATTGACCTTGGGGAATTTCTCAGCCCCGCCCAAGAGAGCGAGTTGGATCGGCGGTTGGCAGAATTTGAAGCCAAAACGGGCTGGAAGGTGCGGGTATTAACCCAAGTGGATGTTACGCCAGGGCGGGCGGTGAAGGATTTTTGGGGCTTGGGCGATCGCAGTATCTTGGTGGTAGCAGATTCAAGGGGGCGTAATCTGTTGAACTTCAATGTGGGCGATGCCGTCTATCCCCTACTGTCACGCAATTTTTGGATTGAATTGCAGTCTCGCTATGGCAACCAGTTCTATGTGCGGGAGCAAGGCTACGATGGCTCCATTTTGGCATCAGTAAACTCAGTTCTCAGCTGTCTAGAGCAAAACGGTTGCACTGTAGTTCCAGGGTTACCGCAAGAGCAGTGGTATCTCACCCTATTCACTGCCATTTTAGGAGGCTTGGTCTTTGGCTTTGCAGGGCATCCTCGCCGTGAAGGAGAAATATTTGCATGGCGTTGGGCGCTCATTCTTTCTCCTCTGTGGGGTATGCTTTTAATCTCCTTTGGCATTGCCCCTGTGGTCACCCGCACCAGCGACTGGCTTCCTGTCATTCGCAATGTGGCAGGGTTCATTGGCGGGGCAGTGGTAGCCTATCTCATTCCCTCTCCCAGAGCCAACACCGCTAGTTAAGCTATCAAGGGCGACTGTAGTGCATACCGCCGCAGTTTTTCACCACGCCCAATAGCTCCATTTGCAACAGCGCCGCAGACACTTCTCCTAGAGGAAGTCCGCTTTTCTCGGCGATCGCATCTAAACTGAGACTGCCACTGGGGGGAAGTATCTCCCAGAGGCGAGCATGTAGGGGGTCTGTGGGTAGGGGTAGCGCTGAACTGCCATGACCTGCAGGAGAAACTGGGCGATCCAGCAGGGGTATGCTTCCTAAAGTATTCAGCAGTTCTTCCACCCCCAAAATCACCCCTGCTCCCTTGGCAATCAATTCCAGACAGCCTCGGGCTTCGCGCACTTCCACTCTGTTGGGCAGAGCATAGACATCCCGTCCGTAGTCATTGGCTTGGTGGGCAGTGATCAATGCCCCTGACTTAGCAGGAGCCTCAATTACCAAGGTGGCACGGCATAGCCCAGCGATGATGCGATTGCGTCTCGGGAAAAAGGATTTGTCAGTTTCTGTGCCATAGGGGTATTCACTCAGAATTAACCCCTGCTCCCTGACCTGTTCAGCCAGTTGGTGATGGTGGGCAGGATAGACTTTGTCAAGACTGGTGCCAAGCACGGCGATCGCCTGTCCCCGACCGCTCAGACAACCACGATGGGCTTCCCCATCAATGCCTTCCGCCAAACCAGAAACAATCACAAAACCCGCTTCTGCCAGCGCTTTCCCCAGCTTGTACGCCCATGCCCTGCCGTAGGGCGTAGGCTGTCTTGTGCCTACGATCGCCACAGTCTGGGTTTCTGACCACTGGGTTAACTGCCCTTGCCAGTAGAGCAGAGGGGGCGGATCGGGGATTTCCAGCAGAAGTCGAGGATATTGGGGATCGGCGGGAGTCCAAAACTGGGGATTCTGCTGGCGGTGCTGGGCATAGAGTGCCAAAGGATCAACCGTCTCTCTAGCTCTGCTGATTTCCGCCCAAGTTTGAGCGCCAATGCCAGATACTTGCAGAATTTGCGTCTGATCCGCATACCACGCTCGCTCCAGACTGCCGAAAGTCTGCCACAGTCGCTTGAGAGTAACCGAGCCAATGCCCCTGATCTGCGACCAAGATAACCAATACGCCTGTTCCATGCTCTGGAGATTTATGGAAGTAGTCTTTTTGTCCCTGATGGGGTATAATAGACATGCCACCTCTTCCCCTGCAGGAAGTAACTTATGTCGTCCGATACCTCGGCACCCGAACAAGAAATAAAGCTAACTCCACCCTCGGTATCTCCCTTTCGTACGGCGATCGACATTGAGAATGATGCCCTCGAAATTTTCCACCAGTGGACTGGCTACAACACTCGCACTGACGGTAGTAACAATTCTAAATCTCAACTGCGGGATTTCCAGATCGATATTGGCATGGCAATCTTGGGCTTTGCCTACCTGTGCAAATGGACTGTGCGCTCCCGAAAAATTGAGTATCAGGGCAGTACCCACCTAATCTATGAACTGCGGGGCTTTAGCCACCCACAGGAAGTGCCTATGTCGCGCCAAAATTGCAGTGAAGAAATAGCTAATTTTTTGCATAGCAGACTGATTCGTACCCTCGACTTTTTGCGCAACTGTTCCAAGTACAGCGGCATACCCCATGTGCACATTATTTCCATTCGTAACCACTATGTGCTGAGTGCGGTGTGGAAACCCTATCAAAACAAAATCTGGATGATCCCTGTGGATCAAGTGGAAAATCTATCCTTTGCGGGGCATTTGTTCTAATGTCTAAGTCTAAAATGCCAATAGATGAGAAGGAGTCTTTTACTGCCCCTTGGTGTGAACTCAGCCCAATTGTTGAAAAATTCTTGGAGGCAGTTTATGGCATACCCATTATCGTAGCTTTTGATTGGATGAAGTGGGCGGAAGGGCAAGATATACTGAGCAAAGCAGATTACGATTTTGATAGTCTCGATCTGGTGACCAAGTGCAAATTGATCACTGCCATTGTAAGAAGCGATAGGTTTTCGGAGGGGGCATTAGTTTCTGCCTTTAACTCGGGTGTGGTTTTGCGAATTCTTAAATCTATTGAGAGAGAGGTAACTGCCAAAAACGGCAAATAGAGTGGCAATACGCATCAGGGGCGATCGCCCATTAAAAACACCTACTGGTTTAACTACCCGTCCCACGCCTAGCAAGGTGAGGTCAGCGCTGTTCAATATCTGGCAGGGGGCAGTGGCGGGCAGTACTTGGCTAGACATCTGTGCGGGATCGGGGGCCATGGGAGCGGAGGCGTTGCTTTTAGGAGCTAGTCGGGTAGTGGGCATAGAGCAATCCCCCCATGCCTGTCAGGTGATCAGGCAAAACTGGCAAAAAGTAGCCCGCTCTAACCAAAGCTGGCAAGTGATCAGAGGGGATGCGGTGAAGGTTTTGCCCAAGTTAGTGGGACAGGTATTTCAACTGGTCTATTTCGATCCCCCCTACCAGAGCGATTTGTACGAGCCTGTACTACAACGGTTGCCCTCCCTAGTGGATGCAGACAGCTTGATTGCTGTCGAGCACCTCAGCGATCGCCCTTTAGCAGACCAGCTAGGACAGCTCGTCAAGTACGACCAGCGCCAGTATGGACAAACCATGCTCAGTTTTTACCACCTAGCGCCTCAGCCACTGGCGGAGCACATCTAGCAGGCTGACACCCCCCCAGATCAGGGCAATGATTATAGAGGTAGTCAAGATCAAGCCACACAGGCACAGCAACAAGCCCAGCAAGCTGATCAAGCCGTCCTTTTCCAAGATGCCAAACCCCACTACAAAAATGCCCATGGCAGGCAAGGTGTTTGTCCCAGGAATGGGCAGGATCATAGAAATTGCCATCAAACTGACGGCGATCGCCAGAATAAACTGCCCCACTGTAGTTTCACACACCCCTGACCAGCGGGGGCGCGCTACATACTCAATGCGCTTTAACCACGGCAGTCCTGCCTTGAGAATGCGCTGTACGGTGCTGAGCTTGAGCGATCGCTCACGGAAAGGAAGCCACGGCTCATGGCGCCCCCACAGCATCTGTACTGCCAACAACAAAATCAGCAGTCCAAAGGGGGTGGAATAACCAGGGGCAGGCACAGGCAGGGCAGAGGGGAAAGATAGCATTACCAGCAAAAAGCCAAAGGTGCGATCGCCCGACAGTTTTAGTAACTCCTGCAAAGTGACCACCTCAGGGGCAGATTCCCCAAAAAAGTACGCCTCTAGGTCGGTGGACAATTTTGCCATGCCTACCCTATCGGAACACTATCTAGGAGTAGGAGCAGGGGTGGCGGGGCGGGTGTTGTTGGGAGCCATGCGCATCACATACTCAAAAGCCGTACGGGATGGCACAAATTGAAACCGTTCCGCTTCAGGGTTTTTCTTGTTGTCTTTGGAAACCATATTGTCCAACACCACAAACAGAGAAGTCACCTGAATTTTGGCATCTTTGGCGATATTGGGCTGTTGTTGTTTGGCACGGTCTAGCAAGTTCTGCAAATCGCGCTGTTCAAAGAAAAAGGGTACAGTTTGCTTGCCCTCAGCCTCAATGGTCAACAGTCCCTGTTGATTGCCCGTGCCAGAGGTAGCAAAAAATACAGGCAGTGGGGGCACATCTCTGTCAGTTTTGCCTTGGGCTTTGATAATTGCCCGTGCCGACTCTATGCTGGTTCTGGAGGGCACAAACTCAAACGCCACCGATTTGTCCTTGTTAGACCTGATGGTCTGATAGGCCTGATTCATAGAGAGAATGGACACCCTCGCTTTACTTGCCACTTGGGGATTAGAGGTTTTGAGCTGGTTGAGCAAAGCTTGAGCCTCATCGGGATTCAAGAAAAAGAACAACACCTGCTTGGCTTCACGGTTGGACTGCTGGGGAAGGGTACCCAAAAGAGGTGCCCCTTTGTCATCGGTAATGGCAAAAACAGGGATGCTATTGAGCCGTTCCAGCACTTGGGCTTCGGTCATGGCATGGACTGGCTGACTCAAACCAGAGACCACACCCACCACAGGGGACAGTGCCAGAGCACTGGAAATACCTAGAGTGGCGATCACATTTTTTAGAGGTTGCATGAAAGACAGTTCCTTTCGTGGTTGAATCTGGGCTAAGGATACCCTATGAGGAAGGATTTGTGAATTCCGTCCCTTGTAATTTTAGACTGCCGATCCAGTAAAATGGTTGCATCACTCGGGAATTGAGACTTCAAAAGGCTGATGAATCCACGGATTATCGGGCAGGTAGTGGATGTAAAAGTCGGGCACCACTTGAGAGTGCGCCTTGTACCAGATCACCGCAGTTTTTATGGTTTGAATGCGATAGGTGGGGTGATTAGCCAGCCACTGGAGAACCGCTTGCAGGGTCTTGCCTGAATCCACCATGTCATCCACCACTAGTAGGCGATCGCCCAAGGGGGCAGTGTGGGTAATGTGCTCAGCAATTACCAAACTGCCCTGTTGGCGGCGATCCCCATAGGAAGCAGTGCTGAGAATTGCTAGCGGTTTCCGCAAAATGCGGCATAGGGTATCCCCCACCCGCAAGCCCCCCCGTGCCAGGCACAGGATGCTATCAAATTCATAATTGCTGTTTTTAATTAACTGAGCTAAATGCTCAATGGCTTGATGGTATGCTTCCCAGCTAACATACAAATCTTCTGCCATAGCTAGGGGGTATAGCCTGGTATTTTGCTTTCATCTACTTCATCGATTTGTTCAGGAGAGAGATACTTATGGGCATATTCTAGGTAAACTTTTTCCCTAATAAACAGATCAAATAGGTCGGGATCAATGTGGTGATCTAGCTTCATTTTGCCCAGAATATGCAAACACTCAGATAGAGTTTTCCCTTTTTTATAGGGGCGGTCTTTAGCAGTCAACGCCTCAAAAATATCAGCAATACCCATCATTCTGGCGGGCAAAGACATCTGCTCACGGGTCAATCCTTTGGGGTAGCCTTTGCCATCCATGCGCTCGTGGTGTCCCCCTGCGTACTCTGGCACACGGCGCAGGTTTTTGGGGTAGGGCAAGGCTTCCAGCATCTGAATAGTTACATTTATGTGGTGGTTGATAATTTGCCTTTCCTCTGGGGTCAAAGTGCCTTTGGTAATGCACAGATTATAGACCTCATTGTCAGTTAAGAAATTGTCCCATTCCCCATGGACATTGCGCCAGCGGTATTGGGCGATCGCTCTCACTCTGGCTTTGTCTTTCTCTCCCATAAATTCACTGCCTAGGTTGGCTTGGTGCAAAAACTGGCGATCGCTATCCAGTTGGGCAAGCTTAGTCTGTAGTTCTTCTGCCAAGGGGGGAATGGCTTCAGGTTTACCTGCTTCCAGAAGAGCAATTTTTTGTTTGAGAAACTCAATTTCCCAATCCCTTTTCAACACCTCAAACCGCGTATCAATCAGGTGAATGCGATCAAAAATGGTCTCTAACTTGGTGGATTTATCAATCACATGGACGGGCGTAGTCACCTTGCCGCAATCGTGGAGTAGTCCCGCAATTTTCAGTTCGTACAGCTCCTCTTCGGTCATGGTGAAATCGGCAAAGATGCCATAGTTAGCTTGGCACGCCGCCTTGGCAATCATCATGGTCAACTCGGGGACACGGCGGCAGTGCCCTCCTGTGTAAGGGGATTTTTCATCGATCGCCTTGGCAATCAAGCCAATAAACGACTCAAACAACTGCTTAAATTCAGCAATTAGACGGTTATTGGTCAGGGCGATCGCCGCTTGGGAAGCCAAAGACTCCGCCAGTCGCTGTGCCATGGGGCTGAAGGGAACAATTTGATTGCTATTTTTCTGTCTGGCATTGATCAATTGCAGTACACCAATCAACTCCCCCTCGTGATTCATCATCGGCACGGTCAAAAAAGAACGGGAGCGATAGCCCATGCGCTGGTCAAATGCCTTAGTTCCTGAAAAATCAAAGCCCTCTGCCTCATAGGCATCGGGGATATTGATAGTCTTTTGGTGTAGAGCGCACCAAGCCGCCACCATGGTTTCATTGGGTTCCCCATTTTCTTTGTACAGAGGCAGAGGAGGCAGGCTAGTGGGCACCCCTGAAGTCCCCCCTTGATGAATCCCTAAGGTGTCATTGAGAATAATCTCAAAATTCAGCGATCGCCTCTCTGCATCTACCAGATACAAAGTACCGCCATCGGCATTGAGAATAAGCTTAGCCCCGCGCAGAATAGATTCCAACAACTTACTAGTATCTTTTTGCGTAGATAGGGCAATGCCGATCTCATTCAAACGGTCTAGGTGCTCAAGAATTGTATCTTCCATATTTTTAGCTCCATCATGGGGAAATGCGCCTGCCCTGCCACCCTCCCAGAGTAGGGGTACTGCCAAAAAACTCTAGACAATCGTCAGTAAATACAAATACCCCCCTGCCGCTCTGGACAGATTTGTCAGCTTGCATCTCTTGCCAGTCAAAGTGCAACACTTGGGCAGTCAGAGTGCCTGTGAGTTCCCCTTTCACCAAACCCCTGTCCAAATGCTTATACTCAAACCTACCCTTAATTATGCCGTGGTTATTCTCGTGCAGGCTAAGCACTCCCCAGCGAGTTTGCCACTGCCCGCTCACCCTGCCCTGACAGCCCCTAGAAAAACCCGCTGGAGCCACTAGGTTAATCAGCCCCAGATACAACACCACCACCAAACCCGTGATTTCCGTAATCAGCAAGAGACTGGGGAAAAAGCGCACCATCCACCCTAGGTGGGACAGGCGGGGGAGTTGCAGTGGTTTGGTTTCCCCTTTAGTTTGCAGTTTGGCAGTGGGCTGAGGAGACAACTCCTGTCTGCGTTTCCTAGTCTTGCGCGGGGCAGAAGAGGCAAGCTCTTCCAGTTTTTTGCGCAACTGCAGAGTGGAAACTTGCAGTTTCTTGGTAGGGGGCGCCATCACTGTAGCTCAAGGGTAACGCAATAGCATTATGGCACATCCCCAGAACACAAGATGCCTGACAGAAGGCTGTCAGGCTTTTCTAGTTTTATACACAGGGTTTGCAACTAAGGTGGACAAATTGAAGTCTTGAAAGTTCAAAGAGCTAGCTATTTGCGACTTTCCGCATTCAAGTAAATTGAATAGTTGCCCCGACACCGAAACCCTATTCCTTAGTACCCGCCGAGCCATTGTATCTAACTGGCTACATTCAAATAAATTGAATAGTTGCTCCGACTGCAGTATCTAATTCCTATTGGTCGGTGTCCACAGAGCCTAAAAGAGACAAAGTCAGCAATTCACCAGTTTTGGTTTAGCTAATTTTCTCTTTAACTCTCTCGACTGCTTTGGCTGGGGAGGGGGTACAGCCCAGACCAAAATCTAGTTTTTTTGTACCCAGTTATTAGGATAAACAAATGGGATTTAATTTGCAAGAAAATACATATTTTTTAACTACAAAAATAGCAGTTTCTTCTGGTTTGCAAAGAGAGTTTATGCTATGTCCAAAGGCGCTTGCCTGCGGTGGCATTGAGCCTGTGGTGGGCATCCCGCAGGAGGCGGGGAATGTCTAACCCAGAGGGACAGCGGGGAAGACAGTCGCCGCAGTCCGTACATTTGTTGGCGCGCACTCCAGGGAACCAATGCCCTGCCTGTTCAAACATGTTGTAGCGGTACTTGGCAAATTCCACCATGTCAAAGGCTACTGCTAGGTTGCGCAGGCGCAGTACTTCGGGGATGTTGATATTTTCGGGGCAGGGCAGACATTGCCAGCACTGGTAACAGCGATCGCTCCCTAGGGTGGCAAACTGCTCATTGAGCCTTTGCAGGACAGCTATCTCCTCCTCAGAGAGAGGCCCTGCACACTCCCAAGCAGGACGGTGGGCGTCGAATTCTTCGGGGTTACTAGCCCCCAAACTGAGGGTGTGAATGCGGGGATCAGCTAGCAAAAAGCGATCGTTGATGTAGATGGGGGTGAAAGGCTGACATAGTTCTACTAGGCGAGGAGGAGGATTGTAGAGCATGCCCCCTTTGTCTGTGGGAGAAATGATAAATACTCCCATATCTTTGCTATGGGCAAGCTGGATGGCAGGGGCATTCCGCTGATTGAAATAGTAGTAGTGCAGGTTGACGGAACTAAACAGGTCGGTGTTGATAGTGGCAATGAGTACTTCTAGGGGCGCATGGGTAGAAAACCCAATGTGGCGAATCAAACCTGCCTTCTGTGCCTCTTGCACCGCTCGCATACAGCCGTTGGGGTCGGTTATCATCTGGTAGTGTTCCCAAGTGTTGATGCCGTGCAGGGCAAAGTTATCTATGTAATCTGTGTGCAGACGGCGCAGGGATTGCTGAATCAGAGACCGCATCATGTCAGCGGAGGCGGTGGGGGGAATTTTGGTAGTGATATACAGCCGCTCTCGCAGGCGGTTTAACCCTGCTTTTAGGGCACTGCCAATGAACTCTTCACTTTTGCCATAGCCTCTAGCGGTTTCTATGTGGTTGATACCCAGTGCCACCGCCCGCTCGATGGTGGCGATCGCATTGCTTTCCGAGGACAAGTAGCGCATAGTGCCCAAGGAAAACACGGATAGGCGCATTTCTGTTTTGCCAAAACGACGGTACTGCATAGCTTATGGCTGACGGCTGAGAAAGCGATAGTCAAGCTGTTGGGACGGCTCAATGGCTAGTCCACCAATGAAAGGCTGGGCGAAGGCATACTCCCGATTTTGCCACAGGGGGATGTAAGGCACATCCTGCGCTATGATTTCTTGGATTTGGCGGAGTAGGTGCTGGCGTTGCTGGGGATCAATGGTTTGGCGCTGTTGGGCAACCAGCTTGTCTAGATCAGGGTTGTGGTAAAAGGAACCCCAGTATGCCGTATTTCCTGACTGGCACAGGTTGTGGTCATCTGCCCGCTCACAGCCTAGAAATGGTTGGATAAAATTGTCGGGATCGAGGTAATCGGGCACCCAATCCCTGAGAAAAATGGGGTAGGTGTAGGTGCCTTTGTCCAGAAAACTATCGGCGATCGCTGGATCAATGCGCTCCACTTTGACCCGCAGGAGAGAGCCACTATTTTTTTCTATCACTGCTTTGAGATAGCTTGCCACTAGGTCTCCATTGCCCCCATACCGTGGGGAATACCAAATGCTCACCTGGGCAGGGCGCTCTCGGCTGAACCCTGCCTGCGCTAGCAACTGTTGGGCACGGCTAGGTTGATACTGCTGAAATACGGGTTGGTAGGCGCTAAAGGTACTGGGGATCATGCTGTAAACCGCCATTCTCTGATTCTGAAAAACTCGCTCTTGCAATAGTTCCCGATCCACAGCACTGGCGATCGCCTGACGCACCAAGGGATTGTCTAGGGGGGGTTGTTGCAGATTGAGCACCATAAACAGCATGGTGTTCCCTTTATTGCTGGCAATGCGCCAGCCGTTGCTGTGGGCGTGATCCAGCAGATTTTTTACTTGACTAGGGCTGAGGGTTTGGAATGCCACATCCACCTGTCCCGTTTTGAAAGCATTGAGTAAATTGGCAGAGGAAGAATAGAACTGCAGATCAATGCCCTTGTTCTGGGGTTTGTCGCCCCAGTAGTCAGGGAAGGCTTCCAGTTTGAGATAACTGCCCTCTTTGTATTCCGTGAGGCGGTAGGGGCCTGTCCCCACAATTTTATGGGGCAGAAACTCCTGACTATAACTTTTGGGGGAAATTGCCCCAGCCCCTGTAAAAGCAAGGAGAGCAGGAAAAAAGCTGACGGGCTGTTTTAGCTTGATCACCAGTTGGTCAGGGCGGGGCGCAAAGACCTGCTCAATGACACTGAGACGCTCATAGGGAGAACCCCGCAACTGCAGAAATCGCTGTAGGGAAAATGCCATGGCTGAGGCGTCAAACTCACTGCCATCATGAAACCTAATCCCTGTGCGCACGGGGATCGTATAGGTCAAACCGTCGGGACTGACGGTGGGAAAATCAGTGGCTAGTTGGGGAACTAGTTCGGTAGTTCCTGCTTTGTAGGTGTAGAGTCTCTCTGTAGTGTTGTACAGGATATTGCTGGCAATAAAGTTGTCCGCATCGGCAGGATCGAGGGTGCGGATTTTGGCGGTAGTGCCAATGATGATCCGCAGGGGATCGCGGGTGGGGGGTGGGGGGAGGGATGGGCTACCACAGGCAGCAACCAAACCCGTGAAGAACAGGAGGCAGAGCAGGCAATAGCTGACTAATACTTTCTGCCTGAGGGCGTTCATGATATTTTGCAAACAAATTTGACATGCTCCCTGCCCTAAAGGACAGGGATTCTTGTTCTTGGTTCCACGAGCGTACTTACTGAATCAGGTCGCCCTGCCTCAACAGAGGTACATCTCTCCCCAAGCGTTCGCTCTGGAAAACCCGTTCTAGGATCAGAGATAGAACCCTGATTTAGAGTTTAGGGTTTTCCACTTACAAGCCAGTTCCCCAATGCCCTTGGGTACTGTTGCATACTACAACTACCAAAC
>Ga0308394_1001247_pt1 | contig 12245 bp, 11 predicted proteins | sample Hotspr2Sampleme2_FD_202366 | JGI IMG/M metagenome (GOLD analysis project Ga0308394, IMG submission 202366) | Hot spring phototrophic mat microbial communities from Mushroom Spring, Yellowstone National Park, Wyoming, United States - 20050701_me2 ...
CATCAAACTGATGAAAGATGTCTTTGGTTATACACCCCAATCTTTTCGAAATACAGAATTGATCTATAATAATCATATTGCTTGGGTTGCATCCACAATGGGATTTAAAGCAATTTTAACAGAAGGAACAGAAAAGATCTTAGGATGGAGAAGTCCTAATTTTGTTTATAAACCTAAATATTCACCACAAATCAAATGCTTATTAAAAAACTATCGATTGAGTGATGATATTGCCTTTCGTTTTTCGAACAAGTATTGGGAAGAATATCCTCTTACAGCAGATAAATTTGCTCATTGGGTTCATCATATTGCTGGAAATGGCCATGTTGTGAATCTTTTTATGGATTACGAAACTTTTGGCGAACACCAATGGAAAGAAACAGGTATATTCGATTTTATGGAACACTTACCAGATTATATATTAAAACATCCAGACTTTAAGTTTTCCACAGTTTCGGAAGTTGCAACACTTTATGAACCTGTGGGAGAAATCGATATAGATTATACAATATCTTGGGCAGATATAGAAAGAGATCTTTCTGCTTGGACAGGAAACAGTATGCAAAAAGAAGCATTGCAGTGCATTTACGAAATCGAAGAAAGAGTAAAAGCGAAAAATGATTCTTTTTTGTTAGAAAATTGGAGAAAGCTTCTAACCTCAGATCACTTTTATTACATGAGTACCAAATTTTGGCATGATGGAGATGTTCACAAATATTTTAGTCCTTATGATACGCCCCATCAAGCATATATCTATTTTATGAATGCATTAGAAGATTTAAAACATAGGTTAGAGTAAAAAGATTGATTCAACTTAAACCTTAAATTAGTTGGTTGATAATGAATCATAACCAAAGAATCTTAAATATCATTTTTTTTGTCTTAATATTTTTTTATTTTTCTTTGAAACTTTTTATCACTTTTGACTTTGAAATCAATTTTAAAGAAGAAAAACATTCTTTAAGTATAGAATTAAAAAATGGACTGATACAAAAATACAATATCGAAAAAAAAATCTATGCGGAATTGGATTCGGATTTTTTAGAAAGAGAACACATACCACAAAGGTTGTTTTTGCTCCTTTCTCAGGATATTAAAAAAAATTTATTTTCTATATTTATAATATTATTTTTAGATATTTTGATTCTATTATTTTTATATGCATTATATCATAATTTAACGTTTACGATTCCTTTCCAAAAATTATTGTTAATTTTGATATTGATGATTTTATTTATTAATCTTTATTTTGTCGAAAGGTACAATATCTCCGAAAAATTTCAGTTTTATCAAAATTATTTTTTATTTCTTCCTTTAATTTGGGATAGTATACTCATCTTTATATGCACTTGGTTACTTTTTGAACATTTCGACTTAAATATTAAAAAACCTTTTCTTGATTTTTATTATTCTAAAACCTTTGTATTTAAGACCAAATTGATCCAACTCACTTTGATTTTTCGAGATTTAACATTTTTAAGCTTAATTTCTGTTTTTGTTGTTAACTTATTTTTACTTCCGATTTATTATGCACAGATTAGTTATAAAATTCCCTTTGAAGGAATCTTTATTGCTTTTTTGGTTTTTTTGATTGTTTTCTATGTATATGCATATTATTATGTTTCGAAAAATCGAGAAGAAAATCCTAAAATGCCTTTTGCAATCTCATTTTTAGGGTTTAAAATTTTAAAAAATCTTTTTCAATTCATTGTTTTTTTGATTTTTATAATAAGCATTGGAATGATTGCTTCTTTGTTTATCATCGCGAACCTTAATGTTTTAGAATCTTTAAAAATTCTTCAAGAAAGTAAAGGTTTATAAAGTCATATCGATTTTAACTGTGGTTTTTTGAGTTTTAGGTTCGGGATATATAACACAACGGTATTGAATACCTTCTTTTTTACAAGCTTGTTCAAGGTAAGAGTTATACAAAAGTCCAAGGCCAGCTCCTAATTTACCTTCTTCTTGATCGCTATCATCGTAGAAACTTGCAATGCTAATGCCATCGACATCTGCCTTCATTTTCCTTCTAAGTTTTTGTGCCAAATCTTCGTTTATAGAACCATAATTAGAGATTTGAATTTGTAAACGAGATAAATGCCCCGAAGTCAATTTTTCTGGGTTTAAATTCCAAGAGATTTGAAGGTTTTGTTTTTGGTCGATTGCCAATTGTTTTAACTTTAATCGATTTTCTCTGTTTCGAATAAATTTATCCGCTTCTGATTTGGGTACTTTTAGAAACTTTGTTGCTAATAGTTCAAAATGAGCTTTTTCTGCATTCTGTACAAATTCCATGATCAAGTTACTTAAATGAGTAGCAATTACAGTATGCTCCAAATAGCTATAAATCATGTTTTGAAATGTATAAAGCATTTGTTCTCTTAAATCTTCTTTTTGGTAGATGATAAAAAACAAAAACCAAACACGTTTATCGATCCATTCTAAAAACTTAGGAAGAGCGCGAATCCGAGCATACATATCTTCTTCTTCTAGATATGTATTTGCTAATACTTTTTCTGTAATCTTTTCTCTGATGGATATTTTTATTTGTTCTAAGATAGGACCATATTGCTTAAACAATAATTCCACTTTTTGAGTAGAAATATGGTTGAGTTCTGTCATGGAATATTTGGGGTTTTTTCTGTTAAACTCTTTTACTACTTTGGATTCAAACAAAGCTTTTGCAAGAGATGGGGTCAACTTGCGATACAGAATTGCATAGATGATCAAATTATTCGTACTGATAATTTCTTGTCTTAAAGGTAAAAGCTCTGGTAGTGCAGCATAGATTTCTTCTATGTAAAACTTCATGATCAATTTTTGCATAACCTGAGCATTAAAGCTTTTAGAAAAAAATCCTTCTTTCGTAAATCCATTCATGTTTTGATAGCGTTTTAATACGATAGTTTGGTGGGCATTTTTACTAAAAAATTCTAATCCCATGGGGGTTAAAAAAATATAGGATGGTAAAGCAATCTCTGGGTTTTTAGGTGGTAAGTTGATTTTTTGCTCTATACTTTTGATTTGTTCTAATTTTTCGCTACTCATTATTTTATTCAATCTTTTTTTTTAATTATCGATATATAAAAAAATGAATATTCAATTATCTTTGATAAAAAAAATGAATAAATTATTAAAATTATATATCATTTTAATATTCATTGTATTCCCCCAGTTTTTTTTAATTATAAGAAAAGATCTACATAGTCAAGATAAAAAAAAAATTTCGAAAGTCAAACAAATTTAAATTTATTAGAACAAGAAAATTTTTTAAAAGGAGAAGATCATTTTTATAAGAAGCGTTTCTACACAGCAGAAATATTTTTTCAAAAGGTGATAGAAATTAACCCAGAGAATGCTTACGCACATTCCTATTTAGGAGATATATATCTTAATAAGAATGAACTCGATAAAGCAATTCATCATTTTAAAATTGCCTCAGAACTATTATCAGATTTAAAACTTTATAATAATAAAAACAATAATGATATTTTATTTTTAAAATCCATTAACCCAAAAGATGTTGATATTCCTTTAAAAGAATACTTTCGATTAGCTCAGGCTTATTATCTAAAAAAACAACCAGAACAATCAGAATACTATTGTAAAATTATTATAAATAAATTTAAAGATTTTTTTCAATGTTATTATTACTTAGGAATGATAGAATTAGAATTCCGAAAAAATAGACAACAAACAATCGAATATTTAGAAAAATATAAATCCGGATTAGAAAAATTTCTTCGAGAAAACCCACAAAATGCGATTTCTCAAGAAAAAGAAAAAGTTGAAAATGTCTTAAAACTTTTAGCACAAAACGAAGATAGTTCTCTAAAAAATGATCTAAAAAAAGAATTAGATCCGTTGAATCTTTTTTATAAACCTCCCAAAAAAGAAGAAACATCTATTAACGAAATAAAAAATCAATCCCTTAATTTGATTCTTCCCACAGAAAAAAAGTTTGATCCTATGTGGGTAGATATACAATATTATAAAAAGCAAGATAGAAAAAAAGCCCTGGAACTGTTAAAAGAATACGAAACTTCTAATGAACCCAAAACATCCAAAGATTATTATTTTATAAAAAAATTTTTATGCAATATCTATTTCGAAGTGAAAGATTTTTCTCAAAGCGAAAAAGAATGTTTAAAAGCACTTCAATATGATTTTGAACCAGAAATATTATTTTACTTAGGTTTAATCGCGATCAAACAAAACAAAAAAGACGAATTCTATCAATACATAAAAAAATACTTAGAATATAAACAAGATATACAAGCATATTATTTACTGGGTTATGAACTTTATCTTGACAAAAAATATGATGAAGCACTAAACTATTTGGAAAAATTAACTCAATCACAACCAAACCATAAAGAAGGACTATACTATCAATTTTTAATTTATAAAGAATTAAACCAGTTAGAATTTATGAAGCAATTAGCCCAGAAAATTTTTTTGTATTATCCAAAGGATTTAGAAATTTTACGTTCTATTGTATTTGATTTATTAGAAAAAGATGAAAAAAATTTATCATCAAATTTATTAAATCATATTTATAAAAATAGTCAATCATTAGATGATGGTTTAATCCTTGCTGGTTTTTATGTTCAAGAAGATAAAAATAATCAAGCCTTAGAAATACTTTCGGAGCTATATCAAAATTATCCAACAGATTATCGATTAATTAAAATCCTAATACTACTCTTAAAACAAATGAATCGAAACTATGACACCATAGAACGCATAACACAAAGGTTTTTAGATGCTAGTCAAAACCCAACAGAGAAAGAAGAGATTCTGAAAATACTACCCGAAGAAATACGTTTAAAAATGTTGGAAAAAAATCAAAAATAAGAATCAAAAACATTTAGATATACATCTTCCGGATCTCTAAAAGAAAAAATATATCGAATATGAAAATCTTTATCGAGAAAAAAAGTCGAAGTTGTGTGTTCTACATGAATATGATCCATTTTTTTCTCTACGCGATAAAATATCCCTAATTTTTTTGCAACTTGATCAATCTCTTGTTTTGATCCAGTTAAAGCAATTATATCTGCGTTGAATTTTTTTATATATTCTTTTAAGACTTCGGGAGAATCTCTCTCTGGATCGATTGTAATTAGCACAATATAAGGTTTTTGTTTTTCGGGCAGTTTTTGATAAATTCTACTTAGTTTAGAAAGTGTCGTTGGGCAGTAATCAGGACAATGGGTAAATCCAAAAAACAATAAAATGGGTTTATCTTTTAAAGAATAAAGTTCTATTGGTTGGTTGTTGTGATTCGTGAGAACAAAATTATCTACTTTGCCATAATCTTTTAATTGAATGGGATTTTTGCATTGAAAAAAGATCAACAAAAAAAGAGTTATGATATATTTTAACATAAAAACAAAATAATAAATTGAAACAAAAAATCAAGAAAATTTTGATAAAATTGCATCAATAAATCTATCTCGGAATGATAAAAAAATAATCATAATAAATATATAAAATATATATAATATTTAAATAATTAATTAATTTTATTTAATATCAAGAATATTCATCTAAAAAACTACAAATAATTTCTCTTGATTCGTAAGTTGCTTGCTTTTCGTAAGAATAATTATTTATACAATGTTCAGACAAAGCAGGATCAAAAACATTTCTTGACAACTGCGGCAATGCCACCAAGGGAATTATGTCGTATCCCTGAGATTGCATCTCCCAGTCGAGCATAATTCTTAACATTGCACTAATTGAATACCCCACAAAATGTCTTGTTTCGAACAACTTGCTCCATAAAACTGGATTCATCTTGATGGTTCTTCTCTTGTATTGTTTGGTTCTGGGCTGATAGGTTGCAGTTTCTGTTAGTTTTGATGGTGTAATTCTTATCTCATAAAGATGATGAAGGTATTTATTCAACAAGTAATAGATGGCACGATAAGAGCTACCATCAAAACGGGTGTTGGCAATTTCTTTTAAGAATTGATAATGCCGTGGTTCTAAATTCAAACAAACAGAAGAAAATTTTTTTGTTGTGTATTGATCGACTCTCATATAAATTTATATCTCTTTTTTGCGAAAAACTATCATAAAAAAATATATTTTATTAAATATTATACTTGATAGATAGATTCATAAAAATCGTATAATGAGCAAAAATTATTCAGGAAAGCAATAAAAAATTGACTTTTTAATCAATTTTTTTATCCTAGAATTATGAAACAATTGACACAAGAATTGCAAGAACTTATAAAGCCTACCTATTTTTTTGATTATGAATCTATCAAATTTCAACAATATTTCGAAAAGCATTACAATCCAGAAAAAAGTAATTTTTTAAATTTAATTGATTTTTACTATGTTGTTAGAGATACGATTTTATACAATCCTTATAATTTTAAAGTCAATAGAGATGATTACAAAGCTTCGAATATCATTGATTTTAAAAAAACTTATTGTATACCTAAAGCAATTCTTTTTACCACAATTGCAAGGAAATTAGGGTTTCCCGCTAAGATTGGTTTTGCAGATGTAAAAAATCATTTATCGAGTAAAAGGCTAATAGAATTCTTGCAATCAGAAATTTTTGCTTTCCATGGTTATAGTGAAATTTATGTTTATAAAGAAGATCCCACCATAGGAAAATGGATCAAGGCAACCCCAGCATTTGATAAATATTTATGCGAAAAGTTCAATGTTCATCCTTTGGATTTCGATGGAGAAAATGATAGTATCTTTCATCCCTTCGATAAACAAGGAAAAAAATTCATGGAATATGTACACGAAAGAGGTAGTTTTTCCGATTTTCCTTTTGAATATTTAATTAAAGGTCTACAAGAATCCTATCCCCATCTTTGGAAAAAAAATAAAGTGCAAATCGTTCAGGGGGATTTAAGAAACGAAGTTTAATTTATTTTATAAATTATTTTTATAATTTTCTAAAAATTCTAATAAAGCAACTTGATGGGGTAAGTTAGAGCTATTTTTTAAAAAATCGATGGTTTGTTGTACCCATTGCTGATTTTGAAGGTTTTCTTTTCTTATAAACAATGGCTTAATATTTTTTAATGGCTTTATTTCTAAGAATCGCTGATCTTTATCGTAATAAATAATCGAATTGAGTCTCTCTAGATCTTTAAACTCTAACACATATGAAAGTTCATCTATCCAAATTAATCCATTATACTGGCGTTCGATAAAACCAATTGCTTTTTCGATTTTTTCGGGAATCTTTTTTAAACGATATTCTGGTATATATTCTCGATAAGTAGTTTTTTTTGATCTGGATATACTTAGATTATCTTCTTTTACGGTTTCTTTTATTACTTGTTCTTTGATAGAAGTATCTTTTAAAATTCCTAAGAGTTTTAGAATCCATTCAAAAATAATTTGCAAGATTCCTTTTTTGTTTTTCTTTTCGATTTCTTTTTCCCATTCTTTGATAGCTTTATTCAATTGTTGTTGTTCTTTTAATAATAAATCAGGTAAACTTTTATTTGTGGTATCTAAGACAAAATCATATATTCCTGATGGATAACCAGAATTTTTCAACATCAAGTGTATAAAACTACGACGATTTGCATTTTCTATAAAAGCTTTGGGTATGTTATATTTAAAAATTACATAATAACCTTGCTCGGTGGGGTTCAATTTTGATCTATAAACAATCAGTTCTTTGTTTTTTGATAATTTTTCTACGATAATTTTATAAATTTTTTCTCTTTCTTGTTCATTAATATATTTTTTTAACATATCGGGGATCTGGAAATTCGATAGAGAAAAAAAGTATGGTTCAAAGTTCATATTAAGATTTTTTATAAATTGATTTAAATAATTTTCGATAAGAATATCTTTTTTTAGGTTATCTAGATTTTCGCACAATTTGATCAATTTTTCTACGCTATTTATAAAACTAAATAGATTTGGCCATGTATCGTTGGATTGTAAAGAAGGATGCTGAGAGAACAAAAAATAATAATCGTTAAAGTTTGCATTTTCGTAATCCTTTTCTGGTGATAAAAATTTTGCTAAACGATAAAAAATTTCTTTTGCAGCATCTTTTAAGTAATCTAACTCTGTTTTAAGAATTTTTAAATTTCCTTCTTCGTCCACATGAACATAATATCTATAATTAGGAAACAGTAAATGAAACTCTTCTCTAATAGAAACCAATAAAGGTAAATCTCCGCGATCAAGTAAAAACTGTTTTACTTCTTCGGGTAATTCTTTGTTGTTAATAAAATAATTATAAACTTCTTGGGAGGAATTTTCTAGTTTTTGGATTATGAATAATAAGATTCTTTTTTCTAAATCATAAATATCAAGATGAGATTCGATAGAATAGGTTTCGAAGCGTAAAATCATATCCAAAATTGTACTTCGATTAATTTCTTTAGAATAAACGATATTTTCTTTTATTTGCTCGCCTAACTTTTGATTTTCTTGTATCCATCGCTTTTCTTTTAAATATAAATAATTTAAAAAGGATATAGCAGAGCTTTCGTCACAAAGTTTTTTGATTCTTTCGACATCATCCATTTTTAATGAATTTGGACGTATTAGAACAATCTTTTTAGAGAGTTGATTGTTTTCGAAAGATAAATATTCATACGAAGTAAGAACACCACGATTTTTTAATATTTTTAATACGTTTTCGTCGATATGTTGTAAACTATCCAATGTTCGTAAACTTTTAGGGGATTGTGTTAGATGTAATGTTGCAGTAGTTGCTTGTTCAATCAAACGAATATCTTTTTCGATGGAGGGATTTAATCCTAGTAGAGCAGAGCTCAATTCAAAAGAAGTTAGAAAATCTTTCATACTATTTGTTTTTTGACGTATTTTTCTTCGATTTTTAAAACATTATGTTGAGAGATTTCTACAAAAACATGATAATGTAAAACCACACCATTTTGCTTAATGATTCTAGGAACTTTTGCAGGATTTACATAATAGGTATCGTCTTTTTGCGTGATTGATTGTCTTTCTCTATAATTTTGCAGATCTTCTTGTTTTTTTCTTAGATATTTTTCGGTTTTTTTAGAAAGTCGATGATGCATATGTCCAGCAACAACTAAGGGTACATAAAAACCCTTTTGTTTTGCGTAATCAATGATTTGACGAAAGTCTATATCCCCAAAATCTCCTAATTCCGGCTTAAAATCGCAGCCCCAAACATCTCTGGGATCATTACTTAAACCATAAGGACCATTATGTCCTAAAAAAATGAGTGTATCTACTTTGGGAAATTCCGTTTTGAAGTGATCTAGGATATTTTTCATTTTATTAAAAGAATCTTGAAAATCCTTTACATTGTATAAGTCTTGCAGAATCTCTTTGTAACCCAATCTACTTCCTCCAATCGAATGAGGACGAACTATAAACAAAGCACAGTTTTCTGTAAGTAGCGTTGCTTTATATCCACCACTGATCACATTACTTCCTAATTGCTTTTTAAGTGTGTCGAGTCTTTTTTTTATTACAGGAATTTTGGAGGGATCGACTTTAAAATACGACCAACCAAATAGTTCTCCAACAACTTCTAAAAAACTAAACCCATCATGATTACCCCACTGCATAAATACATTTTTTTTTAGCAAGGCAATCTTTTTGTATGCTTTGTTAGACAAATGAAAAAAATCAGGAACATCACCCGTAAAGAGAATAAAATCATAGTCGGATTGATTAAAATATTCTACATCGAAATCATCAAAAAAACCATGAACATCACCAATAAGAGCTAACTTCACAAAATACAAGATCCTAGAAAATCGAAAATATGTCAATATAAATTTTTAAATGGATTTCTATTAAAATGATCGATTCTAAAAAAACATAATCGGTTAAATAATTCATCTTGAACGAATCCACTTTATAAAAATGTTTTTGATGATTCTATTAAAATCATTTAAAAAATAATATATTTATTTTATAAATTATTTATATAGATTGATTGATAATATTTTTTTATTATAAGGGAAATTCGTAAGAATAAAATACTCGTATACCTTGCTTTTCTGCATATGCTTTAACTTCTGGATCGGTCATATGTGTAACCATTAAATAAAACTTGTCGCCAGGAAAAAGTTCCTCAAATATATATTGTTTTCGAATAAATTGATCTACATACTTTCTTTTTAGTTGGGATTTTGACTCTCCGATAATCCATATTTCTTTTTGATCTTTTTCTCCTTTACCAATAATGTTGATTTCTAACTTCCTATCGCCTTTATAAGGAAATATATCTCTTTTTAAAGGCTCTTTGACTTTAATTCCCCATTGTTTTTCTAATATTGCGGGTAGGCCTTTGTATGCCCTATCTTCTAACAAATAACCAAAAGAATGAGATAACCCACCTAATTCTTGTCTTGTGGTTTGGTGCTCTTCTATCAATTTTCCTAACTTCTCTTCGGTTTTTCTTTGAGCATCTGCTAATTCTTCGAACCTTACTTCGGTTCGTTTTTGAGCTTCTGCTAATTCTTCTAATTTTTGTTCGGTTCGTTTTTGAGCATCTGCTAATTCTTCGAACCTTACTTCGGTTCGTTTTTGAGCTTCTGCTAATTCTTCTAATTTTTGTTCGGTTCGTTTTTGAGCATCTGCTAATTCTTCTAATTTTTGTTCGGTTCGTTTTTGAGCTTCTGCTAATTCTTCTAATTTTTGTTCGGTTCGTTTTTGAGCATCTGCTAATTCTTCGAACCTTACTTCGGTTCGTTTTTGAGCTTCTGCTAATTCTTCTAATTTTTGTTCGGTTCGTTTTTGAGCTTCTGCTAATTCTTCTAATTTTTGTTCGGTTCTTTTTTGAGCATCTGCTAATTCTTCTAACTTTTGTTCGGTTCGTTTTTGAGCTTCTGCTAATTCTTCTAATTTTTGTTCGGTTCTTTTTTGAGCATCTGCTAATTCTTCTAACTTTTGTTCGGTTCGTTTTTGAGCTTCTACTAATTCACCTATTTTTATGTCGGTTCTTTTTTGAGCTTCTGCTAATTCCTTAACGATTAATTTGAGTTCATTAAAATCACTTACTTTAACAAGCTCATCCATAAAATTAAGAACTTCTTGCAGAACCTTGGACTGATGCTCGGGAAATACTTGCTGAATCTTTTCTGTAAGATTTTGCAATCTCATAATATACAATTAAACGAACCTTTTAGGGACATCAATTAAAAAATTTTTTAAAATAATTTTGTGTTGAACAAAAAATACATGATTTATCTCGTTTTTTTGCTAAATCTAATGAGCAAATTGATGCTATAAACAATACTATTAAATCTTAGTAGTGATTTGCTAAACTTAAATATATTTATAAATAGAAAAAAGTAGTAATTTTATAATCTATATTAATTAAAAAATATTATGAGATAAATTACAAAGTTTTAATATTTAATTTCAATTTGGATTTGACAAAAAAATTATTTTTTATTCTGTTATTTAGGGAGATAACTATGCAAGAAAACTCCATCAATATCGAAAAAGGAGATATCCTTTATGGCCTATCAGATTAAACTAAAAGATATAGAAAAAATCAACGACAATTGTTTTAAATTGATTTTTTTGGATATAAACACAAACAAGTCAGATTCAGACATTTTATCAACAGATGTTCTTAAAAATATTAAAATAATCAAGAATAAAATCTACTTTAACGAAGATGCAACAAAAGTTTTTTTAGCATTAGAATCAATTCGTTTTCGCTATGCTTCTTAGTATGACCTTTCCCTGCAATGAATGTTATGAAGGTAGATCTCTTACCACACCAAATTGATGCGGTCTATGGATATGTTCTAAAACTGGCACAAATTCGTTTTTTTAATCGCAATAATTATATTATCAACCGAATTCATCCAAAAAACTACAAATAATTTCTCTTGATTCGTAAGTTCCTTGCTTCTCGTAAGAATAATTATTTATCCAATGTTCAGACAACGAAGGATCAAAAACATCTCTTGGCAATTGCGGCAATGCTACCAAGGGAATTATGTCGTATCCCTGAGACTGCATCTCCCATTCTATCATAATTCTTACCATTGCACTAATAGAATACCCTACAAAATGCCTGGTTTCGAACAACTTACTCCATAAAACGGGATTCATCTTGATGGTTCTTCTCTTGTATTGTTTGGTTCTGGGTTGATAGGTTGCAGTTTCTGTTAGTTTTATGGAAGTAATTCGTATTTCATAAAGATGATGCAGATATTTATTCAATAAATAAAAAATGGCATGATAAGAACTGCCATCAAAACGGGTGTTGGCAATTT
>Ga0308394_1001269_pt1 | contig 12145 bp, 9 predicted proteins | sample Hotspr2Sampleme2_FD_202366 | JGI IMG/M metagenome (GOLD analysis project Ga0308394, IMG submission 202366) | Hot spring phototrophic mat microbial communities from Mushroom Spring, Yellowstone National Park, Wyoming, United States - 20050701_me2 ...
CCAGGAGACCCACATCCGGGAGTGGGTACAGCACCGGACGCAGGCGACCTGGCTGGCGACCGCAGGCTGATGGGATCTTCGATTGGTCATGTGCGCTAAGTTCGCGCCTATAGGGCTACGCCCTCCCAGGAACAACCGTATGTTCATTGCGGCGTTGTGCGGCGGAGCCGCATGAACATCTGAAGGGATGGATCACGGGGAACTGCGCGCTCCACAGGTCTCCCAGAAGACCGCACAGCGCAACGATCGCGACATGATTTCAGTTCAACCAGGCGTAGAAACGACGAAAGCGCACTATGTCCTCTTCATCCGTAGATGTGCCACAGAAAGGCGGCCCGTCTCGCCGGGCGGTGATCGCCGTCTCGGTGATCGGCGTACTGGCATTGATCGTGGCCATTCTCAGCCTGAATAACGGCGGCGCGGTCAACTACCTCACCGGTGGCTCGAGCGTGCTCGTGCTGGCCCTGCCCGTCTTTCTTACCGGCGTGCTCAGCTTCCTCTCGCCGTGTACCCTGCCCATCCTGCCTGCCTACTTCGCGGTTACCTTCCAGGCCCAACGCCACAACATCTTTGTGATGAGCCTGGCCTTCTTCTTCGGCCTTGCCACGACCCTCACCCTGCTCGGCGGCGCCATCAGTGCCCTGACCGGGCTGCTCTTCGCCGGCCGCGATGTTCTGCAGGTGATCGGAGGCATCGTGATTATCATCTTCGGCGTGCTGGGCATCTTCGGCAAGGGCTTCGCCGGGATGCAGATCGACGAGCGCCCCGCCACCACCCTGATCGGCTCGTACCTCTACGGGGCCACCTTCGCCCTGGGGTGGACGGCCTGCGCCGGGCCGCTCTTCGGGACCTTCATGACTATGCTCACCGTCTCGGGGAACGTCGCGGTGCTGCAGGGCGCGGTGCTGGCGTTTATCTATGCTGTGGGCCTGGGGTTGCCGCTGATCATCGTCGCCACCTTCTTCAACCGTCTGGGCCAGGGTTCACGCTTCTGGCGCATGATCAGCGGACGCGGCTTTGAACTGCGCCTCTCTGGCCGCACCTTCTATCTGCACACCACTAGCGTCATCGGCGGCCTGCTGATGATCGCCATCGGCGTGCTGCTGGCTACTGGCCGCCTCGAAGCTATGACCCAACTGGCCAGCGGCAGCGGCCTCGGCGCCTGGTTTGTGACCATCGAGACGAAGCTCAGTGAAGTGTTTGGCCTGCGATGAGCCAGAAGCCCGTGCGCGCGGCTGGCGCCGTCGTCTACACCCGTGGCGATGACGGCTCGCTGCTGCTGTTGCTGATCAAGGATCGCTACGGTGCGTGGACCCTGCCCAAGGGCCACCTTGAGCCGGACGAAGCCGAGGAGACCGCGGCCGTGCGCGAGATCGTCGAGGAGACCGGCATCGCCTGCGCCATCGAAGGCCCCCTGGCCCGCGTGTGCTACCCGGTCCTCAAGCGTGGCGCATGGCGCGATAAGGAAGTCACCTACTTCCTGGCCCGCGCCGACTATGCTATCCCGGTGCCCGCCCAGGACGAGGGCATCAGCGAGGCGCTCTGGATGGCGCCCGCCGAGGCCCTGGCCACCATTACCTACAACCAGGTGCGCGATGTGACGCGGCAGGCCCTTGCCGTGCTGGGCGAGCGGGTTTGAGCGCCAGGCCCTGCCAACGGCGAGGGTCCAGGAGGGCTTTGCCCTCCTGGACCCTTTTGTTCAGGAACGTGCCGAATGGTCCATCAGCCCTCCATGCGGCTACGCCGCACACCGATGGGATGAAAAAAGTTTCTTCCTGGGAGGGCGCAGCCCTCCCAAACCCTCCCGCGGGCGGGGGGATGGGGAAACCCGGTTTCCCCATCCCCCTGCGCAAGGGCTGCGCCCTCACCTTCGCGCAGGCGGGGGGATGGGGGAAACCGGGTTTCCCCATGTTCACCTCAGCCGTCCATGCGGCTGCGCCGCACAACGCCGCGATGAACATCGCCTGGGAGCGCGGGCGGCCCGCCCTCGTCGCGTCTCCGTGGGTAAGGTGACTGCCCCCTCCCCAGCCCTCCCCCCGCTGGGGGGAGGGAGTCCGGCTCCTCCCCCCAGCGGGGGGAGGTTAGGAGGGGGGTTCAGCGCCGCATGCGCGTAGGTGAGCAGCCTATGTTCACATCAGGCGCCACTATCGATCCGCGGCAGCACGATGCCCACCTGGCCCTGGTACTTCCCGCGCTTGTCGGCGTAGGATACCTCGCACACCTCGTCGCTCTCCAGAAAGATGACCTGGCCGATCCCCTCGTTGGCGTAGATCCGCGCCGGCAACGGCGTGGTATTGCTGATCTCGATGGTCACATAGCCCTCCCACTCCGGTTCCAGTGGTGTGATGTTCACCAGAATGCCGCAGCGAGCATAGGTGCTCTTGCCGATGACAATGCACGAGACGCTGCGCGGAATGCGGAACCGTTCCACCGAGCGACCCAGAGCAAAGGAGTTTGGCGGGATGTCGATATGATCGACCTTCATATCCACGAATGATCGCGGATCGATCCGTTTCGGATCAACGATCACGTTCCAGACATTCGTAAAAACCTTAAACTCATCAGCGACGCGCAGATCGTATCCGTATGACGTCAATCCATACGAAATAACCCCTTCGCGCACCTGCCCGTCAACGAAGGGCTCGATCATACCGTGCTCCAGAGCCATCTTGCGGATCCAGCGGTCGGATTTGATGGGCATAGATGTTCTCCGTTCAGCCGTCCATGCGGCTCCGCCGCACCCCGACGGGATGAACATACTTCTTGGGAGGGCGTAGCCCTCCCAAACCTTCCCACCGGGTGGGGGGATGGGGAAACCCGGTTTCCCCATTCCCCTGCGAGGCGGGGGCGTGGGGAAACCCGGTTTCCCCACCCCCCTCGCCGAGGGCGTAAGTTCACGTTAGGAACCCGGACCTCTCAGATCTGGCAAACCTGCGAAGTCCGGGGAAACAGGCGCTTCGGTCCAGGGAGTGAGGGGATGGGAAACCATACCTGTTCACCCCTGGGGTCCTCCACGCGCCGGGGAGCACGACGGTGAACACGCACGGGGAAAGCTGGTTTCCCCATCTCCCTTCTCCGACAGACTCTATGCACGACGGAGTCTGCCGCGCCGGGCGAAACGGGGCTGCGGCGCCCCTCCAACGGAACTGCCAAAGCACGTCATAGAGACGCCGCAGGATCGTGAGCGCCGGAGCGCTTCCTGTTGCATGGAGCGGCAATCTCCAATCCGCAATCTAACATCTAAAATAGTAAACGGTAGGTGCTGTCTCAGGGCCGTTCATGTCACGTTGCGTCAAAGCCATGCTATAATACCACTCAGCCATCCATGCGGCTCGCGCCGCACACCGACGGGGTGAACATACTTCCTGGGAGGGCGCAGCCCTCCCAAACCCTCCCACCGGGTGGGGGGATGGGGAAACCGTGTTTCCCCATCCCCCTCGCCGAGGGCTGATGTTCACGTTAGACCATCTGTGATGTGCAACGCAAAGGCTTGTGGACTCATTCACGGGGTTTGACCCTTAGAAAGAGCACCCGGACGTGAAAGAGTTGTTCCGCCGCAGCAGGAAGAGCTTCTCGTCGGCCGAGATCACCGAGCAGGCGCAGATCCCCGATGACCTGTGGGTCAAGTGCAGCGCCTGTCGCGAGATCATCTACAAGAAGCAGTTGTACGACAATCTGAAGGTTTGCCCGAAGTGCGGGCACCACATGCGCATGAGCGCCCACGAGTGGCTCGGTCTCCTCGATGTGGGTTCCTTCAGCGAGACGGATGTGCACCTGCTGCCCACCGATCCCCTCGGCTTCGTAACGCCCGATGAAAGCTACGCCATCAAGCTCAAGAAGTCACAGCAGCGCACCGGCATGGCCGACGCGGTGATCGCCGGCGTCGGCAGCATCAATGGGATCGTGCTGGCCCTGGGGGTGGGCGATTTTAGCTTCATGGGGGCCTCGATGGGCAGCGTCTACGGCGAGAAGATGGCCCGCGCCGCCGAGCGCGCCGCCGAGATGGGCATTCCGTTGCTGACCATCAATACCTCCGGCGGCGCCCGCCAGCAGGAGGGGGTGATTGCCCTCATGCAGATGGCCAAGGTGACTATGGCTCTCAACCGCCTGGCCGCGGCCGGCCAGCCGCATATCGCTGTGCTGGTGGACCCGTGCTACGGCGGCGTCACCGCCTCTTACCCCTCGGTGGCCGACATTATCATCGCCGAACCAGGCGCCAACATCGGCTTCGCCGGCAAGCGGCTGATCGAGCAGATCATTCGCCAGAAACTGCCCGCCGGGTTCCAGACGGCCGAGTTCATGCTCGAACACGGGATGATTGATATGGTTGTGCCGCGCAACGAACTGCGCGACGTGCTCGCGCGCTTGCTGCGCCACTACGACCGCCGGCGCCAGTCTGAGCGCTTGCCCGCGAGCCAGGCCGCGGCCTATGCCAATGGGAGGCCCTGATGGAGCAGCACGACCTCGCGACGGTAAACCAGGAACACCTGACCGCCTGGGACCGCGTGCTCCGCGCGCGCCAGCCGCAGCGCCCCCATACGCTGGATTATGTTTTCGCGCTGTGCGAGGAGTTTGTCGAACTCCACGGCGACCGGCGCTACGGCGATGATCCGGCGGTGGTCGGCGGCCTCGCCGCCTTCGGCGAGCGCACGGTGGTGGTGATCGGGCACCAGAAGGGCAGCGATACCCGCGAGAACATGCGCCGCAACTTCGGCATGCCCCATCCCGAGGGCTACCGCAAGGCCCTGCGGTTGATGCGCCACGCCGAGAAGTTTGGCCTGCCGCTGATCTGCTTCGTTGATACCCCCGGCGCCAACCCCAACAAGGAGTCGGAGGAGCGCGGCCAGGCCAACGCCATTGCCGAGTGCATCCAGACGATGACTAACCTGCGCACACCGATCGTCGTGGCGGTGATCGGTGAGGGTGGCAGCGGCGGGGCGCTGGCGATCAGTGTGGGTGACCGCATTCTCATGCAGGAGAACGCAATCTACTCCGTGGCCTCGCCCGAGGCCGCCGCCTCGATCCTCTGGCGCGATGCCGCCCGCGCGCCCGATGCCGCCAGCGCCCTGAAGCTCACCGCCCAGGATCTCTACGCCCTGGAGATCATTGACGAGGTCGTGCCCGAACCGCCCGGCGGCGCGCACCTGAACCCCCAGGAGGCGATAACCACCCTCGGCGAGCGCATCCGGGCGCACCTCGATGCGTTGTGCGCCGTGGATCTGCCCACGCTGCTGGAGCGCCGCTACGCCAAGTATCGCTCCATGGGCCGCTACCAGGAACTCGCCGACGTGCTGCTGCGTTCGGTCAACCGGGGCTGAGCGCTGAACGTGTGGGTACAGGGAGGCCTGGGAGGGCTACGCCCTCCCAGAACCTCCCCTGTGCGGCGATCCGCGCGCTCCCATGGCATCATCCCGGCTTCCAGAGGGTGATCGCTCCATCGCCCGAACTTGAGGCCAGCAAGCCGCCCGTCGGGGCAAAGGCCAGGCCCACCACCCCGCTGCCGTGCCCGCTGAGCGTCTGCCGCAATGTGCCGTCCACCGTCTGCCAGAGGCGAATCGCGCCGTCAACCCCGCCCGCGGCCGCTACCAGGCCCTCGGGATGCATGGCAACGATGCGCACACTACTCTCGTGACCCTGCAAACGGTGGCGTAGCGTTCCCGCTTCCATGTCCCACAGCAGCAGCGGCCCCTCCCCGCTGGTGGAGATCAGCAGCGCGCCATCTTTGCTGTAGGCCAGGCTGATCACGCCGCCGCGATGACCCTCCAGCACGCTCTTGACCGTGCCGCGGGTCAGATCATAGATCCTGATGCGCCCGTCGCCACAGCCCAGGGCCAGGGTGTGCCCTCCCGGGCCGAGCGCCATGCTCAGGGCGCCACTTTCGGGCGCGATGCGTTCGAGCAGCGCCCCATCACTCGCCCGCCACAGGCATACCACCCGATCGGCGCCGGTGGTGATGACCATGCTTCCCCCAGGACCAAACGCGACGCTGCTGAAATAGCCCCGGTTGCCCCCAACGGCGCGGAGCAGGCGCCCTGTGCGGGTCTGCCAGAGCCGGACAACTTCGCTGCCCCCGGTCGCGGCGACGATCTGGCTGTCAGGGCTGAAGGCCACGCTGAGGACATTGACGCCCTGTTCATCGAGCAGCGCAGTTTGCGCGCCATCGGCCACGCGCCAGAGCCGCACCGTGCCGTCCCAGCCGCCCGAGGCCAGCAAACTGCCATCGGGCGACACATCGAGGCCCCAGACGGCGCCGCGATGCCCGTTGAGCCGGCGCAGGGGCCGAACCGTCCCTCCCTCCCAGTCGGGCGGGCGCTGCCCTACCACACTGCGCACCCACAGCGCTCGCCAGCGAGAGAGGTGGGCCTGGAGTTCGACCCGGAAGGCGACGCCGGAGCGGTCACGCAGGAGCAGCGCCCCCTGGAGCCGTCCGCCATCGCTCAGCCGGCGCATGTCGGCGGTCACCTTGAGGCGGTGCTGCTGGCCGGGGCGCAGACTGAGCCCTGGTTGCGCCGGCAAGGCCCAGCGGGGCGTTTCGATCTCCAGGCGCAGCAAGCGCCGGCCGGGGTTGGAAAGGAGCACCCACTCGGCGCGGCGCTCGTCGAGGCCGAGGGTACCGTAGTTGACCACGCGCCGGTCGGCCACCAGGCGCGGCGGCGCGGCGCCGAAACCCGCCGGATCGAGCGCGGCGAGGAGTTCATCGAGCGCAGCGTCGGGTTCAGTGGGATTGCGGGTAATGATCGCCCGCATATCGGCGGCCAGTTTATTGCGCCCCCACACCTGCGTTACCTGCTCGGGGAGGGCGCCGTAGAGCCAGGTCGCGGCCTGTTCCCAGTGGTTCTCGGCCCAGAGGGCCAGGGCGTGCTCGTCGGCGATGGCCGTGCCATCGGGGGCCTGCAAGGGCGAACGTTTCGGCGGGGCGATCAGCCGGTCGAGGGCGGCCACCAGTTCGGCGGCGCCAGGCCGGTCCTCAGGGCGGAAGGCCAGGCCACGGGCGATCAGCGCGGCGATATCGGGGTGCAGGTTGGGATTGAGACTGCGCGCCGGCGGAAACGGATCCATGGCCCCACGGAGAAAATCGGGCAACTGGGCGCGAGTCAGGGTGGGCTGGTGCCCGGTGAGAATGGAGTGCAGCGTGGCGGCCAGGGCGTAGACATCGCTGCGCGGCTCGGCCTGGCCGCGCCACTGCTCCGGGGGCGTGAAGCCGAGCGTGCCGGCAAGCTGGGTGTGCTGGGGGTTGAGATCGGGCTGCATGGGCGACACCCGCGACAGCCCAAAGTCGATCAGCCAGACCCGCCCGGCGCTATCAATGATGATGTTCGAGGGTTTCACGTCGCGATGGAGCACCGGCTCGGGGCGGCGGCTGTGCATGTAGGCCAGGGCCGCGGCAACATCGCGAACGATGGGCAGGGCGATCTCGGGCGGCAGAACGCCGTCGCGCTCGCGCACGATCTGGCTGAGGTCGCGGCCCTCGACGTACTTCATCACCAGCACGCCCTGCTCGGGCAGGTACTCGTAGATCTCCGGAATGTTGGGGTGGCCAGGGGTGTTGAGGGTTACCAGCAACTCGGCCTCACGGGCGAAGTTCCGCGCGGCGAACTCGCGGGTGCGGGCGCTCCAGGCAGGATTGGGGCTATGGCGCTTGGCGACGGCGAAACGGTTCAACTGCCGGTCGTTGACCAGATAGGCCTCGGCGAAACCGCCTTTGCCAATCGCCCGCTCCACGATGTAGCGGCCCTGCGGATCGATCGCCGCGCCGCGGGGCAACCCGGCCTGCGCAGCGGCGGTGATGCCGGAGCGGGGCGCGTCTGACCCATCCGTGGGCGGCGCCACGGGAACGGTCGGGGCGACCCGCGCGCCGCAGGCGTTGCAGAAGCGCGAGCCTGGCGGGTTGGCATGCCCGCAGGCCGGGCAGATCACAGCCGGAGGCGCCATAGCTTACCCGGTTCCACGGACAAAGATGTTCGGCCAGGCCCGGAATCGGGTGAAGAACGCCTCCCGGCTCACCTCGGCCCCATCCTCGACGATCACCCGATACACGGTGATGTCGCGTCCGCTGCGGGCCATATCGCTCTGGCGCACGGCGCCGCGTGGCAGGGTCGGGTCGTCAACGTAGACCGGCTCCGCCGGGGCGCGCACCTCGTTGGTGATCAGCGGCCCCTCCAGTTGCACCTGCCGGGCGGGCGGCGCGCCATAGAGTTGCACCGTCAGCACCTGGTTCGCCTCGTCCACCTCGGTCTGCATCAGCAGCCAGGCCCCGGTATCGTTGACGAACTTCAGGTCGGCGACCCCGGTGTAGATGGCTGCGTCAAGGCCCTGCCCATCCCCGTAGGGACCCAGGCCGAAGCGATCGTACCAGCTTATGTAGAAGGCATGGGCATGGCGCTCGGTGATCGGCAACCCGGCCCAGAAACCGGCGCGGAACACAGTGGTGGAAACCTGGCAGACGCCGCCGCCCCATTCGAGTTGCGTGCGGTTGCCGATGATCGCGTAGCCCTCGACGAAGCCATTCGCGGCGTTGACCTCACCGAGCTGGCGGTTGAACGAAAACTCTTCATCGGGGGCGATCAGGACGCCGTCCATGCGGCGCGCCCCGGCCTTGATGTTGGTGATCCGGTAGGCGGCGGAGCCGGCGAAGCTACTCTTTCCTTCGGCCACCAGCCCGGTGATGCCCAGGTTGTCGAGGTTGGCGGCGGTGATGCGGGGTTGCAACTCGTCCACGGGCAGGGTCAGGGTCCGGGTAAGGGGCGAGGGGCTGAGGAGCAACTGGCGCAGGGCCGTCGCAGTCTCCTCCTGGCGCAGGCGCCAGCCGGGGCGGCCCGGTTCGACGATCTGCAGGGCGCCCTCGGCGAAGCGCAGCCGCGGCTCGGCCGTGCCGGTGTCGACCTGCTGGGCCAGCCCCTCTATGGCCCGGTCGAGGCGTTCGTCGTCCACCCGCAAGGCCAGGCGGTTCGCGACGGGTTCGACGCGCAACAACTCGGCCAGGCGCTCCGGCGACCAGACCCAGACGCGCTCGTTGTGGCGCATTTCAATCGGGCTCTGGAGCAGGGCGACGGCCTGGCGCTGCGCGGCGACGAGGGCCTCATCGCCGATTGACGGGTCGAGCCGGCGGGTTCGCACGGGCACCTCGCGGGGTTGCAGATCGCGCAGCGCCAGCAGCACGTCGTTGGCGGTGGCATCCACCAGCACCTGCACCCCGGCAGCGCCAGGCGTGCCGACCACACGGGCGGTGGCGATGCTCAGGGCGGCATTCTCCGGCGGGCGCTCGAGCAGCAGCGCCAGACCAAGGAGATAACTCTGCAAGGCCCGCTGATCCACCACCAGGCGTGGGGTGACATCGAGGCCGTGGCGCCAGAGTTGCCACAGTTCGCGCAGGCGGGTCAGCGGATCGCCCTGGCGCCCGGCGGTCACGGCGGCCCTGGCCACCGCCTCGGTATCGAAGCGCGCCCCCAGTTCGGCGAGCGAAGGCGTCCAGGTCTCGCCGGCGTAGGTCAGAGCGATGGGCTGGGAGAGGAAGGGGCGGTAGCGCTCGGCGAGTTCGGCGTTGATCGTCTCGCGGGGCAGCCCGGCGACGGGCTGCCCCTGGATGGACACGCCGGGCAGGGCCGCGTCGGGGTAGCCCAGGTCCAGGGCATAGGGAAGGACAAGCGGGGCGAGCGCGAGCAGCGCCAGCGCGATGACCAGGCCGGTCACCCCGCGACGGCGGCGGCGCGCGGCGGGGCGGCGCGGCGCCCGGCGCCGGGGGGGCGGCTCCGGCTCGCGGGGGAGCGGCTCAAGCTCCGGCAGCCTGCCGGCGCGCCGCCGCTGGATGGGACCGTACTCTTGAAAATAATCGTCGATCGGCATACGGGCTATCGGCGCCATAGGCGACTAACGTGAACATAGGCTGCTGGAGCAGGGGTGTGGGGAAACCCGGTGTCCCCACGCCCCTGCCCGCGGGAGGGTGAGGGCGCAGCCCGCCCGCAGGAGGGTTTGGGGGGGGCGCAGCCCTCCCAAGAACAATTCATCCCGTCGGTGCGGGGCGGAGCCGCATGGACGGCTGTAGCGCGCCAGCGCGTGCTGCGCCCGTATTGTACAGAACCTTGAGCGTCCGCACAAGTTTGACAAGGCGGGGCTGGCTGGCTATAATTGCCTATGGGCCTCTAGCTCAACGGTAGAGCAGTTGACTCTTAATCAATTGGTTCAGGGTTCGAATCCCTGGGGGCCCACCAGTTCCGAAGCGCAGCCGCGGCTGCGCTTTTATTTTTGTAAAGTACCTGTTCACACCCGGGGGGAACCCACGCGCCTGGGAGCGCGGGCGTCCCGTCCGCGTCGCGTCTCCGCGAGCAAGCTGCCCGCGCTCCCAGGAGCAATGTGAACACTTACTTTGTAATGGTCTTTGAGAAATTCATCCGCTATGCCGGGCTGGCCGTGGGGCTGAAGCCCTCGGCTACGGAATGCGAAGCCCGCCTGCGCGGGCTAGAGCGGATTATTATTCAAAGACCACGAAAGCTCCCGGCCACAGGACGGCGAGCGGTGCCCCGCGCTTCGGCCAGAAGGGAGAGGCCGCGAGAGCTACGCGCTCCCACAACGAGTCTTCGCATCCCCTGGGTATCCGGACAGGCTGCCATAGTGTTGCGGAACGTGGACATATTAATGTTTTTACAGTGAGAGAGCAGCCCCGACTTCATCAGGGTCTCACCTCCCTCCAATAGCATCCGAATGCCGCTACCATCGTCGGTCAGACAGACACACAGAGAAACCGGACAGTGGAATGCCATTTCAGCCGTCCATGCGGCTCCGCCGCACACCACCGGATGAAAAAGGTTGTTCCTGGGAGGGCGCAGCCCTTCCAGACCCTCCCGTGGGCCGGGGCCCGGGTGCGCGGGCCTTCGGCCCGCAGCCGCAATGGGATAAAAGAGTTCTCCTGGGAGGGCCGCGCCCTCCCAGACCCTCCCGCGGTGGGTATTTTTCACCTCAGATTGCAAATTTTGGATTGTAGATTGCCGCAATGGCGTCGCAATACGCTCTGGCCGGCGCGCGCATGCGGTTTGTTCCACGCCAATTGGCAGTAAAAGGGAGGGCCATCAAACATGTCATCGTCTGCTGTTCGATTATTCACCCGCATGGCACTGATCATCGGCCTGGCGCTGGGGATTGTCGGCAATGTGAGCATCGTTCCACAACCGGCGCGGCCAATGTGCCACCGTCATGTTCGACCTCGCCGTTGTATACGAACGGCACCTTCGTTACTGCTCCAGGCCTTAGCGCGGTAACGGCGCCTGATATCGGCTTTGGCTTTCTCGCCGAGCCTACCGGTTCAACAGTGAACTCGAACAACCCCCCGGCCCCGGGTGAGGCCACCAGGGCGCGCCTTGCCGACGATTTCGTGGTAGGCGGCAACGGCTGGCGTCCCTCGGCCATAACCCTGTACGGGTACCAGATTGACAGTGGAACAACCTCGACGATCACCGGCGTTGTCGGCCTGCGACTCTGGGACGGTATCCCAGGCGCCGGAGGATCGGTCATCGCCGGGCCGGTCAACGGGACCATCACCCAGAACGCATTTACGGGTGTCTACCGCGTTCGATCTGACGATCAGATCTCGACTTCCCGCCCGATACATGGCGGTGACGATTGACTGGCCGTTCAGCGACCTGACGACCCTCGCGCCCGGAACCTACTGGCTCGAGTATGGATTGACCGGTGACGCTAATCTCAGGGGACCCTGGACGCCGCCGACCACCGCGACGTCCGGCAATGCGCGCCAGCTTAATCTTACGAACGGTGAACCCGGCACCTGGAGCCAGCGATTTGACTACGCTCCTAATTCTAGCCGCAGTATCGAGCTACCATTTGTGATCTGTGGCAACCCCGTGCCGGCGATCACCTCGCTTTCTCCCGCCACGGCCACGGCGGGCGGGGCGACCTTCACTCTCACGGTGACCGGGTCGGGCTTCGTCAACGGCGCGGTGGTGCGCTGGAACGGCGCCAATCGCCCCACCACCTTCGTCTCTGACACCCAACTGACCGCGGCGATCCCGGCGACGGACATCGCCGCCGCGGGCACGGCCAGCGTCACGGTTTTCAACCCTGCGCCGGGCGGGGGCGAATCGGGGGCTGCTACCTTCACCATCAACGCGAGCGACCCGGTTACTACGGTGTACTT
>Ga0308394_1001278_pt1 | contig 12095 bp, 9 predicted proteins | sample Hotspr2Sampleme2_FD_202366 | JGI IMG/M metagenome (GOLD analysis project Ga0308394, IMG submission 202366) | Hot spring phototrophic mat microbial communities from Mushroom Spring, Yellowstone National Park, Wyoming, United States - 20050701_me2 ...
ACAGGGTCATCCTGGTGGACGCTGACCTGAGGCGCCCGGCTCAGAACGAAATCTTCGGGACAGCGGAGCCTGTGGGGCTGGCGGACGTGATTCTTGGCCGGCTGTCTCTGGACGAGGCGCTGGTTGCGGGCGACACGGAGAACCTGACCCTCCTGCACAGCGGGACGCCGGACCGCAACCCGACGGACCTTTTCTCGATGCCATCGCTTCCGCGCATACTCGAAGAGCTAAGGAACATGGCGGATATGGTCATCGTGGACGCGCCGGCCTGCGCGGTGGTCGCTGATGCACTGCTTCTTGCGCCTCACGTGGACTGTATCATGCACGTCGTGAGCGCAGGAGTTGCTGAACGTCCTGTGGTTCGCGATGCGGCGGAGACGCTGGCGGCCGCCGGCCCGAAGCTGATGGTCTTCTTCGTGAACCGGGCCCCGAAGGACCAGTCCGCCGCCTACCTGCGCTACTACTATTACGGGGACGGGAGGAAGAAGCGCGTGGAGGAACACGCGCTCGTCGCTGCGGAAGAGGCCGCGCCTGCCGGGAAGGAGGACGCGTGATGAGAAGATTCGCCTGCAGAGCTCTTGCTCTCCTGATGATCTTCCAGACGCCCGGGGTGGCCGTCTCGCAGGAGGCGGCCGGCTCCGCGTATCTTCTGGCTCCTGATGACATTGTCTCGGTGACGGTTGTCAACTTCCCCAACCTCTCCACGCAGGCCACCGTGCTTCCGGACGGGACCATCTCCGTGCCGATCCTGGGCAGCGTGAAGGCCAGCGGGAAGACGACCGAAGAGCTGGCCCAGTATCTGGCGAAAGAGTGGGACCGGTTCGTGGTAAGGCCTTCGGTGACCGTTTCGGTGTACCAGAAGCGGAAGGCCACCGTGGTGGTCAACGGTTTCGCGGCAAAGCTGGGCACGCTGGAATACCGGCCCGGGATGCGGCTTTCCGACGCGCTGGCCGAGGTGGGCGGAGCGTCGCCGGCGGGAGACATCACGAAGGTCCGGGTGACGCGCCGCTCCGGGGAGTCGCAGACCTATGACATGACGGATTTCCCGCGCCTGGCGGGCACCGAGCGTGACGTTCTGCTGCAGGAGGGGGACATCATCTTCGTTCCCGAGCGGCGGACGCAGGTGAGCGTGATCGGCCAGGTACTGCGCCCCGGGAGCTACGATTACCGCGACGAGATGACCGTTCTGGACGCTCTCGGGCTGGCGGGGGGCGTGCTGGAAAGCGCGGATCTGAACGCGGCGACAATCGAGGAAGAGGGCGTGGAGCGAAAGCTGGATCTGGATGCCCTGCTTCGCCGGGGGGACATGTCCGTCAACGCCAAACTCAAGCCCGGCGCGCGCATAATGGTTCCGGAGTGGCAAAACCGCACCTACGTGTTCGGGGCGGTTGTCAAGCCCGGATTCTACCCCTACAAGCAGGGGGACCGCATTCTGGACGCTCTCAACGCCAGTGGAGTGGCCCAGAACGCCGAGATGCGGGAGGTGCGGGTCATCCGGGTGGACAAGGCCAAAGGCGAGGCGGTGGTGACCCGTTACAATCTCGAGGACTTTCTGAAGGATGGGAAGATGGAAGCGAACGCCATGCTCGCGGCGGGAGACGTGGTGTTCATCCCGGACAAGAAACGGGGCTTCCAGTGGCAGGACGCGTTCTCCGTCCTGACGGGGATCGGCCTGATCGACCAGACCATCCGCATTCTGACGGGAAACAGGTACAGATACTGATGATGGAGTCGCGAGAAGGAGGTATGCCGCAGGACGCGGCCCGCAGCCTCGGGCAGCAGCTGGCCTCCGGCTGGGAATCGCTGAAGAAGGCCCCGCGGGGAGTGCTGCTTCTGACAGCAGTGCTCGTGGCACTTTATGCTCCGGTGGTGGCCGAGGCGGCCAAGATCTGGGTAACGGACGACAACCAGGCGCACGGAGTCTTCATCTTCCCCATCTCGCTTTTCCTGCTTTGGATGCTCCGGCGGGAGATCCGGGCCGCGAGACCGGAGCCGGCCCCGATCGGGATCTGGCTGCTGGGTTTCGGGCTGCTGATCCAGACGGCTGCGTGGCTTTTGGGGATCAAGTGGTTCCCGATGCTATCGCTCATCCCCGTGATCGCGGGAGCGGTGCTGGCGCTCCACGGGAAGAACCTGTGGCGGGTGGTGGCCTTTCCCGTCTGTTTCCTGTTCTTCGCAGCACCGCTGCCGGACATCGTCATCCTGCCGCTCAGCACGCAGGTCCAGAACCAGAGCACGACCGGGTCGGTCTTGTTCATGAGCAGCCTCGGGTATCCGCTGATCCAGACTGGCAACCGCATCGACACGCCCGCGATCTCCGTCGAGGTGGCGGAGGTGTGCAGCGGGTTCAAGAAGCTGACGGCGCTGGTGGCCTTCGCATTCCTGTATGGCTACGTTTTCAACGTGAGCCTCTGGAAGCGGGCCGTGCTGGTGCTGGCAGCCTACCCTATTGCGCTGGTTGCGAACATCATCCGGATCTGTGCGCTGATCTTCATCGGATCAGCGTGGGGGCAGCACGCGCTGGAGGGCGCGCATGACTGGGCGGAGCTTTCCGTGCTGGTCGTCTCGTTCGGGATGTTCGTACTTCTCGGGAGGATCCTTGGATGCAGAGAACTCAGATTCGCCTTGTAACCTGTATCGTGCTGGCGCTCGCGGCGCTGGTGGTGAACCGGGCCGTGGGACGCCTGACCTACGACAAGATGGAGGTACTGCCGGTCCACACGTTCCCCCGACAGGTGGGCGACTGGAGGTTCGTGCGGGAGCTGGAGCAGGACCCGGAGATCATGAAGCACCTGCCCAGTGCGGTCATCACGGACCGCATTTACGAGCGCGCCGACGGGCGGACTGTGAACCTGACCCTGCTGAGCGCGCGGGAGTATGTGGATTTTCACGACCCGTGGTTCTGTTTCAGGGGACAGGGCTACAAAATGAGCCCCAAGCAACGTGCCACGATGGCAGGTCAACCGCTGGACGAGATTGTCGCGGAAAAGGATGGATACCGTCTGCGGGCGGTGTACTGGTGGAAAGGGCGCGCGGCGGAGCGGCCAAAATACGCACCCGAGCAATGGAACCGCCTCCTGGCGTTGAAGGCCAAGCTGCAGGGAAGGCAGGAGGCGGCGCTGCAGGTGCGCATTGTGACGGTGGACGAGCCCGATGCCCGGGGCGTTCTGGAGGATTTCATCGCGGCGGCGCAACCGGCGCTGAAGAAGCTGGAGCCCAAAGACCAGTAAGATACGGGACTTCCCATCTAGAGGTAACGACTATTGGCGGTTGACGCAAAGGCAGCACAGGCGGAAACGCCTCATCTGAAGATCCGCCCTCCCGGCCGCTGGGCGGCGCTGAATCTGCGGGAGATCTGGAGCTACCGGGACCTGCTGATGACGCTCGCCTGGCGGGACGTGAAGCTGCGTTACCGGCAGACGGCGCTCGGGGCGATCTGGGTGGTGTTTCAGCCGCTGATGGCGGCCGGGATCTTCACGGTCATCTTCGGGCGCGTGGCCCAGCTGGGCGGAGGACCGATCCCTTACTTCGTGCTGTCTTTCGCCGGGATGATGGCTTGGGGACTGTTCAGCGGCACGCTGACCAAGAGCAGCATCTGTCTGGTGGGCAACGCGCATCTGGTCAGCAAGATCTACTTTCCGCGGCTCGTGCTACCGCTGTCGACAGTGTTCGGGGTGCTGATCGACTTCGGGGTCTCGCTGGGAATGATGGTGTTTCTGATGGCCACCTTCCGGCTGGTGCCGCCCGTGGAGGTCCTGCTTCTGCCGGTCTGGATGGCGCTTCTGCTGATGATCGCCCTGGGCGTCGGCTTCTTCGCGGCCGCCCTGACGGTGAGCTACCGCGACGTGCAGTACGTGCTTCCGGTGATGGTGCAGTTCCTGCTGTATGCTTCTCCGGTGGGTTACTCGCTGGAGAAGGCCACGGAGAAACTGCCGGCAAGCTTCCACTGGTTCTTCCTTGCGAACCCCCTGTCCGGCCTGCTGGAGGCGTTCCGGTGGTCGCTTCTGGGGACGGCCGCCCCGCCGCCGGGGCTGCTGGCATACTCGGCTGTGTTTGCCTTCGCTGTTTTCCTGCTGGGAGCGTTCGCGTTCCGCCGCATGGAGCGCAACTTCGCGGACGTGATCTGAGACGCGCGGGCCGCAGGATGAAAGCCCCCACCCTCACGCTTTCCCGTCGAGGGAGAGGGAAGCGGGTCCCGATGGAGAGGAAGGCAGACTGCAGAGGGGGCGGCTCCTCCTCTAGCCGGCGGCAGGAGGGCAGGATCAGGGGGATACGGGAGACGGAAGGGAAGAACCGGTAACGGAAGCATGACAGCAAACTCCGACATCGCCATCAGGATCAGGGGGCTGGGAAAGGCCTACCGCATCGTCCACGGGCAGGAAAAGCACACCACCCTGGGCGAGGCCATCGCTCACCGCATCCGCCATCCGTTCCAGAGGCTGGAGCGGGAGACCTTCTGGGCCCTGAAAGACGTGGACCTGGACATCAAGAAGGGCGACGTGGTCGGCATCATCGGACGCAACGGAGCCGGCAAGAGCACCCTGCTCAAGATCCTCTCCCGCATCACGGAGCCCACCACCGGCGAGGTGGACCTGTACGGGCGCGTGGGAAGCCTGCTGGAGGTGGGGACCGGGTTTCATCCGGAGCTTACGGGGAGGGAGAACATCTTCCTGAACGGCGCCATCCTTGGGATGAAGCGCAGGGAGATTCTGAGGCAGTTCGACGCGATCGTGGAGTTTGCGGGAGTGGAGAAGTTTCTGGACACTCCGGTGAAGCGATACTCCTCGGGGATGTATGTGCGCCTTGCGTTTGCGGTGGCGGCGCATCTGAACCCGGAGATCCTGCTGGTGGACGAGGTGCTGGCGGTGGGGGACGCGGAGTTTCAGAAGAAGTGCCTGGGCAAGATGAAGGAGGTCAGCACACAGCAGGGACGCACCGTCCTCTTCGTGAGCCACAATATGGCCGCCGTGGAGGGGTTGTGCGACAAGGGAGTTGTCCTTCGAAGCGGAGAGGTAGCATTTAACGGCAGTAGCCAGCACGCAGTTGCTAGCTATCTTGCCCTTGTTGAGAGGGCGGCGTGCGAGCCGCTCGACAAGCGTGCAGACCGATCTGGTCAGGGAGCATCGCAACTAGTCCGGGTCGAGGTGACAGGTCCAAACGGCTTCGCGCCCGGAGTGTTGGCAACCGGATCGCCAGCGAAATTTGCCTTTGTCCTTTCACAGCTTCTGGCGGGAGTTGCCTGTGATTTCACGATCTATGACGAGTGGGGCCATGCGGTTGCATATTTCAGCAGTGCTGTGCCATCAGTCGAGGACCAATACGCGCCTTCGGAAGAGCCTGTTCTTGTCTGCGAGATACCCGAACTACCCCTTGTAGCGGGCCGATACCGGATTAACGTTGCTATCTCTCAAGGGCACGAACTGGTAGACCACCTTGAAGGGGCAGCTGTTTTCCATGTCTGTGAAGGAAGCTTGAGAGGCCGTCCTGTCGTGCCCAATAGATTTGGTAAGATTCATATCGCCCACCGTTGGCTGCTGCCTCAAACCAGCAACTCCGCATCGCACGATAGGCACAGGATATTTCTACAGCCACATAACAATACGCAATGATATTCTCGCCGCCCTGTTAAACCACATGCCACAAGTCCACACCAACGCTCTGTTGGCAACAGTAGTTGACGGAGGTTACTGCGTCGGCTGCGGCGCGTGTACTCTCGGCCGTCACGATTCTCCGCTTCGTGTCGAGATGGACCAGTTTGGCATGTACCGTGCCGTCCCTGCAGGTCACCCGTCCGCTATACCAAAAGACGTCACGACCGTATGCCCTTTCGCCGCCGATGTCCCCAGTGAAACAGAACTCGGCCGACGTCTGTATGTGGACGAGGCTATATTTGATGACTATCTTGGCTTTGTGCGCCAGTGCTACGCTGGATATGTGGCCGAGGGTAACTTCCGTAACCACGGATCTAGCGGAGGATTCTGCAGTTGGCTCGCGTGCACGATGCTTCAGCACAAAATAGTCGATGGCGTTATACACGTTCATCCCACGGGCGACGCCCGACGGCTGTTCACCTATAAAGTGTCATACGATCCTGCTACTGTCCAGCTGGGCGCAAAGTCACGCTATTACCCTGTCAGCTTGTCCGAAGTCCTGATAACTGTTCGGAACCGTCCAGGACGTTATCTCTTTATTGGCTTACCGTGCTTCGTCAAGGCAGTCCGACTTCTTCAGCTTTATGACTCTGTCTTTGCTGACAGAGTCACATATTGTGTGTCTCTCTTCTGTGGGCACCTCAAAAGCCGCCACTTTTCCGATTTTCTCGCGTGGCAAATGGGCTTTAAGCCGGATGCTATTGATGAAATAGACTATCGTGTCAAACTCCCAGAACGGCCGGCCAGTGACTATGGAATCCTCGTGGCTGGATCCGGGCCCCAGGGTCACCGCAAGACTACTGTGCCCGCCAAGACCCTTTATGGCTACGACTGGGGCCTTGGACTATTTAAATACAAGGCCTGTGACTACTGCGACGACGTGGTGGGAGAAACTGCAGATGTCTCTGTTGGAGATGCGTGGCTCCCTGATTTTGAGCGAGACAGCCTTGGCACCAACATCGTTGTCACACGGAACAGAAACTTAGACCAGCTTGTCCAATCCGCCATCGCAGATGGCCGCCTACACATGCAGCCTATCGGGATTGACTCAGTCATAGCCTCCCAGGCAGGGGGATTCCGGCACAGAAGGGAGGGGCTCTCATTTCGGCTTTACTTATGCGACAAGAAAGGTATCTGGCGTCCCTCTAAACGCGTGCCTGCTTCAAACAGACTTCCTAAGCGTCGGCAGAATATATATATTCTGCGGGAGCAGCTCCGTGAAGCAAGCCACAGTTTATTTTTCAAAGCTATTCATACGGGTGATTATTCTCTCGTATTGAAAGGGTTGATTCCCTTAGTGGATAGGTATACCAGTTACTATAAGCCGTCTTTCTTGGGTCTGATTATTAGCAGAATCCGGTCTTTATTACGAAGAAGATAGCCTGCTGATGCACGTGCTTCTGGTCGGAAATGGCTCATATCTCAATCGGGGATGTGAGGCAATCGTACGCGGAACTATGCTGGCGTTACGTGCTGTCTATGGCTCGTCTGTTACCGTAACGAACGCAGTTCTCGGCTCTGCCCAGGAGGTAAGGTTAATGCGAGAGCGCGAGTACGACTCCGGAATCTCCCATTGTGCTGTGGCTCCCGCCCGGCCGCGGTGGCACTGGGTTCGAGTCAAGGGCAAAGTCCTTCGGACTATTGGGGTGACCGTTGAGCCCGAGTTTCCTGAGTTGCTACGACCGCTTCGTCACGCCAGGTGCGTGATGCAGATAGGCGGCGACAACTATACGATGGATTACGGGAGTCTGCGGTATTTTGTAGATATTGACCGGTTTCTGCTGGCACGTGGTGCGGTTCTGGTGCATTGGGGGTCGTCGATAGGACCGTTCGGTCAGGATAGGTTCCTCGAGGAGAAGATGGTCGAGCACCTGAGGCGGTTCTCGTTTATCGGGGCACGTGAAAGTCTAACCTTTGAATATCTGAAAGGGCTCGATCCCAAGCTGCCGGTTCACCTGGTTGGAGACCCCGCTTTTTTGCTGGAGCCCGTGCCGCCGGGCGACAACTGGGCGGATAACCCGGTTGAAGAGGGGGCCATAGGACTGAACCTGAGCAACCTGATGGGGCGGTTCGCAGGCTTCGAAGAGGGCGGAGCTGAATGGTCCGCTCGCTGCGCCGACGCGGTGGAGTCCCTGATTCGCGCTACCAATAGGCAAATTGTGTTGATTCCACATGTTTGCTATCCTGATATCCGCGATGATGGTGCCCTGTTATCAAATGTGGCTCAGGAGCTTCGGAGCCGAGGATATTCACGAGTGGCACTGGTTTCACGTGACCTCACTGCCGCACAGTATAAGTGGGTAATTGCCCGCTGTTCCGTCTTTGCGGGAGCCCGAATGCACGCCACTATCGCCGCAATGAGCAGCACTGTGCCGACACTACTGCTGGCTTACAGCGCTAAGGCAAGAGGCATATGTCGGGACATATACGGTTCGGAGGCCCATTGCCTTGCTGCAAGCGAGTTCACGTCTGGCGCATTTGTTGCGAAGGTCCAAAATCTGCTGGCGCACCAGGAGGATATCCGCGCTTTGCTAGCAAACCGGATACCCGCCATGAAGGCCGCAGCCATCCGACAAGCAGAGCTGCTCAAGGAAGTCCTTCATACGAAGGTATAGAGAGAAAGGTTGAGAGCTGAGTGTCAGGTCCGCTCGTCAGCATCATCATCCCCTGCTACAACCAGGGGCGGTTTCTGACGGAGGCGGTGGAGAGCGCGCTGGGGCAGAGCTACCCGCACGTGGAGGTCATTGTCGTCAACGACGGCTCCACCGATGAAACGGCGGAGGTGGCCGGACGGCTGGCCGGGCGGATCCAGTATCTGGAGCAGGAGAACAGGGGGGTCTGCGTCGCCCGCAACGCGGGGCTGCTGGCCTCCCGCGGAGAATGGCTGCTTTTCCTGGACGCGGATGATTTTCTGGCGCCGGGGACCCTTCAGCGCATTATGGAAGCGTCCGCGCGCGAACCGGACGTGGACGTGTTTCTGGGACAGTGGCACTATGCCAACGAAAAAGGGGAAATTGTTGACGGCGACCGTCCGCATCCGTATGTCGACGATGCGTTCCACTCCCTTCTGGAAGGAAACTGGGCGCCGGTGTTCGCCTATTTTCTGCGGCGGAGCTGCTTTGCCCGGGCCGGGATCTGGCCCGCCGGTCTGACCCATATGGAAGAATGGGACCTGTGGCTTCGCATCGCCGCGGCGGGCTGCCGGTTCCGCTATCTGGAGTTCCCGTTCGCGGCGTATCGCCGGCACGGGCGGACCGCCACATCGCACTTCGACCGGCTGGTGCGGGGAGGGCGCGAGGTGCTCCGGCGGGCGCCGGTGCATCGGCGGTGTGCCGCCTGCCGGGCAGCGATCCGGGCGGGACGCTGGCACATCGCGGAATACAGCGCCGCAACGGCGCTCTGGCCGCAACTGCGGGGACTCTGGGGGCAACGAAGATGGGCGGCCGCCGCCTCGGCCGCCGTCCGAGCGGCCATCCTGGAGCCGCGCATTGTCGTCCGCGGGGCCTACTACGGCCTGCGACGGCTGAAGCGTACCGTGCTGGGACCGGGAGCGGCAGCATCCCCAACCGAAAGGAGCGGGATGAAACCGGGCGAAAAAGCGTAAGAGAGACTGGCCGCTCCGGTGGGAGCGCTTCAAGCCCCCACCCTCACGCTTTCCCGTGGAGGGAGAGGGAAGCGGCTCCCGATGGAGAGGAAGGCAGACTGCAGAGGGGGCGGCTCCTCCTCTAGCCGGCGGCAGGAGGGCAGGATCAGGGGGATACGGGAGACGGAAGGGAAGAACCGGTAACGGAAGCATGACAGCAAACTCCGACATCGCCATCAGGATCAGGGGGCTGGGAAAGGCCTACCGCATCGTCCACGGGCAGGAAAAGCACACCACCCTGGGCGAGGCCATCGCTCACCGCATCCGCCATCCGTTCCAGAGGCTGGAGCGGGAGACCTTCTGGGCCCTGAAAGACGTGGACCTGGACATCAAGAAGGGCGACGTGGTCGGCATCATCGGACGCAACGGAGCCGGCAAGAGCACCCTGCTCAAGATCCTCTCCCGCATCACGGAGCCCACCACCGGCGAGGTGGACCTGTACGGGCGCGTGGGAAGCCTGCTGGAGGTGGGGACCGGGTTTCATCCGGAGCTTACGGGGAGGGAGAACATCTTCCTGAACGGCGCCATCCTTGGGATGAAGCGCAGGGAGATTCTGAGGCAGTTCGACGCGATCGTGGAGTTTGCGGGAGTGGAGAAGTTTCTGGACACTCCGGTGAAGCGATACTCCTCGGGGATGTATGTGCGCCTTGCGTTTGCGGTGGCGGCGCATCTGAACCCGGAGATCCTGCTGGTGGACGAGGTGCTGGCGGTGGGGGACGCGGAGTTTCAGAAGAAGTGCCTGGGCAAGATGAAGGAGGTCAGCACACAGCAGGGACGCACCGTCCTCTTCGTGAGCCACAATATGGCCGCCGTGGAGGGGTTGTGCGACAAGGGAGTTGTCCTTCGAAGCGGAGAGGTAGCATTTAACGGCAGTAGCCAGCACGCAGTTGCTAGCTATCTTGCCCTTGTTGAGAGGGCGGCGTGCGAGCCGCTCGACAAGCGTGCAGACCGATCTGGTCAGGGAGCATCGCAACTAGTCCGGGTCGAGGTGACAGGTCCAAACGGCTTCGCGCCCGGAGTGTTGGCAACCGGATCGCCAGCGAAATTTGCCTTTGTCCTTTCACAGCTTCTGGCGGGAGTTGCCTGTGATTTCACGATCTATGACGAGTGGGGCCATGCGGTTGCATATTTCAGCAGTGCTGTGCCATCAGTCGAGGACCAATACGCGCCTTCGGAAGAGCCTGTTCTTGTCTGCGAGATACCCGAACTACCCCTTGTAGCGGGCCGATACCGGATTAACGTTGCTATCTCTCAAGGGCACGAACTGGTAGACCACCTTGAAGGGGCAGCTGTTTTCCATGTCTGTGAAGGAAGCTTGAGAGGCCGTCCTGTCGTGCCCAATAGATTTGGTAAGATTCATATCGCCCACCGTTGGCTGCTGCCTCAAACCAGCAACTCCGCATCGCACGATAGGCACAGGATATTTCTACAGCCACATAACAATACGCAATGATATTCTCGCCGCCCTGTTAAACCACATGCCACAAGTCCACACCAACGCTCTGTTGGCAACAGTAGTTGACGGAGGTTACTGCGTCGGCTGCGGCGCGTGTACTCTCGGCCGTCACGATTCTCCGCTTCGTGTCGAGATGGACCAGTTTGGCATGTACCGTGCCGTCCCTGCAGGTCACCCGTCCGCTATACCAAAAGACGTCACGACCGTATGCCCTTTCGCCGCCGATGTCCCCAGTGAAACAGAACTCGGCCGACGTCTGTATGTGGACGAGGCTATATTTGATGACTATCTTGGCTTTGTGCGCCAGTGCTACGCTGGATATGTGGCCGAGGGTAACTTCCGTAACCACGGATCTAGCGGAGGATTCTGCAGTTGGCTCGCGTGCACGATGCTTCAGCACAAAATAGTCGATGGCGTTATACACGTTCATCCCACGGGCGACGCCCGACGGCTGTTCACCTATAAAGTGTCATACGATCCTGCTACTGTCCAGCTGGGCGCAAAGTCACGCTATTACCCTGTCAGCTTGTCCGAAGTCCTGATAACTGTTCGGAACCGTCCAGGACGTTATCTCTTTATTGGCTTACCGTGCTTCGTCAAGGCAGTCCGACTTCTTCAGCTTTATGACTCTGTCTTTGCTGACAGAGTCACATATTGTGTGTCTCTCTTCTGTGGGCACCTCAAAAGCCGCCACTTTTCCGATTTTCTCGCGTGGCAAATGGGCTTTAAGCCGGATGCTATTGATGAAATAGACTATCGTGTCAAACTCCCAGAACGGCCGGCCAGTGACTATGGAATCCTCGTGGCTGGATCCGGGCCCCAGGGTCACCGCAAGACTACTGTGCCCGCCAAGACCCTTTATGGCTACGACTGGGGCCTTGGACTATTTAAATACAAGGCCTGTGACTACTGCGACGACGTGGTGGGAGAAACTGCAGATGTCTCTGTTGGAGATGCGTGGCTCCCTGATTTTGAGCGAGACAGCCTTGGCACCAACATCGTTGTCACACGGAACAGAAACTTAGACCAGCTTGTCCAATCCGCCATCGCAGATGGCCGCCTACACATGCAGCCTATCGGGATTGACTCAGTCATAGCCTCCCAGGCAGGGGGATTCCGGCACAGAAGGGAGGGGCTCTCATTTCGGCTTTACTTATGCGACAAGAAAGGTATCTGGCGTCCCTCTAAACGCGTGCCTGCTTCAAACAGACTTCCTAAGCGTCGGCAGAATATATATATTCTGCGGGAGCAGCTCCGTGAAGCAAGCCACAGTTTATTTTTCAAAGCTATTCATACGGGTGATTATTCTCTCGTATTGAAAGGGTTGATTCCCTTAGTGGATAGG
>Ga0308394_1001283_pt1 | contig 12063 bp, 10 predicted proteins | sample Hotspr2Sampleme2_FD_202366 | JGI IMG/M metagenome (GOLD analysis project Ga0308394, IMG submission 202366) | Hot spring phototrophic mat microbial communities from Mushroom Spring, Yellowstone National Park, Wyoming, United States - 20050701_me2 ...
GCAGTTCATTTTGATAAAAGGGGAAATTTTTTGGCGTCCATTGTTCGCGTGTCAAATCACCGTGCAGCAATACCACCTTCCCCCTCAGTGATTCTCTTTCCAGTTCGGCTGGGCTGCCCACGCAGACCAGCGGGGCATTCCACTTACCGCCCCGGCTGTAAGGACTGACTTTTGCTTCATATACCCTTCCGCCTGCGCGCAGATGACAACCCTCCTCCTTCCAGTCCAGGCAGTCAAACTGCGGAGAATGTACCTGCCAGCCGCTGGCCGAAAAGACGCTTTGAATATATTCCGCCGCCTGGCGATTGCCCCGGCTGCCTACACTCCGTCCGCCTGTTTTCACACACAGGAATTCCAAATGCTCTTTGACCAGTTCTTCCCAGTTTTGTGTATTCATACAAGATCCCTCCCAATAGCCAGAATCCTCACCCTGTACAAAATTTTAAATCGAAAGAATCGGATATACTTCCTACCAGAGGAGGATTAATCCCCTCCCTGAAGGTCGTGGAGTCACTTAATGCAAGATGGAATGGTCATGAAAGCGACCCCCGCCGATCTGGTCAACACAACCCAAAAAACGGGTATCCCGGTCATTCAGGATGATGCTTCCCGTCCAACAGCACTGGAGGCCGCTGGTATTGCCAAAGCCCGCGCCATTGTGCTTTGTTCTCAAAATGATGCCTTGAACCTGAAAATAGCCCTCAAAGCCCGCAGCCTGAATCCTGATGTAAAAGTGATTATCCGTATTTTTGACGACGATTTCGCTGACGCGCTGCAGGCGCAATTCGGCCGGCGAAACGCTGGTTATTTTAGGCGGTCTATCTCAATTGAACATTTTGCTTCGCGATAACTAAGGCTTAATTTCAAAAATGAACACGCCGCCCCGCCGGTAAATCAACACGACATCCGCACAGTTCAACAAAGCGTTGGGCTGTAAACTGCCGCGCCCTTCGCGGAGATAGACATACGCCGCCCCGCTTTCCTGCACCAACGACCGGAACGCCTCATCACAGGCAGAAAGGCGGCTGGCGCGCTCAGCCCAATCGTTGATGCGCTGAACTTCCCCGGCTTTCCCCAGGGTATATAACGCCGGTGGCAGAAGGGTTTGCCGTCCGGTGATCAGCGGCAGCCAGTAACCGCCATCCACCCCGCGAAAGACGCCCGTCATCCACTGGGTGGTATTGATTAAAAAACGCGCATCTGGGGGCGTATTCTGGCGGATCCAGTCGAAAGCCTGCAGATCTGCGCGGCTAACAAAAACCGTTTCAGGATTGATGACCGAGCGGCTCTGCCACCCACCCCATCCGATCATGCTCAGGGCCGCCGCAAGAAGCACCCCCTGCCCGGCCAGCCGCGCAAAACGCCATGGAACGCGCTCAACATGCTCCCCCAACCCAACCAGCCCGTTCGCCAGCAGCAGGGCCGCCGGCAAAAAGAGCACAATCGCCATGTGATCCGGGCGGATTGGGTTCAAGCGCAGCCCCCAGGGCAGCATCAGCAGAGCAATCACCAACCCCCAGGCTGCCAGCCGCCGCGCCCCGCCCTGAATCAGCGTCCACACCAACCCCAGCCCAGCGGCGGCGAACAAAATGTGACTGTAGCGCGGTCCTAAGAGATAGAGGATATAGTTCCAGTATTCTGCCTGCCCGCCATCCAGCGGCGAAACCAGCCAAACGCTGGCGCTCGCTCCAAATTGCCTCCAGATGCGCCACAACCACGGCGCAGCCAGCAGCACACCCCCGGCGGCGCTCAGGGCGGCGGTCAACGCGCTGCGCCGGTCTGGGGCATCCGCAGAAGTCGGCCTGCCCCGCCAGCGGCGGAGCAGCCCTTCAGCCAGCACCAGCGCCACCCAAAAAGCCAGCAGCAGCAGAGCAGTCAGGTGAGTCAGGGCAACCCCGGCAGTGAGCAGCACCACATGTATCCGCTCGGCATTTCGCGAAGACGGGCGGGCAACCCGTTCAACCGCCAGCATGGCCAGCGGCAGCAGTACCAGACCGGCGGAAAGCGTGTAGCGCCCCCAGGTGACATAATAGGCCGGCATTTGAAAGGCAAACGCCACCAGCAGCGCGGCAAGAGCGGCCCGCTTCCAATCCCCCCACCAGCCCTTCGCCAGCCGGTAAAACGAGAGCGCAATCAGCCCATTGAGCGCCTGCCCGAACACCAGCACACCGGCAGGCGCATCCCAGCCGCTCAGCCAGACAAACCACGCCGTAACGAGATGGAAGCCAAAATGGTAGGCAAGGTCTGCGTTGACCTGCGGTGCAAGGCTGGCCGGCACGCCGCCGCTTTCCAGAATTTTTTGCACAATCAGCGTATGGTGCAGGGAATCCACCCAGGCCGGTACATGCAGTTCCCGCGCCTGAAACCAGCGCCAGTAGAGCGCTGCGGCCAGCCCTGCCAGCCCGGCAGCCAGCCCGGCAGCCAGCCCCAGCCAATGCCGCCAGCCGGATGGCTGCCTTTTGAGCGGCAGGCGCAGCAACCCCCCGACGGTCAGCGAAAGCAGACTGATGGCCAGCAACCCGAAAATGAGGGCCGGCGTGAAGCGAATGTGCGCCAGAAACCCTGCCAGGCCAAGTAGCGCTGTCAATGAAAGCGACAAACCCACCGCCTCCGCCAGCCATTCCAGCCAGTCCATCGGGCGGCGCGCCAGCCAGATCAGTACTCCCGCACCGGGCAGTAGCAAGATCAGCCCGGCGCTCAACGCCGACCAGCCCACCTGTTCAGCAGAAACCATCCACCAGTCAGCCGGCATACCTCATCTCTAAAACAGTGCTCATCCTTATAAGTTTATTCTATTTTTTAACCTTGCAGGCAGTTCAACCCAGCAAAAACTGGAAAAGATAGAGGAAGAGCATCCCCCCTGCAATGGTCAAAAAGACATTCCGGCTGCGCCAGGCAATCAAAATTGCCGCAGTCCCCGCCAGCAGGCGCGGGTTGATCGGAGAGAGCAAAACCTGTCCATCCACGACCAGCAACTCAGGCAGGATGATGGCACTGAGGACTGCCACCGGCACATAGCGCAAAGCCCGCACAAACCATTGGGGGGCTTGCCAGCGGCCATGCAGGGCAATGAACGACAATCGGATCGCATAGGTCAACCCGCCCGCCAGGAGAATGATCAGCCAGAAGTCGGTCATTGCCGCTCACTCCACAACCCGGCGGCAATCCCGGCCAGCGCCGCCAGAATCAATCCCAGTTTATAGGGTAAAGGATGAGCCACCACCGTCGTCACTGCCGCTGTCACAGCCGAAAGCAGTAACGGCCGATTCTTAAGGCCGGGCACCACAATCGCGATAAAGGTCAGGGCCAGCGTAAAATCCAGCGACCACGCCGCGGGAATTTGCGCCCCCAGAAAAATACCCAACGCGGTACTGGCCTGCCAGCACACCCAAACCGCCAGCCCCGACCCCAGCAGAAACCAGTGCTGATGACCTGCCGACCCCTCCCTCTCATAGTGATGGATACCCACAGCATAGGCTTCATCCACCAGCACATACGCCAGCACAGCCTTCCAGCCTGCCGGCAGGTGTTTAAGGAACGGCGCCAGCGAGGCACTGTACAGGGCATGGCGCAGGTTGACCACCACAGCGGTTAAAACTACAACCAGCCACGGCGAACCAGCTGCGACGAGATTCACAATCATAAACTGAGAAGAGCCGGCAAAAAGAATTGCCGACATGGCCTGAGCCGCCGCTGCCGGGAAACCGGCTTTAACCGCCAGCACGCCATAAATCATACCGAACGGTGCAATACCGATGAGCAGAGGGAGCGTGTACTGAAATCCACTGAGCAGTTGTATTCTTTTCAAAACCCGGCAGCCTTCTATTTTGACAATTCGATGACGAACAGGCAGGTAAAAGCCAACCGATTTTTGTGACCTTCAATCGTTAGCCCTTTCACAACCGTTCCTGACCATTAGTTAAGTCAATGCGGGATAAGTCATTTTTACATCAACTTTCGAATTTTCATCCCCCTCACGTCTTCCCCAAAATCGCCCCTGCGATTTTGGGGGAGGTGCAGGGGGTCATTGGCATTGCCTGCCATGTTTTGATCTGATCCCGAGCTCACGTTTAGTTAGCAATGATTTTTCGCCGAATTAAGCGATTATCAATTTTTACCGCAAGGGGTGGAAAATTGCAATTCTTCTGGCAAAATTGTCAATCACGGATATGCCGGGCGGGTGGGAGTGATCGGCGGGGGCGGGTAGCCGGGTTGGGTGCGGGTAGCGGTTGGCGGCAGTGGAGTCACCGTAGGCGGTATGGGTGTGGCGGTAGGCGGCAACGGGGTATCGGTTGGCAGCGCAGTTGCCGTTGGTGGTTGAGCAGTAGGGCTTTCCTCACGCGGCGGCTGAGTGGGCGGCATTGGGCGGGTGGGTGTGCGGGTAACCGGCTGAATGCCCGGCAGAGTCGGCAGACTCGTTTCGGTGGGGGTAGGGCTCGGCGCAGAGGTTGCGGTGGGTTGTTCAGCAAAAGCGGTCGGCAGCGGAGCGGTTGCCGTCGGTGCAGGACGGGTGGGCGGCAGGGTCACCCCCGGCGGAAGCGCGGCTGTGGGCACCGGCGATTCGAGATCGCGGTAAACCTTTTCTGCGCCCGGCGCATCAGGGGCAGCATCCCGCAGGGCATCACCAATGATTGCTGTCCCCACTGCTGGCAGAGAATAGGCAATTTCATCCGCGCTGTAATCGGCAGAGCGAACCGAATGAAGTGAAACCGGGAACAAAACCGCCCCCTGCACGGTAACCCGCGCCGGGCTGAGCAGCATCAACGCCAGCACAAACACGGCTGTCAGGCACACCAGCACGGTCAGCAGGCGGGAAAAGGCATACGGCTGCAGGCGGCGTTTGCGCAAAAAAGTCACCTCCCGGTTTGTTTTTAGTATAATGCGCGCCGGTATATCCGGCTTTACAACCGCTTTGCAATTTTCAGACCAGAATTAAAAAAATAATCCCTCACCTAAAAAACGTCAGTGCGGGATAAATCCTTTTTGCATCCGATTTCAGAATTTTGCCCCCTCCTGCGCCTCCCCCAATATCGCACAAGCGATATTGGGGGAGGTGGAAGGGGGTCTATTTTGCTGCTCACTGCGGTTTGTTCTGATCCCGAGCCCACGTTAAAAAAGGGAGGGATTGAACAGGGTTATCCGCTCTTGTTACTGAGTGCCTTGCAGGCGCGGGTCGAGCGCATCGCGCAGGCCATCACCGAGGAAGGTGAACGCCAGCACCACCAGCGAAACGCAGATCGCCGGCGGCAAAATCAGCCACGGTTGAGCGTTGATGGCAACCTGCCCGTCCAGCATCAGCGCGCCCCACGAAGTGATGAAAACATCATTCGGGTTGGTGGAAGGCGTCAAGCCCAGCCCAAGGTAGCCCAGAATCGCCTCGGTGATGATCATACCCGGAATGGTCAGGGCAGAAAGGATGATAATCGGCCCAAGGCTGTTGGGCAGCAAGTGACGGAACATGATGCGCGCATCCGATGCCCCAATGCAGCGGGCGGCTTCAATGAACTCTTTTTCTTTCAAGGAAAGTACCTGTCCGCGCACCACACGCGCAAAGCCCACCCAGTTGACAATCGCCAGCGCCATGAACAACAGGAATAAGCCGTTCAACAGCTTGCCGATGAACGTCTCCCGCAAAGTGACCATGACGATGATGAAAAACAGCAGATCCGGAAAGGCGTAAATGACGTCGGTGAAGCGCATCAGGATGTTATCGAATTGCCCGCCTTTATAGCCCGCCAGCAGACCGATGACCGAGCCAAGCAGGATGATCACGATGGTGGGCAGAAAGCCGACCACCATGGAAACCCGCGCGCCGTAGATGGTACGGCTGAGCACATCCCGCCCCAAATTGTCGGTGCCGAAGAAGAAAGCCGGGTCGGAAGGTCTGCCGTTCGGGCCGATTTCCATCCAGGCGGGGGGTAGAAAACTTTTGCCGGCATTGGTCTGCAGCGGATTATGCGGCGCGAGCTGGTTGGCAAAGATGGCTACAATCAAGAAGAAGGCAATCACCACCATACCGGCCACCGCCGCTTTATTGCGAATCAGACGATACCAGGCATCCATCCACAGACTGCGCGGCTTGACCGTCATCATCGTCAGGTCGGCAATTTGAGAAGGTGTTGGATTTACAGAAGGTTGAGTTGCCATGGTTGACCTCTCACTCCAACCGGATGCGCGGATCGAGGAAACTGTATACCACATCCACGCTCAAGTTTGCCAGCGCAATCAGCACGGCATAAATCAGAGTGGTACCCATAATCATCGAATAATCGCGCTGACCGATTGCCGTCACATAAGCCCGCCCCATACCGGGAAAGCCAAACATAGTTTCAATAATGAAAGAACCGGTCACCAATGCTGCCAGCGCCGGGCCCAAAATGGTGACAACGGGAATGAGCGAATTTTTGATCATGTGGCGCAGCACAACCACCCGCTCCGCCAGCCCTTTGGAACGCGCCGTGCGGATGTAATCCATGCGCATCACTTCCAGCATCGAACCGCGCATCAGGCGCGCCGTGCGCGCCATGGTGCCAAAGCCGAGAATGACGGTCGGCAAAACCCACACGCCGAATTCATCCCAGCTGCGCGGTACAACATTGACCCACTTCAAGGTAGAGGCAAACAGAATGATCAGGAACAGTGCCATGACAAAGTTTGGCACCGAAATACCAATGGTCACAATGAATAGACTGATGTAATCAATGATGGTGTTTTGTTTGAGCGCGGCAATCACACCGGCCGGTACGCCGATAACCACCGCAAACAACAGCGCAAACACCCCCAGCCGCATGGAATAACCAAAGCGGCTGTACAGAAAGTTCTTGTCTTCCGGTGGCTTGAATAAAATTTGCTGAATCGTCAGTCCGCGCATGCGGTAAGATGGTCCCAAATTACCGCAAACCAGCCCGCAGACAAACTTACCCTGTTTGTTGAAATCCCCGATGACATACGCCACATACTGCCGCCAGAGCGGTTTATCCAGCCCGTAATATTCGTTGAGAATGCGCTGGGTATTTTGATCCACCTGACGGGCGGTGGTGTCGCGGTCCCACGGGCCGCCGGGTGCGCTGTGCATCAGGATAAAGGTTATCCCGGAAACAACGATAATCACCGGTATCAACCAGAACAATCGCCGAATGAGATATTTTCCCATCTACGATCTTCCCTCATTTCGAGAATTACAACCTGCCGTCTGAACGGGCAGGGGGCTGGCTGGTTCTGCCCGCCTGGACAGAACCAGCCAGTCAAACGACTCATTTCGAGTGCGGTTTTCCCTTACGGGATCATCGAGGTATCAATGGTGATGGAGAGCGGGTCCACATCACCCGGCCATCCGGCGTCCTGCGGGGTAAAGACGATGCCCTTCACCCACGGCTTTACCAGATAGGAGTTGACGTTGTTGACCATGAAGATGACCGCAGCCGTATCCACCAGCAGTTTCTGCGCCTGATCGTAGTAGGTAAGGCGCTCTTGCGGATCGAGGGTGATGTCACCCTTCTTCATCAGGGCATCCATTTCCGGATTGGAGAAGCCATAGCGGCGGGCAAACTCGGAAGTGGACATCCAGTACACGCTCAGCCAGTTCTGCGGATCGGGATAGTCGGCGCACCAGCCGAGGTAGAAGACCTGCGGCAGGGTTTCGCGGTTCTTGGTCAGGGCGGTGTAAGCGGTCGGTTCGACCGGATCCAGTTCAACCTTGACGCCCAGATTCTGGCCCCACTGCGCAGCCAGCCACTCAAAGCGGGTGCGGTTGCGGGCTGTGCCGGAGAAGGTCAGCTTGATGGGCGGCAGATTCTCAAAGCTGCCGTAACTGGATTTGGCAATCGCCTCTTTGGCCTTTGCCAGATCGAAGCCATAGCGGGTTTCGTTCGGGTCATAGCCGGGGAAGCCCTTGGGAATCCAGGTCAGGGTCGGTGAACCCAGCCCTTGCAGGATGTCAGTCACCCACGCCTCACGATTGGTTCCGTAAGCAAACGCCTCGCGCACCGGTTTCTCGTCAAAGGGCGGCTTGTCCTGATTCATGTAGAAGGCAAAGGTGCAGGAGCCGGGGTAGATTTGGGCTTCCTTGCTCAGCACCGGATCCTGCTGAACAACCGCCAGGTCTTCGGCAACCAGCGGGACGATATCGAATTCGTTGTTCTTGTAGGCTTCAAACGCCACAGCGCTGTCGGTGATGTAGGAGAATTCGATGTCATAGGTCGGAACGCCGGCCCAGTAATTCGGGTTCGGCACGAAGTAACCGCGCACGAAGGGTTCCAGCGTCTTGACGATGAAGGGGCCGTTGCCGATGTGGTACTTCGAGGAAGTCCACCAGATATCGCCGCCTTCCGCAATCAGTTCTTCTTTGGCGGGGTAGGTCACCCACAGGGAAAGCACGGTGTGCATGAAGGGCGCCGGTTCGCGTTCGGGGGTGGCCGGGTCGCCATCCAGACCCACTTTGAGAATCAGGCAGTCTTCCTGTTCGTAGTCGGTGCAGGGGTTGCCGTTCAGGTCGAGCGCCTTGACTTCAACGCCTTCCTTCAGTGCCTGCAGTTCTTCCTCGCTCAGGTTGGCCACATCGGCTTCGCGCCAGGCCGCTGCACCGGCAATGTTGTCGGTGATGGCGGCGTATTCGCCAGCGGTCGCCGGGTCAATGTTGCGCAGAATGGAATACTCAAAACGCTTGGCATTAAGGAGGGTGCCGTCGCTGTACTTCAAGCCCTTGCGCAGGGTGAAGGTCAGTTCGGTGGCATCTTCGTTGTATTCCCATTTCTCCGCAGCGCCGGGGACAGTGTTCAACTGGCCGTCCAGCTTGGTCAGACCTTCGTAGATCAGCTTGAGGTGAGCAATTTCATTGACGAAGGATGACTTCTGCGGGTCAATGATGTCAGGCCACGAGCCGAGGTTGACGCGCAGCACGGCTGGTTTGGTTTCGGCCTGCTGGGCAGCCGGGGTTGCGGTCACCACCACTTCCTTAACCTCACCTTCGACGACAACCGTCTGGATAATGGTTTCGGGGGTTGCGGCGGCCGGCTGGCAGGCTGAAAGCACCATACTCGCCAGAATCAGCACGGATACAAAAACAAGCAATTTGGAACGCATATCTTTCTCCTCCTAGAGAAATTTGAATGGATTGGATACAGGCTTTGAAACCTCATCGGTTTCTTCAGCAAAAAGGGTTTTGCTCCTTCCTTCCAGCCATCACCTCCTTTCAAGGGTTAAGTGATCCTCAACGAAACCGTTACGATTAGACCATGTGACAGGCAACCCAATGGCCTGACTGTACCTCGCGGAATTCGGGGCGCTGCTCGGCGCAGATCGTGTCCGCCAGCGGGCAGCGGGTTCGGAAGCGGCAGCCAGAAGGCGGGTTGATCGGCGAGGGAACATCCCCTTTGAGAATAATGCGCTGCCGACGCGCCTCAATCACCGGGTCAGGAATCGGCACCGCCGAAAGCAGCGCCTGCGTATAGGGGTGCAGCGGATGATTGTACAGTTCATGGCGATCGGCCAGTTCGACGATCACACCCAGATACATGACCGCAATGCGGTTGCTGATATGCCGCACCATCGAAAGATCATGGGCAATGAACAGATAGGTTAACCCCATTTGCGATTGCAAATCTTCCAACAGGTTAACGACCTGCGCCTGAACCGATACATCCAGCGCGGAAATCGGCTCATCGCAAACGATGAAGGCCGGTTCCAGCGCCAGGGCGCGCGCCACACCCACCCGCTGGCGCTGCCCGCCGGAAAATTCGTGCGGGTAACGGTTGGTATAAGCCGGGTTCAGCCCCACCAGGCGCAGCAGTTCTTCGGCGCGTTCCTGTGCCTCTTTGCCATTGGCAACCCCGTGAATGATGAGCGGTTCGCTGATGATCTGCCCAACCGTCATGCGCGGGTTGAGGCTGGCATACGGGTCCTGAAAAATCATCTGCATACGGCGGCGCATTTTACGCAGGTCTTCGCCCTTGAGCTTAACCAGATCCACCCCTTCGAAGAGCACACTGCCGGAGGTCGGGCGGTATAGCTGCAAAATGCTTCGCCCGGCAGTGGACTTACCGCAGCCCGATTCGCCTACCAGCCCCAGCGTTTCCCCGCGAAAGATGTCAAAAGAAATACCATCCACCGCTTTGACCGCCCCCACCTGGCGTTGTATCAGGGTACCGCGCATGATGGGGAAGTACTTGACCAGATCACGAACCTGTAACAAAACTTCGCTGCTCGTCATAAACGCTCCCTCCCGGTTTCGGTATCCACCCAGCAGGCAGTGTAGTGATCGGGGGAAACCTGCATCAAGGGGGGATTTTCATGCCAGCAGCGCTCGACAGCAAACTTGCAGCGCGGTGCAAACGGGCAGTAATTGGGTTTTTCCAGCAAGACCGGCGGCAGACCGTCAATCGAAACCAGCCGGCGGCTGCCGGCTTCATCCATACGCGGCAGGCTGCCCAGCAAACCAATCGTATAGGGATGGGTAGGATGAGCGTAAAGATCGCGTACCGGCGCGGTTTCGATGATAAATCCGCCATACATGACCGCCATGCGATCAGCCAGACCGGCAATCACCCCCAGATCATGGGTGATCCAGATGATGGCCATGCCCAGTTCATCGCGCAGGCGTTTGACCAGTTCCACAATCTGCGCCTGAATGGTCACATCCAGCGCGGTGGTCGGCTCATCGGCGATTAAGATCTGCGGGTTGCACACCAGCGCCATGGCAATCATCACCCGCTGGCGCATCCCGCCCGAAAACTGATGGGGGTAATTGTTCAGGCGGTCTTTGGGGTTGGGAATGCCGACTTTTGCCAGCATTTCCGCCACGCGGTCTTCAGCCTCTTTGTGATTCATCCCCATATGCACTTCCAGCGGCTCGGACACCTGCCGGCCGATAGTCAGCACCGGGTTGAAGGAAGTCATCGGGTCTTGAAAGACCATGCTGATCTGCGCCCCGCGGATGTGGCGGATTTCCTCATCCGACATGGTCAGCAGATCTCGTCCCTGGAACAGGGCTTTACCCGCAACAACTTTGCCGGGCGGAGAAGGAATCAGGCGCAGCATGGACATGACCGTAACACTTTTGCCACAGCCGCTTTCCCCCACGATTCCCAGCGTTTCACCTTCTTTCAGCGAAAAAGAAACTCCGTTTACAGCGTGGATCGTCCCTTCACGGGTACGAAATTGCGTTTCCAGACCTTGCACTTGAAGAATTTCGGGCATGCATTGACCTCTGGATTGGGCGGTGATTCAGTTTACAGAAAAATGGGGATAATAATCGCCAATGTGTTTAAGCACAAATTGCATTCTACACCTTAAGCGGGGGGCTGTCAATTTAACCCCTGCGCCAACACAGGCCAGCAGGGGTGAAAAATTTCCCATTTTTTCAGGGAATATGTCATTCCTTTTTGGATGCTCCCAATAGAATTCCAGAAAATAAAGGATGCAACGATATAATTACAGTATGTATCATACTCCCTTTTTTAGCAGAAATCAATACCCTTAATATCCAATTTGCGTTTTATTTCCAACGCAATGCTTCTGCCCCCCTTCAGGCGGGCAACGCTCAGCGTTTTCCGGCTGCTTCGATCATCAAAATCCCCATTCTGCTGGCATGGGTGCTGCTGGAACGGCAGGGAGAAGTCAGCCAGCGCGAAATCTGCCATTTGGACGATGAGCCGGAAGTGCACGGGGCGGGCTTTTCCTGGCTGCTGCAGGCGCGCCATCTGCCCTATCATGACGTTCTGCTGATGATGATGGCGCTTTCCGATAATCTGTGCACCAACCTGATCATCCGCCGCATCGGCCTGGAGCGGCTCAACCATCTCTTCCGCCAGGAAATGGGGTTGACCGGCACCCAGCTGCAGCGCAAATTGATGGATTTCGAGGCGCGCAAAAAAGGGCTGGATAACTGGATCAGCGCAGACGACTGTATCCGTTACTTTGACCTGTTCGAGAACCTGAATGCTGCTGAAAAGGGATGGGTTGAACCAATGCTGCTGGTCAATCAGGATGACCTGCTGCTCAAACGCAACCTGCCGCGCGACGAGGTGGATTTTTATCACAAGACCGGTTCAATCCCCGGTGTACTGC
>Ga0308394_1001284_pt1 | contig 12062 bp, 7 predicted proteins | sample Hotspr2Sampleme2_FD_202366 | JGI IMG/M metagenome (GOLD analysis project Ga0308394, IMG submission 202366) | Hot spring phototrophic mat microbial communities from Mushroom Spring, Yellowstone National Park, Wyoming, United States - 20050701_me2 ...
TTGCTGAATTACGTTTGATTTTAGTCAATTTGGGGACAATCTTCCAAGATGTACAAATTACTTTTGACCCAACGATTGTGCGTGGTTTGGCTTATTATACTGGTTTAGTCTTCGAAGCTTTTGATACTAATCCCAACAATTCTCGAGCTTTGCTGGGTGGTGGTCGTTATGATGATTTGTTAGATTTATTTGGTAAACAAGCTCCGGCTATTGGTTTGGGTTGGGGCGACGCTACTATGGCCAATTTTTTGGATAATTGGCAGCTATGGCCGGCTGATTTAAATTCTAGTGCTGGAGTTAAAGTTGGTTTGTTGCCTAATAGCGATCAAGATTTAATCAAAATTTACACCGAAATTTTACCCCAACTGCGAGCCAACAATCAGGCCTTTGAAATTGATTACGATTATCAACGTAACCCTCAGAAACGTTACTCTAGCTTGAAGAAACGAGGTTGCCAAGAAATTATCCAATTTTGAAAGCTCTGACTTAGCTTAACTGGGCTGGTGTGTTTTGGGCCAAGTTTTGGTGGTTAATCCTTTCAATAGTTTTGAATAAGTTTTAACTGCGGGGCTGTTAGTACTTTCTTAATTTTAGGCCAATCTTGGTCGAGATTTAGTGGGTTTGGGTGTACTTAAGTTATCTAATTACTATGCTTTGTGAAGCGCTTTGACTGAAGTGGTATCAGTTTTTAATCGGTGTGAGGATAAGTCTGTGAGCTATTATTAGTGGAAGTTTGATTTAGTGCGAACCGTGTTAATTTGTCCTAGTTTTACCTAGGCTCCGTTCCGCCAAGTTTCCTGGTTAACTGGTTTTTGGGTCAACTAAACTAGATTATAAACCTTAGACTAGGGGGTAAAATAGTTAATCGTGGTGAACCACGACTACACTCAAGTTAACTAACCTCAGCTTGGGCTAATTAAGTTTGCTAAACCGGTTTTCTGAACGATTGGTTAGTTTTGAACTAGCTTTATAAGAAAGAAGCAACTCGATAATTAACTTGGGCTTGAGGATGGCTCTGAGGTAGTGGATTTTTGGGTTAAGACTAACCAAGTTAAAGCCGAGTTAAGAAACACCAAGCTAACAACCAGCCACCAAAGGTCGTTAGGACAGCTCTGGTCACGGTTAAAGAAGAACCACAAACTAACAGCTACCAAAACTAAACTAAGTAAACTAAGCAAATGTTTTAGCAGTGACATAATTTAACTAATTAATGATTTTGGTTTGGGTTTGTAATTGGTTTTTGCAGCCACCAGTAACTACCCAAAGCCAGAGTGTTTAAGATAAGCAAAACTACTAGCCACCAGGGAAAATTCTGATTTTGGCAGTTAATTTGCCTATTGGTTTCGGCAACACCCAAAACTTCTGGTTTAGGCTGATTGTTAGATCTTGATAAATCTGTGTCTTGTGTTTCCTCAGGCGTAGTTTCCAGCAATTGCTCGGCATTTTCTGCAGAGTCGGTGGGTTGGCTTAGATTGTCAGAGTTAGAGTTAGTATTTCCAAGATTGATTGTGGTATTGGTATTGGCACCACCGGTTTGGCCATTAGGAGTTTGGTTGTTGCCAGTAGAGTTGCCTCCGCTACCTCCAGAATTGTTTGTCTCTGGTTTGAGTCTGTTAGTAAAAATCACGGTTTGGTTAGTGGTAGTAATAGTGACGTTATCACCGTTGTTTTGATTGTCCGAGCGGCTAACAAACTCCCAGTTGTTTGGTAAAATTTCTTGTAGGCTGTAACTTCCTACGGGGACATTGGTAAACTGAATCGTACCGTCAGTACCAGTTGTTTGGCTTAGGTTAACCTCAGCAATAGTAATTAGTAAACTCCCAGGCAAGTTGTCGGTATAATTTTCGTCACGAATACTAAATCTTAACGGCCCGCCAGGATGTTGATAATTAATCGTGTAACTGTGACTAGAGTTAAATTCTCCCCAATAAATCAGACCAGAGGTTGGATTATTATTCCAGCAGCTAGTAGTTGGATTGGTAGCGCAAATGTCGTTAATTCGCAGGCTTAAATTGGCTTGCCGGTTAACCGGTATTGCAAGGGTTGGGTCAACTACCCAGCGATAACCATCCACCCATGTTTCTGAACCTGATTGAACCACAATTTGGCTAGGCCAAGTTTCTGTGTGTACCCGACGGCTATAGTTAGCATCGGCAATTAGATTGTTGCCATAAAAATAAGTGCCCTGTACGGTAATTTGGTAATTTCCTGAAGGTAGGTTGGTAGTAACTGAACCAGCAGCTTCGGTCACATTAAGTTGTTCAATTCTTCCCCCAGCTCGTTTAAGCTGAAAAGTCCAGTTAGACAGTCGATTACCGCTAGGATCTTGTTTAACTACGGCTAATTGTCCTGTTTGGGCAGGATATTCAGGATAATCAAACAAGCGGTTATGCACCACGCAGTAAACCTTTTGTCCTGGTTGAAGTGATATTATTTGGTTGCCAAAGCTACCGTTGGTATAAACTAAATTAGCTTGAGCTGCTTCGGCATCTGGACCCCAAACGGCTATGGCTCCGTTAGGACTATAGGGGTTAGCCATACAACGAGCCCAAGAAAATTGATAGCCGTAAGGTAAGTTAATTTCTCGCAAAGTGTAGTTACCCGGGCTAATTCTTAAACTGGTAGCCAAATGGCAATTACTTTGATTTTGCCAGACATCTGTGGGGCTACAACTCGGATCAGTGTTGTCAATTGTCCCTATCAGGTTTTGATTCTGGTAAACTTGGACTTGTCCTGGATAGTTAGAACTTTGTAGATTGTTTGTTATAGATTGATTGGCGTTAAAAATTTGTTCAGATTGAACTTTATACCAAAAAATCGTGGCTCGTCTATCAACTGTGAAAGTACACTCACTACCAGTCGGTGGGTTGTTAATAGTGCTAGAGCGACCGATTAGCCGATTTTGACTATCGTAGGCTTCGACATAGTAAGTGTAGGTACCTTCAAGAGTAGCGTAGGTGGTATAAACTACTGGATCGGAATTTGGATCAAAAGTTACTTCTGGATAGTTTTGGGCAACTATAGCTGGGTTGTAACTGCTGCCATATTGCTGCCACGCGTTGTTTTCCAAGCGATAGCCAGTTACCTGGTAGCGTACAGCATTAGGCACTTTGGTCCATTTAATTATTTGTAAAGAAGATTGGCCATTATTGGCCATTTGGTCGCTGGTAGTGACTTGACACTGAGGCGTGCCAGTTAATTCTCTGGTGTTATAGCCAACCGTAATTGGTATTAGGTAGTTAGGATCAAATTTGATATAACACTCATTACTCCAATCAGAAGTTAACTCTCCAGAGTCTAGTCGATTATTGTTGTTTAAATCCACAAAAGCCCGAACACGAGAGCCGTATGTTCCAGGGTTTCCGGCATTACTACCAAAATTGCGATAGTCAGTGTGTTGACTAGTGTAAATTTCGTTGCCTTGCCAGTTACCATTTCCTATACGAAACTGTCTTTGGTATCTAATTTGTCCGCTATTAAGTGGGTTAGTGCCCGACCAGTCCCACAATACAGCTGCTCGGTTGTAATTAGTGATAACTGGATTAGTAGAACCGCCGCAAGCTAATTGTGGTGGTCTGGTGCTAGCTGGAATTAAGTCGCTACTGTTATAACCAATTTGTATGGGTGCAGCCAGGGGAGTAATATATAGGTAAACTAAAGGATTATTGGGTACCACGTAGCGCACGCGATTAGCTACGACGATAGTATTTATGTCATTTCGTAAACTACTTGAGGCATCTTGTCCATAAATTCTTAGATTTCCGGTGTTGTTAATTTGGATATTCCTTGATCCTCGGTTAACAAAAGTGGAGGCGTAAATAGCTATGTCACCCCAAGCGTTGTTACTGCCGTTAAAATTGTTGATTATGGCTCCATCAACTCCGGTTAACGACAAACCGTTGCCGTCGGCTGTGTTGTTAGCTATGAGGTTATTACCCACAAAAGTGTTTACTCCGTGAATGTCAAAAGCGGTTCTGCTGCTACCGTTGACGGTAATGTTAGATAGGGTTCCGTTGCTAATTATGGAATTGCTGTTACCAGGACCAAACTTGAAGGTTCTAGCAGAACTACTACCACCACCTGTTCCCTGTACGGTTAGGTTTTGGATAGTTACGTTATTAGCAGTCACGTTCCAACCGTAACCATCGATACTATTCATGTTTATATTTACTCCGGCCTGAGATTGTCCAGTAATAGTTAGGCTTTTGTTTACATTGATAGTGTTGGCTACCTGGTAGTTACCATTACCCAGGATAATTGTATGACCTGCTAGAGTTTCTGGGTCGTCAATGGCGGCTTGAATGGAGCAAAAATATTTATTGGTATTTATGTTTTTAATTTCCACCCCAGGGCAATTATTACTAAAACCTTTGGTAACGTTAATACCAGACCTTTTCACGATAGCGTTAGACCCGTTAGTTTCGCGAGCCAAAGTCTCTCCGGAACTAAAATTGCCTAAATTTACACCTCCGTTGTTTGAATTACTACTATAGTTAATTTGATCAACCACTTCTCCATTCGGGTTTCTTAAAATGATCACATCTTCTTCGTTGTCCAAATAATCATTGTTCCAATCAAATTGACCTTGATTAATTACTGTAAACCCTTTTGGGGGTATTATCAAATCTGTGTTGATTAAAATCAATTGGCTAGTATTAGAACTAGAGTTAGGAGTATCAGAACTAGCGTCTAAATCTAGTCTCCAATTTAACAAATTAATTGGGTTGTTAGTTGAGTTGTAGATCTCTACCCACTCGCCATTGGTAGTAATAAAATCTACTTCATTGATAAACACTCCACTACCTGGATTAGGTTGAGGACTAGGAGTGTTCACCACCACGAAGATGGTAAAATGGTCCAGGTTTTTTAGTTCTACAAACTCTGAGCCAACTGTGCGGGGTATGATTTCAGTAAAACTTTGGCCATTGTCTTCACTATACTTCACAGTAGCTTCAATTGACCTAGTGGGGTTGGGTAATCTGAGGTTATAGGTAAAGTTACCATTTGGTAAATTAGATTTAATTTCGTAACCAGTCACTAGTTGCTTATCCACATACAAAAGTTTACGGTTAAAACTAACCCATGGGTTGGTTATAGCTGGATCTAAACGTATAAAGGTAATTTTCACTCGAGGATCAATTGGGTACGAATAAGTTGTATTGGTTTGAATGTTTTCTAAAGTAACCTGTTCACCCACAGTAGTAATTTTCAATTCGCTTTGGTTGGTATTTAAGTTGCCTGGTTGAGGGTTTGTTGACTCAGTGCGGGAAGGATCAAATTGCCCTTCTGGGTTTGTTGGCTCCCTAGTAGGCTGATTAGTGTCAGCAGTAGTTGAGTCTGTAGAAGGATTTGGGTTCGTTTGAGCAGCTGTGTTTGCGTTGGTTGTGGTTTTAGTTAAATCGGTTTGTTCTGAAGAGGTTTGAGCGGCGGGTTGTTCTTGGGCTTGACCTAAACTTGGGTTGCTGGTTGATCCTGTAGCAGTTGATTCAGAACTTTCTTCTGTCGAAGAATTAGTTGCTAATCCTAGCTGGTTGCTGGCTTGGGTAATTGGATTGATTAAACTACTTACTAAAATTACTAGCAAGCTGATTGAGAAAATTAGTTTGTAATAGTTGACGGTGAGCCAGGTCGGTTGTGGGTGCATAAAATTTTTTAATGTTAAGTTAACACTTTGCTTAACTTAAAATTAAATTAAGTGGAATGTCAATTTTTTCGGTTATTTTTCTAAGGCTTACAAGCAACTAACTAACTTAATTATACGAAGTTAATACTTAAAAGAGACATCTACTTTGTTGTTTGGGAAATTGGTTGTTTAAGGCTAAAAAATTAGTTTTGACTTTATGAACAGTTTTATAACCTATTTGGTGAATTTGCCAGTATTAGATGGTGATCGTCAGATCTTAGCTTTGGCACCAAGCTTTGGGTGGGCGGTAAATTTGCTTTATGAGCACGAATAATTTCTAGCTATGGTTTGATATAGGGTTATTATCCTAGCAAGTTTGTACTATTTTCACATCGCAAGTGTAACTTAAACTAAGTTAAGACTATCTTGGCCAATCTTGGGTGTGCCTGACCAATGCCAGCTAAGTTAGCCAAAACTGATCGACAATCAGATCGTGGCGTAGCCGCCCGTTCCAAGGGTTCTGAGTTAACCTAGTAGCTAACCAAATTGGTTGAGCAGTACTACCTAACTGAAACTTGATGCTTTCGTCTACATTAAACCAAGTGAGGCTAATGTCAGGGTGCAGGTGGATTTTTAGATGTTGATTGTGCTCGCCAAACCATTTGGGACTAGTCAAGGCAAGGGGAAAAACAAATTTAGGAATGGGGAAGTCTTGACCAAACGGGTCTAATAGCCAGGTTTGTTGGAATAATTCAGAATCTAAATCTTGTGGTTGTAGCCAAATATATTGTGGCTCATAGCTTAAGGGTTCGAGAATAGGAGGGATGTTGAAATTTGTGGGAGTAAATTTAGTAGTTGGTTCTGATCTAACTTGAGCTTGTTCAATTAGGCTCTGGATTATCAAGCTTTTAACTGAAGGTAATGCGGTTAGTTTACAAGTAAAACCAGCAGCTTCTGGGTGTCCTCCAAATTTAACCAGCCAGTTTTCAGCCCTTTTAATTGCTTGGACTAAGTGAAATCCCTTGGGAGCGCGTAAACTAGCTACGACTTCGTCTGCTTGCCGACTAACCACTACACAAGGCAAGTTAAATTGAGTCACTAACCTAGAAGCTAGTAGTCCAATAATTCCTTTGTTCCACTGGCCTTCCAGCCAGAGTACTGGTTGGTTTTGGCTAAGTTGTTGCTTAACCAGTAGTTGTACTTCGTCGGTTATAGTTTTAACCAAATGTTTGCGGTTTTCGTTAGTGGCAACTAATTCTCTGGCTAATAGGTCAGCCTGGCTAGGGTCTTTAGCAGTTAAAGTGTCAATAGACAAGCGAGCGTGACTGATGCGGCCGGAGGAATTTAAAATCGGGCTTAAAATAAAGCTCAAATCTTGACTAGTTAGTTTATAGCCTTGGGTTAGTTTAGTTTGCAAACCAGAATGTTCCATTAAGCTATGTAAACCCGGAAAAGGGTATTTTTTTTGTTGGAGAATTTGTAAACCAGAACGTACTAACAATCGATTTTCTGGGTCTAACACACTTTGACAATCGGCTATGGTACCAATAGCTACCAAAGCTAATAGGGTGTTGAGTTTAGCTAACCGTGGAGTGGGCCAAGGTAAGTGAGAAAATTCTTGTTTCAAAACTTGCAAAAAATAGGCTAACCAAACTAGACTAAACCAAATGACACCTACTCCTGTGACAGCTTGGCTGAGAAAAGTTTTTGGCTGAGTTTGTCGAGTCTGGAACACTTGAGTTGCCAAAGTATAGCCAAAAGTAGCTAGTTGGGAATCTTCTAACTGTTTACTAAGAATAGACAAAAATTGTTGATAATCAACCAATCTATCAGGATTGTTTGGATAAAATTCAGCTAGTCTAGGATTCACCACAGCTACAGCTTCGGGCAGGGGTCCGTGCAAATGATGATGGTCGGTAATTAATAAGTCGGTTTTGGTAGTTCTTAAGAAAGCTGCTTCTTGAGTGGAGTTGATGCCACAATCAACAGTCAAGATTAAGTCATGATCTGAAGCTAGTTTTTGGATTGCCAATAAATTTAGACCATAACCTTCGGTAAAGCGATCTGGAGCATAGAAACTTAATTTATGTGGTGGAAAACCAAGTTTGGTTAGGCCCCAATAAGCTACGGCTGCGGCAGTCACGGCATCTGTGTCGTAATCGCTGTAAATACAAATTTTTTCTTGATGCAGAAAAGCTTTTAATAGGCGCAAACAAAAACTTTCTATTTGGAACAAATAAGGTAATTTAGCCAATGCTTCGGTTGGCGAAAGTTGGGTGAAAAAGTAATCGAATTTAACTGATTCTATACCAGCAGCGAAACGCTGGTAGTAATCAATTAACAAGGGGGACATAAAGTGTATCTATGACAAGCAATTCTGACTTTTCAGTCAAGCCAAAAGTAAAGATAAGTTAGTTTATAAACCATATTTGGTTAATAGGCCTGGGTTTAAAATTATCTCAGTTATCAATTATCTAATTTGCTGTGTGGTGTAGATAAAATTTGTTTCCTTAAATTGTCCGTTCTAGTCTTGGAGAATCGATTGTTTAAATACTTTTTGGGAAAGGTCTGGTTCTTATTACTACTACAAGCAGCCAAGATAATTCGTTTTTCGAATAAATTTTAGTTGCGTATTAATTCTCAAGTTTCTGTTTGTCATCTGTTTTGATTTTGAGTAATCGTAAGAAAGTTTGTCCAACAAACAATAAAGCTAAACCTTCTAGAATAACGGCTACGATACTGGTTAAGTTCCAGAGTCTGGGGTCGTTGTCCAACAACCTTAAGAAGGTTAAACTAAACATTAACAAATAAACTAGGTTACTAATTGTCAGTAATTTAAGCAAAACAAAGGGTTTTTGGAGCCAGTTTTGGATCAAAAACAGGATTCCAGTAAATAACAAGTTTCTCAAAGGGTCTAGAATATAGGCACTTTGGGTTAGAAAAAACACTATTTGTCCAGCAAAAAAAATTTGTGTTCCGAACAACAAGGTGTTAATAGATAACGCTAACCATTTCTGTTGGCTAAAATTGAGCACCAAGTTAACATAATTAAAAATAAACAACTTCAGAAAAATCAGTACACTGGCTATAATAAACAAATACGAGTGTAATTCGTAAGGATTGGCTAAGCCTCTTTGGTTAAGAGTATAAACACAAAACAAAACTATACTGGTAGTGTAAATTAAGAAAAAAGGAATAAATACATTTTCCAAAGTCCAAGTTTTTGTGGCTGACCACAGTTTTTCTAGCGCTGAAGCGTCCAAGTTGGACATAAACTTGACTAAAACAAGTAAATTTAGTTGTACTTTCAAACCCTTGTCAAGGGCGACGTGGCCGAGTGGTTAGGCAGAGGTCTGCAAAACCTTGTACGTGGGTTCGAATCCCGCCGTTGCCTCCATTATAAAGTTAGCTAAAGACTAACCTGTTAGTTCAAAATATCTATTAAGCTTGGTTTCTTTTACCAAAATTAACTAAAGCATGCAATATAGTTTGCAATATAGCGATTGCTGTTGATTACTTCGAAATAATCTGAAACTTGCCACAGGGGGTTGTTTAGAACTTTATTTTCTGTGATAACCAAGAGCTATTTTTATAGTTCAGATTTTTTGAGTTCCAACCAGAAACTGTCTCTTTGCTTGACATTCTTCGCTAATTAAATTCAATTTTTTTGGTAAAAGTCTGCAAATTTCCCGGTTTTGTGTTGTATTAAAAACAATTGTTTGATTATGTCGTCCCAACTTCAAGAATTAGAGTCTAAAGTTAAAGAATATTTAGCCTTTGAAAGTCCCAATATCCATACTTGGTGTTCTGGGTGTGGTAATTTTGGTATTTTAAACGCTCTAGTCAGGGCTTTAGTACTTGAAAACATTGCCCCTCACGAGTGTCTAATTTGCTTTGATGTGGGTTGCAATGGTAACGCTAGTGACAAAATCAACGCTAATACAATTCACGGTTTGCATGGCAGAGTCCTTAGTTTAGCAGCTGGTTGTGCTATTGGCAACCATAAATTACCAGTAATTGCTATTGGTGGTGACGGAGCTACTTTTTCTGAAGGAATTAATCATTTGGTTCATGCCGTACGTAATAATTATAATTTTGTCTTTATTTGCCACAATAATTCTAACTATGGCTTAACTACTGGTCAGGCGTCAGCCACTACCCGCAAAGGTCAGGCAATGAACGGAACTCCTGGAGAGGTAGTAGTGGAACCATTAAACGCAGCCCAAATTGTATTGTCTTTAGATCCCAGTTTTGTGGCTAGAGGTTTTAGTGGTGACGTAGAATATTTAACCGAGTTAATTAGACAAGGTCTTAAACACAAAGGTTTTGCTTTTATTGAGGTTTTTCAAGTTTGTCCTACCTACAACAAAGCCACTCCCCAGAGTTGGTATTGGCCTAGAATTAAAAAAGTTGAAGAGATTCCCGGATACAATAACACTGACATCTGGCAAGCTAGAAAAATTGCTGCTGATTTGGAAGAACAAATAGCTGTTGGCTTACTTTATCACAACCCTAACAAGCCAGACTTTTTAAGTCTACAAGCAAATCGTCAACAACGTTCAACTACTTTGGTTGAAGAAGTACAGCATTTTCTAATTTCAGAACTTTTGGAAGAATTTAAATGAAGTCTCACCAAGTTGTATCTAGTTATTTTTTGACAAAAACAATTGGTTGTGTAGCCTGTTTAGTTGTTTATCTGTTTGCTAAAAAATGTTTTAAGAAAGATATTTTTTATTTGTGTTTGGTGAGAGATTTGAAAGTGGACGTGACTCTTTAAGACAAAATCTAAAGGAGTCTCCCGAAATATCTTTAGAAACACGTATAGCAGAATTGGTATTGGGAATATTGGAGTCTTTAGAAAAAGTACTAGACAATTAAGACGAATCAGACGAATCAGACGAATCACGCAAATTAGACGTTGGTACTATTAAACACTCTCTTGGTACAGCCGTTTTGGCAGTGGTGCTAATAGCACAGTTAATTAAAAACTCTGCAGGTGAATTGAGAGGAGCTCAAGCTGTTACGACTGGTGATCAGCAATCCGAAGTTCCGGCGACTGAAAAAATTAAAGAATTTTGGAGCCGGCTGAATGAGTACTTACGAGGAGGTGCCTCAAGCAGTAGCCAAACTGAGGTTTCAAAAACTCTAGAAAGTAGGACTCTAGAGCTATGGAATGCGCTTCTTCGGTATTTGCCACTATTTTTATTGTTTCTCTTGCTTCATGATTATGGTAAACGTTTTATTAGTGATATAGTCAATTCTACAATCAGGTTCTCAGATGAACAAAAGGAATTAGCTAATTGTAGATTAAATCTACTGCAACAAAGTCTTGTGGATAGTAGTAGCGATTTTTCGACTAACCCTTCTTCACAAACTTTTTCTGACCAATTGCGTAAACTTTTGGGAATATGGACTCTTGAGGGTATGAAAGCAGTCTTGTTATCATTTCTTCGAAGCGAAGCCAGTTTTCAAACTGGGCAAGAGTCCAATAATTTGAGACAAGAGGTTGAGAGTTTGTTGGTTCAGTTTATAAAAAACCCACGAGTAAATCAGCGGGAACTAGTGCCAATTATTCAAGTTGCAGAAACTGACGCTCAAATGGCTGCTCGTTGGTTATTAATTATGATCCACCCTGCTCAGAGTTTTTTGGATGTGGCTGAAACAATTATTAATCAATTGGGACAAAGCAATTATCTTTCGCCTGAAGACAAGGCTTATATCATTGCTATTGCGATTGGAGTAATAGCTGGCCACCACACGCCCGGAGGTGATTCAGGTTATTCGCCAGTTGATGTTTTGGTAAAGGTTTTAAAACATTGTTTAGAACATTTAGGTTTAGGTGTTAATAGCAATTACTTACAGCAAGCTCAAGTTGATAGCAATTACTTAGAACAAGCTAAAGATTTGATGCTTTTTGCAGCTGCCTTATCTAAAATCATTGACGTGATGCAGGCTCGTTGTTTTGATGAACGAGCTTATAATCAAAACGTCACTAGACCTCTGCCCACAGAACTAAAATTTGAATCGCAAAAACCTGATACAGGTGGTGCAGAATTACAAAAACGAATGGATGAGTTTTTAAAGTCTTTGTATGATTGGATTTGTAAAAAAGCTTTTTCTGGTCTTAACGAGCTAGATCCTGATGGTCATTCTACTGTGAGTGTTTATGATTTGATATATCAGGCTATTTTAAATCAGCGAATACCTGATTCTGAACAGAGCTTAGCTTCAGCTTCAAATCCAACGAGGATTAACTATGGTTCAATAATTAACGATTTGTCGCTAACACTTGGCATTTTGTCTAGATGAGTCCACCTCAGCAATTTTCTTAGTTTTAGAAAAATAAGCACACTAAATAGTAGCCCACTTGAAGATAGTGCTGGAAGCAAAATCCTCGTTTTTTGTTTGGGTTAGGGCTAACCCTAAAAACAAGATTAAG
>Ga0308394_1001295_pt1 | contig 11953 bp, 13 predicted proteins | sample Hotspr2Sampleme2_FD_202366 | JGI IMG/M metagenome (GOLD analysis project Ga0308394, IMG submission 202366) | Hot spring phototrophic mat microbial communities from Mushroom Spring, Yellowstone National Park, Wyoming, United States - 20050701_me2 ...
ATAGCCCACCACCAAAAAATCAGGGGGCAAGCTGTGCCATGTCACCCGCTCTAGTTCTGTGGCAGAGGTCATCAGGGTTTTGCCCAAATCTCCCACTGGGGTATATGCCATGGTGCCACCGATGAGCTTTGGGGCAATAAAGGCATAAACTTTTTGGATCACCTCGGCTTTGATGGCTTCTGCGCTCAGTTTGCCCCCACACTCCCACAGCACAGTGTTACAACCCCGCTGGGCTAGGTGGGTCATCACGGTCAAAGGATTGCAAGATTCCAGCGAGATCACCTCTACGCCTCGGTCTAGGAGATAGTCCACCACTTCCTGCCTAGCTTCTGGCACTGCACCTGTAAACACTATGGTTTTCGCCGAGGCGCTAACCTGCCACAGTTGGCTATTTGCAGGTAAATCCAGACTCTGAGAGAGCACCACTCGCAGGGGATTGTGTTCTGTCAATCCGTGGGTGGTGAGAACGGGATTGTCCCGTCGCAGAGTATTGCCGCCAATGATTACTGCATCACACTGCGATCGCAACTTGTAAACCTCTTGGCGGGCAGAGGCGCTAGTAATCCAAAAGCTGTGCCCCGTATCAGTGGCAATTTTGCCATCGAGAGTCATGGCGTACTTGAGAATGCCAAAAGGACGCTGATGTTTCACCCGAAAGAAAAAAGCCTCGTTCAACTGCTCGCACTGCTCGGACAAAACCCCCGTAACTACTTCTATGCCAGCTGATCGCAGGCGATCGCACCCTTTCCCTGACACTCTCGGATCAGGATCAATGCACCCCACCACCACCCGCCGAATGCCTGCCTCAATAATTGCTTCCGTACAGGGTGGTGTGCGCCCGTAGTGATTACATGGCTCCAAATTCACATACAGGGTACTGGAACTCAGCAGGTCTGGATAGCGGCGTTGCGCCTCTCGGATGGCAATTACTTCCGCATGGGGTTCTCCCGCCTTGGGGTGGAATCCTTCACCAATTACCAGTCCCTGATGCACAATCACACTTCCCACCATAGGATTAGGAGCAGTTCTGCCCCGTGCCATTTCCGCTAGAGCAATACATCGCTCCATCCATTTTGCATCAGATTCCATCGCTGTTTTCCTTTCCAGTGGAAATGGAACAGATAGTTTTACTTTACCAAAGAGTAACTCTTTCTCGTCCCATACTAAACTAATTCTATAGCAGAATCAACCGCGCTAGTTTTACGGCAGATTTTTCCATTCAGGTTAGCATGATTTTTATTTTCAATCACACTGAAGAATTTGCAAAGGTTGATTGAGCGTCAATCCCAGAATACAGGCAAACCCCATTGCTCCTGTTAAAATCCAGCGCCATAGTTTTGTTTAGTTAGATGGACAGCTTAAGTTGCGATCGCTGAAAACGGATCAAAATCTACTATTACTTAAGACCATTATGCCTGCTTGATTTCTGACCTTTGATGATCTACGATTCTACCTATTTAGTGTGTAAAGCAAATAAATGTTTAAGAGACTAATCCTAGCAACTAGCGCAGTTCTTTTGACTTCCTTAAGCATCTCACCTGATGGATTGTCCAGCAGACGGGACAACCCCTGCAATTACCTTGATCTCAAATTTGAGGAGCCATCTAAAACTTTGCGAACAGTGCAGTTACCCACCTTGGGCATCACTGTCGATATACCTAGTAACTATCGCATGGTGCTATTCCAAGATGGCAGAATAGAAATTCTCTCTCCTGCAGAATTTAAGTTTTTCCAATGTATTGCTAAGCATGGTACAGAAGGTTTGGTAGGTGGCGGGCGTTTTTCACAATCGTTCAGAGCACTAACTCAAAGCGAAACCATCCGTCTTTTGGAAACACATAGAAACGACGGCAGTGGCATCTGGCAATATAGTACAAGCAATTTTGACGGCTTCATCATCACCTCATCAAGTGGATATGGTGCATCATTTGTTGGGACTTTGCCTAATCGGTCAAGGCTGGGTAGAATGTCGCATATTGAAGTCTCCATTTACTGTGATTGTCCCGTTGAGGTGAGTGATCTTTTGGACTTGCTGAGTAGGATCAAGCCCATGCCTTAATTGAATTGCAGAATACAGACAACTCAAATGGGCTTTGCCAGAATTTAGTCTGGTAGTCTCACTCAGCTAACAAGAAACTATGGCTAGCATTCGTATTCTTGAGCAAACTCCTACTAGACTGGTGATCACCGATAAACCTCGGATAAATAGACTGATCAAATCCGTAGTAATTGGGGGTGTTATGGGTGCGGTTATTATTGGTCTCGGCTGGGCAGTAACAAGCAGTAGCTCTTACAAAGGTAGTTTAACTACGCTGGAATGCTTTCATAAAGAGCACTTAACCTGCAAGATGATCACTGTAGATGCTCGTGGAGTCTTGATCAATCAGGCAGAAATCACTCCCGTAGAAAGGGTGGGTATTTTCCCAGTACTCAGTAGCAGGAAGGTGTGCAGGGGCAGGGGAGAGGATAGAGAGTGTGAGACTGAAGAGTACTACAAGTGCCTAATCCGCTTGCATTCCCCGCAGACCAGTTTGTCAGTCCCTATCTCTGAACTAACACAAGAGACTTCCAGTTTAGCTGAATCATGCCCCAAGCAAAATGCTTTTTCAGCGCAGTTTGAACAGTTAATTTCTGGTGTGCTGAAAGAGGGATATTGGGAGGAAGATACACGCATTGGAGATGTACTGACTACATTCAAGCGGGATATAGCCGCTTATATCCCAGCAGTGTTTTTGGGACTACCTCTGCTGTGGAATCTCCTAACCAGTCGTCAGAGAATCTGGACATTTGACAAGCTGACCCGAACGGCTGAGTTGCAAACTAAGAAATTGTTGGGGAAAACTACTACTCGGCGATTTTCCACTGAGAATCTGGTATTCCTTAGTGACAATCTGACCCTGTGGGAGAAACGGGGCGATCGCTTTTATGAGATTATGATGTTTGACTCCCAAAACAGTGATGAGAAGAGACTAGTTCTTGAAGCCGTTGAACCTTTCCTCAGTCAAGGCATGGACAACAGCTAACTCAATCTGAATGGGGTGTCGACTTCAAGGCTGACTTGGGGTACTATAGCCGCAGTAGTTGAGTAGCGTTAACAGTGCCTACTACTGTGCCTAGTTCACAATCTTCTGTCCCAGCTGATTTGCGCATTTCTGCTCTGCAAACAGCGAAGAGCTTACCAGCTAGTTTCTATTTTGCATGGCAAGGTGTTAAGTACGCCTTTTTGACCCAGCGCAATTTCCGCATTGATGTCGCCATTGCTATAGTGGCGATTTTTTTGAGTTGCTACCTGCACCTCAGCCCCCCTGAGCTGGTGATGGTCTGTCTGATGATTGCCCTAGTGCTGGCTTTGGAACTGCTCAATACGGCTCTAGAGGCGGTGGTGGATTTGACCGTCGGCAAAACCTACCACGAACTGGCTAAGATTGCTAAGGACTGTGCCGCTGGGGGAGTGTTAGTGTCTGCTATGACTTCTCTAGTGGTGGCAGGGATTTTGTTTGTGCCCCGCTTGCTGGTGCTGTGGTGCCAGCGCTAGAAGTTGCCGATTTGACTGTTAGCTATGGCGAGGCGATCGCTGTAGAGGGAGCTTCTTTTTCTCTAGCTAGGGGGGAAGCACTAGGTTTAGTGGGGGAAAGTGGCTGTGGCAAGTCCACCATAGCTAAAGCCCTAGTGGGCATTCTGCCCGACTACTGCCAGATAGAGGGACAGATTGTGCAGAGAGGCAAGATCGGTCTGATCTTCCAAGACCCCATGACACGGCTCAATCCTCTGCTGACGGTGATGGAGCATGGCATGGAAACCCTGCGATCGCACTATCCCAAAATCTCCCACCATTCTGCCCAGCAAAAGGTGAAAGAGGTGCTAGCCATGCTCCACCTCGATCCCCGCTGTGCCAACCAATACCCCCATGAACTGAGCGGCGGTATGCGCCAGCGGGTGATGATTGCCCTGACCTTGCTGTTTGATCCAGAAGTGCTAGTGGCAGATGAGCCGACCACCAGTTTAGACATCACCGTCGCCTGCGACATTCTGGCACAACTAACTCGTCTGCGCCATGAGCGACAGATGGGCTTGATTTTGATCTCCCACGATCTGGGCTTGGTGGCAAAGTATTGCGATCGCCTAGCGGTTATGCAAGACGGGGTAATCGTGGAGACAGGGGCAGTAGCTCAGGTAATCAACCGCCCCCAACACCCCTACACGCAATATCTGTTGAATTCCGTGATTCGCTTCGGTGAAGTGCGCCCCCAACAGGAGCAGATACAAAGCGATCGCCCCCTGTTGGCAGTCAGCGATTTGTGTAAAACCTACCATTTCAACTGGTGGCAGAAGATTTGCGCCGTAGATCACCTGCAGTTCCAAGTGTATGCAGGAGAAACGGTGGGGATCATTGGCGAGAGCGGTTCGGGCAAAAGTACTACCGCCCGTTTGCTCCTAAGGCTAATTAGAGCAGATCGGGGATCAATCCGCTTTGCGGGTCAAGAACTGACCACCCTATCTCCCAGTGCCATGCGGCGACTGCGCCCGCAACTGCAGATGATTTTTCAAGACCCCCGCGCCTGCTTCCATCCCTACCTGCCAGTGCTAGACAGTGTGGCAGATGCCTTGCGGGTGCATGGTTTGGCAAAGGATGCTCAGTCAGCCTATGGTCAAGCCCAAGAGATGCTAGAACGGGTAGGCATTGCCCCCAGCTTGGCAAAGAGATTGCCTAGGGAACTATCGGGAGGGCAGTTACAGCGAGCGGCGATCGCCCGCGCCTTAATTCTCAAACCCCGTCTGTTGATCTGCGATGAGCCTGTGAGTATGCTCGACGCTACCATCCAACGGCAGGTGTTGGAACTATTGTTAGAATTGCAGAGCACTTTCCAGTTGACTTACCTGTTCATTACTCACGATCTAGCAGTGGCACAGTTCCTGTGCGATCGCCTGCTGGTGATGCATCAAGGTAAGATTGTAGAGCAAGGAAGCACTGCCCAGATATTCAACAATCCCCAACACCCCTACACCCAAGCCCTGATCGCCAGTTATCCCCACCTATGATTTATCTGTCTGACCCAGACCACCGTCTGCCTACCGCAGAGCAACTGCCAAGTAGTGATGATACGCCTGTGGATAATCAACTGCAAAATGACATACCCAACCTGCTACTACAGGTGTTGGCAGAACTGTGGGCTGATCGCCATGACTGGTACTTTGGGATTGATATGGGGATTTACTACGACCCCGACCAGCCAGCGATTGTACCCGATGCCTTCTTGGCAGTAGGTGTCCAGCGGTTTGTGGGCGAGCAGGGGCGGTTGAGCTATGTGCTTTGGCAAGAACAGGTCGTGCCTTTGTTGGTACTGGAAATTATCTCCGAGAAGTACAGCGGAGAGTACGATACTAAGATGGCAAAATATGCGGCGATCGGCATTCCCTATTACTTCATCTACAACCTAGACAGCGGGCGCAAGGGCAGGTTTCGTCTGCGCCAAAGACTGGAAATCTACCGTCTGACAGGGGACGGTTACCAACTCCAACACACTCCCGATCAGCGTTTGTGGTTGCCAGAGATCGGTCTGGGTTTGGGGGTGGCAGTTTCCCAACAGATGGGTTGGCAGAGGGAGTGGTTTTTCTGGTACAACCAACGGGGCGATCGCTATCCAACTCCCCAAGAAAAAGCAGAACGCCTAGCTCAAAAGTTGAGAGAACTAGGCATTGATCCCAGCCATCTGTAGGTATTTAGTATGTCCAATGTATTGCTCCGTGTGGAAAATTTAATTGCTGGATATACTCCAGAAGTCAACATTTTGCAGGGGGTTAATTTCTCTGTCGCCGAAGGACAACTAGTGGTAATTATTGGGGCAAACGGTGCAGGAAAATCTACCCTAGCCCGCACTATTTTTGGGTTAGTCCCTGTGCGATCGGGGATCATAGAATTCAAGGGGAAATCATTGGTGGGTTTAGCCCCCGAACAAATTGTGCGTCAAGGTATTAGCTATGTGCCACAGGTAGCTAATGTGTTTCCCTCTCTGAATATCATTGAAAACTTAGAGATGGGCGGTTATCTAACAGATAGTAAATCAGTGAAGCGACAAATAGATAAGGTGCTAGAAATTTTCCCCGCTCTGGTAAAAAAAGCTAAGCAAAAAGCGGGCAGTTTATCAGGGGGGGAAAGGCAGATGTTGGCTATGGGTAGAGCCTTAATGCTTGAACCTGAACTGCTGATTCTCGATGAACCCTCTGCCGCCCTGTCCCCTATTCTAGTACAGGAAATTTTTAATCTTATTCAAGCGATCAACCGCAATGGTACAGCGATTATTCTGGTGGAACAAAATGCCCGCAAGGCACTGGCGATGGACATGGGCAAAGAACAGTTTCAAGGCAGAGGCATAGACTTACTCAATGATCCCCGAGTAGCAGAACTGTACTTAGGAGTGGGCAAAATCTCATGAGCAAAGTATTAGTTACTGGTGGAGCGGGGTACATCGGCAGTCATACAGTTTTGCAGTTATTGACAGCAGGTTATAAAGTAGTAATTCTCGATAACTTAGTTTATGGACACAAAGACTTAGTAGAAGAAGTACTCAAAGTCGAGTTAATAGTGGGTGATACTAGCGATCGCCCTTTGTTGGACGAGATTTTTTCCCGCCATGATATATCAGCAGTTCTGCACTTTGCCGCCTATGCCTATGTGGGAGAATCCGTAACTAATCCCGCCAAATACTACCGCAACAATGTGGCAGGAACTCTCACCCTGTTGGAAGCGATGGTAGCGCATAGAGTCAATCAATTCATTTTTTCTTCCACCTGTGCCACCTACGGCATTCCCCAAGTCATTCCCATTCCTGAAACCCACCCCCAAAAACCAATCAATCCCTACGGCAAATCCAAACTGATGGTGGAACAAATGTTAGAAGATTTTGCCAAGGTCTATGGTTTGCAGTATGTGAGTTTCCGTTATTTCAATGCCGCAGGCGCCGATCCCCACAGTCGCTTGGGCGAAGACCACACCCCCGAAACCCATCTGATTCCCCTAGTGCTATACACAGCTTTGGGTCTGCGGGATAGTATCACCATCTTTGGCACAGACTACGACACCCCAGATGGCACCTGCATCAGGGACTACATCCATGTGACTGACCTCGCCTCAGCCCATGTACTGGGTTTGGCATACCTAGAGCAGGGGAAACCTAGTCAGGTATTCAATCTGGGCAATGGCAATGGTTTCTCCGTAAAGCAGGTAATCGACTGTGCTAGGCAGGTTACGGGGCGCAGTTTTCCAGTCATCTGTGGCGATCGCCGTACGGGTGATCCCCCTGTCCTAGTAGGCAGTAGTAGTAAAGCCTGTGCAGTTTTGGGCTGGCAACCCCAATATAGCGATCTCGCCGTAATTATCGACCATGCTTGGCGGTGGCATCAACTGCGGCATGGCGGGAAAAATTAGCACCAGTTAGAACCTAGAACTTGATGTAAGCGATCGCATTGACCCAGACCATCATCTTGTCCTCTCCTGACTCAATCATCAGGCAGTGTTCATCTAACCACAGCAATCGCCCCGTCACCACTTCCCCCGTCAGCAATTTCACTTGGATTTCTTGCTTTTCACGGATAAAACTGTGCATCTTGCGGGTGCTGGGCAGGGAAGTGTTCAAATTGCCCAAGGGATTGGAAACTACAGGTGCTACACTCATAGGACTAGGCAGGTTTCAATCTAAGCCCAATTCTACCCTGAGCCGTTTGATTGAAGCGGGGGAAATGTAATTTTTGCAGGTCAAAATCTCTAGGGGACGGAGGCGCTGGTGCTTGGTAACGGCGATCGCCCGTTTCACCTCCTCTAAACCGCCATGCCCAATGATGATCAAATGGGCAGAACGGGTTATGGCTTGCAAGCGATAGGTATCTTGGGGCAGGGCAGACATCACCACCAAATCTTCCCCTCGCAGGCTGTGTACGATGTTTTCCGCCACCCGCAAAATCCCCGTACTGGGAGATACCAAACCAATGTAGGTGCCAAAAGGCAACTGCTGAATGCGGTTGATTTCCGCTTGGTAATCGTAGATGTCCAACAAAAACAGCCGTACAGGATTATGGGCAGAAACCACAGCACTAATTGCCCGCTGGGTTTGTTCCCCAAAGTAGCGGTTGGTAACCACTGTGCGTGCTCGGCTAAATTGCAATAACTGGGGCAATTCTTCAATGGTGGCAATTTGCATCTGCACAGGCAGGGCTTGCTGGAGTTCCCGTGCCATGATCTGCGCCACCCCTGCGTCTTCCTGTCCAGAAACTACCAATAACTCAGCGGCACACTGCGATCGCCAATCAATTTCCTGTACAAATGCTTCCTTCACCTGTGCCAAACTAAACCCCTGACTGAGCAACTGCTCGATCATCCCCTGCACCGACTGCTGTAGGGGATTTTGCCCTATGGTAGAAGGCAGAGATTTCACATAAACTCCCGATCCCCCTCGCGACTCCACTAACCCCGCCTGTTTTAGCTGTTGATACACTTTGCTAATGGTATTGCGATGCAGACCCGTGCGCTGTGCCAGTTGGCGAATGCTAGGCAGTTGTGCCCCAGCGGCATAGCGGCGGGAAGTGATGGCAAAACTCAACTGGTCAAACAACTGGGTGGAGACGGGAATCTCACTATCAGGCTGAATACAGAACTGCATAGGCTCAAGGTATAATTGCTGATAGTCGTAATTTAAGTATCCCCGCATGCCGCGATCGCAGAGAAACGACAACTTTGTCGACCGAACCTTTACCGTAATTGCCGACACCATTCTCAAACTGTTTCCAGCTAGCCAGCGGGAAAAGCAAGCCTTCGCCTACTACCGTGACGGCATGTCTGCCCAAGCAGACGGGGAATACGCAGAAGCCCTCAGCAACTACGAAGAAGCCCTGAAACTAGAAGACAACCCTATTGATCGCAGTTTTATCCTCTACAACATGGGCTTGATCCACGCTAGCAACGGGGATCACGACAAAGCCCTAGAGTACTACCACCAAGCGATCGCCCTCAACCCCAGAATGTGCCAAGGGCTAAACAACATTGCCGTAATCTATCACTACAAAGGGGAAAACGCCCCTGACGCCGAAACCAAAGAATACTATTACAACCTCGCCGCCGAGTACTGGGTACGGGCCATCCGCCTTGCCCCCAACAACTACATTGAAGCCCAGAACTGGCTAAAAACCACTGGCAGAGCAGACATCGACGCCTTCTTTTAGCACCATGGATCGCACCCAAGTACAGCACATTGCCCATCTCAGTCGCCTACAGCTTACCCCAGAAGAAGAAGCCGCCTTCACCGAGCAATTGGGGAGCATTTTGGCGTACTTTCAACAGCTCAACCAGCTCGATCCCCAACTAGAGGGCATACCCCCCACCACTCGCGCTATTGATGTCCTAAATGTCACCCGCCCCGATGTGGTCACTCCCACTATGGATCGGGAAGCCCTGCTCAACCTCGCCCCAGATCGAGATGGCGACTTTTTCCGTGTACCGCAAATTCTCAACTGAATCCCCACTGGAAACGCATCTGTAAAGGGTAAGATATTCTTGATGAATTTATAATATCGACCTTTATGATCACTGCAAACAAGGGATTGTTTCTTGTGTCTCTGGGGATTTTGCTTATAGTCTTTCAGTTTGTGCTACCTGCCCAAGCCATGACCGATGTAGAAGCCCGCACCGTCAAACTCAATGACAAAGAGACCGTCACCCTAACCCCCCGTGAAATTTCCAAAGGCAAAAAACTATTTCAAAAGGCTTGTGCTACCTGCCACCTTGGCGGAGCCACCTTTACCAACCCCAATGTGGGACTTGATCCCGAGTCTCTAGCCCTAGCAACCCCTACCCGCAACACCATCGAAGGCTTGGTCGATTACATGAAAAACCCCACCACCTTTGACGGCGTGGAAGAAATCTACGAAACCCACCCCAGTATCCGCAGTGCGGACATCTTCCCGACCATGCGGGGTATGACCGATGAAGACCTCAAGCTAATTGCAGGCTACATCCTCTATCAGCCCAATGTCAAAGGTCCTGGCTGGGGCGGCGGCAAGGTCTATTACTAAGCCAATCAGGGAGCAAAGATACAAGGGGCTAGATTAGCCCCTCAATTTCTTAGGAAATAGCAGTTTCTCGTGGTTGCGCTGGGCGATAGGCGATCGCATAGTGCAACTTATTTAGGGCACTCATATAAGCCCTAGCAGAAGCCACCACAATATCCGTGTGGGCGGCATGCCCTGAGAAAATCCCCAGCTCATGCTTCAGGCGAATGGTTACCTCTCCCAAAGCATCGATGCCTGCGGTTACGGACTGTACCGTGAACTCAATCAGTTGGTTGGGGATATTCACCACCCGATTGATTGCCTTATACACCGCATCCACAGGCCCCGTACCCACCGCCGCATCGGTCAATTCCTTGCCCTCGGGAGTAACCACTGTCACTGTGGCAGTGGGCAGAAGGCGATCGCCACAACTGACCTGCACATGCTCCAACTTAAAAGCCTCAGGCACTTGGCGCAGTTCATCGTTGACAATCGCCACCAAATCTAGGTCAGAAATTTCCTTCTTCTTGTCTGCTAATTCCTTGAACTGCACAAACGCCTTGTTCAGTTCCTCCTCACTCAGCTCATAGCCCAACTCCCTCAGCCTAGTACGGAAAGCATTGCGCCCCGAATGCTTGCCCAACACAATCAGATTGTGGCTCAAACCAATGGATTGGGCATCCATAATCTCGTAGGTCAGCTTATTTTTCAAAATCCCGTCTTGGTGAATCCCCGACTCATGGGCAAAGGCATTAGCTCCCACGATCGCCTTGTTGGCTTGCACCGCCAGACCTGTAAAGTTAGACACCAAGCGTGAAGTCTTGTAAATCTGGGTAGTGTCAATGTTAGTCAGAGGCTCAGTGGAATCCGCAGGTCTGCCCAAAAAGGGATTGAAATACTGGCGGCGCACATGGAGCGCCATGACAAATTCCTCCAGCGCCGTATTGCCCGCCCGTTCCCCAATGCCATTGATAGCACATTCAAACTGCCTTGCGCCATTTTTCAGTGCCTCCAAGAAGTTTGCCACCGCCAAGCCCAGATCGTTGTGTCCGTGCACGGAAATTACCGCCTTGTCAATGTTGGGTACATTCTGCTTAATGCCCTTGATTAACTCCCCAAACTCCGCTGGGGTAATATAGCCCACCGTGTCTGGGATATTGACCGTAGTCGCTCCAGCGGCGATCGCCGTCTCCAGCACCTCATACAAAAACTCAGGATCAGAGCGGGTGGCATCCATGGGGGAAAACTCCACATCTTCACAAAAAGACTTAGCATAGGCGACCATCTCCCCAGCGATCGCCTTCACCTCAGCCCTAGTCTTTCTCAGTTGGTACTGCAAATGAATATCCGAAGTAGAAATAAAGGTGTGAATTCGCTGGCGACAGGCAGGTTTAATTGCCTCAGCCGCTGACTTAATATCTCCCTTCATTGCCCTTGCTAGGCTACAGATTACTGGACCATTTTCCGTACCCACCTGTTCGGCAATTTTCTGCACCGCCTCAAAATCCCCCGGGGAAGCAAAGGCAAAGCCCGCCTCGATAATGTCCACTCCCAGTCGTGCCAACTGCTTAGCGATGATCAGCTTTTCCTCCACATTCATCGTAGCGCCCGGGCACTGCTCCCCATCGCGCAAAGTGGTGTCAAAAATCAACACACGATCTGGACTAGACATAGGCTTTGCTTCAAACTCACTGAACAACTTAAGGGCAAATAACATATTAGCGCAATTTCCATATTTCTCCCCAGAAAATCCACCCACCCCACCCCTGAGAGCGGAAAGGAATTATTCCACAATCTGCTCAGCGATCAACTTTAGGAGTCTCAGCCTCTCCTTCTGAGTCAGTATATTCACTTGGGGCAGGAGGTCTTCTGCCCTGCGAATTGGTTTTACTTCCACTTCTCCCTTGAGCCTATT
>Ga0308394_1001305_pt1 | contig 11910 bp, 13 predicted proteins | sample Hotspr2Sampleme2_FD_202366 | JGI IMG/M metagenome (GOLD analysis project Ga0308394, IMG submission 202366) | Hot spring phototrophic mat microbial communities from Mushroom Spring, Yellowstone National Park, Wyoming, United States - 20050701_me2 ...
CGGAAAGGGTGGTGAGGTCGATGGTTTTGATGGCGTGCAGCAGCCAGGCCGCCTGCCAGGCCTTCTTGACGGTGCGGCGGGCAGGCAGGGTGGCAGCCCGCCGCTCAACGGCACTCTTATTAACCAAAGCGCCCTCAAGGGCAGCAGGTTCGAAGGGAGTGCCGGGGTTGCGTTCTGGCAGCGGTTGGGCTTGGGGTAAGGATGTGGTTGCCATGGTGGGCCTCTTCAGGCTCGCGCACAGCCGATTATAGCCCAGGGCCAACCTGTGCGCAGATGCATGTCAAAGACCGCTGCTCAGGTCGGCCCCAGCATGATGATCACGTCGTAACCGCTGGGCTCGAGGCGGATGCGGGTTTGCAAGGGCAGGTGGAGCAGATCGGCGTAATCTTTGGCCAGCACGAAAGCCGGGGATTCGCGCCCTACCACCGAGGCCCCGCTGCGCACCAGCACTGCACTTGAGCCCCCGACCTCTCCCACCTGCACTTCCGGCGGGGGAAGGCCCATCTCTACAAAGCCTTGTCGATAACGCTCACCCAGCCCCGTACCGCTCCGGTCGAGCAGCAGGGTTTTCAGGCCCAGGGCCTCAGCCTGCACCAGCCGGGCCATTACCTCGGCATCGCGGGTGTAGCCCAGGAGGGCGCTGCTGAAGAAAGGCATGGCGGCTTGGTCGAGGATGAGGTAATTGCCTTTTTCCAGGGTGGGTAGGGTGGCGCTTCTCAGGGTTAGGCTGCGCAGGCTAGGCAGCAGGCGCAGAACCTCAGCTAGGGGAAGGCTGGTCTCGAGGGAGTCCCATAGGGCGTGGGCAACCCCCGGTAGGCGCGGCCAGTAACGGGGGCTTTGGGCCTTCTGTAGGGCCAGCCCTATCACTTCCTTGATGCGATCCAGCCGACCTAGGTCGGAGCCTTCCCAACGGCGAAAACGCATGTACTTGACGGCGTCTTTACCGTCAAGGTGCACGGGTCCCGCTGGAAAATCTATATAAAGCCCAGCTGCTCGGTCGGTGTACTTCATGGGATAGGGCAGCACCACATCTACACCGTCCACCGCATTCACCAGCTTGATCACAGCTTCAAAGGTTAGGATCAGGTAGTGCTGCACCGGCACACCCAGCAGATCTTCCACTACCAGACGCAGCGCGTCGGCACCACCTCCTCGCTCGTAGACAGTGTTGATCCTGCCTTCGAAGTAGCCTCGGGGTGTCTTCCCGCTGTAGTGCAGATCGCGGGGAATGGCCACCACGGTGGCCTCCGAACCGCGTAGACCTACGTAGAGGATGGTGTCGGTGCGAAGCCCAGGTCCGCAAGCGGTGTGGTAGCCGCAGTATTCGATATCGCGGGCGGCCACCACCAGGCTGAGTTCTGTTGAAAGGCTACTCCTCTGATGCTCATTGAGGAACCCCACGCGCACTTCTGGAACCAGCGGTCCATAGGCCAGTGCCCCCGCCAACACCAGCAGGGCCAGTCCCAGCAGGAGTAGGGAAAACCGTGGTCTGGCACGAGGGCGGGCCAACGGCCGTGAGCTGCTTGACCGAGCCATGAACATCAGATTACAAGAACCGGTGGATTTTTCGCCAATACTCGGCGCTTCAACCTGTTGCAGCACTGGTGCAACCGCAAGGGTGTGCGGGCTTCGAGCTTCACTGTGGCCAGCTAGCCTCACGCCCCATCTGGCATCGGTTGTAGCGCTCGATAAGCGGCCCAGGTGCGGGGATGGGGCTCAATGCCCTTTTTTTGCAGGTAGCTAACCTTGCAGATGACGGCCCTCTGGTAGGCCTGCTCGAGCTGCCCTGCCAGGGCCATCTCGCGGATCTCGTGGTTGACCCCACGGCCCGGCTCCGAGATATCGGCGATGTAGAGGGCCATGCCGATCTTGTGATCAGGGCCCACTCCGTAGACATGCCCCTCAATGGCCTCGAGCACCTCTTCGTCCTCGACGCCCCACTCTTGCGCCAACTTTCGGCCTGCCCGTCCGTGTAGGGAAAGGGGGTTTTGGTGCTCGAGCTCGTTTTCAGGTGGGGCCAGTTGTTGCAGGCGCTCAGCACTCAAGTCGCGCGCAGCGTCGTGTAAGATGGCCGCTAGATAAGCCTTTTCCTGGTCGAGCCCGTTGGCTTTGGCGATTTGTGCAGCCAGCTCAGCTACCCGCAGAATATGCTCGTAGCGTGCAGGTTTGACCTGCTGGCGCACCTTGTTGGCGTAATCAAGGACAGAGCCTTTGGTTAACACTTTAAGCCACCGCTAGGGGCGGGGTGGCTACTGCACCCCTGCCCGTAAAAGAGAGCCTACCATAAGTTGGGCGGATTGGCCGCAAGAAGCAGGTGGGCCCTCGCGCTTGGGCCACTGAGCCAGGACGAAAGCTTATGATAGGCGGGTATGACGCAAGAAGCATACCGTTGGCTTTGGGAACACAGCAGGGAAACCGCCTATCTGGCCTCCTTCGGCAGGCTGGCCGGCTGGGACCAGGCCACCTATATCCCGCGCAAGGGCCACGCCCACCGGGCCCAGATGCAGGCCGCGCTGGCCAAGCTCCTGCACCAGCGGGCCACCGACCCCCGCATTGGCGAGATGCTGGCATTGGTAGAGGGCTCGGACTGGCTGGGACCCCCGGAGTCGGTGGAGGCAGTGAATGTGCGGGAGTGGCGCAGGGCCTACGACCGCGCATGCAAAATTCCCCAGCGGTTGGCGGTTGAGCTGGCCCAGGCCACCAGCGAGGGCGAGGCCATTTGGCAGGAGGCCCGGCCCAAGAACGACTGGGAGACTTTTAAGCCAGCGCTTAAGAAAATCTTTGGCCTTACCCGCGAGCTTGCCGATGCTATAGGCTACCAGGACGAGCCCTACGATGCCCTGCTTGATCAGTACGAGCCGGGGGCTACCACAAAGCAGCTCGAGCCGGTCTTTGCCCGGCTGCGCCAGGCCACCGTGGAGCTGCTTAGGCGGCTGGAGGGCAGCGCACGCAGGCCCGACACCAGCATTTTGCGCCGCCACTTTCCCCAAAGCGCCCAGGAAGCCTTTGGACGGGAGGTCGTGGCAAAAATAGGCTTTGATCTGGAAGCGGGCCGTCTCGACGTGGTGGCCCACCCTTTTATGCAGGGCATCGGCCCCGGCGACGTGCGCCTGACCACCCGTTACTATGAGGACTACTTCAACGCCGGATTTTTTGGCATTGTGCACGAGATGGGGCACGGGCTCTATGGACAGGGGCTCTTGCCCGAGCACTTTGGTACCCCCATGGGCAGCGAAATCTCGCTGGGTATTCACGAGTCGCAAAGCCGTACCTGGGAAAACCTGGTGGCCCGTAGCCTGGGTTTCTGGCGCTACTTCTGGCCCAGAGCCCAGCAACACTTTCCATCGCTGGGCGATGTGCGCCTCGAGGATTTTCACCTCGCCATCAACGAGGTCAAGCCGAGCCTGATCCGGGTAGAGGCCGACGAGGTAACCTACAACCTGCACATCATGATTCGCTTCGAGGTAGAGCTGGCCCTCCTGCGCGGTGAGCTATCCATAGACGATGTGCCCGAGGCCTGGGATGCCAAGTACCAGGAATACTTAGGGGTTCGCTCAGCGGAAATCCGGGATGGGGTAATGCAAGATGTGCACTGGTCGGCGGGGCTGATCGGCTACTTCCCCACCTACACCCTGGGCAACCTCTACGCCGCGCAGTTTTTTGCCAGGGCCGAACAGGAGCTGGGGTCGCTCGAGGCGCAGTTTGCCAGAGGGGAATTCACCCCCTTGCTGGAATGGACGCGCAAGAACATCCACCACCAGGGTAGCCGCTACTGGCCCCGCGATCTGCTGTGCCAGGTGACCGGTCAGGATCTCAACCCGCAGTTCCTGATCGACTACCTGAACCGCAAGTATCTGGCCCTGTATGCCCTCTAGCCCCTTTGGGGAAGGCATTTGGAGGTCAAAGACCTAATATGGCCTTACACAGGCCCGCGGGCATACTGTGCTAAGGTAGGGCTCATGGTGGAGCGTGTGTATCTGGCCAAGCCCAGGGGTTTTTGTGCCGGGGTGGTGATGGCCATCGAGGCAGTAGAAAAAGCGGCTAGAGAACTACAGGATGAAGGAGAGCTGGTAGTCTACCACGCCATCGTCCACAACGATATCGTGGTCAAGCGCTTGCAGGAACAACACCGCGTGCATTTCGTTGAAGACCTGGCTGAGGTGGAACGGCTACGCGAGGAGCTAGCCCAGGTGGGGAGGAAGCTAGGCCATACCGTGGTTTTCTCGGCCCACGGGATTCCTCCTTGGCTGCGCGGTGAGGCAGCCCAGCGCAATCTATATCAGATCGATGCCACCTGCCCCCTGGTGACCAAGGTTCACACTGAGGCCAGGCGCTACGCTAGAGAAGGTTACTGGATTCTGCTCATCGGCGACTCCGCCGACCACCAGGAGATCAAGGGAACCCGCGGCGAAGCGCCGGAGCGCACCATTCTGGTGGCGGTGCACACCCATGTGGGCCGCGACCCCCGCCTGGCTGATCCTCGCACCGTAGAGGTGCCTGATCCCGAGAGGGTGGTGGCGCTCACCCAGACCACCCTTTCGGTAGACGATACGCTGGCGACCATTGAAATTCTAAAGCAGCGCTTTCCCAAGCTGGTGGTACCTGGCCGCCACGACCTCTGCTATGCCACCAAGAACCGCCAGGACGCGGTGAAGCGGATTGCACCCCAGGTAGAGCTGTTTCTGGTATTGACCAGCCAGACCTCCTCCAACGGGATGCGGCTGCTGGAGCTGGCCCAGAGCCTAGTGGGCCGGGCTGAACGCATCAATACAGTAGCGGATATACGCCCTGAGTGGCTCGAGGGGGTCCGATCGGTGGGCATCACCTCGGCAGCCTCCACCCCAGAGGACCTGGTGCAGGAGGTGGTGACCTATTTCCGCCAGCAGAACCCCGCCCTCGAGCTCATCGAGGAAGGCGAGTGGGAGGACATTGAGTTCCGCGAGCCAAGACGGCTATCGCCCCAGGAGGTTCTAGCCAACCCACTAAAGGTTTATTAATGGTTACCCAAAAACAAAACCCCCACCTGCTTTCGGTCGCGCCCATGATGGACTGGACCGACCGCCATTTCCGCTACCTGTTGCGTCTCATATCCCAGCGTACGCGGCTCTACACCGAGATGGTGGTGGCGCAGTCCGTACTGCTGGGAAACCGCCCTCGGCTGCTGGACTTTAGTCCTGCAGAACACCCAGTGGCTTTGCAGCTTGGGGGTTCGGTGCCGGAGCAGCTGGCGGCTGCAGCGCGAATCGGCGAGCAGTGGGGCTACGACGAGATAAATCTGAACCTGGGTTGCCCTTCGCCGCGGGTACAGGGGGGAGGTTTTGGGGCTTGCCTGATGCTCGAGCCCGAGCGGGTGGCCGAGTGCATAGCTGCCATGCGGCAGGCGGTGCGCCTCCCGGTTACGGTCAAGCACCGCCTGGGGGTAGATGAGGTAGAGGACTACCGCTACCTGGCCCGCTTCGTTGAGAGACTGGCGGGTGTAGGCGTGCAGGTTTTCATCGTCCATGCCCGCAAAGCCTACCTCAGGGGGCTTTCGCCCGCCGAGAACCGCACCATCCCGCCCCTACGCTACGAGTGGGTTTACCGACTTAAGCAGGACTTCCCCCACCTGATCATCGTGCTGAACGGGGGGGTGCGAAACCTGGACGAAGCCCAGGTCCACCTGGAGCGGGTGGATGGGGTCATGCTGGGACGGGCGGTTTACGAGGATCCCTTTGTGCTTGAGCACGCCGATGCGCGGTTTTTTGGCCTGAACCACTCGCTAAGCCGGCTCGAGGTGGCCCAGGCCATGCTGCGCTACGCCGAAGCCCAGCTCGAGCAGGGCACACCCCTATGGGCCATTGCCCGCCACATGCTGAACCTGTTCAAGGGGCAGCCGGGGGGTCGCTTGTGGCGCAGGCTGCTTTCGGAGCGGGCTTGTCGGCGGGGAGCTGGGGTTGAGGTGCTATGCCAGGCCCTCGGGGCATTAGCAGAGGCCAACCGGCATGCCCAATCTTCGCCACCCGGCCGTAAGGGGGCATTGGCAGCCCAACCGCCTCACAGGGAGCTATAGCGCCCCCCATTGCTTTGCACCAGACCCTTTATCTCGAGCAGCATCAGCGCCGAAAGAGTCTCGGCGGTGGAAAGGCCGGTGGTCTGGGCCAGGTCGTCGGGCAGGGCTTCGGAGAGCTCGAGCAAAGCCCGGTACACCTGGGCCTCGCTGCCCTCCAACTGCACCGCCTGCTTTTTGGGGGCCAGCACCCCTAGGGCGTTCAGTACGTCCTCGCTGTTTAGCACTAGCCCGGCCCCGTCCTGGATCAGCCGGTTGCTTCCCAGCGAAAAGGTGTCGCCGGGCCGGCCCGGTACGGCCAGCACATCGCGGCCCAGTTCGGCGGCAAACCGCGCAGTTATCAGGCTTCCGCTTTTTTCACCAGCCTCCACCACCAGCACCGCTTTGGCCAAGGCCGCCACAATCCGGTTACGCCGGGGGAACAACCCAGCCTGCGGCGGGGTTCCCAGTGGAAACTCCGAGAGCACGTTCATCTGCTCGGCCAGGGCCCGGTTCTGGGGTGGATAGAAGCAATCCATTGCACTGCCCAGCACCCCCAGGGTGTAGCCGCCCCCTTCCAGCGCGCCTTTGTGCGAGGCAGCATCTATGCCCAAGGCCAGCCCCGAGATAACGCCCACCCCGGCCTCGGCCAGCTCACGGGCTACCTTGTGCGTCCAGGCCAGGGCCCAGGGGCTGGCCTTGCGGGTGCCCACGATGCCGATGTTGCGTTCGTTGGGCGGCAGTTCCCCTTTCAGGTACAGCACCGCTGGGGGGCTCTCGAGGTGCCACAACACTGGGGGATAATCGGGGTCCCACATGCCAATGAGCCGCAGGCCCAGTCGGGCTGCTTTTTCGCGCTCTTTTTCGGCTAAGCCTTGCTCGAGCGTTCTGGCATAGGCCGCGGCAATTTCGGAGCCCAGCAAATCGGCAATGGCGGCCACACTCAGGTCGGTGGCGAGGGCTTGCTGCAGACGCCTGGAGCCAATCTGGGGTGTGAGTGCAAGGGCCAGGGGGTCGGACATAGCTCGCATCAGGATAGCCGATGAAGGGGCGCACGGGGGTTTGTTCTCGAGCTGCCCCTATACTAGAGCCGTGAATGAAGGAACCACCTACTCCGGATTTGTAGCCGTGGTGGGCAAGCCCAATGTGGGCAAGTCTACCCTGGTCAACTCTATGCTGGGTGTAAAGATCGCCCCCATTAGCCCCAAGCCACAGACCACCCGCAAACGGGTGCGTGGCATCCACACCGAGGGCAACCGTCAGATTGTGTTTTTGGATACCCCCGGTTGGCATGAGGCCACCGACGCCCTAGGCGAGTACATGATCCGCCAGATAACCGAGGCCCTGGCCGAGGTTGACCTGGTGCTGTGGCTGGTGGATCTGCGCCATCCACCTACTCATGAAGACGAGCTAGTGGCACGTGCCCTGCGCCCCCTGAAGGGACAGATACCCATTATTCTGGTCGGCAATAAGGCCGATGCGGCCAAGTACCCCGATTCGGCCATGCAGGCCTATGCCGAGCTACTGCCGGGCCTGGAAACCCGCATGATTTCAGCCCAGAATGAACGCGATGCCAAAGCCTTGCGCGACGAAGTGCTCTCCATTCTGCCGGAAGGCCCCTTTTTCTTCCCGCCCGACTTTGCTAAAGGCGACCAGACCCCAGAGGAATGGGCGGCCGAGATCGTGCGTGAGGAGGCCATGAAGCGCCTCAAGGAAGAGCTTCCCTATACCATTGCCACCAAAACTGAAGTCTTTGAGCTACGCCCCACCCCTGCCAGTAGGGAGGTGTTTTACATCCAGGTGAATATCTACGTAGAGCGCGAGAATCACAAGCCCATTCTGATTGGTGCAGGAGGACGAAAGCTCAAGGAAATTGGGGTGTCAGCACGTAAGCAGCTCGAGGTCTTTTTATCGCGCAAGGTCTACCTGGACCTACAGGTCAAGGTTTACCCCAACTGGCGTAAAGACCCCGAAGCCCTGCGGGAACTAGGCTACCATTAGAGCATGGAAATTGGGCGCTTGCTGCTGGTGTTGGGCCTGGTGCTGGTGGCTTTAGGCCTGGTGTGGCTCTACGCCCCTGGGCTTTTGGCCTGGTTTGGCCGTCTGCCCGGGGACATTCGCCTGGAGCGGGAAGGCTTTCGCTTCTACTTCCCTCTCACCTCCATGCTGCTGGTCAGCCTGGTCCTGAGTCTGCTGCTGGGCCTGCTTCTACGCTGGTTTCGTTAAAAGGCCCGTGTTAGCGATCTGGTGCAGCTGAGGATGCTTGTGCATGCTGGGTGTGTTTGTCTCTTGGACGGGAGTGCTGTGCCCAGTCCCAGGCGGCCAGCGGGCTACCGGCCCACTAAAATGCCCCAAAGAAAACCGCCAAGCGCAAAAAGACCCAGAAGACGCAGCGGAGGCAGCTTACGCAGCAGGAGTGCCAAGGCCAGCAGCGTGAAAAACAGTTCCCACCCGCCCACCAGGGTTTCCCGTCCCAAAAGCCATAAGGCCCAAGCAATTAGTCCCAAAGCCGCTCCAGAGGCACCCTGCAGAAAGGCTTCGGCTAGAGGATGTCCTTCCAGGCGGTGCAGGACAGCGACTGCTAGAAAGGTGAATACGAAGGCGGGAAGGAAAATACCAACCGTCGAGAGCACCGCTCCGGGGAGGCCTGCTGCCAGGTAGCCCGCTGCTGTGGCTGTAGTAAGCAAGGGTCCGGGCGTGATCTGTCCTAAAGCCAAGGCGTTCAGCAGTTCGCCAGGGCTCAGCCAGCCTCGAGCCACCATTGGTTGCATGAGCCCAACCAGTGCATAGCCAGATCCGAATAGGGGTAGCGCCCACCAGTAAAAAAAACCAGAACAGGCTGATGGGCTCCACACCTAGCGTCTTAGTGCTTTTGCTCAAGGTCGATACCAGGCCCACCAGCAGCACCACCGCCCATTCCGCCCAACCCAAGCTGGCCATAACCAGCCCCAACAAAGCAAAAATCCAGGTTTTGGGCTGCTTTTGAGGACTAGGGAGGAGTTCCCAAAGGGCCTGGGCAATCAGGGCCAAGACAGCTAGTTTGAGGCCCTGGAAGGTACCCTGCACCAGTCGGAGGGAGGCCGCCTCCTTGTAGAGTACCACCAAAACGAGCGTTACCAGGGTGGCAGGGAAGATGAAACCGAAACCAGCCAGCAACAACCCCCCCCGCACCCCCCGGGCATAGCCCAACAGCATGGCTGTTTCGGTGGAGTTGGGGCCAGGAATCAGGTTGACGACGGCCAGCACCCTGAGGTAGTGCGCTTTGCTCACCCACTTCCCTTCTCCCACCAGCAAGTGTTGAAAAATAGCCAGATGGGCTGCTGGGCCACCAAAGGCGGTTAAACCCAGCCAGGCGAAGGTTTTCAGAATCTCCCAGGGCATTGATTTTAGTATATGGTGAACGCTGGAGGCGGAACTAATGCTTTTTCACCTGGAGCTGTTCTAAAGCCCTGGTGTCCACTCTTTCGAGTTGCCTAAGAACAAAGCCTGTAGATTCGCAGGAGTGCTTGCAGGTAGCGCTTTAGCCGTTCCGTGGTGAGGGCAAGCCTGCGGGCTTTCCCAAGACTAAAAAACTCAACAGCCTCCCTCGGGATTTGCACAGAAGTCCAGGGCTACTCTGGGTTTTTGCCCCTAGAAGGTCTCAGTAAAGGAGGTTCGCCGCCTTTCTCCTGACAATAGGCTGCTAGGGGGTCTGGCTTTGAAGAGGGCAAATTGTCAGTTACCGCACCATGTTTGCGGTTCAGGGGCGCAGGGACCGGCTTTTGGAAAAACCACGTCCTACTGAAGCTTACAACCCCCCGCAGTCCACAGGTGTTGAAGGATAACCGCTCATGTGCCACTCGCCGGAAGGTAGTTGTGTAGCTTGGTAGAAAACATGGCGGGGATCTTTCGGATCGTCGCCATCAGCAAGCGAGGCCAGCGCTACTTCCAGTGTCAAGCATTGAGACGGGGTGGCTTTGATGGTGTACAGTTGTCCCCGTTGTGGTATCTCGGCCAGGGTGAAGTTGCCATTCAAGGATACCCACTGGTGTAGTTTGATCTGTAGCGTGCAACCATCAGATCCCAGGGCCTCTACCCGCACGACCTGCCCGGTGGCGGTGTAGCTGCGGTAAGGGGTTTGCTCTTGGATACCTCTGCCTGGAGAGCGTATCCACAAGAACCCAGCCGTCATCAAGGCTGCAAAGGTACCAACCCCTCCCACAACCCACCATGAATTCAACCAGGTCATTACCTTTGAGTATAGGGGGTTAAGGCCGTGTATGCAGGGATAGCTAAAGGGCGGCCTGAGATAGCGGAGAGGCAGGAGGGTTTGGCCTGAACTCCGTAGGAGCGCAGAACATATATGCTGATCTCGCGCTGGATGGTAAAAACGAGTACCTGCCCCACGACATCGCGGTAGGCCAGGCGCTGGATTTCGAAGACCTGGTGCACGACTGCGGCAGTTGCAGGGCCGAGTGGCTCAACCCAACGCAGTCATCTACGACGCACGAACTTTGCACTCCAGTCCCGAGAGCGCTGAGGGGGTGGTTTATCTGCTGGCCCTGCTGGTTACCCCAAAGTCGAATAGAGCAGGGCTATGTGGGCTCGGTGGCTGCGCGAAAAGGGATAGTGCTGTATCAAGCTGGAGGAAGCTAAGAAGGGTTTTGTGCTGCTGCCCAGGTGCTGGGTGGTTGAGCGTAGTTTTGCCAGGATGGCTCGTTTTCGCTGGCTTGCGCGCGATTACGAACGACTGCTGGCCTTCTCGATTCTCCTTACTGAAAGTTCTTGGTGGTTTACAGCTTCTTAGCAAGCTCTAGCCCCATGGACCAGCAGGAGTATATCTACGGAGCAGCGGCTTCAGACCCCGCCACGAAAGGGTGGCGCGCCTCCTGGGGGGTGGGGCGATATTACCCTCTGGGGTAAGGGGGTGCGGAATGTGGGGTAGACCCCCCTGTAAAGCAGTAGTCCTCAGGCCGGTTCAGCCGTATCTCTTGGACAGGGACTCCAATAGGCCCTCGACCGTGGACTACATTAGCCTCTCTGGGGATTTGGGCATTCGCTGTTGCCCGGCGAACTAGGCGGTAGGATCGTTTATGCTCCAGGAGCTTAGGACTTTTGTGCTGCCGATAATCTGGGTTGAGCTTACTTAGAAGACCGCGTGCAACAAAAGCAAAACCAGCAAGGCAGCCCCGAAAATCAGCAACAGGGGGGGGAGCAGGATGGAGTATGCCGCAATCACCAGGGCTATAAAATCTTTCCAGTCGGGCTTAATCTCCCTGTCTCGGTTTTTTGGTTCGTTCATGTTCTGAATTGTAACCCCAATTCGGAAAAGCCACCAGCCACATTCCCCCCGCCAACAGGAGACGCCAAGCGGGGCTGTGCTCCATCAGCTTGAAGAGACCATAGCCCAGCAGCACCGCATAGAGGTGAAAGACCAGCCCCTGGGTCTTGCGGTAGGGGACGATCCCCTGTCGGGACAGGCTTTGCCTGTGCACCATGGAGCGTTCGCTCAACCCCAGCCGATCCAGGCTGGAAAACACGCTTTCGACCATCCGGTGCCCTCATGTTCCGCTTGTGCTTTCAGATCCACCCCCTGCCGGGCCGCCTGTGCCTTGAGGGCCTGGCTCAGATAGCCCTTATCTCCCGTGACCACCACATCGCCCAACCCCTGTAGCAGCCGCGCGGCCACCGTGACATCATGCTCATAGGCCGGACAGAGCAGCCCCCGTCGTAAAAAGCCCTGGTCATCCACCAGCGCGTGTAAGCGCAATCCATAAAAGTACGTGCGGTGGGCAGCTTCTTGGAATCCATACGCAGGCACGGTGCAGGGTTATAGAGACCGGCCAGGGCTTTGACCGCCAGAATCACCTGGCCGAGTAGCTGGGCTTTGCGTTCACAGAAGGTAG
>Ga0308394_1001311_pt1 | contig 11883 bp, 17 predicted proteins | sample Hotspr2Sampleme2_FD_202366 | JGI IMG/M metagenome (GOLD analysis project Ga0308394, IMG submission 202366) | Hot spring phototrophic mat microbial communities from Mushroom Spring, Yellowstone National Park, Wyoming, United States - 20050701_me2 ...
CTGAAATCAGCAAGGCGGGGATCGTCGAGGCGTAAGCGACCTGCGTTTCAGTACTCTTCAACGAGTCGAAATTGCTGAAATGGTCATCGCGTGCGCGCCGGACGCGCATCCCCTCGTGTTTCAGTACTCTTCAACGAGTCGAAATTGCTGAAATCAGCAAGGCGGGGATCGTCGAGGCGTAAGCGACCTGCGTTTCAGTGCTCTTCAACGAGCCGAAATTGCTGAAATGCCGCGCGCGGCGCAGATCGAAGCCGCGCTCGACGCGTTTCAGTGCTCTTCAACGAGCCGAAATTGCTGAAATTCACCTACCAGCGCCAGTATCTGAGCAACCAACGACGTTTCAGTGCTCTTCAACGAGCCGAAATTGCTGAAATTGCGGCACATCATACCAGTGCACAGTTTGACCGAGAGTTTCAGTGCTCTTCAACGAGCCGAAATTGCTGAAATGGCGAAATTGTAAGCGATGCTCCGGGTTGTGGTATGTTTCAGTGCTCTTCAACGAGCCGAAATTGCTGAAATCTATCATCGATGCGTACCGGCGGCAGCGCAATCGGCAGGTTTCAGTGCTCTTCAACGAGCCGAAATTGCTGAAATACAAATTACGGGGTACACCATTTCGCGCAGTTGGAGTTTCAGTGCTCTTCAACGAGCCGAAATTGCTGAAATGTTCGACGTTCATCAATTGTTCGAGTCGATATGGCATGTTTCAGTGCTCTTCAACGAGCCGAAATTGCTGAAATTAGTCGTACGGACTCCATTGCGCGGTCCAATTGTCCGTTTCAGTGCTCTTCAACGAGCCGAAATTGCTGAAATGGTGATGAGGCATGGCGCCGCCGCGAGTTTGATGAGGTTTCAGTGCTCTTCAACGAGCCGAAATTGCTGAAATCTGATGTTGCGCACGAACGCCGCAGAGTTGGCGCTGCGTTTCAGTGCTCTTCAACGAGCCGAAATTGCTGAAATAGCGCGTCGCAGCAGGCGACGATCGCCGCGCGCTGGTTTCAGTGCTCTTCAACGAGCCGAAATTGCTGAAATGGTAAACGTTCCAAGCGTTAGCGTGTATGCGTCGGGGTTTCAGTGCTCTTCAACGAGCCGAAATTGCTGAAATGCCGTCGGCGCAGACGGCGTGGAGCGCGGTTCAGTCAAGTTTCAGTGCTCTTCAACGAGCCGAAATTGCTGAAATCGACCTCGCGCCGCTGCCCGCAGCGTACACCGAACGTTTCAGTGCTCTTCAACGAGCCGAAATTGCTGAAATGAGAGCAGCGCGCTCGTCGGCGGCGTGCGGCTTATGTTTCAGTGCTCTTCAACGAGCCGAAATTGCTGAAATGAGAGCAGCGCGCTCGTCGGCGGCGTGCGGCTTATGTTTCAGTGCTCTTCAACGAGCCGAAATTGCTGAAATCGATAGCAACCAACACCCGCGCCGACGCCGATAAAGGTTTCAGTGCTCTTCAACGAGCCGAAATTGCTGAAATCGGACGCGGGTTTCTGGCGCACATTCACCCGCTAAGTTTCAGTGCTCTTCAACGAGCCGAAATTGCTGAAATATTGTGGTAGACGAGGCGGGGTTGGTGCGGAACCTAGGTTTCAGTGCTCTTCAACGAGCCGAAATTGCTGAAATCGACGCGACCGACCTCGAACGCGAGTTCTTTACGAAAGGTTTCAGTGCTCTTCAACGAGCCGAAATTGCTGAAATGCGCTGCCGGAGAAGGACGCGGCTGAGGTGCTGGATGTTTCAGTGCTCTTCAACGAGCCGAAATTGCTGAAATGTGCTCCGCGCGGTCGCGGTCACGCGGTTTCCTATGAGTTTCAGTGCTCTTCAACGAGCCGAAATTGCTGAAATGTTGTTGTGACGCACCACAAACACCCCGCGTTCGCCGTTTCAGTGCTCTTCAACGAGCCGAAATTGCTGAAATATCCCGCAATGCGCCGCAACATCGAGACGATTGCGGTTTCAGTGCTCTTCAACGAGCCGAAATTGCTGAAACTTGGATCTCGACCGACAGCGCAACCAGCGCCTCGACGTTTCAGTGCTCTTCAACGAGCCGAAATTGCTGAAAGTTGACCGCGCCGGTCGTCGCGCGGCTGGTGCGGAGTTTCAGTGCTCTTCAACGAGCCGAAATTGCTGAAACTCCTTCCTCACCGCAGCACAGTCACGAAATCGTCGTTTCAGTGCTCTTCAACGAGCCGAAATTGCTGAAAGTGATAGCGCCATTGAGCGTACAGAATCAGGACTATGTTTCAGTGCTCTTCAACGAGCCGAAATTGCTGAAATTCTGCAATATTCGCTCTATCCTCAACGGAATTGTTCAGTTTCAGTGCTCTTCAACGAGCCGAAATTGCTGAAATCCGGTCTCGTCCAAGAACGTGTACGTAACCGTGTAAACGTTTCAGTGCTCTTCAACGAGCCGAAATTGCTGAAATCGTGACCGTCAATAGCAAACTTACTCAGATTATTCAGGTTTCAGTGCTCTTCAACGAGCCGAAATTGCTGAAACGTCGAACGCGCGCGGGTTTGAACAAACCCGCATTGAGTTTCAGTGCTCTTCAACGAGCCGAAATTGCTGAAATGCAGGGTTCCTGCGCGCCGCCCCCGCCCCTGTTGGGCGTTTCAGTGCTCTTCAACGAGCCGAAATTGCTGAAATTGATGATGACACGTACAAGTACTAAGTTGCGCGATGTTTCAGTGCTCTTCAACGAGCCGAAATTGCTGAAATTGTATAAAGCCATAAAAATAACGAATATCGGCGAAAAGTTTCAGTGCTCTTCAACGAGCCGAAATTGCTGAAATATATCCTTCCTCACGTATAGTGTCACAACGACAAAGTTTCAGTGCTCTTCAACGAGCCGAAATTGCTGAAATCGCGAGGCGGCCGCGCTCGCGTCGCTCTGGCGCGGGTTTCAGTGCTCTTCAACGAGCCGAAATTGCTGAAATACGCGGGATCAACAAAATCATACAACCGCCGCAGCCGTTTCAGTGCTCTTCAACGAGCCGAAATTGCTGAAATTTGTCGGCGCGGCGGTCTGGTACATGCGCCGGCGCGGTTTCAGTGCTCTTCAACGAGCCGAAATTGCTGAAATTGGATCGAGGTGCAATCCGGCTCGCTCTGGTGGTCCGTTTCAGTGCTCTTCAACGAGCCGAAATTGCTGAAATGTGACGACGTCATCAACGTGCTTTATTTCCGTCGCGTTTCAGTGCTCTTCAACGAGCCGAAATTGCTGAAATGTTATTCCGCCCGCGCCTGGCGTCGTTGCGTCGCACCGTTTCAGTGCTCTTCAACGAGCCGAAATTGCTGAAATCTAAACGGCGATTTCGGGTTTAGACCGGAATCTACCGTTTCAGTGCTCTTCAACGAGCCGAAATTGCTGAAATGGTGCAGTGGGGTTGTTCCAGGTGCTGTTGACTCGTCTGTTTCAGTGCTCTTCAACGAGCCGAAATTGCTGAAATCGCAGCGTAATCGGCATTGACGAACACATAGCCGTCGTTTCAGTGCTCTTCAACGAGCCGAAATTGCTGAAATCTTGTCAAGACTGTGGATTGTCGTTGCTACACGCGGTTTCAGTGCTCTTCAACGAGCCGAAATTGCTGAAATTTGCTGAAGCCAAACCAACCCCTTCAACCCGTCCCGTTTCAGTGCTCTTCAACGAGCCGAAATTGCTGAAATTTTCGGAACGCGCGGCGTCGCAACCCGCACGCGCAATTGTTTCAGTGCTCTTCAACGAGCCGAAATTGCTGAAATTCAGCGTTTTGACGAGGTTCCACGCGAACCGCGCGAGTTTCAGTGCTCTTCAACGAGCCGAAATTGCTGAAATGATGACTAACCGATAGACGTTTCGTAGCATTGTGCGGTTTCAGTGCTCTTCAACGAGCCGAAATTGCTGAAATTGCGCAAAATCGGGGCTTGACAACCCGCGGCTTCCGGTTTCAGTGCTCTTCAACGAGCCGAAATTGCTGAAATTGAACTAGGCAGTGTGTGGGAGGAAGAGAATAGTAGGTTTCAGTGCTCTTCAACGAGCCGAAATTGCTGAAATGTGCACGCAACGATCCGTCTCGCCGCGTGGATGTATGTTTCAGTGCTCTTCAACGAGCCGAAATTGCTGAAATGGATCGAGAGTGCATCTGGTTTAGTCCGCACTGCGGGTTTCAGTGCTCTTCAACGAGCCGAAATTGCTGAAATCGTGGAACTGAGCCGCCCTAGCGGTGAGGCGTATGTGTTTCAGTGCTCTTCAACGAGCCGAAATTGCTGAAATCGTTCTGAAGCCCTATCCGCCTCTTCAGCCCGTCCCAGTTTCAGTGCTCTTCAACGAGCCGAAATTGCTGAAATCACGGCTAGCGCAAGCGTATAGTAGTGCCTGCGCGGTTTCAGTGCTCTTCAACGAGCCGAAATTGCTGAAATTTTCCGAATATGTCGCTGCTCTTTCCGAGCGACTACGGTTTCAGTGCTCTTCAACGAGCCGAAATTGCTGAAATCAACAACGTCGATGATGTCCGTCGCCAACACAATCAGCGTTTCAGTGCTCTTCAACGAGCCGAAATTGCTGAAATCAATCGTTTCCCGCGTCGCTGCACCTCCCGTCCGGCGGTTTCAGTGCTCTTCAACGAGCCGAAATTGCTGAAATCAAACACACGCAACGCCGCCGTTCCCGTTACCGTTCGTTTCAGTGCTCTTCAACGAGCCGAAATTGCTGAAATCGCGAAGGCGACGTTGAGGCTACGCTGGGGATCGAGGTTTCAGTGCTCTTCAACGAGCCGAAATTGCTGAAATCCCGATCCCTCGCGTTCGCCCAACGCTCCAGCGAGACGTTTCAGTGCTCTTCAACGAGCCGAAATTGCTGAAATGAAAGTCCGGCGTTGTGACGGCTGCTGCTGTACACTGTTTCAGTGCTCTTCAACGAGCCGAAATTGCTGAAATCGCGCCGTAGATCGTTCCGTACGGAATAGTTTGGAAAGTTTCAGTGCTCTTCAACGAGCCGAAATTGCTGAAATAGATGACGGGGCGCTGTCAACGGCGTTGATCGAGCAGTTTCAGTGCTCTTCAACGAGCCGAAATTGCTGAAATGTTGGAGCAAGTCGCCGTCGGTGCGCTGCGGCAGATGTTTCAGTGCTCTTCAACGAGCCGAAATTGCTGAAATTTTGTTACTATCCGTATAGATATAAACAAATTGCCGTTTCAGTGCTCTTCAACGAGCCGAAATTGCTGAAATGTATTCGATGTGCTGCGCACGCCCTCAAGCGTTCGCGTTTCAGTGCTCTTCAACGAGCCGAAATTGCTGAAATACCGACGATGTTCAAAGAACTCATTCAAAACGGCAAGTTTCAGTGCTCTTCAACGAGCCGAAATTGCTGAAATTGTTGCGGAAACATCGAGAATACGACATCTCAGAAGTTTCAGTGCTCTTCAACGAGCCGAAATTGCTGAAATCAATCGGCACTGGAACGACGCGCTGAGCGATGCGGCGCGGTTTCAGTGCTCTTCAACGAGCCGAAATTGCTGAAATCCAATTTCGACCGCGACGCCCACTCCTTAGCACTGAGTTTCAGTGCTCTTCAACGAGCCGAAATTGCTGAAATCGGTCGAACCGTCGGCGCGCCTGGCGGATTGCTCGAAGTTTCAGTGCTCTTCAACGAGCCGAAATTGCTGAAATGCGACCGGTGGGCGACGCTGGATTGTTTGCAGCGCGGTTTCAGTGCTCTTCAACGAGCCGAAATTGCTGAAATTCCGTCTGCGGCTGGAAAAACGAGGCGCTGACCCTCAGTTTCAGTGCTCTTCAACGAGCCGAAATTGCTGAAATGAAACTATCACGACAGCGACCCTTTTTTTTGAATTTGTTTCAGTGCTCTTCAACGAGCCGAAATTGCTGAAATCCGACCGGTTGACCGACCGACCGGTTGACCGGCTGAGTTTCAGTGCTCTTCAACGAGCCGAAATTGCTGAAATCGAAACTGCCCTACCCGTGGCGAGTCCGACCAGCAAGTTTCAGTGCTCTTCAACGAGCCGAAATTGCTGAAATATAGTATAGTCACAGTAATCAACCACTCAGTAACGAGTTTCAGTGCTCTTCAACGAGCCGAAATTGCTGAAATGCCAGCCAGCCCGCCGGTTCCCCGCGCGTCGGGGCGAGTTTCAGTGCTCTTCAACGAGCCGAAATTGCTGAAATCTATGGCACCGTTCGTAATTTGGAAAGGAACCAAGCGTTTCAGTGCTCTTCAACGAGCCGAAATTGCTGAAATGCTGCTGCTCTACCCGCAGCGTCTCGATCTGACGCGTTTCAGTGCTCTTCAACGAGCCGAAATTGCTGAAATCGAGATCGATAGCCTCACGCGGCTCGCGCGGTTCGGGAGTTTCAGTGCTCTTCAACGAGCCGAAATTGCTGAAATTTGAAGTTCACGCACGCATCTTCAACGTTCGTGTAGGTTTCAGTGCTCTTCAACGAGCCGAAATTGCTGAAATTGAAGACGCGCGGGAAGACGACCGCCAACCGACGCATGTTTCAGTGCTCTTCAACGAGCCGAAATTGCTGAAATCCAGGTCGCAAAGACGGTCGCCTTCCTTTACTTCTAGTTTCAGTGCTCTTCAACGAGCCGAAATTGCTGAAATGTGGGTGATGCGTCACGTCGCCCGCTTGCTCCTATCTTTCAGTGCTCTTCAACGAGCCGAAATTGCTGAAATGCTGAACGCAACGCTGAACCCCGCGCGCTCAACAACTTTCAGTGCTCTTCAACGAGCCGAAATTGCTGAAATCTTTTCCATCCCCACATACGAATCACGCCCCGACCTGCTTTCAGTGCTCTTCAACGAGCCGAAATTGCTGAAATTCGTCCGACATCATAGACACGCCGTATAGCGCTGCAACTTTCAGTGCTCTTCAACGAGCCGAAATTGCTGAAATCATCCTTGTCCGCTTCCGGCGCGTCGGAAGCGCGCGAGCTTTCAGTGCTCTTCAACGAGCCGAAATTGCTGAAATGGTGCTGGTGCTGCTGATGCTGCTGATGCTGCTGCCTTTCAGTGCTCTTCAACGAGCCGAAATTGCTGAAATCAGCACCACCGCCGCGCCCTCCAGCGCGTCCGGCAACTTTCAGTGCTCTTCAACGAGCCGAAATTGCTGAAATTCGCTGCCGGTCTCGATACGAGAACAGCGCTGCGGTTGGCCTTTCAGTGCTCTTCAACGAGCCGAAATTGCTGAAATCGGCACCAGGCGCTGGTCGCAGCGCATCAACGGAAACTTTCAGTGCTCTTCAACGAGCCGAAATTGCTGAAATCCCCTCATCGGTCATCTCCAGCGCGCCGTAGCCGATCTTTCAGTGCTCTTCAACGAGCCGAAATTGCTGAAATGCTCCACCCCCACTCCCGTTTCGCCATCATGATCCCCGCCCTTTCAGTGCTCTTCAACGAGCCGAAATTGCTGAAATGCGATCCGTCGCTCTCCCGCCTTTTGACATCAACCCTTTCAGTGCTCTTCAACGAGCCGAAATTGCTGAAATTCGTCGACGCGGCGCGTCGCTTGACAATCCCGACGTCTTTCAGTGCTCTTCAACGAGCCGAAATTGCTGAAATGCTGGACGCGCCACAAACTGCGCAGCGACGCGCAGGCTTTCAGTGCTCTTCAACGAGCCGAAATTGCTGAAATTGGTCGCTCGACCCCCCGACAAACGCTTCTCCGCTCTTTCAGTGCTCTTCAACGAGCCGAAATTGCTGAAATTTTGACAGGTGCGATTGGGTTTGTTGTAGATCCAAACTTTCAGTGCTCTTCAACGAGCCGAAATTGCTGAAATTCAATCCACTGGCCACCGCCCTTCCACAGCGACGCGACTTTCAGTGCTCTTCAACGAGCCGAAATTGCTGAAATCGTGACACCGTCGGCGACAACGCCGGAGTCGCCGTCTTTCAGTGCTCTTCAACGAGCCGAAATTGCTGAAATAATGCCGATCTGCGCAGTGAGCGCCTGTTGCACAATCCCTTTCAGTGCTCTTCAACGAGCCGAAATTGCTGAAATCGAGACGGACGCGCTGCTGGCGGCGCTCGACGACTCTTTCAGTGCTCTTCAACGAGCCGAAATTGCTGAAATCGAAGAAGCCCGCGTGAAGACGCGCGGGAGGACGACTTTCAGTGCTCTTCAACGAGCCGAAATTGCTGAAATGAACCCGGCGCAGGTCGAGTACGCGCTGAAAGATGTCGCTTTCAGTGCTCTTCAACGAGCCGAAATTGCTGAAATGGGTGCATCGCGGGCGCTGGGCGTCGGTGCGCGATGCTTTCAGTGCTCTTCAACGAGCCGAAATTGCTGAAATGTATGCGCGGTACGTGTACGGTATGCCGCAAGCGCCTTTCAGTGCTCTTCAACGAGCCGAAATTGCTGAAATCCTTCGCCATCACCGCCGCCGCGCCCTCCAGCGCGTCCTTTCAGTGCTCTTCAACGAGCCGAAATTGCTGAAATTCACCAGTTGCCGCAACCACTGCTCGAACCGCGACCGCTCTTTCAGTGCTCTTCAACGAGCCGAAATTGCTGAAATCCTTCGCCATCACCGCCGCCGCGCCCTCCAGCGCGTCCTTTCAGTGCTCTTCAACGAGCCGAAATTGCTGAAATCGCACCTTACGCGCAAATGATTGTGTCGTTCTGTCCTTTCAGTGCTCTTCAACGAGCCGAAATTGCTGAAATTCAACGCCGCGCCGGGGATGGACGAGCGGCGGGTAGCTTTCAGTGCTCTTCAACGAGCCGAAATTGCTGAAATTGTGAACCCGACCAGCCCGCGCTTCGGGTCGGTGATCCTTTCAGTGCTCTTCAACGAGCCGAAATTGCTGAAATTTGACCCGATTGCCGGCGTCTTCGCATTCCTCGCGCCTTTCAGTGCTCTTCAACGAGCCGAAATTGCTGAAATACATCGCGCGTCTTTTTGGTGCAGTTCGCGACGCCGGACTTTCAGTGCTCTTCAACGAGCCGAAATTGCTGAAATCGATTACCCAACCGACGCAATTTGTTGCGACAGCGGTTGCCTTTCAGTGCTCTTCAACGAGCCGAAATTGCTGAAATCGCACCCGGAGAACGACGCGGATTGGGTTGCCGAGGTGTTTCAGTGCTCTTCAACGAGCCGAAATTGCTGAAATTGGCGCGCGCACCGACGGCCGTACCCGCCCGCAGCAGTTTCAGTGCTCTTCAACGAGCCGAAATTGCTGAAATTTTCTGCATCCGGTCGCGCCCGCTATAGCGCGCCGGAGTTTCAGTGCTCTTCAACGAGCCGAAATTGCTGAAATCCAGTGCGCGCTCAAGATCGTTGATGCGCCGCGCCGGTTTCAGTGCTCTTCAACGAGCCGAAATTGCTGAAATGCTGTGGTTCACGATGTTCAGCGTGGGACGTGGAGCGAGTTTCAGTGCTCTTCAACGAGCCGAAATTGCTGAAATTCTGCCGCAGATTGCCCGTCCTTCGATACCGCGATCGTTTCAGTGCTCTTCAACGAGCCGAAATTGCTGAAATATTGTCACCGACTTCGGAGAAGCGGTCGCGTTGGTGGGTTTCAGTGCTCTTCAACGAGCCGAAATTGCTGAAATGTTGCGAGAAACTGCGCAGCGCCGCTCAACCCCGCCGTTTCAGTGCTCTTCAACGAGCCGAAATTGCTGAAATGACAAAGTCCGGAAGTGCATCCCGAAACCCGTACTCGTTTCAGTGCTCTTCAACGAGCCGAAATTGCTGAAATAGTTCGGCGCGGTCTGCGCCCGGCATCCGCCGCCACGGTTTCAGTGCTCTTCAACGAGCCGAAATTGCTGAAATGGTGTCGCACTCGACATCCAAACGCCCGCCTACGCGTTTCAGTGCTCTTCAACGAGCCGAAATTGCTGAAATATGTCGTCATCAAACTGAGCGCAGTTGACGCCGCAAGGTTTCAGTGCTCTTCAACGAGCCGAAATTGCTGAAATGCGCGATGTTGGAATTGGGCGCGGGGTTGCAGATAGTTTCAGTGCTCTTCAACGAGCCGAAATTGCTGAAATCGACAACGAGCCGGCAAGCGCGCGCGTTGCCGCCGCGGTTTCAGTGCTCTTCAACGAGCCGAAATTGCTGAAATTCTCTTCCCGGTGACGACCAGCCGCGCCGACCGAGGTTTCAGTGCTCTTCAACGAGCCGAAATTGCTGAAATTCAGCGCACAGCAGGCGCTGGACGCGATGACCGAGTGTTTCAGTGCTCTTCAACGAGCCGAAATTGCTGAAATCTGTGTTGGGCATAGTGTTCTTCCTTTCTTCAACAAAAGTTTCAGTGCTCTTCAACGAGCCGAAATTGCTGAAATTCGCGTTTGAGTTCCTCGCCATTCTGTGCGCAGTAAGTTTCAGTGCTCTTCAACGAGCCGAAATTGCTGAAATTCGTCGATCTCCCACACCGCGCGCATCGAGCGGGTGTTTCAGTGCTCTTCAACGAGCCGAAATTGCTGAAATATACACAGTGGAAATGGTCAGTAAGATGCGGCATTGTTAGTTTCAGTGCTCTTCAACGAGCCGAAATTGCTGAAATTTGAAACAGCACAGGTATGACGCAATGGTACAAGCGTTTCAGTGCTCTTCAACGAGCCGAAATTGCTGAAATTGAACGTCGCGCTTGACGTTCAGACGCCCGCCTACGGTTTCAGTGCTCTTCAACGAGCCGAAATTGCTGAAATCGTAACCGCCCAGAGTACGTGGTATGATGAGAAAGTCGGTTTCAGTGCTCTTCAACGAGCCGAAATTGCTGAAATCGAGCGCGATGTGCGTTGGGCGATCCTTGACGGCAAGTTTCAGTGCTCTTCAACGAGCCGAAATTGCTGAAATCCAGGCGGAAGAAATCATAGACGAAATCCGACGCAGTTTCAGTGCTCTTCAACGAGCCGAAATTGCTGAAATTTGCGGTGTCGAGGATGCAGCTAGCCGTATTTGCGAAGGTTTCAGTGCTCTTCAACGAGCCGAAATTGCTGAAATGTCGATGTTCGATGCCGTACCCGATCGCTATGCGCCAGTTTCAGTGCTCTTCAACGAGCCGAAATTGCTGAAATGGAATAACTTCATCTCCGTCGGTCCAGACTCCGGCCGTTTCAGTGCTCTTCAACGAGCCGAAATTGCTGAAATTATTCACGACTTATTCACGACGAAAAAAACGAGTCCGTTTCAGTGCTCTTCAACGAGCCGAAATTGCTGAAATCGATATTCGCAGCGAGTACGAAGGAAATGCGTCGAAGTTTCAGTGCTCTTCAACGAGCCGAAATTGCTGAAATTCCCCAAGGATTACAAAGACGCCCCGCTAACGTACAAGTTTCAGTGCTCTTCAACGAGCCGAAATTGCTGAAATGATTATTTCATTTGTGCCTAAAGACCTCGTTTTCGAGTTTCAGTGCTCTTCAACGAGCCGAAATTGCTGAAATCCATCAGCACGGCTCACGCTCAGCCCGGCTCCCGCAAGTTTCAGTGCTCTTCAACGAGCCGAAATTGCTGAAATCCCGACCTCCGCTCCCTGCCCCACCCGTGTCCCAGATCCCGATACCTGCACGTCGTCGCTCCTGAGCCTTCCTGGTGTTTCATCTCAACACTCGTATCTTAGCATGGACGGGCGCGTTTCGCAACTCGATTTTTGCGCCAGAACCGCGTCAAGTTGCGAAACACGCCGCTTCCCTTTCCAATCAGCAAAACGTTGCAAAAACGGTTGACACCCCGATCAGACGCGCCGCTGTTTTGACCCTGTGTTGGACGGGTTGCGAGAACGACGCTGATAATGCCCCAGAATCGGGGATCGGGCGTCGAACGCATGTGCCATCACACCACGTCGTTGCAGAACCGACGAAATTCACAGACGGCGCACTGCCGCCGCGACGTCGGCGGTGGTGGCATGCGCTCGTAGTCGACGGCGTCGCGGATGGCGGCAACGGTCTCTTTGACGC
>Ga0308394_1001321_pt1 | contig 11820 bp, 13 predicted proteins | sample Hotspr2Sampleme2_FD_202366 | JGI IMG/M metagenome (GOLD analysis project Ga0308394, IMG submission 202366) | Hot spring phototrophic mat microbial communities from Mushroom Spring, Yellowstone National Park, Wyoming, United States - 20050701_me2 ...
CAGAGCTTTGCGGGATACCGCCGTCCTGTTTCTTAACGAACAGGATGCCATCGCTTCTCTCTTGAACAATACTGTTCAGGAAAGTTCAGCGTAAATGTATCAGAACTTTTAGCTGTAATTTGCAGAGCCAAGTTGTACAACTGACGGCGAGGCAGTCCTGTAATCTCCGCCAACTGCTTGCTTGCCATTGCCACTGACAGCCCTTCTTCTAGTAGCCTGCCTAGCTCCCCTTGCAGGGTTGCCTCTGACCACACTATTGCTGGAGCAGGTGCCCCCGCCACCACTAGGGTAAACTCGCCCTTGGGGGGATGGGTAGAAAAATAGGCGATCGCTTCCCCTAAAGTGCCCCGCCAAAACTGTTCGTGAATTTTGGTAAGCTCTCTAGCGATCGCCAACCTGCGCTCCTGCCCCAAACTATCCGCCAGCATTCTCAAAGTTTGAACCAGATGGTGCGGTGCGGCATAAAAAATCATAGTGCGCTGTTCGCAGGATAGCTGCTCCAGCCGTGATCGCCCCTTGTGATCCAAAGGTAGAAACCCCTCATACACAAAGCGCTCCGTGTCCAACCCCGAAGCTACCAGAGCGCTGAGGGAGGCACTCACCCCTGGAATGGGCACTACAGGAATTTCTGCCGCAATACACGCCTGCACCAGCTCTAGCCCAGGGTCAGCAATGGTGGGCATACCCGCATCACTGACAAGAGCGATCGCCTGCCCTGACTTTAACCTAGCCATCAGTTCGGGAAGGCGTTGCTGGCGGTTGTGGTGGTGATAGCTGATCTGGGGGGTAGTGATCTGAAAATGCTGTAACAGCTTGTGGGTGTGTCTTGTATCTTCGCAGGCAATTAAATCTACCGACCGCAAAGTGGCGATCGCCCGCAGGGTCATGTCCTGCAGGTTGCCAATAGGGGTTCCCACCACATACAAAGTACCCTGCCCAGTTCTATCGTCCACTCCTGTAGCACTTAGCACAGATTAGGTTTCTGCAAGCGAACTGTTTTCATTTTAAGTTCTTATAGCGATCGCTCAACCTAGATAAATATTCTTATACCTTGCCAAGAGATAGCAAATCAGCAGAATTAGCTTGATCCAAAGCGTGGTACTTTGAAACTATGAAATAATTCCAACTAAAACCCTCAATTGAGCTATCAAGCTATCAAGTGAGGTTCCGTCATACTATCATTCCTGTTAACTGAATTAACTTAAGACTCACTGGGAGGAAACTTATGGTACAGGACATTCAGCAAGCTCTCACCACAGCCTTTACCCGTGCCAGCGAAGTGGTGGCAACCACCATCCCCAAACTGATTGGCTTTTTGGTGATCCTGTTCATCGGTTGGATTGTGGCAGGGCTGTTGGCAAAAGCCTTTGCCACCCTGTTTCGTGCTATCAAATTCAACGACCTAGCAAAACGCTCTGGTCTGGCTGACTTCATCGATAACATGGGTGTCAAAACTGATGCCACGGATTTCGTAGCCCAGCTTGCCAAGTGGTTTGTGCAGTTGATTGTCTTGGTGGTTGCCTTTGATGCCCTTGGGTTACCAGCGGTTTCCGATGTACTCAGGCAGTTAGTGCTGTGGTTACCCAACTTGATTGTAGCCCTAGTAATTCTAGTGCTGGGTGGCTTGGGAGCAAGTGCCATGTCCAGTGTGGTGCGTGCCACTGTCACCAAATCGGGATTTGGCAACCCTGATGTTCTAGCGAACTTTACTAGTATTGCCATTTGGACATTTACGGTAGTGGTGGCAATCAACCAGATTGGCATTGCCCAAACGATTGTAAATATCCTATTTATCTCTGCCAGTGGAGCGATCGCGCTAGCGCTAGGTCTATCTTTTGGTCTAGGCGGCAGGGAAACCGCCAGCGAAATTCTCCAAGACTGGTATAGTCGCATGAAAGCCCCCAAAGACAAGCAAATTTCTGAAAACCCAGAAGAGTCTTGATTTCTATCAATTCCCCTTGAAAGTAGTTAAGCTAGAGAGAGTTAGCATGGTACTCTGTCAATAGAAAAATGGAAAATGACTTAGCAGGTCTAGCTTATCTACTGCAGGCATGGCGGCTATCACCTGACAACCCAAGTATTATCCATGCTTTGTACTTAGGCTATTCTCAATATATTGAACATCAAACTGATTACAGGGAATATTTTCTCAATATCGCAAGGCAGAAGTCTAGTGCAGAGTATGTGTGGTCTGAGGTAGCAGAGGACACCCCTTACACATATATTACCTATGAAGGCGACATCCAACTAGCAGTAGAGCCTAGTTTTAGGAGTATAACAACTTAAGCTAAATATCATCGCCTTACCCTCTTAACTCTAAGTATTTCTGCCACATTTGCTCAAAGGCATTTTCCATATCACGGGCAAACTGCTTAGCATTCCACAGTGGCGCAGAGTGTTTTGATTGTCTGATCTTTCTTATCACTCTCTCCCGCAGTTCATGGTCAGTGCCAAATCTAATTCCCCACTCCACATATTCCGCATCGTTCCATGCAATCCCTTCCTCAACGCCAATGTTTTTAAGCATTGTATAGGTATATCTAGCAAAAAATTGTTCTCCCACGCGGGTAACAATGGGAATATTCATCCACAACACTTCTAAGGTTGTCGTAGCACCGTTATAGGGGTAAGTATCTAAGACAATATCAGCAATGTATAAATTAGCTCGATGTCCAATTTCTGTGGGAGAGGGCGGTAAAAATATTAATTGACTTTCGCTAACACCTTCCTCATTGGCAATTTTGATGGCAAATTCCTTAAATGCCTCCTGATCACAAAATCCCTTAAGAATAAAGAAACTACCCTTAACTCCTTTGATAATCCGCATTTGTTGTCTTAAATTATCAGGGTTGCGCTTGTCTCCTTTTTGATTGCTGAGATAAACAACTGCATTTTCTGGAATACCTAAATCATCACGGCGTAGGTCTGGAATACCGACTTGGAAGCCATCAACAGCAATGTAAGTGTTGGGAAGTCGCCAGATAGTTTCAGTGTAGTATTCTTGGGCATTTTCAGGTAAAACATAAGGGTCAGCAATGAAATAATCACAAGAAGGTAAACCAGTAGCATCCCAACCCAACCATGTAATTTGAATTGGTGCGGGGCGTAGAGGGAATATCATTACAGCCAGAACTGAAGTAAGACCATCTAAGTCAATTAAAATGTCAATCTCATCATCATTAATCAGTTGAGCAAGTTCCTGATAAGTCCCTTCACCGTGATAGTGGTACTTATCAGAGTTAGTCAGATACCATTGATAGATAGGATCAGGACCAAGCTTCTCAAGGAAAGAATATAAATTTAGTTTATAATTTAATCGGTTGATATATTTCATGAGTGGTTGCGCAAGATAGCCAACGGAACTTCTATTAAAATGGTTTGATAAGAAACCGATCTTTAATGCTTTTTGGTTGAAACTCCTTATGCTATTTTGTAAAGTCAATTTATCAACTGTAGAATGATAAAAAGATTTGATAGATTTATCACAAACATTAGAAACTAGATTTTGAACAGCTTTTGTTTCCAAGAATGAGTCAGTAACATAGGGGCTATGAAAATAGCTGATAAACAGCTTAATTACATCTCTTGGGCTAAATATATCTTGATTTCTTAGAATATCCTCAAGTAACTGTTTTTGAAGATAGACATAATTCTTAACCTCAATGAAATTATCTCCAGAACTCGCGATACAGACAAGTAAGTGGTAAATGCTTCCAATTTTATCAAGTAAAGAATTAGAGATTGTGAGAGCTTGTTCACAATATATCTGACCTTCTTTGTATTGGTTTTTTTTGAAATAAACAAAACCAATCTGATGCAATAAACTAATATCAGATGGTTTATAAACTAGGCAGTTTTTAAGTAAATCAATTGCTTCATCTGTTAAACCGTAGAAGTAAGCCAGTTGATGACTAATTTCAACGAGATGTTCAATCAACTGTTCTCTTTGTTCTTTTATCGGAAAATATTTTAAGGTGTGAACCGCCAGCTTAGGGATTACTTTTAAGATTGGAGGATGAGTTATCAAAGTCTTAAAGCAATCAATAACATTTGCTAGTGATATTTCACTCGCACCCAAGTATTCCTCCAGTCTCTCAATTACTTGAAACTCGTGAAAGTGCCACTCATTAAAGAATTTCGCTTTGACCCCTGATGAAACAAGTAACAAAAGATTATCCAAATCATCTGGCTGAATTTCGTGTAAGTAACAGCGAATCAGCCATGATTTCTGAAAGTCGCCAATATTCCAAAGCGATTCTGCCTCCATGCGTAATATCTGGATTAACTCATCACTATCAAATTGAGCAATGCCTGTTATCCATGTCTCACGAGCCTCTTCTTCATTGCCAACTAATAATTGTGCTAATCCAAGGTACCAAATAATATAGGGGGGGCAGTCATCATATTTTGATGATTCAATTAATAAAGAAAGAGCATTTGAATAGTTTTGATTCTTGAATAGTTCATGAATATTTCCAAGACTGGGATAGGACATAGTTTTATGCTTATATCAAGAAATTGAATAAATTGTTGATTTATTTTAACACTGCAATCACTTGCAATTCTATTTTGAAGCACGAGCATAAAAAAGAGGAGATGAACTCCTCTATCTAGGTGATGACAAATAGATAGGATTAGCCTGCGGCTCTCTGGCTATTAGCAGAGCAACTAGGACCAGTAGCAGAGTTTGTAGGTTGAGGAGGAGCAGCAGTTCCGGGATTGTTGGCTTCGCAAATGATGGCAAGCTGGTTCACATCGCTAGTGGTTGATACTTGGAAAAGACCAACCATGCCGTGGTAGCCGCGCAGGGCAATGCTCTTAGAGGTGCCAGTGGAAGTTGCGTAGTTATCGGATATAGCATCACCAGTTCCCCTACCTGTTTTATACTCGTATTCAGTTGTATCAGTAGGTACACCAACGCCAAGCATGTCAATGTTAGTGCCAAACACGCCTTTTTGAGTGAAGTAGGCTTGCTGACCTTTGTTCAGGGTAGAAACATAGGTCTTGGCTTCAGACTGCTTGGCTTTGTTGGCTTGGTTGAGGAAAGCAGGCAGGGCGATCGCCGCTAGGATACCGATGATGATGATCACGACCAGCAACTCGATCAGGGTGAAACCCTTCTCGGGGTCTTTTTTGCTCAGCAGGTGCTGGAGCAGTTTAGTTCTGAATTCAGTTCTCATGGTTGTTTCCCTAGTTTGTAGTGGACAAGTTAACGCTATGGAGCGTATAGGACATTACCAACTTACCCAAGACTTGAGGCAAAACGATCAGGTGGGGAAAATTTTTTTAATGGGTTTGGCTCTCTGCCCCAAAGCCCTAGATGGCTAGGAAAACTAGGCGAATTGCTGTCCTAGCTCGATAGGATTATAGACGGTGATCTTCTTTTTAGAAATGCCAATCCTTTTGTCCCTACGGAGATCGCCCAGCAGGCGGGTAACAGTAACGCGGGTGGAGCCAATAGCTTCGGCGATCGCCTGATGCGACAGTTTCAGGTCAATAGTTACCCCATTGGCAGTGGGAATGCCAAAATCACGGCACAGGATCAGCAAAAAGCTGACGAGGCGTGAACCCATATCACGGTGGGCTAGGGTTTCAATCATCATCTCGGTCTGCAAAATGCGGGAGGACAACCCCTTCAGCAGTAGCATGGGCAGTTCAGGGTCTTCTTTGAGGGCTTTTTCCACTTGCTCAATGGGGACAGAGAGCAATTCCACTGGGGTAAAAGCGACAGCGTGGTAGAAGCGATCAGCGCGATTGCCTGTAATCAGCGATAACACACCAAATATGCTGTTTTCTCTCAGCAAAGCTACCGTGATTTCTTCCCCTGCCTCATACACCCGCGACAGTTTGACTGCTCCTTTGAGCAAGAAGTAAAAGCGCTCAGCGGGATCACCTGGGAAAAAGATGGTTTTACCACGGGCGAAGGTCTCGATCATGGGCGGAAACATACCGCCATTCATCTCCCGAAACACATCAGCCAAACTACGCTCTTGCAACAAGTTCAACTACCTCCAATCACTAGCCAATGCCCCAGCAATAGGTCTCAGGTCTTAAACTTAGTATTATCAGCAAATAACAAAATGTATCACAAAGCACATTTCCCTAACCATAGGCAAATTTGTTATAAATAAGGCTTAAGTGTGATCGCAAAAATCTGCTGTGAATCCTTTACCCCTGCCCGCCCACATCCACTACGAGCTACTACTCCAACTGCTGGAGCAAAAAAGCATGCCTGTTTTGCAGGAAATGACTTTGGATGCCAGCCTGTCTGCTAGACTAAAAAATTCTAGGGAATATCTACACTCCACGGTGGTAATGCTACGTAAGGCTTTGGTTCTCCAGAAACAACTGGAAGAAATGTGCGAGGCGCAAGGCATACCCATCAGCTACCATTGGGCACTGAACGAAACTGAGGATTGGGGAGGATAAATCTGTGGCACAACGCACTGCCCGCCAGTGGTTCATCAACATTGTTCTAGTGATTATTACCCTGTCTTTTTTGGGAATTTCCATGGCTCCTCTGCTGGGTAGCATTATCTCTGCTATTAGTTCACCTCAACAGACCAATACTGCTAAGGTTGACCCTGCTCAACGGCGCATTGAGGAACTGAAAGAGCAATTGCGAGGCTATGAAGCAGTGCTGAAGCGGGAGCCGAAAAATCAAACCGCTCTGATTGAGGTGGTGAATTTGCGCACTCAACTGGGGGACATCAAGGGTACGCTGGAGCCTTTACAAACTCTGGCTAACGCCTATCCCGATCAGCCCCAGTTTCGTATGGCACTGGCGCGCACTCACCTTGAATTGGGCGATCGCAATACTAGCAAAGCTGAACTCAAAAAAATTCTCAGCACTAACCCAGGTTTTTTGATGGCACTGGATCGGTTGATTCAACTGGAATTAGAAGATAAACGCCCTGAAGCGGCGATCGGGGTGATTAAGGAGGTGCTGGACAGTGCGGAAACTGCTAACAAAATCCAGCCCAACAGCGTTGATGTGGCAACTGTGCAGTGGATTTTGGGGGAAGTTTATCGGGAGCAGAAGCGCTACCCCGAGGCGATCGCCGCCTATGAGGCTGGGATCAAAGCCGATGACAAGAACTTCCGTCCCTATCTAGGAAAAGCTCAAGTCCTGCGGGCACAGGAAAATATCGCTGAAGCCACTGCTCTGTTTAGCAAAGCCATAGAACTGGCCCCCCCAGAGTTTAAGGATCGGGTGAAAAGCATTGCCCAGCCTGCCCCTACAGTTACGGTAGAACCTGTGCCCGAGGGGAGTCCCACTGGCAAGCCCAATTAGACCTGCAAGGTAGGGGGCACAAAGTCAAAGGGTAACTCGCGGTTGATTGCCTCGATGTGCTGTGCTTCATAGTTGTTGAACTCCTGCAGGTAGGGCACCAGTATCTGCGCTAGCCGTTCGTTGTAGAAGCGATGCAAGCTGTAGTTGGGCACGGCAGGAAAGCCACGGCGTTTTTTGTGTTCACCCCCTGCTCCTGGGTCAAATATCTGAATTCCTTGGGCGATCGCCCAGTCTATGGGTGTGTAGTAGCAAGCGTCGAAGTGGAGACAAGCTACTTCTTGCACACAGCCCCAATAGCGCCCGTAGAGCCGATCCCCTTTGCGCACACAGAAAGCCATACCCACAGGCTTGGCATAGGCGGGATTTTCCCCTGCTACAAACACCAGTCGTTCCCTGAAGTTGTGTGCTAATTTCTCGAAAAACTTGCGATTGAGGTACTTGCTACTGCCCCAAAACTTGTCGCAGTGAGCGCTATACAACTCATACATGTAGCCATACCAACTGGGGGGAACGGCTTCTCCCGTATAGACCCGCATCTGTATCCCTGCATTGAGCACCGATTTGCGTTCCCGCTTGATGTTGCGTCTTTGATTGGCATTAAAAGTTTGCAGATAGTCCTCAAAGGTGGCAAAGTTTTGATTTGACCAAATATAGCTATGGTGCATCCACGGGCTGTAGCCATGGCGTTCTAGGTGGTGTTTCCAGTCGGGATCGACAAAGAGAAAGTTGCAACTGGCGATTCGATGGGAGTGGCAAAAGCGATCAATTTCTGCCAGCATGGCAGAGATGAGTTGCCCTTCGTCAGGCACTTCGGGATCGATTAGGAAGCGGTAGCCAGTGGCAGGGGTAAAGGGGGTCATGCCCAATAGTTTGGGGTAGTACTCAATCCCCAGACGGTAGGCAAGGTTTGCCCACTGATAGTCAAAGACAAACTCGCCGTAGCTGTGCCCTTTGAGATAGAGAGGGGCAATTCCCACTATGCGTTCCTGCCAACTCACCACTAGATGGTGGGGTAGCCATCCTTCCTTGGCGGTGGCACAACCCGAGGATTCTAAGTTCCACAGCCATTCCCATTCCAGAAAAGGAGTGGTTAGAGGCTTTGCCAAGCGGTTCCATGCTTCGGCAGGAATTTTTTGTACTGCATCAGTCCAAGTAAAATGCCATTGTGTTCCCAGTTTGAGCATATTGAGCTAGCGATATTCCTGCAGCGCACTGCGGATATTCCCATTATGCTGTGCCAAAAGCTGGCGTGCTTTGCCCACTTGGGTGGTGGGTGTGCCTGTAATCAGCATCAAGAGAGCCAGTTTAGTGTTGTTACCTGTCTGCTTTAGGTATTCAGCCGCCGTGGGGCGATCGCACCCTGTGAGGTCGCACAAAATTCTGATTGCCCGATCTGCCAGTTTTTGATTGGTCACTGCCACATCCACCATGCGGTTGCCGTAAACTTTGCCCAACCGCACCATTGCCCCTGTGGAGATCATGTTCAACACCAGTTTGGTAGCAGTACCAGCCTTGAGCCTAGTGGAACCTGCCAGTATCTCTGCCCCCACCAAGGGACGGATTTCCAGATGGTAGTCGGTGGCAACTTGCTCGGCGGGCACGCAGGTGAGAAAGATGGTAGTTGCTCCCCGCCGTTTTGCTTCTTGCAGTGCCCCATGGACAAAAGGGGTAGTGCCCCCTGCGCTGATCCCCAGTACCACATCCCTGTGGGTCACCCCTGCCTGTTGCATGGCTTGTGCCCCCTCACTGGCACTGTCTTCCAATGCTTCAGCACTGCGCACCATGGCGGATAGTCCCCCTGCAATGATCCCTTGGATGAGATCGGGGGGTGTGCAAAAAGTGGGTGGACACTCTGCCGCATCTAGCACCCCTAGCCTACCACTGGTGCCAGCCCCCACATAAAATAACCTGCCCCCTGCTCCTAGAGCTTGACTGACAATGGTGATGGCTTGGGCAATCTGTTGTTTCTGCTCAGCCACAGCAGGGATCACTTTGCTATCTTCGCAGATGAATAGTTCCACCATCCCCAAGGGGGAGAGCTGATCCAGTGCCCAACTGGCGGGGTTGGCTTGCTCTGTCAACAGATAACCCCGATCTTCCATGGCTAGACACTGGACATCAGGTAGCAGAAGCAATCTTGGCGGATGATCTGGGGGTCAAGGGTGAGCATGGCAGGCTGGATGTCAGTAGTGGTCACCAGCCGATCTTGCACGATTTGGAAAAACTGCTGACTCACATCGCACTGGTTGGCATCGCACACTTGCAAACACTGGTCTAGGAACAGTTTGCGACACAGCCTTGCGATCGCCGTACCTTGGGGAATAACACCAAAGTTGTAGCGATCAATCTGGGGCAGAAATACCAGATCGGCGGGCAGGGACGCAGGTTCGGCAAAACCGAACTGAATGTGAGGGGGAATTTTAATAGTGGCGATCGCTTGTAGAATAGTTAGATCGGCGGGCAACACAGGGGGAATTGCCTCTAGGTGCAACACTTGGCGCAGTAGTTCATAGGCACGCTCTGCCCCTGCAGGCTGATCGGGCTTGCCACACTCTAACAACACTGCAGGTGCCAGATCGGCAAAGGCATTAACTAGAAGCGGCTCAGCGGTCTGGGGGGAATAGTACAGAGCAGTATGGCTAAACAGCCGCGCCAAATACTGGGTTTGGGGATCGAGACGCACCAGACAGCTGTACAAAGGGTTATTCCCCGTATTGTTGTGCAGGTCAATGCAGGCAAACACCCCCCGCTGTGCCATAGTACGCACCACTGCCTGGGCCATTGCCCCTTCAGGGGAAATAGGTTTAGCATCTTTCTGCCAAATGCGGTTGTAGTCTGGTTGATCCGCCAAGCGGCGCTGTCCATACTTTGCCGCTAGCACATTGCCAATGAATAGGGAAATAGCTCGGGGCAGAGTCTGGAAGCGATACTCCCTGAGCAAACGGCGTACTGCCACCCAGCCACTGGTTTCATTGCCGTGGAGCAGAACAGAGATAAATAGGGGAGGATAGCGATCGCCTGGAATGTGGATCAGAGTCGGCTGTTTCAGGAGACGCCACAGTTCATTTGCTTCCAGATGCAGGATACCCTCAGGTAAACCCACCAACTGCATGGCAAGCCCTAGAGTACTTGCTTGAGAGGACGCCAACTCACACTGCGGGCACTGGTCAACTCCACTACGATCTTAACCCGCTGATCTTGGTTTGGGATTTCCGCCAGCACTCCCAGTTCCTGCTGAGACAGATACTTGCCCTCTGCCAGCCATACCACTAGCCCCTTGGCCTGGGGACTGAGGGCCGTCAAACGGTAGGAAATAAGCGGCGGGATAAAATAGGTGCGCAATTCAGACTTACCCAAGTGAGGCGGACGCACCCCATGCACCCCTGTCAAATAGCTGGTAATATCTCCCAAGCCACGGGCACTGACAGTAACTACTTCATAGCCGCAGTTGCGCAGACGCCGCAGATAGCGCCCCTCATACCCCCCTTCGGGAGGAGCATAGATAGCTAGAGCACCCGCTTTCTCTAGATCAGTGGCAATGGAGTTACCAGCAATTAAAGGCATAGGGTCAGTTCCTTATTAACATTTGCTTCATAAATTGTACTCCCTAGCCCCAAAAACTGCGACTTCTGACCGTAAAAGGGTTATCGGGATAGCCTACGCCAATCAAACACAGCCCTTGGGGAGGAGCGGCGTATTTTACCAAATCGCGGCGGCGGTTCTGCCAGATGTCGGCAAACTGTGCCAAACTAATCTGCGATCGCCCCACCTGTACCAACAGCCCCATCAGTAGCCGCATCATACCGTACAAAAAACCACTAGCTTGCACCTCCACCATCAACAAATCTTCCTCCCGCCAACACCGCACCTCCTGCACCGTCAAGCGGGCATGGCGACGCTTCGAACCAGCCCTCTGCAGAGCTGACAGGTCTTGCTCTCCCACCATGGGCAGAAGGGCTTGACGCATCAAATCCACATCTAGCGGCGCATAGTAGTAGTGCCAAGTAAACTGTCGCCAAAACACATTAGGCTCCCGTCCCGTGTAGATCACATAGCGATACCTGCGCCAAATGGCGGAAAACTGAGCATGCCATGTGTCCGCCACCTGCACTGACTGCAAAATACTAATGCTCGGGGGCAAGCTGGCATTGAGAATTTTCGACCAGCGATCACAGGGGATAGGACTGGTAGTGTTGAAATGGGCTACCTGTGCCGAAGCATGCACCCCCGTATCAGTACGCCCCGCCCCATGCAGAGTAACCGCATGCCCCGCATGCTTGGCGATTGCTTCCTCAATAGTCTGCTGTATGCTAATTCCATTTGGTTGTTTCTGCCAACCGCAATAACCAGTGCCCAGATACTGTATTAGAAGTGCCACCCTTTTGGACATCAGAGGCATTCTAACGGTAACTGTTAGCTCACTCTGGAAATCTCAAGGGAATAAACTACTGATACATTTACGCTGAACTTTCCTGTTCGCTTGCGTGGCGTAGCCACACATTACTGCTCAAGAAAGCAACGATTGC
>Ga0308394_1001323_pt1 | contig 11802 bp, 4 predicted proteins | sample Hotspr2Sampleme2_FD_202366 | JGI IMG/M metagenome (GOLD analysis project Ga0308394, IMG submission 202366) | Hot spring phototrophic mat microbial communities from Mushroom Spring, Yellowstone National Park, Wyoming, United States - 20050701_me2 ...
GGCAATAAAAGATTTGAAATATATACCTCACATATTAGATATCATGAAACACATGATAGATGATAAAAGATATTCAGACATCATATCGTTCTATTATCCTACTAACTCAGTGATTAGTTTGGTTGAGATGCTTATTAGGATTGAACGTGCTGTTCATTCTGTGCTAGTTGTTTAGAAGCCAATTCGATAGATACACCAGGTTCGTAGATACTGTACATCTCGTATTCTGTACTCTTAATCAGCCCTATATCCTCCGATGAATAGAATCTCAACCTCAGAGCGTTTATTAAGTCATCTCTACGAGAGTATGTGTTGGTTCCCTTATTATAACCATAATCTACTTTTAGAAGTTCTTTGACTTTTCTTGCTTCTTCATTGTTCCCATTTAATAATATCATTATAGAAGCTAACAGTGGATGAAGAGGTTTACGTTTGCTATCAGAATTGTTATTTTTTATTACCATGTCAATAAATTTATTTGCATCGAGTCCGCTTTTTCTTATTTCTTCCTGATAATAAAGGTATAGATTTGTAACTGCAAATGATACGAATTGAGCAGATGAAAGGTTCATTATTCTCGACTCGCCCGCGCCTAGATACCTTTGTATTTGTTGAATTCCAGATATTAGTAAGAGATTTACGAGAACAGATTTTGCAAACTCGTAACGAGGTACTACCATATTTTGCATGAAAGTTAAGTGCGTATAGACATATTCATTAGGATTTCTTTGAGGTGGCTCAGAAGAGTAGATCGTTATCGTACTTGTAACTTCTTTCTCTGTACCGTCTACATACTGTACAGCTTTTATAGGCATATGATGAATATCACAATATAAACTTGGATTACCATCTTTGTCTTCCGCATATACATATTGAGTAAATACTTCTCTCTTTGTAATAACTTTCTTATTGTTTTCTTCATTTTTTTCTATTTTTGCCTCTTTTTCGTTATAAGTCGTAAAGAATGGCTTGACGAGATGAAGTCCAGTATAAGTCGGATCCTTTTCCTCTTCCTCGAAAGCATCTAGTTCTCTTGGACTTCGAATTAAGAGTTCACCAGAAAGTTTTATATGGTTACCATCAACCTGGTATTGATTCATGTCAAATAAGATGTATCTTATTATCATACTCAAGTAGTCTGTGTCGACTGTATCTTTCTTACTCGCATCAATTGTCTTATTGTGGCTGTTTCTTATTGCTTTGTCTAGTTCTTGGTAAAAACTATTTTTATCACCAGACCAGAGAGTACCACTCTTTCCGCTTTCTATTAGGAATATATTGGATAATATAATGGCTAAACTATACTTTATTAACGGCGTTAACACTATACTCTGATACTCGGCACAGTGATCACATCCTTTTATTGATTTGTACACTGGTAAATAATCGGACGCCATATGCTCTTGTTCTAAATTATTATCCATTATTTCTTTTATTTTTTGCTTTATAAAGCCGTTTATATCATTTTCGTTTCTATATATTGTGTCTAACATTATCTTTACATTTTCATATTTTATTTGACTTCCCCGTAACTTTTTAGTTATTTCTGCAATATACTTGTCAAGATGTTCGTATATACCTACGACTGTTTCAGTCAAAGCGTTTACATTGCTTTGAGAAACACCTTTTAGAAGAAGTCTAAAGAAACCTGATATTTTATCTTTTTCATTATTCCATGTTTTTATATATGGTTCTACGCTATTATATCTCGATTTTACTTTTTGTAAAAATTCAAATATACCATCATTTAGAGTGATCATTTGGTAAATCTCAGCCAGCTTTACATTCTTTCGTAGTAATTGTATAAATATTGCATTTGATTCGTTTTTAGCTTCATCTAGTAATATTCGGTTTAGTTCGCGCAAGTTTTCGATTATTTTGGAGCCTGGTTCTAGCTCCTCTATGCTTTCTAATCTATTATTTAGTACTTTGGCAATTGAAATTATAGTGAACGGTTTGTCTTGTATACCGTAGAAATCTTCATGTCTCTTATCCCTATCTAATGACATTGATGGTGCTGTTATCTGTTCTATCCCTGAGTTGTTGTATATTAAAGAGCTTATATCTGAGAACATTTGTATGGTCTTGTTCTTTTCTTTTTCTGCTTTTGATGCTTGTTCTAAGTTTATGTGGGATATTAAGTGTATAGGGAAAAATGATGTTGTAGATCTTTTATCTTTACTTTTGATGTATTGTACAAAGCGTTCGGCTATGGTGTTTATTAGTTCATTCGGGTTTTCGTATTGTATAAGTTTTTGGCTTTTTAGTTCTTGGAATACGAATTCTAGCTGGCCGAAGTTTACTTGGTTATCTGGCTTTGTGTAGTATCCTTCGTATACTTCGCTGGGGCCGTAGTAGTTGTAAGTAAATCTGATGTACCTGTTGTTCGGGGATGCCTTCCCGCCGTCGGCAAGTGGTGTGAAAACAGCCTTCCTGGCCACAAATAGTAACTTAGAGAACTCGTCTAGTATATTTTCTAACTTACTTTTTATATCTTGTGTCATATTATTACTGCTACTGACTACATTCATGAACTCATTTATCATGTTTCTTCCCGTTTGTTTATTGTATGTTAGTATATGTTTAAGTATTGTCATAGTCGTTACATATTTCACTATGGATCCTGTAACATTAGTGAACCATCTATCTGTGTCACGAAGTGCTTCTATCAAAAATAGTTTATTTTCTTCGGTAGGCCTAAAGAAATTTAATGCCAAATTCCCAACTAATGGAATTTGTTCAGCATTAGTAACTACTATGTTATCGAGTAAACTGCTGGAAAAAACAAGTGTTTTATTTTCTCCCTTCTTCATTACTAACGAATGAGTGTAAATGGTATAAGCTACCAAAGACTTTATAGCCTCTATGTCTTTCTTGTTCAACCCTCTCCCAGTATCTCTGTCTTTAACATTTGGGATAAGAGTAACTGTGATAGAGTTATATGCATTTTGACTATAAGTGAATTCTTTATTTTCCTTATCCTTTGTCTTTAAAGTAACTGTCAGCATGTTAGGATTAAAGGACAATATATTAATTCTAACCGAATTATCCAGGTTATATTCAAACATAGTAGCATCTCTTAATAAGTCTTCTCTGCTCTCAATGTTCTGTTCTGGATCCACAAAATAGCTGTTTATCTTCCATTTTAACTCGTTGAACGCTTTAACATTAGCCTTATCTGATTGCGCTTCTTTTCTGATTTTTGCTTCTAAATTTTCACAGAAAGTTGTTATGCTATTTGATATATCTTTGTTAAATTCTTTCATATACTTTATGTAGTGATAGAATACAAGTGATAGTAAACTTACGACTGCTCCTACCTCTGGGTTGCAAAGTCTAGGGTCACTTTGATTTTTTATGAATTCTATTCGGTCATTGTATTCTGCTTCAAGTGTAAAAACATCTATTCTATCATTTACATCTTCACTAATTCGTTTGCTAAGTCCACTTGTTATGCTATCATATTTAGTCATTCGTATATTTATAAGTTTTGAAGCATTTTTTATTTCTTTCATAAGTCTTGTGACAGCTTCAACTATTTCTGGTTTGTCTTTACTTGTTTCTGCTATGTTGATTAGTTTTTGGGATACCCTACGCATCATATTATTCCATGCCAAATATGAATGCAGGAACGATATATGTAGTATAATGGGCGAAATTGCAATATTTATGAGCCTATTGAAATAAACAGCTTCGGGATTATTCTTAAAGTAATCTCGAAACATATAATCGTAAATTGTTCTGCCAAATGTTTTATTATTGAATAGATAGTTAAGTATTGTGGCTTTTTTAATCAATAGATCTCTTGCTTCTAAACTGATGTCACGGTTGTTACGGTATGTGTAGTCTATGCGTTCTTTTATAGTTGAGTTAGGAACAATATTGTTGATGTTAAATGGGATGTTGTCTGGGGCGGCAGTTAGACTGATAATATATGCGTGAAGTTCCATCTTTTGCTCGTTGCTTAGTACTAAGTCGGATAGTTGTGCTAGCCTAGGTTTCACAATAAGTTCGTAATAGTCGTAGAAACCTCCGAGTAGGTCTTGCGCGGTATTAGCAAATTGTATTAGCCCTTTGTGGTCTAAGAGGCCATTCATAAGCGCTTTAATAAATAAGGCGGTTCTCTTGCGGGCTATCGACTCGTCAGTTCTCAACAGATAAGCATAGTCATAAGTTACCACCTTGACACTTATTCTACTACCCAAAGCGTTCATGGTGTCTTCACTTATTCTAATAGGGATCTGATTTTGACCCGCAGCCTGCTGAAGGGCTTTTATGTCTTGCTCGGTGGAACTTTGAGCCAGCACTTGAGCTAAGATACGCGTGTCCCAAGGCATGTTACCAGCAAGTATAAAGCATAAGTTCGGCGGATATGTATCAACAGTTGTATTAGCAGGGCTAATTAGCCCATTCCAGATATTGAGCCAGAAAAGGAAGCCTTTTTCCGTCATCTGGGTCATTATCTCGTCTATAAAGAGGACATATAAAGGAGGCCTAAGAGTTTCAATAACATTTGTAGCATAATCCGTTAAATCCATTCGCTTCAATTGCGATGCTATCATAGCCCTCAGATCACGCAAGTATTTATAGTAAGCTTCCTTAGCTTTTGCTATAAAAACCTGAATAGCAGGCGGGAAACTATAACTTGCACCTTTCGTACGGAAACTCTCAGTAATATTTAATCCACTCAAAATATATTCACCTATCAACTCAAAAAAGACAGATTCAGCTTGATCAAGATCACCATAAACCTCTAACAAATTACCATATCGAGGATTAGAAACAATTATACTCAAAGATTTCGTAAACAAGTCTTTACAAGCCATTTTTAAATGATCTAAAAGTTCTAACCTGTCTTTATCTTTGTATATGTTTTTATAAAATGTAATTTTTTCTTCACTAAATTTATTCTTAAGCAGGTCTATAAAACGGAAGATTTTGGATAGTATATTTTTTACATTGCCTGCACTTGTATTTGAAAAATTTATAAATTCTTTACCGAATTCACCTTTTAGCTTTTCAAGTGTTGTTTTACTTTCCTGAGCTTCTGGATTATCTAATCCTACGTTACTATAAAATCTTTTCATTTCGTGTAAGTCATTTATAGTGTCACTAATCAAACTTATATGATCTATAAAGCTTAGCTTACTATTAGAGAAGTATTCAAATTCTGTATCAGGGTATTCAACGCTACTATATCGTTTGACTTTATTATCTCTGTACTGACTAAATCCAGCTTCTCCTCCGATAGCTGTATCCGTAGATAGATTCTCAGACCCTACAGGTACTAACTCGGAAAGAACATTTTCTACAAACATCTTATCTAACAAAACATATTCTCTTTTTTCATTCACTGGAATATTCAGTAAAAACGAGTAAAATTCGTCGTAGAAATCAAAAGTCTTTATTTGATCATTAGATAAAGATTCACTTTTTTCTAGATCTAAATATTTAGTGATCTTAGATTTCTCGATCATGTTAAAATAGTTTTCCAACAGGTTATTCAATCCATTGACTAGGTCCCTGATCATATCTTCAAAAAACTTCTCGTATTCTACTCCCGTCTTGATAAGCGCATTAATCAGAAATATATTGCTTATAATCCTGTGAAGGTAGTTGTTGTGTATTTTGTTGTATATATACATTATACCGTTTATTACTTCTGGGTTTTTGTCTTGATTTAATTTTTTATCTTTTATGAAGTTTTTAAAACGTATTGCTATAATTGGTACTAGGCTGAATGTGATAAACTTATGAAGTAACTGTGCTATTTTACGGAAATTCCGTATATAATCTTCTGGGTCATCTAATCCAAGAGGATGGTCTTTTATGTGGCTTATAGCATCTATTAGTTTTGAAGCATCTTTCCCGATGAGGCTTTTGTTATTCGCTAGTGTTTGAGTCACTTTTGCAAGACATGAAATTGGTTCGTGTAAGGCATATAATAACTGTCTTATACTAGCCTCGTCTAGCTCTTCTGTTAGTGCAAACTTCCATACTTCCAATTCTATAGATTCCAAACTAGCTCCTTTTTTCAATGTATTTTCTACTTCTCTGCTGAGCGATATTCTTTTTTTATCTTGTCCTGCGATTAGTATGTAAGCAAACGTAGAGATTATTTTATTAACTGTTTTTGTGTATATGGTTTCACTCAGTGCTTTATCTATTTCTGAGTTTCCGCTAGTTTTTAGTAGTGCGAGACCCGGTAATGGGTCGTCCTTTACAATTTGATTAGCGGTTGGGAGCACCAAAGGCGCTGTAGTCGGCTCGTGCTTCGTAATATCGTAGTGTAGCCAGCCCGCTATCTTATTATTGCCTTGTCCCCCACTCAACTCCTTCAACGCAGCCACTATACTATACGTCTTAGAAGTTCCAGGAGGACCTAGGAAAGCCAAAGCAGGTATATTGTGCGTCTCCAAATTAATCCCAGTTTCATCATCACTTATATCTAATAAACTAAGTGCAATAGACTTAACACTAGGCGTCAGCTTTTTATCAAGATATGCTGTAACATAAGAAGAAACTACTGAACTTATATCGTTAGAATCAACAAACTGTATCTTACTCCTTATTGCAGGACTTTTCTCTATCCACTCCTGAAGATACTTATAAACTTCAGATATGTTGGTTAAGGTAAAACCAATGTATTGGTTCATAAATTCAATATAATTTGCAAGATATTCGGGATTATTATTATTTGAGTATAAGGATACTGTAAAATTACTGCCTTTATTTCTTAGCTTTTCTATGAAGTAATGTGCATCGTCGGCGTAAGTATGTTCCTGTTCTATGGCCATCATATTAGTATTAACGTTATTTCTGTTCCGCCTGCGATTTCTCATGAGTAAATATACCAATTTAAAAACATTTTTCTTTAAAAAGTATATTTACTCATGCCCAAAGAAGTTAGGATTACTAGAGTACAACCACCATGTGAAAAACTAGGTTTGTATATTGAAGTTATATCGTTGATAATCAGTAGCTACTATAATCAAAAGCGGGAAACAGAAACAAAAAATATTAATAATGAGACAGGTCAAAATAAAGATGATGCGATGCAACTTATGGAAGCAGTATTAGATGTCACCTCCGAAATAAAGAAAAGATTAGATTTTAGCTTAGAAGATAACTATACACGGTATAGTGATAGAAGTAAAGAGCTGGTTCATGTTGCTATCAGAGCATGGTTGGATGCTAACGATAATAATAGAAAACTTTTTATGAGAATAATAAATAATCGTGGTTTAAGCTATAATGAGTTGTCAGATATTATTATGCAGAGCATATGTAGATATTGTTCGAGCAAGCTTAAGGAATTATCAATTTCAAACTCAATTGTTAAGAATATGTTTAATAAAGCGCAGCGAGGAGAAGTAGAGGTCGTGAATATGAAACGTGTCTTTGAGAATGAAAAAGGAATAGCGCATCTTAAATTACTTCTAGCTAGTCTGATGGAAGTACGTAGTATACTTAATGGTTCTTCTGGGTATAGTGCCAAACTTGTTCATAGTTACATAGAGAGAGAGGTAGAGAAAAATATATTACTTACTATACAAGTTGGTGGAGACATAGACGCAACTGTAGAGGAAGTTACTGAACATGCTATCCATAAACACGGTACGACAGACCAGTACAGAATAGAAGAAGAAAAAGATACAAGATACCAAATACCGCACTTCATACAATACCACAAAATGGCAAGTATAAAAACAAAAGCTTTCAGTCGTGACATCTTTGACGCAGATACAAACATGGGAATTAGGGAAAAGTTAGAAACCTCACTCGATGATGAAAACAAAATAACTTTTGAAATGAGCGCTATTAAAATAGATAGTTTTGCTAGAATATCAGGAAGAAAAATAAAACTTTTATTTAAACAAATAGAGAATAGTAAGCATAGTATATATAAAAAAATAGGGGAAGCACTACAAGAACTATCTAATGACTTTATCACTATCTGGGATAGAACTAATAATGACATTGCCAATGCCGTTAGTAGGTTAAAGCAGCCGCTGTTTATTGTAAATAAAGTTTTGAAGGATAATCAGTTAGAGAGATATCCCATTATAGACGTTGCTAGTGGTGAGTTGATAGATAGTTTGCATAAATTCAAATCTGAAATTTTGAGTCACATATTTAGTACATATCTAGGCGGAAAAATATCTGAAGATCTACTTAGAAATACTATAGTTTATATCACGCTTAGGTACTCAAGAGATTTATATCGTGATTTAGTACAAATATTCAGAACGAAGAGAGAGGAAATGTATTTTGCAAAGACGCGTAGAAAGATATACGATTACGATGAACTTACTGCATTACCGCAAGAGGCAGAAACGATGGAAGATGAAAACGAAAACGTACAGAAATCTCTCAACGCAGACCGCATAGCCGAAATAATAGCTTCCATACTTATCTATTATGTGCTTATACATTATTTGAAACATTACGAGCGAGACGGATTATACGGTAATGTAAATGAATTTATAATAACAAGCTATCTGGAATTTATGCTAATTAATCTTGAAAATTTTCAAGCTTCTCTATACGATATATTTTATAGTACATTAATACAATTTGTTACCAAATCTGGTTCTCTTAGCTTTATGCTTCATAACTATATTCGTTTAGATAATATGATGTATTTAGCTAGTATTATAGCTAATTCTTGGCCTTTATTTGCTCCTTTCTTTTCTACTTCTAATGCTGATGTATGGAATATTTACAGAGAGATTGAGAATGAGTCGTTTGCACAGCACGACGTAGGTCCGGGAGTCATAACCGACGACATAGTAAGTATGTATGAAAACAGCCCCGAAGAAAAGTCTTTCGTAATATTCACTCAAATTCAATCCCTCTGGCCTTGGAACAGAAAATCAAAAGGAATAAGGCAAATATCCAGAGAAGAACTTCTTAAGCTAGAAGAGCAATACCGAAAATGGCAAGCAAAACAAAAAGAGAACGAAGATAAAAAAACAGAAGAAAAATTCCTGCCAACTAGAACTACATTAGAAGAAATAAAAAACGATCCAATAACTCAAAAACTATCAAATGAACTACAAGAAGAAATAGGTATTCTACAAAGTATTGTAAACGGTCATAACGTATTGATGGATCTAAGATTCTTAAGGTTACATATATTCTATCAGATGAACTTAATTTACGAAAACTACAAAAACTTAAAACAAACTATAAAAAAACATTTACAAGAAGGAACTCCTGAATACAAAATAGAAAAAGAAGAAGATAAAAAAGTAGAGATGGAACTCAGGAATCCTATATTCGTCAATGATATGCAAAATCAAACTAATGTGTCAAATGATGACAAAAATTTTGATATATCTTATATTAATTATGCTATTGATATTTACGCTCCAATAAACACTATTGTTACACGATTGTTCTTTATTTGTGGTTTGAGTATGCAATCAGAGAGTGGATACTATATTGTTGATGAAGGTATAGTAGAAAGAGAAGAGCCTAAAAGGAATTTTACTAACTGGTCTAAAGCGCTCCTTTTCAACGATGCCGATTACCTAATAGTAGCCTATAGCTTATATAAAGGGCTCGGTACAGCATCTAACAAATTCGCAAGAAAAATGTCTCCTAATTCAGAACTTGTCTCCTGGATTCGCGATAAACTACATAAAGAAACAAAAAGGATGCAGCCTATACTTAAAAAAATAAATGAAATATACGAAAAAATAAGAAGAATAATGGATAACGAAGAGGGAAGTGAAAAAGAATGAACATTAGAACGATTTACAACATCATAGATGACCGAAACATAATGCCAGACTATAACTGTGACTTGTGTTTTACACAATATCGCGAACTAATAAGCTATATCTTAACCTTTTTCAACCGTGTTCATATAGGGCTCTTAAATGGTTCTCTAGTAAATCTAAGCTATCAGTTTAGTTTTTATCTAACTAGACCAGTCAGATACGAAATCGTGGGTTCTAACTCACAAACTTACTTATTACAGTCTATAACTGCTCAACGGTTGGATGTTTTAGAATATAATTTTAATAGCAACTCCGATAGTGTTATGCGTGGGGTAAGGCTATGGTTGGCTTGCCATATGACCAATCTCAGATCCCTACAAACGCTAAACGGTCAAGTAGGAAGACAACAACCCGTAATCATATCTGCTGAATGGTTACCAGTATTAAACTTGCAAGACATAGAAGATGCTAGCTCGGAAAACCCCATAGATATCGTAATACCAAAACAAGGCTTATTTGCACTTAGACTACATAAAATTAAGTCTAAAAACCCTCTTACAATAATAGAGAACGCCTACCTGTATCATAATCCTAACATTCTATATATTAGTTAGCCCGTTGGGACTACGGTCATCCACCAGAGCACGCTCCACAGTTCCTCTTTTGGAGCGTCCTAACCCTAGAGGCTTGGTTCTCGCCTACTAAAAATACTGTCTAAACTAACATAAACTTCTATTTCTTTGCGTACTGATCAACTTTTTATATTTGAGCTTACTGATTAGATTTCGATAAACTTAGTATCTTTACTTAGCATGCAAAGCAAACTGCCACTAAAATCATACAAGTATCGTGTTTATCCTACTGATGCGCAGGTGGTGTTCTTTGCTAAGACATTTGGGTGTTGCCGGTTTGTGTGGAACAAAATGCTGGAAGAAAAACTGAATGCTTACAAGAAGAAAGAACGCATCCCAATTCCCACACCTGCCAAGTACAAAAAAGAATTCCCCTTCCTCAAAGAAGTAGATTGTTTTGCCCTTGTTGCTGTGCAAAATCACATTAAAAATGCTTTCCGCAATCACTTTAGAAACCGAAAGCAATTCAAGCTGCCGAAATTCAAAAAGAAAAGAGACAAGCAATCCTACACTACATACAACGTACACGACTCAATAAGAGTGGATTTTGAGAAAAACTTGTTGTATTTACCAAAACTAAGAGAAGGCGTAAAGATTGAACTGCACAGAAGGTTTGATGGTAAGATCAAGTCTGTTACCGTAAGCAAAACAACTGATGGTAAGTACTACGCTTCTATTTTAGTAGAGACAGAGAATCCGAGGAACAAAGTTATAGAGCCTAAAAGTAGGGCTTGCGGGATAGATTTAGGGCTGGAACACTTTGTTACTGTTACCAATGACTTTGGGAGTTACAAAGTTGAACACCCAAAGTATCTCCGTTGCGGCGAAGAAAGACTAAGAAGACTCCAGAAATCTTTCTCACGAAAACAAAAAGGTTCAAAAAATAGCGAAAAGTCACGATCGAGACTTGCCAGGCAGCACGCGTACATCAGTAATGCTCGGAATGATTTTTTGCACAAGCTATCCAAAGCCATCATTGACGAGAACCAAGTCGTGGTGGTAGAGGACATCAACGTGAAAGGTCTGTTGAAATCAAGACTGGCCAAGTCCATTTCTGACAGTGGGTGGTCAAAGTTTCTCACCTACCTGGTCACCCAAACTATACAAAACTGTACAAATTTAGCACAGTCGTCCCCTGACCAGGTAGGGAGGGACTAGCCCGTTTCGCCACTCCTGCCCAATCCCTTAAGAGGATTACCCTTTTCAAGGGAGAGAAGTCTCTAGGGCTCTCAAGGCAGGAGAAGGCGAAGGCTACGGAGAGAACTCGCCAGCTTTTTTGCCTTACATGGGTAAGACCCCGCACCCGTTCCATCTTGCGGTTGACGGTTTGTTGGGCAGCTGACTCGCTCTCCCCGCTTTCCCGTAAGTATCCGAGTAACAAGTCTAATTCTTTTCGTGTTTTCCAAAGAACACTTTTTAGTTTGTTTCGTTTGTACTTGTTT
>Ga0308394_1001324_pt1 | contig 11801 bp, 9 predicted proteins | sample Hotspr2Sampleme2_FD_202366 | JGI IMG/M metagenome (GOLD analysis project Ga0308394, IMG submission 202366) | Hot spring phototrophic mat microbial communities from Mushroom Spring, Yellowstone National Park, Wyoming, United States - 20050701_me2 ...
CAATTTGCTATTGCGAGCGGCAAGAGGGGAAGTGGTGGAGCGTCCTCCTGTGTGGATGATGCGTCAGGCGGGAAGGTATATGCAGGCGTATCGGGAACTGCGGGCAAAGTATCCTTCTTTTCGCGATCGCTCAGAAAATCCTGAACTAGCGGCTGAAATTTCCTTACAGCCCTTCCGTGCCTTCCAACCTGATGGGGTGATCCTGTTTTCTGATATTCTCACCCCCTTGCCAGGGCTGGGGATTGATTTTGATATTGTGGAAAGTCAGGGCCCCATTATCAAGCCCCCCATTCGCTCGCAGGAGCAGATTGAACGGCTGACCCCCTTTGAGCCAGAGCCAAAATTCGGTTTCATCGGCAAAGCCCTGCACCATATCTGTAGGGAAGTGGGGGATCGGGCTACGGTTTTGGGTTTTGTAGGTGCCCCTTGGACCCTTGCCGCCTACGCAGTGGAAGGTAAGAGTTCCAAAGATTACGCCCTGATTAAGACCATGGCTTACAGGGAGCCAGCTTTACTGCATAAGTTCTTGCAAAAGTTAGCTGAAGCGATCGCTATCTATGCATGCTACCAAATTGACCAAGGGGCGCAGGTGATCCAACTGTTTGACTCTTGGGCAGGGCAGTTACCCCCTGACGACTACAGTCGCTTTGCCCTTCCCTATGAGAAGTATGTTTTCCAATACATCAAAGAACGCTATCCTAGTGTGCCTCTTATCCTGTATATCAGTGGCAGTGCGGGAATTTTCCCCAGACTCAAGGACACAGGAGCTGATGTGATCAGTGTGGATTGGACTATGGATATAGCTGAAGCACGGCAAATTCTAGGAGCAGAGGTGGCGGTGCAGGGCAATCTCGATCCCTGTGTTTTGCTTGCCACACCAGAGATCATCAGCGATCGCACCTATGAGATCATCCGCAAGGCAGGCAGGAGGGGACACATCATGAATCTGGGGCATGGCATTCTCGCCAGTACCCCTGAGGAAAATGCGATTCACTTTGTGGAAACAGTAAAGGCTTACAGGTATTAGTTTCTCAGCGATCTGGGGAATTAAAGTAGCAGTTGCTACTGTTGCTCCCATTGGTACTTGATACAAATGTACAAAACATTCTATTTAGTTCCTCTGGGAGATTAGTATTATGTCCTGCAAAGCCCTACTTTCTGCCAGCGAGCTAGCCAGCATGACTGACGAGCCGTTGGTAATCATTGACACCCGCGATCCCGCTGACTATGCCAAGGGGCACATCCCCAATGCGGTAAATGTGCGGGAGATTTTTACTTATCTTGCTGAATCCACCCCTGCAGGCATTGCCAGCCTGCAAGAATTATTCGCCGATCTGTTTGGCAAAGCAGGACTGTCGGGCAAGGAAACAGCGGTGATCTACGAGGAGGGTATGAACAAGGGCTTTGGGCAGTCCTGTCGGGGCTATTTCCTGCTGAAGTATTTGGGGTACGAGAAAGTAAGTATAAGGCAGAATCCCTGGGGCTGTTTGGATTGAGTGGTATAACTTCATGGACACTAGCACTGAACCTGCCATGTTCAAATCTCCAGAGGCAATTCGTGCCCTCTGTGCTGAGAGAGGTATTACCCCAGACAAGAGCATCTACCTCTATTGTTTCAAAGGCTCAAGGGCATCCAATACCTTCGTGGCTCTAAAAGAAGCGGGTTTTCCTGATGTGCGCAACTACTTTGCCTCATGGAATGAGTGGTCTCGCCTTCCTGAACTGCCCATTGAAACAGGTATGCCTGCGCTAGTATAGGCTATGGACGCAAGTTAGCCAAGCCAATGATCACGGGAGCATGGTCGCTGGGTTGGGGATGGCGGCGGGGGGTTACATCAATTTGACATTCAGTAACTCGCTGGGCTAGCTCGACGCTGGGGAAGTGGTAATCAATCCGCCAGCCTAGATTGCGCCGAAAGGAACCACCGCGGTAGTCCCACCAAGAATAGTGCCCGCCTTCGGGGTTCTGCTGGCGGAAAATATCCACAAAGCCCAAGTTCAGCACCCTTTCTAGGGCAGTGCGTTCTGCAGGGGAAGCCATGATGGAGGTCTCACAGCCAGTGGGATCGTGAATGTCCAAATCTGTTAGCGCCACATTGAAGTCACCACAGAGCAGAATGTCTTTTTCCTGCTGGCGCAAAACGGCTAGGTATTGGGTGAGACATGCTAGCCATGCCAATTTGTAATGGTACTTCTCACTGGCGATCGCCCCCCCATTGGGCACATAGAGATTAACTACCCTCACCCCATGCAGTTTGGCACTAAGCAGGCGTTTTTGGTCATCTAGCTGTGCCATCTCGGGCAAAACAGCGCTGAACCCTGCCTTGACATCTTCCAGAGGATACTTGCTGACCATCGCCACGCCGTTGTAAGCCTTCTGTCCGTAGGTATAGACCCAATAGCCCCGCTCAGCAAAGGCAGTCACAGGGAATTGGTCGTCTGCTACTTTGGTCTCTTGCAGACACAGCAAGTCAATGTGAGGATTGACTCCCAGCCAAGCTAGAACTTGCTGTAGGCGACTGCGTACGGAATTGACATTCCAAGTAGCGATGTAGGTTGGCGCACTGCCCATGAGGTCGGAATCTGCCTAGAAAGTGTCGTCTTCCCAGCCGCAGGCGGGACAGCGCCACAGCAGAGGAGGAAGTTTCATGCGCGAAAAAATGTAGCCGCAGTCAGGACATCTGCCTGTAAACAAAGGATGCCAAAAAAAATCCTCCATGTGCTGATCCCGATAGTCTTCGGGGCGCTCCGTCTGCCATAACTCCGCTGACTCGAAGTCTCGGCACGGTTGCTCTTCTGGTCCTGCGGGGTGAAGGGCGCACACCAAGTAGGGAGAGTGGGCAAAAAAATCACAGCGATCGCACTGATAGCCCTGCATACCTAGTTCTGAGAATTACTTATTGAATCTAACACCTCTGTCAAGCGTTCTAGAGATGCCACTAGCCGTTCTTGAGTAGATGCTACTGCGGATGGGTCAGTTTGCAGTCGCCGTCTCAAGGCTTCTATGGTTCTGACCCCTAGGTAGATAACAAAGGCAATGAGCAAAAAGTTGAGTACTGCCGCCAAGAACTTGCCGTAGAGAATACCATTGAAGGACAATTTAGCCAAATCCTCCACTTTCGCTGACTGCAAGGCAGGACTCAGCAGAGCAGGGGTAATTACATCGCTCACCAAGGATTCTACGATTTTGCCAAAAGCTCCGCCCAAAATCACTGCTACGGCAAGATCGAGCACATTGCCCCGCAGAATAAAACTCTGAAAGTCTCCCCAAAATCCGTTTCTCCTCCCTGTCATTTCCCAGTTGTAGATACCACGATCTATAACTTTACAGTAAAAGCTAGATTAGTTCTCAGATGTCTAGATGCAAGCCAAACGGATAATCTTGCAGACGGCTAAGGCGATATTGGGGATTGCAGGCATAGATTACTGAACCACGCTCAAAAAATAAAATCCAACACTGTCAGGGTAAGTACATCAGAGCCAGAGATTACCTCACTAGGGTTTTGAGCACCGATCCCCAGAATCGGGGGTTGTGCTATGCGGCAAAACGCAACCTCGATCAACTAGATGAGTTACAAGTATCTCCTGCTCATCCTTTTCTTGTTGTTACTGGATTTATATTAGTTGCAGTCTTCTGTGTTTTTATTTCTTTTATCCTATATGTCGTTATCGCACTATCATTGGCATCTAGATAGCCACAACTTTTGGTAGTTTAGCTCGCTTTATCAAGCAATGATCCCAAACATATCTAATTTTGAGGCTTGGGTGAATTAGGCGCACAATCACGACCTATTGGTTTAGTTACAATACCCAAGCTCTAGCATTATTCCAATTCTACCCTAACTCCCTGAGCTGAGTTGCTCAATTACAAACGGGATTAAATTGGAGACTGGATAAATAAAAGATTCCACCTGCAAGCCTAAATCTTTGGCAATAAAAGCTCTATCAAAAAACTTCAACATACCTCTCTGTTGTGGATTGTTAATTTCATTATAAAAATTAGTAGTTGCGAAACAGATGATGGGTGTAATCTGTGAATTGTAAGAAATATCATATTTATTGCGTAATTCGGGGCTGTATAAAGCCACCTCCATTAGCAGTTTCCACTTGTATGTCTGCGCCGCCCTTTCTCTCAAAGAGGTTTTCAAGGACAAAAGTATATACTTAGATGGGCAACTATTTCCATCTTTTGAATAGATCACAATATCCATGTCTGGTTTTTGAGTTTCATCAGCAATCTTAACTATTATTGACTCTGCAAATCTGGGGATTTTGGATTTATGAGAAGTCATGTAAATATTACTAGGTATATTCTCATAAATTTTGTTTTGCAAGAATATGTATATTAAAGAGTTGGAGAAGGCATTGCCAGCGATACTTTTTCTTGATTGAGCTTTGTCACTAATTATCCCTTCCTCAATCCTTATATCCAACAGCTTTTCTATATCGGATTGTGAGTTTCTTAAAATGTCATGGAGCTGATCTAAAACCTTTACCCAACTTGTCTTTGGCTCACTACCGTACTGTGCCACCCATTTGTTAATCCTTCGTACTATTGGTTGCATGTAATATGCGCGTTCAATCCCCTCAAGTGTCTTCCGCTCTTCTTTAGTAAGCTCGTTCATTCCAAGATGACCCTAGTAGGTGGGGCATGGCTCAAACAGCCTTAGCTGGTTAATTCTATTAGTCAAATGAGGTGGTGAGTTTCTTTGGGTTAGCGAGTTAATTATTTCAGTAGCGATCGCTCTTACAAGTGGCACAACTACTGAGTTACCAAACTGTTTATATGCTCTAGTATCACTCACTGGGATTTGAAAAGAGTCTGGAAATCCCATCAATCTTGCACATTCTCTAGGGGTCAACCTGCGGGGATTTTTATTGTCCTGAGGAATAAGTATCTCTGAGCCATCTTTGTAGTATCTAGCACTTAAAGTTCTAGTTATTCCATCTAAATTTACCAGTCCATAGCCAAAGCCATTTCCTTTAGAACGGTGCTTTTCTGCATAATTTTGTAGATAGTTCCATAAGTGATCAGTTAAAGTGTATTTTGGATCAACTACTGGTTCTAAAATGTCCCTGACCCTGAGATTTGTCAGGGTAGGTTTGGGGAATCCAAACTCAATTGGTTCCTTGAAACCAACAATGAATATGCGCTCTCGGTGCTGTGGTACAAAGTAAGCGGCATCAATAACTTGGTAGTATATGTAATACCCTAAATTACTTAAGGTTTGTTTTATGATTTGAAAAGTTCTACCCTTATCATGACTTTGTAAGTTCTTAACATTTTCTAACAAAAATGCTTTTGGTTGCTTGGCTTTGATGATCCTTGCTACTTCAAAAAATAAATTTCCTTGGGTTGGGTGAGCAAAACCGTGATCTATACCCAAAGCGTTGTGTTTGCTCACTCCAGCGATACTAAAAGGCTGACAAGGAAATCCCGCTACCAAAATGTCATGATCAGGTATGGCGCTTGTGGGAATAGTGGTAATATCTCCAGCAGGAATTTCGCCAAAGTTTGTTTGATATGTAAGTTGCGCAAACTTGTCCCACTCACAGCTGAATACGCAGACTGCGCCAGCCTGAGCAAACCCTAGCCGCATTCCACCAATGCCTGCAAACAGATCACTGAAGGTCAGTTGGGCCATATACGGAAGTCTTACACTGTATAATCCCAATTATGCCGTATATTTTTGTATATTACTATAACTTTATTTTAGGTTTGGTTTCCTGAATTTTCCCTGCTGTACTACTACAGCAGAACTCTAATGTGTTTTTAAGATTTGTTAAAGGTGCAGGGGCAGGCTGTCAGGGGATCACTATAATTAGCCCTAGAGTGCCAACGGCTCTATATCGCCATATTTATATTTTTCATTCATTCTGCCCTATAGAAGCTAAGGTACTCTGCCTGAACACTACAACTTTGAATAGACAACGAGGCAGATAATGACTCTCACACCTCAGAAGCCTGAGGCAAAGGTAAGGGTTGTCGTCGATAAGAACCCTGTGCCTACTTCCTTTGAGAAGTGGGGTAAGCCAGGGCACTTTGACCGTACCCTAGCGAAAGGTCCCAAAACCACCACTTGGATTTGGAACCTGCATGCCGATGCCCATGATTTTGACAGTTTTAGTTCTGAAGAAGATACCGCCAGAAAGATTTTCTCGGCGCACTTTGGTCATTTAGGGGTTATTTTCCTCTGGCTCAGTGGGATGTATTTCCACGGGGCGAAGTTTTCCAACTATGTGGCTTGGCTGTCCGATCCTGTGGGGATCAAGCCCAGTGCCCAAGTAGTCTGGAATATCGTCGGTCAAGACATTCTCAATGCCGATGTGGGCGGTAATTTCCAAGGGATTCAGATCACTTCTGGTCTGTTTCACCTGTGGCGCGCCTCTGGCATTACCACCGAGTACCAATTGCTGTGTACGGCGATCGGTGGGTTGGTGATGGCTGGCTTGATGTTCTTTGCGGGCTGGTTCCATTACCATGTGTCTGCTCCTAAGCTGGAGTGGTTCAAAAATGCTGAGTCCATGCTCAACCACCACTTGGCGGGTCTGTTGGGCTTGGGTTCTCTGGCTTGGGCGGGACACCAAATCCATGTGTCTATTCCCATCAATTACTACTTGGACAAGGGGGTGCCCCTCGCTCAGATTCCCGCTCCCCACGAGTTCATTCTCAACCCCAAGCTAATGGCGGATATTTTTCCCAGCTTTGCGCAGGGTTTGACGCCGTTCTTCACGCTGAATTGGGGTGTCTATGCGGACTTTTTGACCTTTAAGGGTGGTCTGAATCCCCAGACGGGCGCACTGTGGTTGACTGACCAAGCGCACCACCACTTGGCGATCGCCACTCTATTTATCATCGCTGGTCACATGTACCGCACCAACTGGGGGATCGGGCACAGCATTAAGGAAATCCTTGAAGCTCACAAAGACCCAATTCTGATTACTGGTAACGGGCACAAGGGCTTGTATGAAGTGCTGACTTCCTCATGGCACGCCCAGTTGGCGGTGAACTTGGCTATGCTGGGTTCTCTGTCTATCATCGTGGCACAGCACATGTACGCCATGCCCGCCTACCCCTACATTGCTACTGACTACGCTACGCAGGTATCCCTGTTTACCCACCACATGTGGATTGGTGGATTCTGCATCTGCGGTGCGGCGGCTCATGCGGGGATTTTCATGGTCAGGGACTACGATCCTGCGGTAAATCAGGGCAATGTCCTTGACAGCATGCTCAGACACCGTGATGCGATTATTTCCCACCTGAACTGGGTGTGTATTTTCTTGGGCTTCCACAGCTTTGGGCTGTATGTGCACAACGACACCATGCGTGCCTTTGGTCGTCCCCAAGATATGTTCTCTGACACAGGGATTCAACTGCAACCTATTTTTGCCCAGTGGGTACAGAGCCTCCATGCGACAGCGGCGGGAGTAACTGCTCCCTACGCTTCGGCGGGGGTTAGCCCCATTTTCGGTGGGGATATTCTCACTGTGGGCGGCAAGGTGGCGATCGCTCCTATGGTACTGGGTACCGCTGACTTCATGGTGCACCACATCCACGCTTTCACTATCCATGTGACCGTGCTGATCCTGCTCAAGGGGGTACTGTTTGCCCGCAACTCCCGCCTGATCCCTGACAAGTCCGAACTGGGGTTCCGTTTCCCCTGCGATGGTCCAGGGCGCGGTGGCACCTGCCAAGTTTCCGCATGGGATCATGTGTTCTTGGGCTTGTTCTGGATGTACAACTGCATTTCTGTTGTCATCTTCCACTTCTCGTGGCGCATGCAGTCTGACATCTTTGGCACGGTAGATGGGAGTGGCAACATTACCTATATGGCAGGACAAAATTTTGCCCAGAGCGCTATCACCATCAACGGCTGGCTGAGGGACTTCCTCTGGGCGCAAGCCTCCCAAGTGATCCAGTCCTATGGCTCAGCGCTGTCTGCCTATGGCTTGATCTTCTTGGGCGCTCACTTTATTTGGGCGTTTAGCTTGATGTTCTTGTTCAGTGGTCGTGGCTACTGGCAAGAGTTGATCGAGTCCATTGTGTGGGCGCACAACAAGCTGAAGGTGGCTCCTGCGATTCAGCCCCGTGCTTTGAGCATCACTCAAGGTCGTGCGGTCGGTTTAGCTCACTATTTACTAGGGGGAATTGGCACCACTTGGGCGTTCTTCCTAGCTAGATATGCGGCACTAGGTTAATCACTGCGAGGAATTACTAACAATGGCAACTAAATTTCCTAAATTTAGCCAAGACCTCGCTAACGATCCCACTACTAGAAGAATCTGGTATGCGATCGCTACAGCGAATGACTTTGAGAGTCATGATGGGGTAACGGAAGAAAGTCTGTATCAAAAGATTTTCGCCTCCCATTTCGGTCACTTGGCAATTATCTTCCTGTGGACTTCAGGCAACCTATTCCATGTGGCGTGGCAGGGCAACTTTGAGACTTGGATCAAAGACCCCCTCAATGTCAAGCCCATCGCCCATGCCATCTGGGACCCTCAGTTTGGTAAGGCGGCAGTCGATGCCTACACCCAGTCCACTGCTTCCTACCCTGTGGATATTGCTTTCTCTGGGCTGTACCACTGGTGGTACACGATCGGCATGCGCACGGTACAAGACCTGTACACGGGCGCCATCTGGATGCTGATCCTAGCGGGTGTTCTGCTGTTTGCGGGCTGGTTGCACCTGCAACCCAAGTACCGTCCTAGCTTGGCATGGTTCAAGAATGCGGAATCTCGCCTGAACCACCACCTAGCGGGGCTGTTTGGGGTGTCCTCTCTGGCGTGGACTGGTCACCTTGTCCATGTGGCGATTCCTGAGTCACGGGGTGTCCATGTGGGGTGGGATAACTTCCTCAGCGTGGCTCCTCACCCCGCTGGTCTCCAGCCATTCTTTACGGGCAACTGGGGGGTCTACGCCCAAAATCCCGACACGGCAGGTCATGTGTTTGGCACAGCTACGGGGGCGGGTACAGCCATTCTCACCTTCTTGGGTGGATTCCATCCCCAGACCGAGTCCCTGTGGTTGACGGATATGGCACACCACCACTTGGCGATCGCCGTGATCTTCATCATCGCTGGGCACATGTATCGCACTAACTTTGCGATCGGGCATAGTATCAAGACCATTCTCGATGCCCACAACCCACCCAAAGGCACTCCCTTCGGCGGTCTGCTCGGCGATGGACACAAGGGTCTCTACGACACCATCAACAACTCCCTGCACTTCCAGTTGGGCTTGGCGCTGGCATGCTTGGGGGTAGTTACCTCCTTGGTGGCACAGCACATGTACTCCTTGCCTCCCTACGCCTTTATGGCTAAGGACTACACTACCCAAGCCGCCCTCTACACCCATCACCAGTACATCGCTGGCTTCCTGATGGTGGGAGCCTTTGCCCATGGCGCTATCTTCTTTGTGCGGGACTACGATCCCGAAGCCAATAAGAACAATGTGTTGGCGCGCATTCTCGATCACAAGGAAGCGATTATCTCCCACCTGTCGTGGGTGTCCTTGTTCTTGGGCTTCCACACCTTGGGCATCTATGTCCACAACGATGTGATGCAAGCCTTTGGCACTCCTGAGAAGCAAATTCTCATCGAGCCTGTATTTGCCCAGTGGATTCAAGCCGCTCACGGCAAAGCCCTCTATGGCTTCGATGTCCTGCTCTCCAATGCCAACAGCATCGCTACCACCGCTTGGCCCAACTATGGCAATGTGTGGCTCCCTGGCTGGTTGCAAGCCATCAATGCGGGCAACAACTCCCTGTTCTTGACCATTGGTCCAGGGGATTTCCTAGTACACCATGCGATCGCCTTGGGACTGCACACCACCACTCTGATCTTGGTCAAGGGTGCGTTGGATGCCCGTGGCTCTAAGCTGATGCCCGATAAAAAGGACTTTGGCTATAGCTTCCCCTGCGACGGCCCTGGTCGGGGTGGCACCTGCGACATCTCTGCTTGGGATGCCTTCTATCTAGCCATGTTCTGGATGCTCAACACCATCGGTTGGGTTACCTTCTACTGGCACTGGAAGCATCTGGGCGTGTGGCAGGGCAATGTGGCGCAGTTCAACGAGACCTCAGTAACTATCATGGGCTGGTTGCGCGACTACCTGTGGCTCAACTCATCCCAGCTGATCAACGGCTACAACCCCTACGGCACCAACAACATCTCCGTCTGGGCGTGGATGTTCCTATTTGGGCACTTGGTGTGGGCAACTGGCTTCATGTTCCTGATCTCGTGGCGTGGTTACTGGCAGGAGTTAATCGAAACTCTGGTCTGGGCGCACCAACGCACTCCTTTGGCTAACCTGATCCAGTGGAAGGATAAGCCTGTGGCGCTGTCGATCGTCCAAGCCCGTCTGGTGGGACTGGCACACTTCACAGTGGGTTATGTCTTCACCTATGCGGCGTTTGTGATTGCCTCAACAGCCACAGCCTTTGGTTGATGTAGGTTCTAACAAGATAGAATTAAGTCCCCCGAGTTTTGGCTTGGGGGATTTTTTACTATACTAAGGTGGCAAACTTTTCCAGCTGAGAAATGGCGACTCAGTTAGAACTTCCATTGGGCAAAGTTACTAATACCATAGGGATCACATTTATCCCACCCTTCACATTTATTGAACTATTTGCAGGGATTGGTGGCTTTAGAATTGCTTTGGAAAATTTGGGTGGCAAGTGTGTTTTTGCATCGGAGATAGATCACTACGCGCGTATTACCTATCAAGCTAACTTTGGGGATATGCCTAGGGGAGATATTACTAAAATACCCTCTGCAGAAATTCCTGAACACGATTTACTTACTGCGGGGTTCCCCTGTCAAGCCTTCTCCATTGCTGGTCGCAAAGCTGGATTTAATGATACTAGGGGAACCTTATTCTTTGAAATTGCCAGAGTTATTAGAGATAAGAAACCCAAGGCCTTTTTTTTAGAAAATGTCAAGGGCTTAGTTATGCACGATCATGGTAGAACCTTAGCAACCATTTTGCAAATACTGCGCCATGATCTCAATTATTTTGTTCCCGATCCCAAAATAATCAATGCCAAAGATTTTGGACTGCCACAAAATCGAGAAAGGATTTACATAGTGGGGTTTCGTAAAGATTTGGGAGTAAAAAGTTTTGTATATCCTGAACCCCTAGCAACCACAGCTAGGTTTATTGATATTAGAGAAGAACAGCCAGTTTCAGTAAAATACTATTTGTCTAATCAATACTGGGAAACTCTGGTTAAACATCGTCAAAGGCATGAGCAGAAGGGTAACGGTTTTGGCTATGAGATTATCCCTGATGATGGTATAGCCAATGCGATTGTGGTCGGGGGCATGGGCAGAGAAAGAAACCTTGTAATTGATACTAGAATTATGGACTATACCCCAGTTACCAAGATTAAAGGAGAAGTTAATCGTCTAGGAATTAGAAGAATGACCCCTAGAGAGTGGGCAAGATTGCAAGGCTTCCCTGATAGTTTTAAGATTGTTGTAGCTGATGTTCATGCCTACAAGCAGTTTGCTAATTCAGTAGCTATACCAGCAGTTCAAGCCACAGCAAGACAAATCTTGTACTCAATAGCTCAGGCTAGTAAATGAACTTCGATGATCTCAAAAATTTATATCTTGCATACAAAAAGGTATATCATGGGGATACCTACAAATATATTTCTAGACTCCTGCAGGAAGCTAAAGAATTACATAGGGAAAGCTGGCTAAAACAACCAACACAAAAGAGTGATCATGAGCAGTCATGGCGGGCATTTAAGGGGAAAAACTTTGAAAAGCTGATACTATTTATGATTGAG
>Ga0308394_1001327_pt1 | contig 11780 bp, 14 predicted proteins | sample Hotspr2Sampleme2_FD_202366 | JGI IMG/M metagenome (GOLD analysis project Ga0308394, IMG submission 202366) | Hot spring phototrophic mat microbial communities from Mushroom Spring, Yellowstone National Park, Wyoming, United States - 20050701_me2 ...
CGCTGATTTTGACCTCGCCCCCCGGAATCGGCACCCCCACCGTATCGGCCCGCACGTCACCGTCGCGGTGCACAAAAGCGATCCCACCAATCTCGGTCTGGCCGTAGATCTGCTTGAGGTTGACCCCGATGGCGTGGTAAAAGCGGAAGACATCCGGGCCGAGTGCAGCCCTGCCGGTATAGGCCCGGCGCAACCGCAAAAAGCCGAGCTGGTCGCGCAGGGGTTTGAACATGACCTGGTCCGCGAACCGGTATGCCAGGCGCAGCCCTAAGGGCATGGGTTTGCCGCTCATGCGGTAGTCGGCAGCGCGTTAACCAATTTTGAGCATCTGCTGGTAGACCCAGCGGTTGAAGGGGTAGGTTTCGGAGATACGAACCCAGATCTGGCTCTGGGTGCCTTCCCAGACCCGCGGCGGGCTGAACATCACGTGGGGCCCAATCTCCTTGAGGTCGCTCATGGCGGTCTCAACGGACTCAGGCATGTTGACCGCAAACCCACCGGCCAACGCCATGCCCACCGACATCATCTGCTCGCCAATCCAGGCCAAGGGCAAAAACGACAGGTAATCATCGGTAGGCTTCAGGGGGTCAATCTCCTGCAAAGCCACCCCCATGTGCAGCAGGTTGCGGTGCATCAGCATGGCGGCCTTGGGCCTGCCGGTAGTACCGGAGGTGAGGGAGAGGTGGCAAACATCCTCGGGCCGGCCCTGGGCAATGCGCTCCTCCACCGCCTGGGGGTGCTTCTCCAGGTATGCTTCGCCCAGCCGTTCCACCTCTTCGAAGCCGATGATCCAGGGGTCGTCCTGGTAGGCCCGCATCCCCTTGGGGTCTTCATAGATGACCTTGCGCACGCTGGGAATTTCGCTGCGGATTTCCAGGAGCTTGTCCACTTGCTCCTGGTTTTCGGCCACCACAAAGGCCGCCCCGGTGTAGGAGAGCACATAGGCAATCTCGGGGGGCAGCGAAGACTGGTACACGCCCACCGAGATCCCGCCCAGCGACTGGGCAGCAAGTTCGGCATAGAGCCACTCGGGGATGTTATCGGCAATCACCGCCAGCCGCTCCCCCTTCTCGAAGCCCAGCGCCAAAAGGCCCGCAGCAAAATGGGTTACGTGCCGGTAGTAATCGGCAAAGGTGATCTCGTTCCAGATGCCGAAGTCCTTCTCGCGGAGGGCCACCTGCTTAGGCGTCGCTTTGGCCCGCATCTGGAGGACTTGCGGGAGGGTGTACTTTTTGAGCTCGTAGCCAGAGGGCATCATGCGCGGTTCCTCCGAGTATCGGCGGCGTGGCTTATGGCCTGTGGGCAGCAGGCTGTGGGCGCAGCAAGCCGTTTCCGGATTTCTTTTGGCTGAGTTCAGGCCGCATGATCCACCCCCACATAGGCTTCCTGCACGCGCGGGTTCTGGCTGACCTCCTCAGGCCGGCCTGAGGCGATTACCTGACCAAAGTCCAGCACATAGACCCGCTCGGAAATGTCCATCACCACGCTCAGGTCGTGTTCGATAAGGATGATGGTGGTACCGCGTTCGGCCCGGATGTCCAGGATAAAGCGCACCATATCCTCCTTTTCTTCCAGGGTCATGCCGGCCATGGGCTCGTCTAGCAGCAGAAGCTTGGGCGAGAGGGCCAGGGCCCGGGCCACCTCAACCCGCTTGCGCACCCCATAGGGCAGGTCGCCTACCAGGGCGTTGCGGTAGGGCTCGAGCTCCATGAAATCTATGATCTCTTCGCAGAAGCGGCGGTTCTCCACCCCCACCCGCAGGGCCCGGCCATAGAACAGGACGTTTTCCAGCAGGTTGTAACGCCCAAAGGTGTGGCGGGCCATCAGGAGGTTCTCCAGCACCGACATCCCGGTGAACAGCTCGATGTTCTGAAAAGCCCGCGCAATGCCGTACTGGGTCACCTGGTGGGGCGAGGCACGGGTCAGATCGTGGCCCTCGAAGGTGATCTTGCCCGAACTGGGGTGGTAGAAGCCCGAGATGCAGTTGAGCAGGCTGGTCTTGCCTGCACCGTTGGGGCCAATCACCGAGACCAGCTCGCCCTGGGCCACCTCGAGGGAAACCTCGCTGAGCGCCCTTACCCCACCGAAACTGAGCGATACACGTTCTACCCTGAGTTGCACCGAGCCTCCCAGCATTCTTTTAGCCCGCATGGGTCTGTTGGCGATCTTGCGTTTGATTGCGGCAAAGTATAACGGCGCGTCCCGTGCCATGTCAATGCTGCGCGCCCGCTTACAGCGCAAAGGAACCAAAGCGGGTTGGCTTCGGCACCACCCGCTTCCCACATTGGGGCCAGGTGTGCTAGACTTTTGGGGTTGCCTGGCTCGGCCCGGCAGGGCTATGCTTTTGGCTCTAACCTGACCAGTTTTCGGAGGAAGCGATGAAACGCACTTGGCAACCCAACAAGCGCAAACGGGCCAAAACCCACGGTTTTCGGGCCCGCATGAAGACCGCCAATGGCCGTAAGATACTGGCCCGCCGGCGTGCCAAAGGCCGCGTAAAGCTGACCGTCAGCAGCGAACCTCAGCTGCGCCGCTAGAGACAGCACATTCACCCAGCTCCCCTTTGCCGGGGAGTTTTGAGCCATGCCGTTCTCTTCCCTAAAAGGCGAGAAAGCCTTCCAGCGCCTTCGTGGGGGGCGTGCAGGGCGTGGCAAGTATCTGACGGTGCGCTGGTTTCCGCTACGACCCACCGCCTTTAATCCAGTGCGGGTGGGTATTGTGGTATCGAACAAGGTCTCCAAAAAAGCCACTGTGCGGAACAAAATCCGGCGTCGCCTACGGGAAATTTTGCGAAAAATGCACCTGCCGCCTTGCGAGATGGTGGTCGTAGCCCAGCCCGAGGCGGTGGACGCGTCCTACTGGGACTTGCTCAAAGACCTGACCCATGCCCTAAAAAAGAGCGGGCTGGTACAATGACGCAGGTTGGTTTGTTCTATCGTAGGAGCTCGGAGCATCGGGCGATGATCAATGCCTTTCTAAAAGGGAGTATACGCTTCTACCGGCGCTTTATATCCCCTCTAAAGCCGCCCACCTGTCGTTTTTACCCAACCTGCAGCCAGTATGCGCTGGAGGCGCTCGATCGCCACGGACCTTTCTGGGGCCTGTACCTAAGCCTCAAGCGCATCCTCAAGTGCCACCCCTTGCACCCGGGCGGACTGGACTTCGTACCTGAGGAAAGACCTCGAGTCCGCTGGAATCCCTGGACGCGCTGAAGTAAAAGGAGCAACTGGATGAAACGCTGGTTTTGGATAAGTTTGGCTTTGATGGCCCTATCCCCCGCCTTCGCCCTCACCCCTGAGTGGCGCGAGGTAGACGTCAACAAAGACGGTCGGCTCGAGAAAGTGGCCGTCACCAATCTGGCTGACATCGCCTTTAACGAGCAGGGACAAATTGTAGGTTGGTACATCAAAACCGTGCGTGCCACTGACTTCAAGGGCAACTACGAACGCGCCCCCAACCTGGTTCGCAGCGGCCAGACCCTGCCCGGAACCCTCGAGGGCTTTACCCCAAGCAGCCGCGAGTTTATCCGCCGGGAACCAGGCAACCCCGAGGCGGATTTTATCGCCCGCTTTAGCGATGGCAGCACCACCCTTACCTACACCATCCACCCTCGCTTCCTCACCATAGACGTGGATGTGCAAAGCCCCATCCCCCGCAAGCTCATCTGGACGGGCATCGGCGGCACCGATACCCCCATCACCAAGTGGCTGGGGCAGGGCAACAAAGAGCCGCTCAACGCAGGGCAGGGCCCGGCGGTGTACGTGGGCTGGCAGACCCAACGGGGCGCGGGTTTTGCCATGTTCCTCCGCCCCCAAACCCCCACCCCCATCAGCCTGACCCAGCTCAACGGCACAGGCATTGCCGAGGTGAGCCTCCCAGCGGGTGACTTCAACCTTAAGGTTTACGGTGGAGCCAACGAGCTGGTGCGGCTGCACGTGGAGAACTTCTATGAGCTGCCGGGGGTTTTCCAGCCCAACATCTGGGGCCAGATTTCGCTAGGCCTGCTGTGGCTATTGGAGGCGGCCCACCGCCTGGCCGGGGGCAGCTGGGTGCTGGCCATCGTGCTGGTGACCATCCTGATTCGGCTACTGATATGGCCGCTGATGCATCAGCAATTCAAAAGCATCGCCGAGATGCAAAAAATACAGCCCCTGATCAGAAAAATTCAGGAGAAGTACAAAGACAACAGGGAAAAGCAGAAAGAAGAGATGATGAAGCTCTACCAGGAGCACAAGATCAACCCCTTAGGCGGCTGCTTGCCCTTGTTGCTGCAGATGCCCATCCTGTTCCTGATGTACAAGATCATGGTGAGCTACGAGTTCGGGCAGGGCTTTCTGTGGATCAGAGACCTGGCGCTACCCGACCCCTTATACATTCTGCCCATCTTGTACATCTTCGTGCTGCTGACCTCCACCTGGCTCTCAGCAGCCGGCAATAAGGACGCCCTACGACAGGGCATTTTGATCAACCTGGTCTTCGCCTTCCTCCTGTTCAGCTTTCCTGCTGGTGTAACGCTTTACTGGCTGCTCTCGACGGTTATTAGTGTGGGACAGCAGTGGCTGATCAACAAACAGCTGGGTCTGCCTTTGAACCCTGCCAAAAGTTAGCGGCCAGGATGGGCTCCCTGCCCTACCAGAACTGTGTCGGCACCCTTTCCCTTCGGTCGGGGTGCTTTTCGCCCAGGCTTAGTAATATAATCGGGCAATTAGTTTATGGACGATAAGAAGCGTGGACTCGACGACCTGTTATCCGACCTAGGGATCGAAGAAAGCGAAGCCGCCCCCGAGGTCACGCTGGGCGAAGACGCGCGCGCCGTAACCCAGCCCCACCAGGCGCAAGACCCTAGAGTTGTGCTCGAGCACTTCATGGTAGGCCTCCTGTTGCGGCTTGACCCGGCCTACGCGGTGGATATTGTTCAGGAAGGCGGGCTGTTTCGGGTCGAGATTCTAGGAGGCGACTCAGGACGCGTAATTGGACGCGAGGGCAAAACCCTGCAAAGCCTCGAGTTCATCGTCAATGTGGTCATGGCTAAACACTTCGGCCCAGCCTACCGGGTGGTGCTGGACGCTGCAGGGTATCGCCGCCGCAATGAGGAGCGCCTCCGCCGTATCGCTGCCGATGCTGCGCTGCAGGTAGAGGCAAGCGGCCAGCCCATCGAACTGCCGCCCATGCGCCCCAGCGAGCGGCGCTTGATTCACCTGATGCTCAAGCAGCACCCCAAAGTGACCACCACCTCGGTGGGCGAAGGGGAAGAACGCCATGTGGTGGTCTTACCGCGCGAGGCCAGCACACCAGAAAATGACCCCCAGACCTAAGCGCTTTTTAGAGCTTTTGCAGGCTTTGCAACAAGAGCTACGGGTTGGCGGGAAGCCCGCCGTCGAGGCGCGCTGGCTGGTGGCCCACGCAGCCCAGCTAAGCGACCAAGAGCTGGCCTTACGGCTTGCGGAATTCGTGCCACCGGACGTGGAACAAGCCGCCCGAGCCATGCTGAAGCTGCGGCTTTCGGGCTATCCTCTACAACTCCTGTTGGGCGAAGCCGAGTTCTTTGGGCTCAAGCTCAGGGTAGAGCGCGGGGTTTTGATTCCCCGGCCCGAGACCGAAGGGCTGGTCGAACACGCCCTGGCCCACCTGCCGCTGGGCAAACCGGCCCGTGTGCTGGATGTTGGCACCGGCAGCGGGGCCATTGCGCTGGCCCTCAAGGCCATGCGGCCCCAGGCCACCGTCTGGGCCAGCGATATCAACCCCAAAGCCCTCGAGCTGGCCCGAAAAAACGCGCTGCAACTGGGGCTCGAGGTCACCTTCCTAGAAGCCCCCTTTACCGCCAACCTGCAGGGGCTGGACCTGATTGTCTCCAACCCCCCCTATCTGCCCGAGGGCTACCGCGAAGAGGCCCCACCTGAGCTGGCCTATGAAGATTCCACCGCCCTCTACGCTGGCCCGGATGGCCTGGAGGTGGCCCGCGAGCTGCTGCCCCAGGCCTGGAGGGCACTCAAACCTGGGGGCTGGCTGTGGCTGGAGCTGGCCCCTGAAAACGTCTACACGCTGCTGGACGAAGCCACCGCCCAGGGCTGGCTCGAGGCCCGGGTGCTGCCTGACCTGGCCCAGCGGCCCCGCTACCTCAGCCTCCAGAGGCCTGCTGAACCCCGGGCAGACTGAAACCGGCCCCAATCCGATAGAAGCGACAAAAACCACGTTAGAATCTGGCCTATGGACTTGCGCATCTACCTGCAGACTGCCCTCGACGCGGCCTATCTGGCCAAAGGCATTCACCAGTATTACCAGGAGAAGGGTTTTACCCTAAGCAGCAAGTCCACCCCCACGGATCTGGTTACCCAGGCCGACCACGAGTCGGAAGCGGCCATCCGAGAGCTCATCAGGGCGCGCCACCCCGACCACGTGGTGCTGGGAGAAGAGCAGGGTCAGGATAAGGAAGGGGCTTTCCGCTGGATCGTAGATCCCCTGGATGGCACCGTAAACTACGCCCACGGCTTTCCTTTTTATGCGGTGAGCATCGGCCTTGAGGTCCACGGCGAGCTGGTTCTGGGGGTGATTCTCGACACCGCCCGGGGCGAGCTGTTCACTGCTACCAGAGGGGGTGGAGCCTTCATGAACGGCCGCCCCATCCGGGTCTCCCCCCAAGCCACCCTGCTGGGGAGCCTGCTGGCCACCGGTTTCCCCTACGACATTAGCAAGGACACCGAAAACCTAATCTACTTCCAGCGGGCCCTGACCAAGGGGCTCATGGTGCGGCGCCCTGGGGCCGCTGCCCTCGACCTGGCCTACGTGGCCGCTGGGCGCCTGGATGGCTTTTGGGAGGTGAAGCTCAACCCCTGGGATGTGGCCGCAGGCTGGCTCATTATCCGTGAGGCCGGGGGCATGGTTACGGGCATAAAGGGGGAGCCCTACCGGCTGGGCAACCGCTACCTGGTGGCCTCCAACGGCTTGATCCACCAGCCTCTGCTGGACACCCTACACGGGCGGTAGCGCCCGCCCTCACACGAGCCTGCGCCCGATGTCCCGCCGGTAGATGGCATGCTCAAACTGGACCGCGCCCACCCCTGCGTAAGCCCGCTCGACGGCCTGGCGCAGGTCCTTGCCAAGCCCCACCACACCCAGCACCCGGCCCCGACTGGTACGTAGGCCTTGCGGGCTCCTGCGGGTTCCAGCCTGAAAATAAAGCACCTGCTCGGGAGGCACCTGGGGCAGCGACAGCGGCAGGCCTTTATGGGGATCGTCGGGGTAGCCCGGCGCAGCCATCACCACGCAGGCTGAAGCTAGCGGACGCCAACTCAGGTCCAGCTCGTGCAGGCGACCCTCCACCACCGCCAGGGCCAGCTCCACCAGGTCGGTCTTGAGCAGGGGCAAAATGGCCTGGCACTCGGGGTCGCCAAAGCGGGCGTTGAACTCCAGAACCTTGGGTCCATCGTCGGTGAGCATCAGGCCAGCGTAGATGACCCCCTTGTAGAAAATCCCTTCGGCCCGCAGCCCATCCACCAGGGGTTTGAGTACCCGCTCCAGAATCTCGGTCATCAGGCCCGGCACCAGGGGATAGGGGCAGATGGCCCCCATGCCCCCCGTCATGGGGCCGGTATCACCGTCGAGCAAGCGCTTGTGGTCCTGGGAGGGCAGCAGGGGCTTGATGGTGATGCCGTCGGTCAAGGCCAGCACCGTGACCTCGGAGCCGCTCAAAAACTCCTCGATTACGATTTCGGTGCGCTTTGGCCCTGAAAGAATGTTGGTCACAGCCTGCTTGGCTTGTTGCAGGCTGGTCGCCACCGTTACCCCTTTGCCTGCGGCCAAGCCCGAGTCCTTGACCACGATGGGCGCCCCTACCGTCTCGAGGTAGGCCAGGGCGTCCAGCAGGTCGCTAAAACTCCTGTGCTTAGCAGTGGGAATGCCAAGGCGCTCCATCAACCCCTTGGCATAGGCCTTAGAGCCCTCGATCATAGCAGCTTTCTGGGTGGGTCCAAAGATTTTCAGGCCCCTGCTCAAAAAGGCATCGGCAATACCTTCTACCAGCGGCGCTTCAGGCCCCACCAGGGTGAGCTCGATGCCCTCCCGATCGGCCCACTCAGCCAACCCCTGCACATCGCCATCCCAGGGGATGCACTCGGCCAGCTCGGCCATACCCGGGTTGCCTGGCGCTGCGTAAAGCTCCCTCACCAGGGGCGACTGTGCCACTTTCCAACAGATCGCGTGCTCCCGCCCACCCGAACCAACCACCAGAACCTTCACGCAGCTAAGAATAGCAGGAGAAGCGTGGATAACGAATAGGGGCGCTCAGGTCTTGCTTGGAAGCCCTCGGTTCGCTGCGGCCTTCACTAGCGCCCAGCCATTGGCGGCAAACCCTCAGGGTCTCCTGGTAGGGTCGAACCCCACCGGAAGCTTTCTGGTGCCGAGCCAGGTGTAGGGGCAGCTCCCGGCAAACAAACTAAAGCGGTGCAGTGGGCACAGGGCCCTCACACCTCCCCGCTCAGCACCTTGCGCACCGCCTCAGGGTAGGCCTGGTGTTCTTGTTCCAAAATGCGCTCGGTTAGGGTTTCCACAGTATCGCCTGGCAATACGGGAACCCTACGCTGCAGCACGATGGGGCCGGTGTCCATACCGGCGTCCACAAAGTGCACCGTGCATCCTGTCTCACTCACCCTGGCCTCGAGGGCCTGGCGCTGGGCGAAGAGGCCGGGAAACTGCGGCAAAAGCGAGGGGTGGATGTTGAGGATACGCCCCTCCCAGGCCTGCACAAACTCGGGCGATAAAAGGCGCATAAAGCCTGCCAGCAAAATCAGGTCTATGCGACGGTCCATAAGGAGCTGTTCTGCCAGACGCTCAAACTGCTCCCGCCCTGCCACCCCTCGGCGCCTGGGCCAGGGCACGTATTGGGCCTCTACCTGGGCCTCGAGCGCTTTTTGCAGGGCTAAGGCCTCGCGCCGATCGGAGATGACCAGCACGATGTGGCCCAACGGGTGTCCTGGGGGAAAGGCTTTGAGCAGGGCTTCTAGGTTGCTGCCGCGCCCTGAGGCCATCACAGCGATGCGGGCGGGGCGTCCCAGAGGAAAATGTCTCATCCGACCCTCCATTTACGCTGGCGGGCGGCCCGGGGCTGGAGCGTCGCCCGGCCAGCTCGAGCGCAGGCGGGTCGGGCAGGCTGCAAAAAAACCGAAACAGGGAGGGTCTGAGGTTCATGGAACTGGGCGCATCCAACCTCCCGGAAGTAGCTTCCTTTGCTCAGATCAAGCACGAAGGCACATTTTAGCAGGTAGTACCAGCGGCACCCAGGCCTAGGCCCCCATGCCCGAGAAGTGCTGCAACCCCCTGCGCCACAACCAACGGTTGAGTAAAAAGAAAAGCACAAACCAAGCCCCCAGTACCAAAAAGCCTTGCATCACACCTCCTGGCAAGGGCAGTCCAGCGAATAAGGAGGCAGGAAAGTAGACCAGATAAGGAAAGGGAGTGAGCAGGGCAAAGTTGCGCACCGCCTCGGGAAACACCGACAGCGGGGCAATGAGCCCTGATAAAAACAGGTAGGCCACAAACCAAAGCTCCTCCACTGCTGCGCCCCGCTCAGTCCAGAAACAGAGCATGGCGAAGGTGTACTGCATCAAGAAGCGCAGCAGGAAGGACGCTATCGAGGCCAGCAACCCCAGCAGCGCCCCCTCGAGCTCTGGAACAAAACGGGCCTGCGGATAGACCAGCAGAAAAATCGCCACAATCAGAAGGCCAAAGGGCAGCCGGGTCAGGCGTTCGGCCAGGTGCTGCATCAGGTAATCCCATACCGGGTCTATGGGCTTCAAAAGCTTGAACGACAGACGCCCCTGTACAACGTCCTCTTGGAAGTCCCAAATTACCCAGATGATGGTGAGTTGGCGCACCAGAAAAACACACAAAAAGTAGCGGGCAAACTCCGAAGCCGAAAGCGCAAAGTCACCCCCTTCGGCGGCCTGGGTCCAGACCCCCATCAGAATCAGGGGCAGCATGGCTGAGAGGGCCCATAAGACTACCTCAGCGCGGTATTCCAGGAAATAGGCGTACCAGGCGGCCAGAAGGACGCGAAGCTTGCGCAGCACCCCTCCAGTTTAAGGGGGTGCGGGGGAGCTACAATCCCCCGGAGCTTCGAGTCCGGGGGATGCATGGACTCCCCCACGTGCTCCGGGGGAGCACCTGGCAGGGTAAGCGGTGGATGTGTGGCAAAATCCTTTTAGAAACAGCGTTCCCCGCGCACCTGGAAGCTTGAAGTAGGGGGTTCCATCGGGCAGTCCGATGGGTAAAACACCCGCGGCAGAGCCAGAAGCATTGCCGTATGCCTGCCGAGTTTTTTCTGGGCTCGGACGGAGCCTGCGGGGATGGGTACAGCATGGGCCATCCCGCGAGAACCGCGAAGCCCCGTTCTTCCGAACAAGGAGTCGCCGTCCAGAGGCCTAGGAAGGTTCACGCACCGTGCCCCCGCTCACTTGCAGCGCAAAACCAGCACCGGCTTTTCCGAGCGGTGCAGCACCGCTTCGGTTACTGAGCCCAGCAAGAAGCGGTCAAGGCCACTGCGCCCATGGGTGCCCATCACGATCAGGTCGTGGTGCTTGGACTCGAGCAGAATGGCCTCCACCGGCCTGGCCTCCACCAGCTTGGTCTCGGCTTCTACCCCAGCAGCCTGGGCCAGCTCGCTGGCTTTGCCAAGGGCTTCGCTTCCAACCCGCTTGAGGTCCTCAATCAGCTCCAGGCCGTAGGGCACGCTTTCGGGGCTAATCCAAAGGCTCGAGCCGATGTTCTCCACAACGTACAAGAAGGTCACTCGGGCACCCATGTACTTGGCAACTTCCAGACCTTCACGAATCGCTACCTGGCTGCAGTTGCTGCCATCGGTGGGCATTAGGATTTTCTTGTACATAGAACCCTCCTCTCCCGGCTGGAGCGAAAAACCTAACCCTTGTAACGCCCCATCCCTCCCACTTAACGCCCGCATCCTCAAGAATAAAGCGATTTTGACCGGGCGTTCTGGCTCGAGGCCTGTCAAGTGCATACGACCAGAATTAATGTAACAGCCCCTGGGTTCAAAAAGCCGAGTCCAACCAACAAACCCACCTACAATCACAGTTGCCTATGACCCTACCCGAACTGCTCGCCAGCCTAGTTGCCAAAGGGGTTTCCGACATTCATATGCACGCGGGTCTACCCATCGCGGCAAGGCTCCACGGCAAGCTCGTCCCCATCACCCAGAGTCCGCTTACCCCGCAGTACACCGAAGCACTCGTTGAAATGATGTGCAACGAGCGGCAGAAGGCCGCCTTTGCCGAGCGCAACCAGGTAGACCTGGCCTATGCCCTGCCGGGCGTGGCCCGCTTCAGGGTCAACCTGTTTCGCCAGCGAGGCTCGGTAAGCTGCGTGATGCGGGTGGTCAACTCCGATGAAAGCAAGCTCTGGATAGTCTCGCTACCTCAAGAAACCCTCAACTACTTCCGTGATAAGGAAAAAGGCCTGGTGCTGGTGACCGGCCCCACCGGCTCGGGCAAGTCCACCACCTTGGCCCGCATCATCGACGAGATCAACCAGCACCACGCCAAGATGATCGTAACCCTGGAAGACCCCATCGAGTACCTGCACCGCAGCAAAAAATCTATTGTGGTGCAGCGGGAGATCGGACAGGATGCCCCCTGCTTCAAGGCAGACTTGACCGATATGCGGCTCGTGGGGTAAAGGAGGGGCATGACCCTGCGTGAGGCTCTATCCCAGATCCCCGACCCCCGGGCCCGCAATCGGCAGTACCCTCTGTGGGGTCTTTTGGCTCTCAT
>Ga0308394_1001328_pt1 | contig 11779 bp, 8 predicted proteins | sample Hotspr2Sampleme2_FD_202366 | JGI IMG/M metagenome (GOLD analysis project Ga0308394, IMG submission 202366) | Hot spring phototrophic mat microbial communities from Mushroom Spring, Yellowstone National Park, Wyoming, United States - 20050701_me2 ...
GATGATTGGGGTGAAGTCGTAACAAGGTAGCCGTAGGGGAACCTGCGGCTGGATCACCTCCTTTCTACGGAGTCGCATAAGGGAAGTAGGCGGAATATTTTCTTGAAGGGGAAAGTTAGCGGGCCTATAGCTCAGTTGGTGAGAGCGCACGCCTGATAAGCGTGAGGTCTCTGGTTCAAATCCAGATAGGCCCACCACTCCTCTGAAAAACCCATGGGGATGTAGCTCAGCTGGGAGAGCGCCTCGTTCGCAACGAGGAGGTCACGGGTTCAAGTCCCGTCATCTCCACCATCAAAGTGTTTCTGTTGCGTGTTCCTGTTTTTTACTCCGTCCTTGCCTTCGAGGTTTGCTTTTCAAATTCAGAGAAGACGTGGCGAGCTTGTATTTTCGTCTGGGGAACAATCTCCCCCCTTCTCCGTTTCCTTATTTTCAGGATCTTCAGGCATTTTCGTATCACGCCGAACCGGCGGTGGGAGTAGAACACCATCAAACCCTCCTGGAAGAATTGAGAAAAAACATAGGAGAGAACAACCCGAGGGTGCTGCATATCCAGGCATCGGGGAAAAACCATCAAATTCCCCGGGAAGAAGGGAAACTGACCCGTCACCCTGAACTCGTTTCTGGAGTCCTCTGCAAGACGGGACCGCTTCGTCGCTACGCTTATAGCCTTGGGGGAAAGACCCCCCAAACCCCCCTTGGAAAAGGAAGGGAGAAACAAACAAAAAAACAAAAGGATGCTAACGCATCCTCGCAGTAACTGAAAAAGGGGGTGAAGCAGTCTCGCTTTTTCCTCTTCTTCCAGAGCCCCCAGCATCGGAACCGCTGAAAACAATAGAACTGCCTCACCCCTTGCGGTAGCGCCCCTTAATCACTCACTGCGGGGTCGTCGCTCTGAAGCAGTCTTCCTGCGCTGAAGCTCTGAGAGGCTGGACAGGTTCAGGATGGTGAAAAGGGTGTCTGTCGGTTCAGCATGGTGTGCCTGGGTAACAATGTCATCCGGAAATAGTGAAGGATTTTGCTCTGTAAATTCTGGTAATTTTTGTCTCTCCCCCCTTGCAAAATCCCCCCAAACCATATACAATACCTATTGCTCTTTCCGAGCATGAACCTTGACAGGTGAATAAAAGATTTGGGGAAGCAAGATCCTGTAAAAGATTTCATTACAGGTTTGCGGTCAAGTAACAAAGGGCATACGGTGGATGCCTTGGCGCCAGGAGGCGATGAAGGGCGTGGCTAACTGCGATAAGCTCCGGGTAGCTGTAAGCAAGCTGTGATCCGGAGATTCCCGAATGGGGCAACCCACTGGAGTGAACCTCCAGTATCCCCGCAAGGGGAGGCTAACCGGGGGAACTGAAACATCTCAGTACCCTGAGGAAAAGAAAACAAAACGTGATTCCCCAAGTAGTGGTGAGCGAAAGGGGAATAGCCCAAACTCAGAGCGTGTCAAGCTCCTGGGCGTTGCGCTCTGGGGGTTGTGGGAAGAAGAAGGGCCAAACCAGGATGCGGCCAGAGAGTTACCAAACCAGGTCTTAGTCGAAGAGGTCTGGAAAGCCTCGCCACAGAGGGTGATAGCCCCGTAGGCGAAAAGACCCTGGTCTCTCGGTTCTTCTCTCCCAAGTACCACGGTCCACGTGGAATTCTGTGGGAATCCGGGAGGACCACCTCCTAAGGCTAAATACTCCCTGGCGACCGATAGTGCACGAGTACCGTGAGGGAAAGGTGAAAAGCACCCCGGGAGGGGAGTGAAAGAGAACCTGAAACCGTATGTCTACAATACGTGGAAGGACCATGGTGTGGACTTAGTCCATGCCGGTTCGACTGCGTGCCTTTTGGAGAATGAGCCGGCGAGTTACGGAGGCTGGCGAGGTTAAGCACCTCAGGTGCGGAGCCGGAGGGAAACCGAGTCCGAATAGGGCGCTTGAGTCAGTCTTCGTAGACCCGAAGCCAGGTGATCTACCCATGGCCAGGGTGAAGTGGGGATAACACCTCATGGAGGCCCGAACCGATGTAGGTTGAAAACTGCTCGGATGAGCTGTGGGTAGGGGTGAAAGGCCAATCAAACTTGGAGATAGCTGGTTCTCCCCGAAATAGCTTTAGGGCTAGCCTCCGGAGTTGAGAAGAGGGGGTAGAGCACTGGATGGGCTAGGGGGCTTACCCGCCTACCAAACCCAACCAAACTCCGAATACCTCTTCTTGCATCCGGGGAGTCAGACTACGGGGGATAAGCTCCGTGGTCAAAAGGGGAACAGCCCAGACCACCGGCTAAGGTCCCCAAGAGCAGGCTAAGTGGTAAAGGTGGTGGTACCGCTGAAACAGCCAGGAGGTTGGCTTAGAAGCAGCCATCCTTTAAAAAGTGCGTAATAGCTTACTGGTCTAGTGGTGCTGCGCCGAAAAATTCTCGGGGCTCAAGCCTGCCACCGAAGCCGTGGAATCGAAGGGTTTCCTTCGATTGGTAGGGGAGCGTTGGGTAGGCCGTGGAAGCGAGACCGTGAGGACTCGTGGAGGTATCTCAAGTGAGAATGCCGGCATGAGTAGCGATAAAGAGGGTGAGAATCCCTCTCGCCGTAAGCCTAAGGTTTCCTGAGGAAGGCTCGTCCCCTCAGGGTAAGTCGGATCCTAAGCCGAGGCCGCAAGGCGTAGGTGATGGGCAGCCGGTTGATATTCCGGCACTACCTGCCGCCGCTTGAGGATGGGGTGACGCAGGAGGGTAGGCCAGCAGCCTGGAGGAATAGGCTGTCTAAGCCCGTAGGTGGAGGGAGGAGGCAAATCCCTTCCCTCGCAAACACTGAGAGGTGATGGGGAGCCCCTACGGGGGCGAACTGGTTGATCCCAGACTGCCAAGAAAAGCCTCTCACGAGGAGGGCAGGTATCCGTACCGCAAACCGACACAGGTAGGCAGGATGAATATTCTCAGGCGCGCGAGTGATCCCCCGTTAAGGAACTCGGCAATCTAACCCCGTAACTTCGGGAGAAGGGGTGCCCCGGTAGGGTGCGTGGACTCGCTCCATAAGCCCCAGGGGGTCGCAGAGAAGTGGCTCTGGCGACTGTTTATTAAAAACACAGGGCTCTGCTAAGCCGTAAGGCGACGTATAGGGCCTGACGCCTGCCCAGTGCTGGAAGGTTAAGGGGAGGAGTTAGCTTGATTGCTCAGGCGAAGCTCCGAACTGAAGCCCCAGTAAACGGCGGCCGTAACTATAACGGTCCTAAGGTAGCGAAATTCCTTGTCGGGTAAGTTCCGACCCGCATGAATGGCGTAACGACTGGAGCGCTGTCTCAACGGGGAGCTCGGCGAAGTTTCAATGCAAGTGCAGATGCTTGCTACCCGCGACTAGACGGAAAGACCCCGTGAACCTTTACTGTACCCTGACATTGTATCCGGGTGTGCCTTGTGCAGGATAGGTGGGAGGCGGAGAAGGAGGGGCGCTAGCTCCTCTGGAGCCATCCTTGAGATACCACCCTTGGTAGACTCAGATTCTAACCTGCGGAAGTCATCCTTCCGAGGGACAGTGTCAGGCGGGCAGTTTGACTGGGGCGGTCGCCTCCTAAAAGGTAACGGAGGCGCCCTAAGGTTCCCTCAGCACGTTTGGAAATCGTGCGTTGAGTGTAAGGGCAGAAGGGAGCTTGACTGCGAGAGGGACGCCTCGAGCAGAGACGAAAGTCGGGCCTAGTGATCCGGTGGTTCCGTGTGGAAGGGCCATCGCTCAACGGATAAAAGGTACTCCGGGGATAACAGGCTGGTCTCCTCCAAGAGTCCACATCGACGAGGAGGATCGGCACCTCGATGTCGGCTCGTCGCATCCTGGGGCTGGAGTAGGTCCCAAGGGTTGGGCTGTTCGCCCATTAAAGCGGTACGCGAGCTGGGTTTAGAACGTCGTGAGACAGTTCGGTCCCTATCTGTCGCGGGCGTAGGATACTTGAGGGGAGCTGTCCCTAGTACGAGAGGACCGGGATGGACGGACCTCCAGTGTTCCAGTTGTCCTGCCAGGGGCATCGCTGGGTAGCTGTGTCCGGAAGGGATAAGCGCTGAAAGCATCTAAGCGCGAAGCCCACCCCAAGATGAGGTATCCCACTCGAAAGAGGTAAGACCCCGGGAAGATGACCCGGTTGATAGGCCCCAGGTGGAAGGGTGGTAACACCTTGAGCCGAGGGGTACTAATCGGTCGAGGACTTGGCCGCAAATACGGAGATTGCTTCCCCAAAGAGATTTCCCGGTGGCCATGGCGGAGGGGAAACGCCCGTTCCCATTCCGAACACGGAAGTGGGCACCCCAAAAAGTCGCAAGACTTTTTGGGGACCCCGTGCTAAGCCCTCCAGCGCCGATGATACTGCCTGGGCAGCTGGGCGGGAAAGTAGGACGCCGCCGGGATAGAAAAGACCAGAGAAAGCTGGAGAGAAATCTCCAGCTTTTTTTGTATTCAGAGGAGAAAATGAGCGAAGGAAAAACTTTGGTCAAAAACACCATAGTCATAAGTTTGGGTACTTTTCTTTCCCGAATTTCGGGTTTAGTACGAGAGGTTTTGATTTCCTCTCTTTTTGGGGCGACCTGGATTACGGATGCTTTTCTCATCGCCTATACCATTCCCAACCTTCTGCGGAGGCTCTTTGCCGAAGGAGCTCTGAGTACTTCCATCGTTCCGGTTTTCTCGCACTATTTTGCGGGGACTGAAGAAGAAAAAAAGGAGAATCCTCAGGATTTTGTCTCCTCGGTATTTACCGGATTTAGCATAGTGGTGGGGATCATCTGTCTTCTGGGGATTCTGCTGGCTTCCCTGATCGTTAAAGTGGTGGCGGTGGGTTTTCATGGTGAACCTACCAGGTTTCTCGTGGTCGTTGACTTTACCAGGATCATGTTTCCCTTTCTTCTTTTGATTTCCTGGTCGGCCTTTGCCATGGGGGTTCTCAATACGGTGGGGATATTCAGCTGGTCTGCCCTGGCACCGGTTTTTTTTAATCTGGGAACGATTGTCGCTCTCCTTTTTTTGAGGCCTTATCTCGATTTTTATGCCCTGGCCTGGGGGGTGATTCTGGGGGGACTATGGCAGTTCGTGTTTCAGCTACCCCCCCTTTACCGGCGGGGATTCCGGCTGCGGATAAAACTCGATTTCTTTCGTAACCGGGGTTTCAGGCAGGTCGTCGGTTTAATGCTTCCGGTTACTTTTTCTCTGGCAGTTTCTCAGCTCAACACTCTGGTGGATAGAATTATTGCTTCTCTCTGCGAGGAAGGAGCGGTTTCGGCCCTCTATTTTGCAGACCGGCTTATGGAATTACCCCTGGGAGTTTTCGGCATCGCCCTTTCAACGGCCATTTTACCTGCTCTTTCCCAGAAAAGCTGCCAGGATAACCTTGAAGAATGGCAGGGAGTTCTCTGGCAGGGTATCCGCTGGGTGGTGTTCATCATGGTTCCAGTCAGTGTTTTCCTGGTGGTTTTCAGCCCCCAGACGGTATCGGTGGTTTATCAGAGAGGTGTTTTTGGGGGACTGGCTACCCATATGACTTCGTCGGCTCTCCTGTTCTATGCTCCAGGGCTCGTTTTTTTCTCTTTGTCCCATCTTTTTACTCGAGCTTTTTACTCTCTGAAAGACTCCAAAACTCCGGTCAAGGTGGGGTTAGGAGCTGTTTTTCTGAATATTGCCCTGGATCTTATCCTGGTTCGCTACCTGAGCTTTCAAGGTCTTGCTCTGGCGACGTCTCTCACCGCCGTATTCAATTTTGTGGCTCTCTGGATACTCATGCAGAAAAAACATTGTCAGTTCCGTTTCCATGGGAAGGTTTGGGACTGGTGGAAAAAGGTAGTTGTCCAGGGGGTTCTTTTTTCGGCCTTTTGCCTGCTTCTGGTTAATATTTTTATTCAGGGAAGTGAACGATTCCGTTTAGGGAGTTTTGCCTTACTGATGATTCTGGCTTCGCTTTTCTATGCCTTTCTGGGTTTCTTTCTTAAGATGAACGAGCACCGTTTGGTCCTTGATTTGTGGCAGGATTTTCGAAAGAAACTGCGAAGGTAAAAGAGGTGGTAGCACCATGCCCAGCATAGGAGAGATTCGAAATTTCGGGATTATTGCCCATATCGATCACGGCAAGTCGACGCTGGCCGACCGGATACTGGAAATCTGTCAGGCAATTCCCAAGGAGAAGATGCGGGAACAATTCCTGGACCGCATGGATCTGGAGCGTGAGCGGGGTATCACCATCAAGGCTAAAGCAGTACGGTTGAGCTACTTCTCGAGGGTGCGAGGGAAGAGCTTTGTTCTCAACCTTCTCGATACCCCTGGTCATGTTGATTTCAGCTATGAGGTTTCCAGGGCTTTAGCCTCCTGTGAGGGTGCTTTGCTTCTCGTGGATGCCTCTCAGGGTGTAGAAGCCCAGACCCTGGCACATGCCCAGGTGGCGCTTTCGCAGGGGCTGGTTATCCTTCCGGTCATCAATAAAATCGATCTGCCGGCGGCTGACGTTGATCGGGTCAAGAAGGAAATAGAGTCCATCCTGGGCAAAGAACATCTGCCCATTTCTCTAGTCAGTGCCAAACATGGTACCGGGGTGGAAGAACTGATGGAGCGGATTATCGACTTCATCCCCCCGCCGAAAGGTGAGGAAACGCCATATTTACGAGCTTTGATTTTCGATTCTCTCTACGAACCCTATCGGGGAGTACTGCCCTTTGTGCGGGTTATGGACGGAGTCATCCGCCGGGGGATGAAGATCGTAATGTTTTCCACCCAGAAAGAGTTCGAGGTAACCGAAGTTGGTGTCTTCACTCCCGAGCGGAAAGAGGTGGGACGTCTGGGCCCCGGGGAGGTGGGATATATCGTCTGCAACATCAAAAATATCCAGGACAGTCGAGTCGGTGATACCATTACTTCGGCGGACTTTCCGGTGCCGGAACCGATTCCCGGTTACCGAAAGGTGAAACCCATGGTGTTCTGTGGCTTCTATCCTGTGGAAAGTGAAAGGTATGAAGGCCTCAAGGAAGCCCTGGAGAAGCTGCAGCTCAACGACGCTTCACTCACCTTTGAAGCTGACTTTTCGGAGGCGCTGGGTTTTGGCTTTCGCTGCGGTTTTCTGGGCCTTCTCCATATGGAAATCGTCCAGGAACGGATTGAGAGAGAATTCGGGATAGAAGTGGTGGCCACCGCTCCCCATGTGGTATACCGGGTACTCACCAAAAAGGGGGAGGTGCTGGAGATCAAATCTCCCCGAGACTTTCCTTCCCTGGCGGAGATCGAAGAGGCCGAGGAACCGTACGTGGTGGCAAAAATCATTGTGCCTTCTTCCTACCTGGGGGGAGTGATGGAACTCTGCCAGGGAAGGAGGGGAATTTTTAAGGACATGACGTTTCTGGACGAAAAAACCGTTCTTTTGACCTATGAACTTCCCATGGTGGAGATCCTGCTCGATTTCTTCGATCGCCTGAAAGCCCTGAGTCGGGGGTACGCCAGCCTGGATTACGAATTCCTGGGTTATCGTTCTGCTCAACTGGTGCGGGTGGATATCCTGGTGAACCGAGAACGGGTGGATGGTCTCTCCTTTATATCCTGTCAGGAAAACGCTTCCTATCGAGCACGGGAACTGGTGGGGCGGTTGAAGGAGTTGATTCCCCGCCAGCTTTTTGTGGTTTCTCTTCAAGCTGCTATAGGAGGCAAGGTTATCGCCCGGGAAGATATTCCTGCCCTCCGCAAGGATGTACTCCAGAAATGCTACGGTGGGGACGTAACCCGGAAGCGAAAGCTCCTTGAAAAGCAGAAAGAGGGCAAAAAGCGAATGAAGGCCGTCGGAAAAGTTCGTATTCCTCAGGAGGCTTTCCTGGCGGTCTTAAGAAACGATAAATGAAACCTCTCTCCATTTATGTTCACTTTCCTTTCTGTGTACAGCGATGCCGTTACTGTGACTTTGTGTCCTATCCCTGGAACGGTCGAGCAAGTCACCTTGAGTATTTAGCGTTGCTTCAGGAAGAACTCGTTCTCAAAGTGGAGGCGTATGGCCTGAAAGGGCGAAAGATCGACACCGTCTATTTTGGTGGCGGGAGTCCCTCTCTTCTTGAGGTTGAAGACCTGGGAAGACTGCTCGAAAGCCTGGACACATTTTTCACTTTTTCTCCCGACGTCGAAGTGACTCTGGAGTTCAAACCCGGGGTAACCGAGCTTTTGAAAATAGACGATCTGAGAAAAGTCGGTATCAACCGCCTGAGCATCGGCATCCAATCTTTTGATTCTCGAAACCTCCATTTTCTCGGTCGTAATACCCCCGTAGGGGTCATGGTGCAGGTAGTCGAGAAGGTCCGGGAACTCTACTCCCGATGGAACATAGACTTAATCTACAGTCTGCCGTTACAGGACTTATCGGTGTGGAAAAGAGATCTTGAAAAAGCCCTTTCTTTTCAACCGCCGCATCTTGCGGTGTATAACCTGACTCTCCATCCTCCCGCTCCCCTCTACTGGTTTCGAAAGGTGCATCCCCGTTTCTTTCCTTCTCCTGAAGCGGAAACTGTCCTCTGGGAATGGGCGGTGGTGCGGTTGCAGGCGGAAGGATATCGACACTACGAAATCTCGAACTTTGCCAAACCTGGTTACGAATGTCGACACAATCTTGGTTACTGGAGTAATCATGAGTATCTGGGTTTGGGGGTTTCGGCCTGGTCTTACCTTGGGGAGATAAGGGAACGCAACACGAATTTCCTGCGAAATTATGTCCGGAGACTCAAGGAGAATGATCTGCCGGTTGTTTTGAGGGAGAAGCTCTCTCTTTCTCGAAAGCTCGGGGAAGCAATCATGCTGGGCTTACGAAAAGAAGAGGGATTTTCACTGGAAGAACTCGCTCATTATCCCCCAAAGGTGGCGGAAGAGAAATTGAGAACCTTGATGCGGCTGGTTCGTGAGGGTTGGTTAATTGAAAACCAGGGGCGTTTTTCTTTTTCTCCTCGGGGACTGTTGCTTGCCAACCAAGTACTTACAGAAATTGTTGATTAGTGGTCACGGTTTGTGGTATTTTTAATCTATGATTCCGATACGTGATGAATTGCCAACTCGCCGGTTTCCGGTGGTCACTGTTTTGCTAATCGGATTGAATGTGGCTGTTTTTCTCTTTCAGGCTTTATTTGATGCTTCTTCGGACTGGTTCTTCTTGAAGTTTGGTCTTATTCCGGCATTGCTATGGGGGAAAGTGCAACCTTTGCAGGGAGGATTCAGCCCGGTGGTGACGCTTTTCACTTCCCAATTCGTACATGGAAACCTGCTCCACCTTTTCTTTAATATGCTCTATCTCTGGATATTTGGAAACAATGTCGAAGATATTCTGGGGCGTTTCCATTTTCTCCTTTTTTATCTTTCCTGCGGCTTAACGGCAGGCCTTGTTCATGCCGCCGTATTTCCCGACTCTTTGACGCCGACTGTGGGGGCAAGTGGAGCAATTGCAGGGGTAATGGGAGGATACCTGGTGCTGTTCCCCTATGCTCGAGTCATCGTGATGGTCTTCTGGGGGTTCTTCGTCCAGTTCCTGCGAGTTCCGGCTGCGGTGCTTCTGGGTTTCTGGGTCATCCTGCAAATCGTATATGGTCTTTTCTCTCTGGCTATCCCCAATTATGGGGGGGTGGCCTGGTTTGCGCATCTTGGTGGATTTCTGGTAGGGGTTCTGTGGAGTAAAATAGCTGCAGGGCGTTTTTATCGGCGGTCATACTGGTGAGATGGGAAGCTACAGGATAAGGGGGAGTTAAAGTGCTGGTTGAAGAAATTATGTTGCCGGAGATTCTGGCGGTCAATGATTTCGACGTGATTCGGGATGTGTTACAGTTTCTGGCTCGCCGAAAGGTTAACGAAGTAGTGGTGGTGGACCTGGAACAGCGACCGGTAGGTTATTTTTTTCTAAAGAATTTTTTCAGACAACTGATGGAAGACTCTCAAAAAGAGGTGGTGCTTACCGGTAACCTTTTTGCTACCATCCGGGAGAAATTACAGGATTTTGCTACTCGAGAAGTATCAGAATTTATGGAGCCAAAGTTCGACTATCTGGAGGCCGACGAAAGCGTGGAGGATGTGCTGGAACTCTTCCTGGAAACCAATCTGGAACTTGTACCGGTGGTGAAGGAAAATAAGGTGGTGGGAGTGGTAAACCGGGTAAAGTTTCTGCAGGTTTTACTGGAAAACAAATAATGGAGGTGAACAGCGTGAATAAAAAAACTATCCGAGATATCCCCGTAGGAGAGCTGAAAGGAAAGAAGGTTCTGGTGAGGGTTGATTTTAACGTTCCTTTAGACGAAGAAAGACGTATCACCGATGATACTAGGATTGTAGAGAGTTTGCCCACGATTCGGTTTCTTCTCGAGAGGGGCGCCAGGGTAATCCTGGTTTCCCATTTGGGACGTCCCAAGGGAAAGCCGAAGGATGAGTTCCGGATGGATCCGGTGGCGAAAAGGCTGGAAGAACTTTTGGGGAGGAAAGTGTACAAGGCCAACGACTGCATTGGTGAAGAGGTGGAAAAGTTGGCCAATGCCCTGAAAGAGGGAGAAGTTCTCCTTCTGGAGAATGTCCGTTTCTATGCTGAAGAAGAAGCCAACGACGAGAACTTCGCCCGATCGCTGGCACGCCTGGCCGATATCTACGTCAACGATGCTTTTGGGACTGCACACCGGGCCCATGCCTCCACGGCAGGGGTAGCCAGGTTCCTTCCGGCCTATGCTGGATTCCTCATGGAAAAGGAGCTGGAAGCCCTGGGAGAGCGTTTGAATAACCCGGTGCGGCCATTCCTGGCTATTCTGGGAGGAGCCAAAGTTTCCAGCAAAATTGGGGTCATCAAGAAACTGCTGGAAAAAGTTGATGCTCTTCTTATCGGAGGAGGCATGTCCTACACCTTCATTAAGGCTATGGGCTATGAAGTAGGAACTTCGCTCCTTGAAGAAGGGATGATCGAGGAAGCGCGAAGCATTCTCGCCATGGCCAAAGAGAAAGGTGTGCGATTGGTATTACCGGAAGATTTTGTGGTTGCTCCAGAGGGGAAGGAAGGAGTAGAAACCAAAGTTGTGGCCTGGAACGAGATACCTCCCGATATGGGTGGTTTCGATATCGGACCAAAAACCGTCGAGACATTCGCTCGAGAAATCGCTCAGGCAAAAACTATTTTCTGGAATGGTCCGCTGGGGCTCTTTGAGGTGGATCTCTTTGCTCGGGGGACGATAGAGATAGCCAAAAAGGTGGCTGAAAGCGGGGCAGTGGTAGTGGTTGGAGGTGGAGACACCATCGCAGCGATCAAGAAAGCGGGAGTGGAAAAGAAAATTACCCATATTTCCACCGGTGGGGGAGCGTCGCTCGAATTCGTGGAAGGGAGAGTCCTTCCCGGGGTAGAAGTTCTTCTGAGCCGGTAACCTTATTCCGGGAGCCCCTGGTAGAATGCGGTGATTTTCTGCCAGTGGGTTCCCGGCCAGTAGACTTTTTGACAGAGAGGACATTTTTTGAATTCCTGAAAGCTTAAAGAAACAAAGAGAGGTATTTTGAGTTTCACTTCCTGGAAAGAAGCGTCAAGGAGGGTGGCATTGCAGTCAGGACAGCGAGCTAAGGAAAGTCGAAGAGGAAGATCGAAACGGGTCAGCACTTCTTTTAACTGGTGTTCCAGAGATTCGGCCTGGACAAAGTACGCTATCTCTTTTGCCCTCTGGGACAGAGCTCTGTCTCTGGTAAGAAGAATCCGCCCTTCGAACCGGGCTATGGCGATGAGTTTATGGTCTTCAGCGTATCGGAAATACCTGGTGTCGTATCCGGCGATTCTGAGCCAGCGGGCCAACTTCCCTAACATGCAA
>Ga0308394_1001337_pt1 | contig 11736 bp, 8 predicted proteins | sample Hotspr2Sampleme2_FD_202366 | JGI IMG/M metagenome (GOLD analysis project Ga0308394, IMG submission 202366) | Hot spring phototrophic mat microbial communities from Mushroom Spring, Yellowstone National Park, Wyoming, United States - 20050701_me2 ...
CCGCCGTATGCAGAGGCAACAACTGCCCGTACCGTAGTAGGAACAGGCGAAAATAAAGCAGGTGTCGCCGTAGCACACAAAGCTAATCGATATTTTAAAGATAAAATAGGCAGTGCAAGTAATGAAGTCTTTGCCTTGTTTATGGCACAAGTGTATGAGAACATACCAAATTGCATTTTAGCTCAGTTTTCAACATTAAAATTTGTTCAGGGGTCTAACTTCCGAAAGTTTAAAGAATTTTTTAAGGCAAAATTTTTAGGAGGTTTTGTTGTACCCGCCAACACCTTTGATAACGTAAAAGGCAGTTTCCCGATAGGCTTTACAATATGGAACACCGCCATTAAGGAAAAAATTACACAAATAAGATGCGATGTGTATGAAAGAGAATATAACAAAGTAGCTGTTAAAACTTTTTATGGCGATTTATCTGAAAGTCTCAATGAATGGATTGTTGCCTACAATTACAAAAATGGTTCAGGAATAGGTTTTATGGGAATCTGCGGTCCAGATTTTCAGAACAATAAGTTTTTGCATATTAGCTCAGATAAAGGTATTAGGCACGTAACCTACTATAATTTTGTAGCCGAAAATCTGATAGAAGGTTGTATTTACTTTGCAGTTCGCCACTGCATCAAAGCCACTTGGCTCAACGACCGCGACCAATTTCTTTATCCAAACAATGAGTGGGAAAAAGATACCGAATTTCAGAACGACTGCTTAGCTTTTACACTTTTTCACGGGCAAAACCGCATCTCCTGCAAGGAAGGCACAAACCATTGGATACCCTTTACCGAATACGAAGTAGATGCCAAAGAAAAATTTAGTAGCAATTTTATGTCTAATTTTATCAAAGGCAAACTCAAACCCAACGGCAACGGCACACTCTACGAACCCGAAAAAGTCAGGACTACCCCACTTGAATTTTCACCCGAAGCCAAAGCCCTATTTGATGCAGGACGAGAACTTTGGAAATATTACCACAGCCAAGAATTTCCTACCTTCTATCTGGCAGAAACAAGCTATAATCCTGATGCTTCCCTTTACGACATCAAAGAGCATTTCCAAGGCAGAAATGAAAAAGGAAAAATGAATAACAAAAGTGCAGATGAAACCTATAACAGCCTTATCACTAATTTACGCGAAAAACTCAAACAACTTGCCGAAAAAATAGAGCCGAAAGTCTATCAGTACGGATTTTTGAAACAATAAGAAAAAACGCTAATCTGCTATAAAAATTCCTCAAAAATGGATATTTCTTACATCATCAACGAATACGGCGAGGAGCGAGCCGAATACCTCAATTCGGTAAGTCCGCCAATTTTTCAGACCTCAATGACTTGCTTTCCGAGTGTAGAAGCAATGCGACAAAGCCTTGCCAACGAGTCGGAAACCCCTTTCTATACGCGTGGCAACAACCCCACCACCGATATTTTGCGAAAAAAAATGGCGGCTCTCGAAGCTACCGAAGATAGCCTCATTTTCGGCAGCGGTAGTGCCGCAGTAGCGGCGGCAGTGCTTAGCTTCGTACAAACAGGCGACCATATCGTTTGCGTACAAAAACCTTACAGCTGGACAAACAAACTGCTCAATCTCTGGCTCAAACGCTTCGACGTAGAGGTTACAATGATTGATGGCACACAAGCCCAAAACTACGAAAAAGCCATTAAGCCTAACACTAAAATTTTATTTTTAGAAAGCCCCAACTCATTTACTTTTGAGTTACAAGATATTGAAGCAGTTGCCAAAATTGCTAAAAAATATGGCTTACTAAGCATTATTGATAACAGCTACGCCAGCCCTTTGTTTCAGCAACCTGCTACAATGGGCATCGATTTGGTAGTACATTCAGGCACCAAATACCTTGGCGGGCATAGCGACGCTCTGGCAGGTGTAGTCTGCGGCTCAAAAGCACATATCAAAAAAATCTTTGAAGGCGAATTTATGACTTTGGGGGCAGTGATTTCGCCTTTCAATGCTTGGCTTTTGCTACGTGGCTTGCGAACCTTACCTATCCGTATGCAACGAGTTGCCGAAACTGCCCCTAAAATAGTTGATTTTCTCGCCGCTCACCCAAAAGTAAGTAAAATTTACTACCCATTTCACCCCTCACACCCACAATACGAATTAGCCCGAAAACAAATGAAAAGTCCCGCAGGACAATTCTCGATAGAACTAAAAGCCGAAAGCATTGAGCAAGTAGAACTTTTCTGCAACTCACTGAAACACTTCTTATTAGCCGCCTCGTGGGGAAGTTACGAGTCGCTGATTTTTCCTGCTTGTACGCTTTACACCTCACAAAATTACCATACAGCCCCTTTTCATTGGAGCTTAATTCGTTTCTATATCGGCTTGGAAGAACCCGAATATCTGATTGCTGACCTCAAACAAGCCTTTGAAAAAATGAAGTAAAGTTTCTACAAAATTTTGTGTTTTTTCGTAAGATTTATTACTTTTGCGTGTTGCCAAGTTATGATAAATTTAAACTTATGACCATAGAGGTATCAAAAACGGATAAAAAAACGCCTTTTTTTATAGTTGCCTTAGTAGTTTTGGCTATTGTCAATATCATTTTGGTTTATTTGATGATGCAAAACAAACAGGAAAGCATAGATAAAGATGTTTTCATTGAAAAGCAAAAATTAGAATTAGAAGAAACTAGCTCTAAATTGGATTCGGTTAGTAGAGAGTTGGATATTCGTATCGCCGAAGCAAAAAAAATGAACAGAGATTATCAAGCCCTTTTAGAAATTCAAGAGCAACTTAAAAAAGATATTGAAAAAGCTAAATCTAGTCAAGTTGATGTTGATAAATTAGTGCGAGAGTACGACGCAAAAATAAAAAATTACGAAGCCTTACTCGCCGAAAAAGAGGCTCAAATCAAAAATTTACAAATAGAGAAAACAGAACTGAACAAAGAAATATCTAAAAGTCAGTCTGAAAAAACAAGATTAGCCGATTCCATTTCTAATATCCAAAAGCAAAAGAAAGAATTAGAAGCTACCGTAGCCAAAGCCGCTATTTTGAAAGCTGAAAATATAAAAATTGAAGGTTTGAACGAAAAAAATAAAGTTGATGATGACGGGAAATTTAAAGCAAAATCCTTAGAAAAAATTAGAATAACCGTCAAAATTATAGAAAACAACGCCGCTAAAACAGGCAACAAAGAAATGTTTATACGTATCATAGAACCCACAGGAGCAGTAATGGTGGGAGCTGAAGGAGGCAGATTTTACGACGCACAAGGAAAAGATATGAATTATACCTTTTCACAAACTTTCTTGTTCGATAACGTAAATAGAATCGTAACGCTTACGTTTCGTAAAGGAAGTAAATTTCAGAAAGGCACATACCTTGTTGAATTGTATTGCGAAGGACATTTGGTAGGCAAAAGTTCGTTTAATGTTAATTGAAATTATTGCTTGAAAGTTTTAAAAAAATACCTCCATTCGCCACTGCTTGTTGCGTTTGTAACAAGCATATTTTTTGTTTTTCCTCAGAAAAGCTATTCGCAAAATAATCTTGCCTCACTGCTCGATAAAACTGAAAAAGACTCTGCCCTCGTGCAAGGTTTTTTTGCTTTTAGCCTTCGCGATGCTTCCACTGGAAAAATACTCGCCGAACGAAATGCTGAAAAACTCTTGAAAGTTGCCTCTTGCCTCAAATTATTTTCAACGGCAACAGCCTTAGAACTGCTTGGCAAAGATTTTACATTTCAAACGCATTTAGCCTACGACGGCAACATACAAGCAGGTACGCTCAACGGCAATATCTACATTGTCGGTGGAGGAGACCCCACCTTAGGTAGTAAAGACTGGAAAGCCAAAATGAACGACCAAGAAATTTTGGCTCATTGGACGAAAATTATTGCCAAGCAAGGTATTCGTAAAATCAATGGTAGTGTGATAGCTTATGATGCTTATTTTGGCGAATACACTTTGCCAAGAGGTTGGATTTGGGAAGATATTGGCAATTACTACGGCTCTTGTGCCTACGGACTTAATTTCAACGACAACGAATACGTTTTGTACTTGCAACCTAACGAAAAAATTGGTGAGCCTGCCCAACTCCTTCGTACCGAACCTGAATTGCCTTTCTTGAAATTTGAAGGAAAAATCATAACCGCCGAAAAAAGTACAGGCGACAACGCCTATATTTTTGTCTCTCCCAAAGAGAACACAAGATTTGTAGAAGGTAGTATCCCTGCTGGTGCTACTTTTGCCATCAAAGGGGCTTTGCCTAATCCACCGCTTACAACGGCTTATTTGCTTCATCAAGCATTGCTGAAAAAAGGCATACCAATCAGTCAAGAACCCAAAAGCACCAAACAAAAAGCTGTTTGGAAAATCATTGATACACAAACCTCCCCTACCCTTGCCGAAATCGTAGAGCAAACTAATATTTATAGCATCAATCTGTATGCAGAAGCCTTGTATCGGCAAATCAATAAAGATAACAAAACAACTTTGATTGATTTTTGGCGAAAAAAAGGATTATTTTTAAACGAAAAAAATATTGATGACGGCAGTGGGCTATCGCAAAAAAATTACGTTTCGGCTCATCAACTTACGCAATTACTCTCTATAATGTTTCAGAGCAAAAATAAGGAAGTTTTTTACAAAAGTTTGCCTACGGCAGGCTTTTCAGGAACTATGGTAAATTGGGGCAAAAATTCTATCCTACAAGGAAACCTACGAGCCAAAACAGGTAGTATGAGTGGCGTAATTGCTTTGGCAGGCTATCTGAAAAACAACAAGGGCGAGACTTTGTGTTTCAGCCTTATTGCGAATCAATACACGGGAAAATACAGCTACATACGCCAGTTGTTTGAAAAAGTATTGATAGAGGCGGCTAAATGCAAATGATATTTTTATACTCAATCAAAAATGGTTTAACTTTAAATCAAGGAATTTAGGGGTTGAAGTTTAGAAAAACCAATTTATTCTGAGTATAAGTAGTTCCACAAAATTAAAAGGACACTTTTACTGGGGCAAAATGCTGATAGACAATTTTTTGTCTTGTCTCTTGCCTCTTGTCTCTTGTGTCTAATCACTTATTATCTCAAATTAGTCTTATCTCAACAAACTTCTGAAATATTGGTCTGCCAAGTTGTTGTTTTCCTCCTCTTTGATGCTGGCAAAGGCAAAACCACAAATAACTTTTGGATAAAAATAAGTAGATTTTTGGGGCATCGTATAGCCACTTTGACAAACTTCTTTCACCTCGTTGATGCTCACACCTTGCGTAATGAGAGCTATTTGAGCCTCGTCTTTTTCTACTTTTTCCAAACATTCGTGCAAACTACGTACAAACTGAATATGCTCGCCTCGCAATTGCTCCTCTTTGCTGATACCCAAAACCTTGTAAATCATAAAATAGTGCAACACGGTAAGGTCTAATTTTTTCACAACCTCAGGAAAATGCCAAGACATTTGCCCGAAAACCTCTTCGCGAAGGCGTATTTTGCAAGATAAATTTTTCGTAACCAAGCCAAAAGTCCATTTTTTACCTGCAATTACCTCTTCCAAAGTTTCTGGTTCTATCACAGGCTTGATGTCAAAATATTGATGTAATTTATCAATTAAACTTTTTTCTTCAAAGTTATTTAATTGTGTAATAAGTCGGTGAGTTGGTAGAATACGCAAGTCGTTGGCTTCAGAATTGGTCAGGTACATCAGGTGAAAATTGTAGGCTTCTTTACCTGAATGATTAGGATTTTTTTTCATTTGTTCTTTTCTGTACTCCAAAGAGCCTGTGTATCGGTGGTGTCCGTCAGCCAAAATTACTTTTGACTGAGCAATTACTTGCATAAAGGTCTCGATAGCTTTTACGTCTTGTATCAGGGCGAATACGTCTCTTACGCCTTGATAGTCTTCGGTTTCGTAGAGGGGTTGCTTCATTGCCTCGTCCATCAGTGGTTCTAAACGAAACTGCGGGTCGGTGTATAAGCCGTGTGTGGGGGCAATGTTCATTTGCGTAGCACGGAGCAGTTCTGTTCTATCATTTACCGAATGGGGAAGCGTATTTTCGTGCCTGAGGACTTCTTTTTCGTGCCAATCACTTGCTTTAATCATTGCCAAAAAGCCTTTTCTACAAAAATGCTCTTTGCTATTAGGCAGGGAGAAATACTGATAATAGACATAGATGGCAGGCAGGTGGTCTTGTACCAATATTCCTTGTTTTTTCCAAGTTTCTTGCAATTCGGCAATTTGCTGATAGCTAACCCCATAGGCAGGCACCGAAAGATGAATACTATTGTAAGGTTCGGCATACAAAGCCTTAATCTGCTTTTCGGAAACTACATCAAAAAGTGGAGATATGAGGTTTTCAATGGGCAAGTGTTCGGCATAACGCCAAGCCCTGAAAGGTAAAATTTGTGCCATTGGATATGGGTTTTCTCCTATTTACTTCATCGCTTTCACTATCTCAACAAATTCGCGAGATTTGAGCGAAGCCCCCCCCACCAAAGCTCCATCAACATCAGGACAAGCAAATAATTCGGCGGCGTTGCTGGCATTTACGCTTCCTCCGTACAAAATGGTCAAGTTTTTGGCAATGGCATCTCCGTATTTTTGAGCAAGATAATTTCTGATTTCTCGGTGCATTTCTTGAGCCTGTTGCGAGGTGGCTGTTTTGCCTGTACCTATTGCCCAAACAGGTTCGTAGGCAATCACTATGTTTTGGATAGCTTCTTGGTTTAACCGAAACAAACTACCCGCCAACTGATTTTGCACGAAAACGATATGTTCGTTTTTATTTCTGATTTCGGAAGTTTCACCGCAACAAAAAATCACTTTCAAATCGTTTTCCAAAGCTCTATTGATTTTTTCTTCAAGCTGTCGGTGTGTTTCGAGGTAATACAATCTCCGTTCGCTATGCCCTATAATCACGTATTTTGCTCCTACGGAGGCAAGCATCGCAGCCGAAATTTCGCCCGTATAAGCCCCTTTGGCGTGTTCGGAACAATTTTGAGCCGATAAAATAATTTTTGAATCTCCCAAAAGATTTTTAAGGCTCTGCAAATACACAAAAGGCGGAGCGATAAGCACTTCGGCTTGGTGGGTTTGCTCGTCATTAAGCATATTGCTAACTTCCGAACAAAGTGTCAGTGCTTCTTGGAGCGTGAGATTCATTTTCCAGTTAGCGGCTACGATTTTTTTTCGCATTTTGAATGAATTGAAAAGTAATTCCACAAAATTAAAAGGACAATTTTGTTACTACAAAACACTGATAGACAATTTTTTGTCTTGCCTCTTGTTTCTTGTCTCTTGTGTCCAATTACTAAATAAAAGTAAGTGATAAATGATAAGCGATGAATGATGAATGATGAATGATTTTTTTATTAAGAACACAAAACCTCCACTTTTCAATGAAGGTTTTGTGTTTTTGTGCTTAATAAGCGTAAGAACTTAGCATCAAAGGCATCAGAAGCATCAGTGTATCTTCATTTTCTTGTTTTTCGGAAGGTAAAATGATACCTGCACGATTTGCCGCCGAAAGTTCAAATATCACGTCTTTACTGCTAAGGCTCGAGAGCATTTCAATCAAAAATTTAGCATTAAAGCCAATTTCCATTTCTTCGCCCTGATAGTTACAAACTAAGTTCTCGTTTGCTTCGTTAGAAAAATCTAAATCTTCGGCAGAAATCAATAAATTATCACTTGTTATTTTGAAACGTACCAAATGAGTATTTTTATTGGCATAAATGGCTATTCTACGCAAAGAAGCAAGGAGTTCGGTGCGAGAAATGGTCATTTTATTAGGATTGCTTGCAGGAATAGCATTTTCGTAATCTGGGAAACGCTCGTCAATCAGTCTGCAAATCATTTTTGTATCTCCGAAATAAAAGAAAGCATTGGACTTGCTAAACTCAACGCTCACGGGAGTTTCGTCGTTGGGCAGGGCAGATTTCATTAGGTTTAGGGCTTTTTTGGGTACAATCAAAGCCATTTTTTCTGTATTTTTGAGGTCATCTCGTTTGTATCGGATAAGGCGGTTGCCATCGGTAGCCACTAAGAGTGTGGCTTCGGGGCGTAGGTCAAAGAGAACACCTGTCATAGCGGGGCGGAGTTCGTCATTGCTCGTAGCAAAGATAGTTCCCGCAATTGCCGAAGCAAGTACGTTGGCAGGCATTGAGATTTTGAGGTTGGCAGTGGTGGCAGGCACACGCGGAAAGTCGGTGGCGTTTTCGCCTGCTAATTTGTAGCGTCCATTTTCGGAATGAATTTCTACTACGAAAGTATCGGTATCGATTTCGAAAGTTACGGGTTGTTCGGGCAGACTTTTGAGCGTATCTAAAAGGATTTTTGCGGGAATAGCAATGTTTATATCCGAACCAGCCGCAATGGGCATACTTGTAATCATTGTGGTCTGCAAATCGGAGGCAGTGATGGTAAGTCTGTCGTCTTTGAGTTCAAACAAAAAATTTTCCAAAATAGGTACAATCGGATTGTTGCTCACAACACCACTAATGATAGAAAGTTGCTTTTGTAAAGCAGAAGTTGAAACCGTAAATTTCATAAAATATCTTCTTTTGTTTTGAGAAGGTGGTACTGAAAAGTTTGCAAATTTAAGAAAAAATCTAATTAGCCAAAGATTTTTTGCGTAAAATTTCAAGGAAAAAATTAAAAACAAAGGCTTCAACAAGCTGTTATTTTTGAAAAATTATTAACTTGCAAGCCAAATTGTTTGTTTCTTTTTAGCATTGAAAATGAAAAATATTCGCAATTTTTGCATTATTGCTCATATCGACCACGGCAAAAGCACCTTAGCCGATAGGCTTCTCGAATTTACCAAAACCATAGACAAACGCCAAATGCAAGACCAAGTGCTTGACGATATGGATTTGGAACGCGAAAGAGGCATTACTATCAAAAGTCACGCTATACAGATGCGTTATGAGTTGGAAGGAGAAGTCTATACACTCAATTTGATTGATACCCCCGGACACGTAGATTTTTCGTATGAGGTTTCTCGTTCCATTGCCGCTTGCGAAGGGGCTTTGCTCGTAGTTGATGCTTCGCAAGGCATTGAGGCTCAAACAATTTCAAACCTATATTTAGCCATCGGCAACGACCTAACGATTATTCCTGTACTCAACAAAATAGATTTGCCCGGAGCTATGCCCGAAGAGGTATCAGACCAAATTGTAGATTTGATTGGTTGCCCCCGCGAGGATATTATCCGTGCCTCTGCCAAAGAAGGTATCGGTATTGATGATATTTTGCAGGCAGTCGTAAAACGCATTCCTGCCCCACAAGGAGACCCCAACGGCAAATTGCAAGCCCTCATTTTTGACTCAGTCTTCAATTCGTTTAGAGGAATTGAAGTTATTTTCAGAGTAAAAAATGGCACTATCCGCAAAGGCGATAAAGTGAAATTCGTAGCAACAGGCAAAGAATATATTGCCGATGAAGTTGGTGTATTGAAATTGGACAAAGAACCTTGCGACGAAATAACCTGCGGAAATGTAGGCTATCTGATTTCAGGCATCAAACAAGCCCGAGAAGTAAAAGTAGGTGATACTATCACACACGTACATAACCCTGCCGATGCTATCAAAGGTTTTGAAGATGTAAAACCAATGGTCTTCGCAGGAATTTATCCCGTAGAAACTTCCGAGTTCGAAGACTTACGAGAAGCAATGGAAAAACTCCAACTCAACGACGCTTCGCTTGTCTGGGAGCCTGAAACTTCCGCTGCCTTGGGCTTTGGTTTTCGCTGTGGCTTTTTGGGAATGTTGCATCTGGAAATTGTGCAAGAACGCTTGGAACGTGAGTTTGATATGACCGTCATTACCACCGTCCCTTCGGTGCAGTTTAAAGTGATTACCAAGAAAGGTGAGGAAGTTCTCATACAAGCCCCTTCGGATATGCCCGAACCTGTGTATATTGATTACATTGAAGAACCCTTCGTAAAAGTACAAATCATTACCAAAGCTGACTACGTGGGTCCTATCATCACGCTTTGTATGGAAAAACGTGGTGTTATCAAAAATCAAGTTTATCTCACTTCCGATAGAGTGGAACTTTCTTTTGAAATGCCACTTGCCGAAATTGTTTTTGACTTTTTTGATAAACTCAAAACCATTTCGCGAGGTTATGCCTCCTTAGACTACGAACTGGCAGGCTGGCGGGAGTCGGATATGGTGAAGCTCGATATTATGCTCAATGGCGAAACCGTCGATGCCCTTTCAGCAATTGTACATAGAAAAAAAGCCTACGAGTGGGGAAAACGCCTCTGCGAAAAACTTCGCGAACTGCTCCCTCGCCAACAATTTGAAATCGCTATCCAAGCCGCTATCGGTCAGAAGGTCATCGCTCGCGAAACTATCAAAGCCCTTCGCAAAAACGTAATCGCTAAATGCTACGGCGGCGATATTACACGTAAAAGGAAACTTTTAGAAAAACAAAAGAAAGGTAAAAAACGTATGCGGCAAATCGGTACCGTAGAAGTACCACAAGAAGCATTTATGGCAGTGCTTAAATTAGACTGATAGAGATAGGAAACAGCAGACAAGACATCGGCACTGAAAAATATTTTTGGCATTTTTTATTCAAATTCTTTGTTTTTATTTGCAAAGTAGCTTATTTTGATTTTTTAAATCGGCTTAATTTTTATGAAATTATCGGACTACGCTTTTGATTTACCCACGAGTTTAATTGCATTGTATCCCAATCCCAACAGAGACGAGGCTCGCCTGATGGTAGTCAATAGAGCCAAACAAACCATAGAACACAGAATTTTCAAAGACGTTTTAGAATACTTTGACGATGGCGACGTAATGGTAGTCAATGACACCAAAGTCTTCCCCGCAAGACTCTACGGCAACAAAGAAAAAACAGGAGCAGATATTGAGGTCTTTTTGCTTAGAGAACTCAACAAACCCTCACACCTCTGGGACGTACTCGTTGACCCTGCTCGTAAGATTCGCGTAGGCAACAAATTGTATTTCGGTGATGGCGAACTCGTTGCCGAAGTCATCGATAACACTACCAATCGAGGCAGAACTATCCGATTTTTGTGGGACGGCGAAGACGAGGAATTTTACAAAACGGTTTATAGACTCGGCGAAACACCCCTGCCCAAAATCATTACCAAACGCCGAAAAACCGAAAAAGAAGACGAAGAACGCTTTCAAAGTATTTTTGCCAAAGAAATAGGTGCTGTCGCCGCTCCGATGGCAGCACTGCATTTTACAAAACAACTCGTAAAACGATTAGCTATCAAAGGTGTTGATATAGAAACACTTACCTTGCATATCAGCTTAGGAACTTTCAAGTCGGTTGATGTAGAAGACCTCACTAAACACAAAACCGATTCGGAGCAGTTTCGCATTCCCGAAAAAACTGCCGAAAGAGTCAATAGAGCCTTAGATGAGAAAAAGAAGGTTTGTGCCGTAGGTTCAAGTGTATTGCGTTCTTTGGAGTCGTCGGTTTCGGCAAGTGGGCGTTTAAAACCTATTGACTCTTGGACAGATAAATTTATTTTTTCGCCTTATGAGTTCAAAATAGCCAATGCTTATATTACGAATTTTCATTTGCCCGAAAGCACTTTGTTTATGGCAGCTTGTGCTTTTGGTGGTTACGAACTTATCCGAAAAGCCTACGACATTGCTATTCAAGAAGAATACCGTTTCCACACTTACGGCGATGCTATGCTAATTTTGTAAATGTTGGTTTATGCAAATTTTAGTTACAGGTGGCTTGGGCTTCATTGGCTCGCACACGGCAGTTGCCC
>Ga0308394_1001341_pt1 | contig 11707 bp, 7 predicted proteins | sample Hotspr2Sampleme2_FD_202366 | JGI IMG/M metagenome (GOLD analysis project Ga0308394, IMG submission 202366) | Hot spring phototrophic mat microbial communities from Mushroom Spring, Yellowstone National Park, Wyoming, United States - 20050701_me2 ...
TTTGAGCGAATGATAACGGCTTCTTACGTCAATTTCACCATTTTTTACCATTTCTTGTATCACCAAACGCAAAAACAAACTTACTCTTTGCTCCACCCTAAACCCGAGCCTAAACTCCACTTTTACTACATCATCAGTTGCGATAATTTTGGTTCTATACTCCATCGTGTAGGGTTCGTCGGTAACCTCGATATGTACGAACCAATACAAATCGGCTCTTTTGGGCTGTTTTTGCAAGATAGAATACATAATTTTTTGTTCAATTTTATCATCACTTCGCATCGTGCTTAAAAAAACTAAATGCGTAGCATATTTGGGAATAGTGGTATCTTTACTTAGAGCTTTGAGTTGTTCGAGATAATCGCTGATTTTGACATAATCGGTCAGGCGACGTTTGATTTCAACAGCTCTGTGGCGTACCCACATTACAAAAATAATCGCAGAAGCTATGATAAAAGTAACAAAACCGCCATTAGCAAATTTAATAATGTTGGTAGCATAAAATGAAAGTTCAATACTTAGATAAACAAATAAAAACAAAGCTATGAGAGCCACGTGAGTTCTTCGCAACTGCAAAAAATAAACTAACAAAGTGGTACTCATCAGCATCGTGGTATTGATAGAAAGCCCATAAGCCGCTTCCATAGCCGAAGACTCTCTGAAAAACCAAACTACTCCCAAACAACCCAAATAAAGCAAATTATTGACACTGGGAATGTAAAGTTGCCCTTTGAACTTGGAAGGGTAATTGATTTTTACTTTGGGAAATAAATTAAGCCTAATAGCTTCACTCACGAGTGTAAAAGAACCTGAAATAAGTGCTTGACTTGCAATAATTGCCGCCAAAGTCGCTATAATTACGCCTGCTATCAGAAACCACTCAGGCATAATGCCATAAAAAGGATTGATATCCGAATTAGGTTTTTTCTGTGAAATAAGCCAAGCACCCTGCCCGAAATAATTAAGCAAAAGCATTATTTTCACAAAAACCCAACTTACACGCACATTAGCACGCCCGCAATGCCCCAAATCCGAGTACAAGGCTTCTGCCCCTGTGGTACAAAGAAAAACCGCCCCAAGTACCCAAAAACCATTAGGCATTTGCGTAAGCATCTTGAAAGCATAATGCGGACTTATGGCGGCTAAGATTTCAGGAGTCTCTATAATCTGAAATATCCCTAAAATCCCCAACATACTGAACCAAACAAACATCATCGGACCGAAACTTTTTCCTACAATAGACGTTCCGAACCTTTGGAAAAAGAAGATTAGAGTAATGATAATACTTGCAATGATTAAAATCTGATTTTCTTGAATATTAGGTTGTATTTGTCTTAGCCCCTCTACTGCCGAAACTACCGAAATAGGTGGTGTGATAATCCCTTCGGCAAGAAGCATAGAACCTCCAATCATCGCAACTACAATCAGCCATTTGGCTCGCCTGCGTACCAAAGTGTAGAGCGAAAAAATCCCGCCTTCGCCTTTGTTATCGGCTCTGAGTGTAATGATTACATACTTAACGGTAGTTTGCATAGTAAGTGTCCAAAAAACTGCCGAAATCGCCCCGTAGATAAAATCTCGGTTCGGTACGCCTCCGTGTTCTTCTATGTTGGTGATGACTGCCTTCATCACATACAGCGGTGAAGTACCAATATCGCCAAATATAATTCCCAAAGTAACTAATGCTCCTGCGGCTGAAAGTTTATGTAAGTTATTGTGGTCTTGTTCCATAGCGAAATTGTTTTTTCCAAAATCTTTGCTTATTTTCGTGGCAAATTAAGTTTTTTTTCGTAGATAGAAAGAAAATAAAGTCTCAAAAAACATTTCTGATTGACAAAATATTGATTAACAAAGTCTTATCAATATGTTTCTGTATGTTGAGCCAAATCTGACATCAAAATACACTAAAACTATTAAAAATACCTGATTTAGACCAATATGCAATCATCAGAGGAATATCATTTAAAAATTTTTGGAGAAACTTGTGCTTGTTTGGTGCTTGATCAAAAAGGACTGCTCCTGCATTACAACAAAACGGCTCGCAGTTTATTTCAACTTGAAAAAAAACATCTAAGAAAAATTAACTTCTTTAAACGTTTTTTAAATGAAACTGCTCCTGCTTTCCAAGATATGTCCGAGGCGTGGGCAGGTGATGTTTTTTTGAAAAATATTCAGCAGAATTGCTTTGTGCAATGGTTGCCAAATCAGGAAGAGAATATTTGCGTTTTTAATGTTTTCCCTTACCTTTCGGAACGCTCTCCAAAATTAGAAAAAGTTTTACAAAATACTTCTGATGGCATTTTGTTGCTACATGTAGAAAATGGTGAAATCATAGAAGCCAACGAAACAGCCTGCAAACTCTTAGGTTACGAAAATAATGAACTAATCGGCAAAAAATTTTCGGATATAGAAACCGAACTTCAAGCACAAAAAGATGCAACCTCTTGGACAAAATTTTTGATTGAACTCAAACAAAAAAGCCCCGAACCACTGCAAGTGCTGACGCAATTTATCCAAAAAGATAGCACTACTATTCCTGTTGCAAGTAGTGCCTGCTACGAAGAAAACAAAGGCTATAGCTACATCAGCGTTGTTTTCAGAGATGTGAGTAGCCAAGACCGAATGACGAAAATGCAAGTAAAAATGATGTAATTTTACTCAAAAAAGAAAAAAAACAAACCCCAGAAGTAGTAAAAACCAAACCCGAAAAATTGGAATATGACGAAAAACCCGCAGAAATGTCTGTAGGAAACGAAAATGAAGAGGAAAATTTGAAAGAAACTTCAAATGAATACAAGTTAGCAGAAGAAAAAACAGAACAAGAGCAAGCCAAAACACTCCCAACACAAAACAAGCCCCCTGAAAATACCCAAAATGGTGTGATTTTACAAACTGAAAAAGACCAAAATTTGCCTACAACCGCAAAGAGCCAAAAGAATGAAAGCGTAAGAACACAAAAATATCCAACTTTTGCTCCACGAAGAGAAAAACGAGCATTAAATAAAGATTTTTCTTATGAATACAAATCAATTTATTTGGTAGGACAAATATTTGATGAGCAAAGCAAACAAGCCTTGCGAAATGTAAAAGTATCGCTAAAAGAACAGGCTATCAGCACTTTTAGCGATAGCTTAGGCAAATTTTATTTTGAAGTACCCAAATCAGGCAAGTATCAAATCTTTTTAGAGTTACCTGAGTATCGGTCTTTGGAAAGCCAAGCCCAAGCCGAAAAGGAAAATGTTTTTTATCTCAAAAAACAAAAGTAACAAGAATTTTCAGAGTACAATATCAGGAATGTCGCCTTCTATCACCAATTTTCCTGCTGTGGCGGCTTTTATTTGTTCAATGGTTACATCGGGGGCTTTTTCAAGGAGTTTGAAGCCACCTTCGGGCAAAATTTCATACACGCCCAATTCGGTAACGATTTTCTTCACACATCTAATTCCTGTAAGTGGCAAGGTGCATTTTGGTAAAAGTTTCGACTCGCCTGCTTTATTTACTTGTTGCATTGCAACAATGATATTCTTAGCCGCTGCCACTAGATCCATGGCTCCGCCCATTCCTTTTACCATTTTGCCGGGAATTTTCCAGTTGGCAATATCGCCATTTTCGGAAACTTCCATTGCCCCCAAAATTGTCAGGTCAATGTGTCCGCCACGTATCATCGCAAAGCTATCGGCAGAACTAAATAAAGATGAACCCGCCGTCATCGTAATCGTCTGCTTGCCTGCGTTGATAAGGTCAGGGTCAACCTCTTCTTCTCTCGGAAAAGGACCTATCCCCAACAAACCATTTTCCGACTGAAAAACTACGTCTATTCCTTCGGGAATGTAGTTGGCTACTAACGTAGGAATACCGATGCCTAAATTTACGTAATAGCCGTCTTTAAGTTCTTTTGCGATACGCTTAGCGATACCGTTTCTGTCTAAGGGCATAGCATTTTAGATTTTGAGAGTGAGCAAAAATTTTCAAAATTTGGTATTGCAATGCAAAAAAATAAAAAAACTTCAAAAACACAAATCTAAATACGTAGATTTTGGAAAAAGACGAGAGATTAAGTACTTAGACATTAGTAGTTAGATGTTAGTACTTAGACAAAATATTGTTTTTCAAGTTTTTACACAAATACAAGTGTCTGTTTAATTTTGTTGAGGCACTTAAGTAGTTCCACAAAATTAAAAGGACACTTTTACTGAGACAAAATACTGATAGACAATTTTTTGTCTTGTCTCTTGCCTCTTGTCTCTTGTGTCTAATCACTTATTATTTGCAAAATAAAGAAAAAATGCTTATTTCAAAAACTATTGGTAAGAATGGTAGTGTTATACTCAAAATAATTTGGTTTTGTTTTTCCTGTGCGTTTCGGCAGGCTCACTGACCCCTACGCTCAATACACAGAAAAAACAGGTTTTTTGAAGAAATTTTTTAAAAACCACTTTTTTTTGGTATATGAACATAAGTAGTTCCACAAAATTAAAAGGACACTTTTACTGGGGCAAAATACTGATAGACAATTTTTGTCTTGTCTCTTGCCTCTTGTCTCTTGTGTCTAATCACTTAAAACTTTGTAAATCAATATAATAACCTTGTAACTCACGTTAAAAATAAGAAGAATGTTTTTCTAAATCTCCTAAAAAATTAACTTTAACCTGAAAATAGCTTATACTACATAAATTACAAAAAACAAAAAAGCCCTTCATTGAAAAGGCTTCTTTGCGTGCTTAATAAAACAACATCATCGCTTCCAAATATTTTGGAAGAATGATTTTGAACAAAGGTAAAAGAAAATATTTTTATTTGCAACAAAGTTGCACATTTTTTTGATAAAATTCTGCCATAATCTCCATAGTTGGCTGTAAAGATTCTAAAAATCTGAAAAATGATAGAAATACTCGGAAAAATTCTCTCGGGGGCGGTAGTAGGCTATACCACCAACGATTTGGCAGTAAAAATGCTCTTTCGTAAAAAATTTGGGCTGGGGGGAATTGTCCTGAAAACGCATCAGCAGTTTGTAGAAAACATCAGCAAATTGGTAGAAAAAGAAATAATTAACCACCGCACCCTCGCCAAAGAATTTGACAGCCCCGCCTTCAAACAAGCCGTAGAACAAAGCGTGCAAAATTTCTATCAGCATCATTTGTACGAACTTTTGCAAAATACACGCCTGCAAGATATTCCAAAAGCGGCGTATTCTTGGGAAAAATTAGCCGAAATATTACACCAAAGCACAGAAAAAAGCCTGCAACTACATTTCAAAGATTTTTTAACTTTCGTAGAACTTCAAAATTTTGTCTCCCCCGAGCAAAGAAAACATATTTCGGAACGTATCGGTAGCGAAATCTTACAGACAGCCCAAGAAATTGACTTGGAAAACTCTTTCTCCGAAATTTTACAAGAAATAAGCCAAAACAGCCTGCAAGATATTTTTGGTGAGGCGTTTATCAAGCGAGTTTCGGAAAACGTACAAAAAATTATTCAGGCATATTACAACTTTCTGCTCCAAACCCCCGAAAGTGTTTTACGCGAAGTTGCCGAAAAAACTATCCAAGCCGTAAAACTCAACACACTGATAAGTTTGCTCAGCCAAAGCCTTTCGCAAAAAGCTATCCATCAAATTATTACTACCGAAGAGTTAGAAAATATTGTAGCCGAAGTTCTTCGCCAAATCGAGAAACTTCTGCTCTCCAACAAAGGCAAACTTATTGTGCAAACACTTGCCAAATTTGTCATTCAAACTTTGCAAAAAGAACAAACTACCATCTTCGAACTGCTCAATCCATCGTTAAGCAACGATTTCGAGGCTTTTTTACGCAAACAACTGCCCCGCATTTTGCAAAGTTTTATCCATTTCATTCAGGAACAAAAACCTAAAATTGATAGCCTCATAGACCAAACTTTCCGCAACAATACACAATTTGCCTTACAAGATTGGTTGCTCGATATTTTTATCGGTAGCGTAAGCGAGAACGCCGAAGTAGTCAAAAAAATCATTGCCTACATAGAAACCTACGACGCAGGCGAACTTGCCGAAATTGCCACAGGCTACGCCGTCGATTATCTGAAAAATAACACTATCAGCAAAATTATCTCACAAATTGATGAACAACAAGCTCTTAACTATCTCACGGAAACACTGCACAAAAATTTTTTAGAAATATTAGCACAAATCAAACCTTCTTCATTCAACAAATACCTCGCCCACACCGTTGGCGATTTTGTGAGTTCTTCGCAAATAGAAAATTTTTTGCAAACTCAATGGCAAAACCTCGAGCAAACCAATTGGCTTCATAAATTGCTCACCGAACTTCGCTTCGAGAAAATTGTTTTGCAGAAAATACAAGAACAACAAGACAATTTCACCCAAAATGCCCTGAAAGCCATTTTTTCGGAAACCGATTTTCAGCAAGCCTCCCGATGGATTGCCCGAAAAACCAAAGAAAAACTTCAAGACGAAAATCTGAAAAAAGAATTTCAAAATTTTTTTGATAAAAGTTTTGACAACACCTTTCAGAGCTTAGGCATTGAGCAAATTCTCAGCCCAAAAGATATTGAAAAAATAACCGAAACCCTCAGCAAAAACATCAAAAACGCTCTGCTAAACGCCTGGGATAATTTTTCGGACAAACCTTTGCAAAACTATTTGCAAAACCTCAATACCGATGCCTTCATTCATAAACAAACTGCCAAATATTTGCAAGAAACCCTACTTTCGCAGTTGGAAACCTTGCTGAAAGGACGTATAGAAACCCTTGTAAAGCAAAATTTAGCACCTTTGCCCCCCGAACGCATACGCGATATGGTTGAAAATTTTATGGGCAGGGAAGTTGCTCCTATCAGTGTGTTGGGAGCAATTTTAGGTGGCATAGCAGGTGGGGCTTTGTCGGTTTTGCCTCAAACTGAAAACATCTATGCTACCAATGCTCTCAATGGCTTGGTGTATGGCATTACAGGCTACGGCACAAATTGGCTTGCTCTGCGAATGATTTTCAGACCTTACGAGAAAAAATATCTTGCAGGCGTTCCTGTGCCTTTTACGCCGGGCATTATCAGCAAAAATAAAAGCCGTTTTGCTCAAAATATGGGCAAATTCGTCCAACAAAGTCTGCTCAAACGCGAAAGCATTATCAACAATTTTCACGGTAGCCGAAAAGTGCTTCGGCAGTCGCTTCTGGGGCTTGTCCAAAAAGATGATTATGCGATTTTAGAAAATTTTATCAGCAAAAATCAAGAAAAAATCATAACTTATGTGCAAGAGAAAAGTCTTACCTATTTGCTTGAAGAGCAAAATAGCCTTGCAGAAAAAATACACGCTTCTTTGCAAAATCTTTTAAATCAAAATCTCTCGCAAACCGATACCAGCTCGCTGAAAATATACGTGAAAGAATATCTAAACACTGATTTTATCACTCAAAAAAGTCAGAATTTACTTGCCAAAGTGTTCAATTTAGGTACAAATGCCCCTAAAAACTTAGCCGCTCTTCTGCCCGCCAACACTTGGGAACTTACCGAGAAATTTATTGAAAAATTTTTGCGTGAAAATATCGAGAAATTCGCTCACCCCGAACATCAATCGCAATGGCTACCTGCTTTGGAAAATTATCTTTACCAAGAGTACCAAAAACTGATAAAGAAAAAACTTGCCGAAATTTTGCAAGAACCCCAAACCGAAACACTCAAAAAGAATTTTGCAGAGTTTTTGCGAAAGCAAATCAGTAGCTCACAAACTCAAAACAAAGTTTTTGAAGGGCTTTCGGCACGACTTCAAAAAGAAATTGCACCCGAAAAAACCATTGGCGAAGTGCTACAAGGGCGTATCATTGCTTTTGTGGAAGAAAACGCTATCAAACTTACTGAAAATCTTATTCAGAAAGGAATACAATGGCTTGCCGAAAATAAACGCGAACTTGCCAACGAAGTCTATGAACGTGCCTATCAAGAAAATAAAGCCGCTTTCATCTACAAAACCGTTATCCGTGAAACCGTTTTAGAACTTGCTACTTATGGTATTCCTAATTTTTTCAAAAAACTAAGACCTGAAATCATTGCTTTGCTAAAAACAGAAATTGCAGAAATAGGCAAAGTACCTCTTGCTGAACTGGCTATCAATATCAACGAAGATGCCTTGCGTGAATGGATTAGGAAATTTTTGGAAAATCACGACCTCAAAGAGGCGACAGGCAAGGTAGCTGAAATCTTTCTGGAATACAGCCTTTTAGAAACGCCTCTTGTGGAGTTTCTGCAAAACAAAGACTTGCTCAGTCTGCAAAATTTAGCAAAAAATTTCGCTCACGAAATCAAACTCATACAAACATACAGCCAAGCATTTACCCAACCCGAAAACCCACTTACCTGCCATATTAGCCAATTTCTTACGGAAAACTTGCGTGCTTTCGCCCAAAACTATTCGCAACATTGGATAAGTGAAGACAGCGAAGCTATCGCCCAAAAAATTTTGCGGTACGCCTTGCAAAGCAAATCCTTTGAGCAAGAAAAAAACAAATGGATAGATGAACTTTTTTTCAAAATAAAACAAAAACCTTTGCAAAACTTTTTGGAAAATAAAATTTTGCAAGAAGATACATCAAAAATATTCAAAGATTTGCTCGAAAGGCAAGAAGTGCAAGAATTTCTAAGAAAAGTATTAAAAGAACTTGTAGAAGACTTTTTGCCGAACCTGCTTGCTTGCTTGCACCCCGAAACCAAAGATTTTTTGGCTTTCAATGTGTTGGAGGCAGTTTTTGAGGCTTTGGACGAAAACCTGCCCCAGCTTTTGCTTTCGGTAGATTTACACAAAGTTGTAGTAGAAGAAATCGAGGCGATGCACCCTAAGGAAGTAGAGGCACTTTTCAATAGCTTTGCGGCAATTTATTTCAGAGAGCTTATCAATTATGGCTTTGGCTTTGGAGTAGTATTTGGCTTAGGACTTGACCTAACGCTGAAAGGCATAGAAAGCGTGATGCGATAAGTGCCTCAACAAAATTAAACGGACACTCTCATTGGTATAAAATGCTGATAGACAATTTTTGTCTTGTCTCTTGCCTCTTGTCTCTTGTGTCTAATCACTTAACACCGCAGAAAGGCAGTTTTTCACAAAGGCAGAGAAATTTTACCCATACACACAGCAGGCGTATTGTTTAGGCTAAGAGCATTAGAGGAGAGCGTTTCGTTGGCAAGTACCGCAAAAAGTAAGGCTTCTTTGGCATCGGCAGGCACACCCAATTCATCAGAAAGTTTGATTTTATATTTTTGCGATAACAACTCCAACAAAAACATATTGTATGCACCGCCTCCGCTCACGTAAATCGTTGAATTTTCCAAACCTAATTTTCTGATAGCTAAACCGATACCTTCTGCTGTAAAGTGCGTAAGCGTACAAATCGTATCGTTTGGCGAGAGTGCAGGATATTTTTGCCTCAAAATCTGTTCTACCCAAGCATTGCTGAAGGTTTCTTGTCCTGTGCTTTTGGGAAAATCTTGTTTGAAAAAATCGGAATCGAGCAAATCGGCAAGTAAATGGGGTTCGAGGTTGCCACTACGAGCTATTTCGCCGTTTTTGTCATAATCAATATGAAAAAATTTTTTACTGAAATAATCTAAAAACGTACTTCCTACACCTACATCGGTAGCAAGCACTTGTTTTGTATCAAGATTTTTAGGCAAAAACGTAAGATTTGCGATGCCTCCGATATTGAGCAACACTCGGTCTTCTTGGATTGAAGAAAACAGCAGATAATCGCCGTAAATGGCAAGAGGTGCTCCTTCGCCTCCTACGGCAATGTGTTTTTGGCGAAAATCGCTGAGCGTGATGATACCTGTTTTTACGGCGATTTGGTCGGCATCGGCGATTTGGAGTGTTGCGTTGCCGAAATTTTCTTGCTTGTGCAGGCGTGCAGGGGCGTGGAAAATGGTTTGCCCGTGTGAGGCAATACAATCAATTTCCGAAGGCGATAGTTGCCACTGCTTCAAGCAATCTAAAACGATTTGAGCATACAAATTTCCCAAAAAATTGTTTAGTAGCGTCAGTTTTAGCAAATCTACTTGTCTTTGGGCAAATACTTCTTGAATGTATGCTTTGATTTTTTGGCTGTAAGGAATGGTTTGAAAGTGCAGGATTTTGAATTTGGTAGCAGTCCCGAAGCCTTCAAAACGGCAAAGGGCAATATCTAAGCCATCGAGCGAAGTACCCGACATTAGCCCGATGATATTTTTACTTTTTTTTCGAGAGATTTGATAGAGCTTTTCAATCGTCATCTCTATCGGAAGGTTTTTTGAAATCTTGTGGATTTTTGAAAGATTTTTCAAAAAAAGTTCTCAAAAGTTTGGAGATATTTTCGGCAGTATTGCTGAAATCTTTTTGGAAAAAGCTATTCATCATTTCTGCTACATTGCCACCCAACATCAGTGAGGCAATGTTTTTGAGTGCTTCGGCTTTTTCGTGTTCTATGAGTATTTGCAGAGCCTCGTAGTTGGATAAGCCAAACTGCTCTTTGAGCGTTTCTATTTTGCGGAGTTGTGAGTCGTTGAACATATCGGATAGTGATTTTATTTGCAAAAAACCTGACAGACACTTTGTCTGACAGGTTTGTAACTAAATTCCCAGTAGAGCTTTGTAGGCGTTGGCGTCCATTAGGGCGTCCATTTCGCTAAGGTTTGTTGGTTTAATTTTAATTATCCAGCCTTTGCCGTAAGGTTCTTGATTGACGAGTTCGGGCTGGCTCGTGAGGGTGTCATTGAACTCTACAATTTCGCCTCCGATAGGCATAAACAAGTCCGAAACGGTTTTTACGGCTTCTACGGTGCCGAAAACATCATTGGCGTTAAGCGTTTGCCCTACACTGGTGACATCAACATAGACAATATCGCCCAGTTCTTTTTGAGCGTGGTCGCTGATACCTATGTAGGCAAAATCACCTTCCAAACGTACCCATTCGTGTTCTTTTGAATACTTCAAATTGTCAGGAAAATTCATTGTATTAGTTGTTTTGGTTTGAAAAATTATTTTGAAATACAAAAAGTATCATTCAGGAATTGGTACTAATAAATAAGGAACTAATCGACTCGTACTCGTGTACGCTACGAATGGCTTTGGCAAATAAACTTGCAACGCTCAACACTTTTATTTTGCTACATTCTTTGCGAAGCGGAATGGTATCGGACACAAACAATTCTTCCAAAACCGAATTTTCGATATTTTCGTAGGCTTTTCCCGAAAGAACAGGGTGCGTACAGATAGCTCTCACACTTTTTGCCCCTTTTTCTTTGATGATTTGTGCGGCTTGCGTGATAGTACCACCTGTATCGATAATGTCATCAATCAGCACTACGTTAGCTCCTTCTACATCACCTATGACTTGCATCGAGGCGACTTCATTGGCTCTTTTGCGGTGCTTGTCGCAAACGACCATATCGGCGGCAAAGATTTTTGCAAATGCTCTGGCTCGCCCCACGCCTCCAACATCGGGAGCGGCAAAAACCAAACGCGGTAAGTTCAAATCTCTAAGATAAGGTACAAAAACGGCTTGTCCATCAAGATGATCTACGGGAAAATCAAAAAAACCTTGAATTTGCCCTGCGTGCAGGTCGCAAGTGATGAGCCTATCGGCACCAGCCGCCGAAAGCAAATTGGCTACCAACTTAGCGGCAATAGCTACACGAGGTTTGTCTTTGCGGTCTTGGCGAGCATAGCCAAAATAAGGCATCACTACGG